>OGPJ01001767.1_pt1 | contig 14548 bp, 6 predicted proteins | sample 1552831 | NCBI WGS metagenome assembly OGPJ01 (sample SAMEA2579914, study PRJEB22360) | human gut metagenome | biome: human gut; feature: human-associated habitat; material: faeces | place: Denmark | collected 2008/2010
ATGTAACTATATTTTAAAATATATATAAGTCTTGTGTAAACTCGATGTGAGTTATATCCGAATCGTACCCGAACCGTATCTGGGCCGTACCTGCTCCGTACCTTCTTCGGTCAGAGGTACCTCTATATGGAGAAGCTACGGAGTTGGTACGGAGCAAGTACGGCTCAGGTTATGCTGCATAGTCTTTTGATCTGTTCTTATTTCAGAGTATAAAGACGTTAAAAGTCCGTACTCCTTTGCTTTATCTGTAATTTCTTTGGAACTTTGCATTGCATAAATGGTGTAATGTAAAATATGTAATGAACCGGATGGAGACTCAGGAAATGAAACATACTATTAAAGTCATTGCTTTCGATGCAGACGATACTCTTTGGAGCAATGAACCTTTTTTTCAGGAGGTGGAACGAAAGTATACGGAGCTATTAAGTGAATATGGTAACGCAAAGGAGATTTCGGTAGAACTGTTTAAAACAGAAATGGAAAATCTGGAATGTTTGGGCTATGGTGCCAAAGCGTTTACTATTTCAATGGTTGAGACTGCTTTGCGGGTGAGTGAACGGAAGGTGTCAGCAGATAAGATACAACAGATTATTCTTTTAGGTAAATCTCTACTTCAGATGCCGATTGAGTTGCTGTCCGGTGTGGAAGAGACCTTGAAAGCTCTGAAGGAACAAGGCCGTTATCGTCTGGTAGTGGCTACGAAAGGTGACTTGTTGGATCAGGAACGTAAATTGCACCGCTCCGGGTTGACCTCTTATTTTGATCATATTGAAATAATGTCTGATAAGACGGAGAAAGAATATACTCGTCTGCTACAAATCCTTCAAGTCGCTCCGGAAGAATTCATGATGATTGGTAATTCCTTGAAATCCGATATTCAACCGGTACTGGCTATTGGAGGATATGGGGTACACATTCCTTTTGAGGTGATGTGGCAGCATGAGGTGGTGGATACATTCGCTCATCCCAGATTGAAACAGATGAAAAGTCTGGTGGAACTGATGGACTGGCTTTAATGATGCAGGTTAAATATTCGCATCTATTTGCTTTATCCGATATTTATTCCGTATTTTGTGTTACATAAAAAGTGTAACGTAAAATATGTAATGTTGCTTATGAAACCTCAGAAGATGCAACCCCGGAATCCTTTTTTAGTGTATGGTTATGCGAACCCTCGTTATTTTTGTGACCGTGAAGCTGAAACACAACAGATGTTGTCGGCTTTGGAGAATGAACGGAATCTGACATTGATAGCGCCTCGGCGTATGGGTAAGACGGGATTGATAAAAAATGTCTTCTATACCCTGCAAGAGGAGAAACCGGAAGTTGTCAGTTTCTATATGAATATTTTTGCAACGCGCGATTTAGCTTCTTTCGTTCGCCTGCTGGCAAAAACCGTACTAGGGCAGCTTGATACGCTCAGCGAAAGTGCTTTGCATAAGCTGACTTCTTTTTTTCGCTCTTGCCGACCGGTGATTAGTGCAGATGAGTTGACGGGAGTTCCTACAGTAACCTTAGACTTTGTTGTCGACAAGTCTGAACAGACATTGAAGGAAATCTTTGACTATATGGCTGCTTCCGGCAGGAATTGCTATCTGGCTATTGATGAGTTTCAGCAGATCACTTCTTATCCTGAAGAAGGTACAGAGGCTTTGCTTCGCTCTTATATCCAGTTTATCCCGAATGTCCGTTTCATCTTTGCAGGTAGCAGTCAGCATTTGATGCAGGAAATGTTTGTTTCCGCCAAGCGTCCTTTCTATCAGAGTACGCAATTGATGGTGCTGCGTGAGATTGATGAAGAATCTTATTATTGGTTTGCAAGGAACTTTTTTGAGTTGCGGGGGCAAGAGTTGGACAAATCTGTATTTCATTGGATATATACCCGTTTTGAGGGACATACCTGGTATATGCAGGCAATGTTGAATCGGTTGTATGAGCGAAATGAGTCGGTTGTAGATCTCACTCAGGCAGAGCAAGTGCTGATGGGGCTTCTTGAAGAGAATACACCTGTCTATCAGAACCTGATCATTATGTTGACGGACAATCAGTTGGCACTGATGAAAGCCATTGCGCATGAAGGGAAAGTGACGGCACCCAACAGTGGAGATTTCATTTTGGGGCATGGGCTGAAAACTCCGAGCAGTGTCAATGCCGCTTTGAAGTCGTTGGTAGAGAAAGAACTTGTCTATAAATCGACCGGTGGATATATGGTTTATGACCGTTTTATGGGAATATGGCTATTGCGGAACTGATAGATTGGCTTTAATATTTGCGATCTACATGATACTCTATCCTGTAGATGTGATCGAAATGCTCTGTCCATTCATTCGGAGCAATGCCAATCTGTAGACCATAGAAGAGAGTACCCTTTTCCCGGTGTACGCTCATTTGTTTTAATAGCTCAGGTTTGCATTTGGGGATGCGGTAATCGCTGATAAGTAAGACATCCGCATTCATATAGCGGTTCTCGTCGAGCATTCTGAAAGTGTCTTTCAGCATTTGGGTGGCATCCGTATCACCGGTGAAGGGGTGGCTGAAGAATTCCATCAGTTTCAGCCGGTCGCGGCGTATGTCAATGGTTTTGGTGGATACGGAGAATGTGATGAGGAAACATTCCCTGTTTTGAAGTTCAGCTATTTCAATCAGTTTTATCAGCAAGGAATTGGCCATTCGCTCCGGTTTCCCCGTCATGCTGCCCGAAGTGTCGAGGCATACGATCATAGGCCCTTTCAGAACTGCCGGTTTTGCTTCCAGACGTCTGGAAGGCTGCATGATTTCCGATTTATAACGGAAGGTCTGTAGCTTCTGCGTGAAGTATTTCAGCATGAAGACATCTTGCAGTTCGCTGTCTGCATAATATAGCAATTCCGAAGGAAGCAGGGCGTTCAGGTCGTTACCGATGGTGACACCCAGAATATCGCTCTTTTGGGAATGAGCCAGTTTGTAGACACTGCCTTCTGTTACATATACCTGTTTGCTGCCTTCATCGTCGGCTATTCTTCCCATGCGGTTGGCTACCTTCAGCAGTTCGGGGTATTCCTTTTGCAGTTTTACAATCTTCCGGATATTCTCAAAATCGATGGTATTCCACAATCCGTTCATCATGCTCCATGCCTGATAGAATTCCTCCTTGTCTACTTGGTGTTCTTCCAGGTATTCCGGTATCTTGTTCAGGCTGGTTTTCAGTTTCTTTTCCAGAAAGTCTTTCTTGGCATCTAGATTTTTCTCTTTCTGTTCCTGCTGCTTCTGCTGAAAAGAATCTTCCCAGTCTTTCAACATCTTCTCCCAAACGGTGGAATCATGTTGCTTGTCTTTGTCCCCGAACATATGTTCGTAGAATGGTTCATCGAAGGCATTCTCTTTATAGTCATCTTTGATTTTCCTCAGTAGGGCCTGCCATCCATCCCGTTTCTCTTTAATCCAGTTCAGGGCACTTTCCATTTCTCCAAGTTCGGATTGCGCTCTTTGCATCTGAAATTTCTCTTGTTCCAGAAACTGCCAGACAAATTGCGTGGTGATATCGTAGAATATGCGTGCACGGACCTCATCGCCCAGCACCAGAACCCTGATGGACGGATCGTTCATGATGGCCAGCAGATAGAGAAGCAGGGGATCTTCCGTTTCACCGTATAGCGTCTTGGCACATTCTCCCGTTTGTACGAACTTCTCGACTACCTTTACATAGAACTGGATATCATACTTCCTTTTGCTCAGCCCTGCCATATTGCCGCAAGTTGAATTGTAACTTTTCCTCTTCGATTTCTACGTTCCGCAGTTTTTTCAGCACTTCGTCCGAGTAATGGGTGATTAACTCTTTGTCAGCGGGGCTGACGAACAGATTGTCCGTGCATAAGGAGTTGGTAAGGGTGAGAAGATGCTGAAAGAGCCGGTTCAGTTCATCCCGGTAATTGCGGGAGGTGATCTGGGGCAGTTTGTCGAACAGGTTTTGGGAAGTTTGTTCGGACTGGTGAGATGCTTTAGTCATTTTTTCTCCTTTATTATTTTGCGTCATCGGATATCGCACACCATCTATTAACAGGTATTCTGTTCCCTCTCTGTACAGGTTTACCCGTTGCTGAACTGCGCCTGAGGGTGCTCCACCCGGATAACAACGGATAATTGAGCGTCCCGGATTCAACGGATCGGGATAGATGACGGCTTGTCTCGGAGCATTCTCTCTCTTCTGCTCTTTCAGTGCCAGATAGTCTACGGCGAAGATATAGGTATGACCTGTGCCATGTTCTGCTACATGATAGTAGAAGTAATCCGTAATTTCAAGGTCATTCTTGGGCGAGCAATTGTTTTTAAAATCTTCCAGCGCCTGGCGCACCCGGCTGATTCGTATATCACTCTTAATCGCTTCGGTGATTTCTTCCATTTTTTCAAGGCAGGAAGTGAACAGTTCACGGAGAACTAATTGATGAATGGGCTCGCACTCGTCCATCTCGTTCCATAGGCAATGGTATAGAGGCGGCAAATCTGCCGAATTCACGGCTGTGCGTCCGTTGATGAAGGCTGAGGCTTTCAATAGTTGCACGATGTTCTTCCAGCGTCGGTCACTTATGTATACGTTTCGAACTGTGTCTTCATCATCCAGCGGAAGACGTTTCAATTGATGGCGGATATTCGTAATATAATGTAGTATTTCGGTGGATAGTGAAACCTGGTTTATCTTTCTGCGCCAGTCTGCATATTCTTCTTCACTGATTTGCAGATCTGCGGGTATGTTTATTTCTTTATCATTATCATCGAGCAGCATGTTGTAGAAGGTCGCTTCATCTTTCACACAGGTGCAAATGATGCGTAACAGAAATCGGTCCCACAACGCTTCGAGTCCTTCGCCGTGCGCGGGCAACTCGTTACTGGCGGCAATCAGAAGTTTAAGCGGTAGTTTGATTTCTCTGTCTCCGTTCCGGTAAATTTTCTCATTGATGGCGGTGAGTAATGAATTCTGTATGGCAGGCCCTGCTTTCCATATCTCATCCAGGAATACTACACTTGCCGTAGGGAGATATCCTTCAATGGCACGTTCGTATTTATCGAATTCCTTGAGCCGGTTGATACTGATAGGGCCGAATATCTCGTCGGGAGTAGAAAAACGTGACATCAGATATTCGAAAGCCTTTGCTCCCTTGAAGGCAGCCTTCAGTCTGCGTGCCACCATGGATTTGGCAACCCCCGGAGGACCCAGCAAAAGAACACTTTCGCCTGCCAGTGCAGCCAATAATGACAAGCCTAATTCCGTATCCTTCTCATAAACCCCTTGGTTGATGGCGGTTAATAGTTGTTGTATTCTGTCTCTGATGTCCATAATTCTGTTTCGTTATGTCTCCATTTTTAGAATGAGGCTTCAAATATATGAAATCTTTATACGGAATACTGACAATTATTTTGAATTGTTGCAATATCTCTTATTCTGCCATTCAAAAAGACTGCTTACTTGAAACCCCCTTTCCCGATTACACTTCTATTTTTCTTTTCTTTTCCGATTGCAGGATTGCATAAAAGACGTATATTTGTCACATTGTATCCTGAACTTAAAGTGAACAGACTATGATAACAAACCAATTGCTTCGTCCTGCCAGTATTGTAGTGGTGGGAGCATCCAATAATGTGCACAAGCCGGGAGGCGCTATCCTGCGTAACCTTATTAATGGTGGTTATACCGGTGAACTTCGTGCCGTGAATCCGAAAGAGACAGAAGTACAAGGTGTAACAGCTTATGCTGATGTGAAGGACATTCCCGATACGGAACTTGCGATACTCGCTATTCCCGCACAGATGTGTCCTGATGCCGTGGAAGTGCTTGCAGCTGAGAAGCAGGTACGGGCGTTTATCATTCTCTCCGCCGGATTCGGTGAAGAGACACATGAGGGCGCTCTGCTGGAAGACCGTATTTTGGAAACGGTAAATAAGTACGGTGCTTCCCTGATAGGGCCGAACTGCATCGGACTGATGAATACCTGGCATCATAGTGTGTTCAGTCAACCCATTCCGCAATTGCATCCTCAAGGAGTCGATTTGATATCCAGCTCCGGTGCGACTGCCGTTTTCATTTTGGAAAGTGCCGTAACAAAAGGTTTGCAGTTCAATTCTGTCTGGTCTGTGGGGAATGCCAAGCAGATAGGTGTGGAAGATGTGCTGCAATATATGGACGAGAATTTCCAGGCAGATAAAGATTCTAAAATAAAACTGCTCTATATTGAAAGTATCGGTGACCCGGACCGTCTGTTGTTCCATGCATCCTCTCTGATAAAGAAAGGCTGTAAGATTGCTGCCATCAAGGCAGGTAGCAGTGAAAGTGGTAGTCGTGCGGCATCTTCGCATACAGGTGCCATTGCCAGTTCGGACTCGGCAGTGGAAGCTTTGTTCCGTAAGGCAGGTATTGTACGTTGTTATTCGCGCGAGGAACTGACGACGGTAGGTTGTATTTTCACTCTGCCGGAACTAAAAGGGAAGAATTTTGCCATCATTACCCATGCCGGAGGTCCGGGCGTTATGCTGACTGATGCGCTGAGTAAAGGCGGACTGAATGTGCCCAAGCTGGAAGGCCCGGTTGTGGACGAATTGAAAAGTAAACTCTTCCCCGGTGCAGCTGTAGGAAATCCGATTGATATCCTGGCTACGGGAACTCCCGACCATTTGCGTCTTTGCCTGGAATATTGTGAAGAGAAATTCGATAATATTGATGCTGTTCTGGCTATCTTCGGGACACCGGGACTGGTTACCATGTTCGAGATGTATGACGTGTTGCATGAGAAGATGCAGACATGCAGTAAACCGATCTTTCCCATTCTTCCCTCCATCAATACTGCCGGAGCGGAAGTTGCCGCTTTCCTTGCTAAAGGCCATGTGAACTTTGCTGACGAAGTGACATTGGGTACCGCATTGTCTCGCATTATGAATGCTTCCCGGCCTGCCGCCAATGAGATCGAACTCTTTGGTGTGGATGTGCCGCGTATTCGTCGTATTATAGACTCTATCCCCGAAGATGGATATATTCAGCCCCATTATGTACAGGCATTGCTGCATGCTGCCGGCATCCCCATAGTTGAGGAATTTGTGTCGGCCAATAAAGACGAGGTGCTGGCTTTTGTTCGTCGCACAGGTTTCCCTGTAGTGGCAAAGGTGGTGGGACCTGTTCATAAATCCGACGTAGGCGGTGTGGTGCTTAACATCAAGGGAGAAGAGCATCTGGCGTTTGAATTTGAACGTATGATGCAGATTCCCGAAGTGACAGGTATCCTGATACAACCGATGCTGACGGGTACGGAACTTTTCGTAGGCGCCAAGTATGAAGAGAAATTCGGGCATGTAGTGCTGTGTGGTTTGGGTGGTATCTTTGTGGAAGTGCTTAAGGACGTTTCTTCCGGTCTGGCACCGCTTTCGTATGAAGAGGCTTACTCCATGATTCATTCCCTTCGTGCTTACAAAATTATCAAGGGAACACGCGGACAAAAGGGGGTGAATGAAGATAAATTCGCCGAGATTATCGTACGCCTTTCTACTTTGTTGCGTTTTGCAACGGAGATCAAGGAAATGGATATCAACCCACTACTGGCAACGGAAAAATATGTGATTGCAGTAGACGCGCGTATCCGAATCGAAAAGAAATGAAACAACGTATTTTCCTTTTTCTCATCTGTCTGATACATGTTTTGGCGCTTTTTCCGAAAAGTGCGGATCGTTTTTTCAGCCAGTACAACTTTAAGTTTATCACTGAAAATGCAGGGCTGCCTTATAGCTTTGTAAGTGATATCTTTAAAGATTCCGGAGGGTACGTCTGGGTTGCCACACATTATGGTATAGGCAGATATGATGGTTATCAGTTCCTGAATTATGGTACACAAACGGAACCGATACGCTTAAAGAATGACTTTGTCCATAAGATTTGTGAAGATAACTTCCGGCGATTGTGGATTGCATCCGAAGGTGGGATAGATATCCTCGACCTGGATACTTATGCTTTGGTAAAACTCCCTGTTCCACCGGATAGTCCGCTGCAAAAGTTATTGAATGAAAACGTTAGTACCATTTATAAAGACAGACAGGGAGATTTATGGATTTCCGGCAATAAAGAACTGTGGTGTATTGATTTGGACGATCAGGGAGATATAAAGACCTGGTATCGTCTGAAGAGCGAATGCGAATCTCCCGTACATGCCATTCTTGATATAGGCTGGACAGTTTGTGCAGGTATTGACAACCAGGTATATCGTGTTGAGAAGCAACCGGATCATCTCTTAAAGGCAGATATCTTGTCCGATAGTTTGGTTTCTTTCAGTGAAGATTGGCGGATTTCCTGTATGCAGGCGGATGGGGATGCTTTGTGGATTGGCTCTAACCGTGGTCTATTCAGATATAATCATGCCGAACGAAGTCTGAAGAGGTATCGCTATTCCACTCATCGTCCCGGAATGTTGAGCCAAGCCTATATAACGGATATCAAACAGACGGAACGGGGACACCTGATCGTATCTACCCTGAATGGACTGAATGTGTATAACAAAGATACGGATACTTTTTCATTCATCCGTCAGACCAGTGACCGGGGTGGAGTAACCATTAACTGTAATGCCATCAACTGCCTGTTCACCGATGGAGAGACCATCTGGCTGGGTACTGAAACCGGAGGCATTAACCTGCTTTCCCCGAAGCGTTTGCAAACAGAATTATGGACATGCGGCACTTCTGTCACAGAAACAGATACTCCTACACCTGTTAATGCTGTAGGTGAAGATAAAGACGGCAATCTTTGGATTGGATTAGTAGAACGTGGACTGATGAAATGGAATCAGGAGGAAAAGACTTGTGCCCATCATCTTTTTTCTCCTAACGATATTACTTCCATCAGTAATAACACTATTACCGGACTGCTGATTGACTCCGATAATCGTTTGTGGGCATATACCTGGGGTGTGGGCATTAACGAACTGAACCTGAATATTCCCAATAACCGTACCTTTAAGCGCTATACCCGTGAGAATATTCCCGAATTGGAAGGTGACTTTATTAATAGTGCCTGTGAAGATGTGATCAATCACGGAATATGGTTCGGCTCTACACGTGGAGTGCATTTCTACGATAAGCGGAAAAATACTTTCATCCGTGTGTTATTCGATCAGTCGGATAATGAGTTCGAAGCGGTTCACGCCCTGTTGATTGATAGAAATAAACGTTTGTGGGTAGGAACCACGCAAGGTGTTTTCATTGTAGACCTTGCTTCTTTTGCTAAGTCGAACAAGCGCTTTGATTATAAATATCTTCGGTATAAACTGGATAATCCACAGTCAACACAACTGGAAAAGATTAATAGCATTTTGGAAGACAAGAATGGTACTATCTGGCTGGGTGGCAATGGAAGCGGACTGTATCAGTTGACGAGTGACAAGAATAATCATTTTGTCTTTAAAAACTATACCACACGTCACGGGTTGCCTAATAATACAATTATCGGTATGGCTGAAGACGGGAAGGGAAACTTGTGGTTGACTACGAATGATGGAGTGTCCCGTCTGAATATTCAGTCGATGACATTCAGTAACTACACGCAGGCTGATGGCCTGCCTGCTACTCAGTTCTACTGGAATGGCATCCATTATTCGTCAAAGCACGACTTTATCTATATGGCTACTATAGACGGACTGGTCATTATTTATTCTGATAATGAAACTTCGCTGTCTGCGGATTCGCATGTGAAACTCTCTTCACTGGCGATTGGAGGAAATATTATCTATCCTTCCAGTGGTGATTATCTGCAAAAGGATATCACCCTTGCCTCCGGTATTTTCCTGCATGAAAGGGAGAATCGTTTCTCCGTAGGATTTACCACACAGAATTATGGAAACAGTAGCCGTATTCGTTTTGCCTATCGTCTGGAGGGATACGAGGAAGAGTGGAATGAAACTCAACCGGGTGATTGTATGGCAAGATATGCAGCTGTCCCGCCGGGGAACTACACCCTGCAAGTGCGTGCGACGGATGAGTTGGGGCGTTGGTCGGATGAAATAACCGACATAGAAGTGGGGATCACTCCTTATTTTTATAAATCCATTGGATTCTATCTGCTTCTTGTCGTAGTTATTTGCCTTGCTATTTATTTATTCTATAAGCGGAAGATGCGGAGTTATCGTGAACAGAAAGCGCGATTGGAAAAAGAAGTGGAACTGCGCACGCAGGAACTGGCTGTCCAGAACAAACAGTTGGAAACCATGGCTCAACACGTAAAAGAGATTACGGAAGAGAAGATTGCTTTCTTTACGAACATCACTCATGAATTCCGTACTCCGGTTACACTGATTCATGGCCCCATTGAACATGCTTTAAAGGAGACACAGGATGAGGCTGTAAAGGCACAGTTGCAGATAGCCGAGCGAAATTCACGGTATTTGCTTTCTCTAGTCAATGAACTGATGGACTTCCGGAAACTGGACATAGACAAGGTGGTGTTGGATAAGCGTTCCTCGAATTTTATCGAGTTTTTGTCTGAGTTGCTGATACCTTTCAGAGTCTTTGCCAAGGAAAGGCATATCGACATATGTACTTATTTCCGTTTGGAGAATCCCTTTCTGATGATCGATACGGGATATATGCGCAAGGTGTTGGTGAATCTGGTTTCGAATGCTATTAAGTTTACACCGGATAGCGGTCGTATTGACATATTTGTGGCATCTGTTAAAGGAAAGAACGGGGAGAAACTATTCTATATGAATGTATGCGATACGGGGCATGGCCTTGTGGCAGAAGATCTGGAAAAGATTTTCGACCGCTTTTACCAGTCTAAGAAGAGTACCAAATATCCGGTTTACGGGCAGAGCGGCACAGGAATCGGTCTTTTCCTGTGCAAGCGGATTGTATATTTGCATGGCGGAGAAATCTTTGCCCGCAATAATCACAGGCAGGGGGCTTCATTCCGTATGTTGATGCCGCTGATTCCCGGAGAACGGGTAGAGACGAATGGGGAGTGGGTACAGCCTGATAGTGTATATCTACCGGATACTTTGCAACCGGAGGATACCCAGAAGAAAGAGACTATCCTGATTGTGGAAGATAATAAAGATATGCGTTCGTATATCCGCACACTGCTTGTGGGGGATTATCGTTTGTTTGAGGCAGGTGACGGGCAGGAGGCTCTTGAAATCGTTCAGAAACATACCGTCGACTTAATAGTCAGTGATTTGATGATGCCTGTGATGGATGGTATGGAGTTGTCCCGCCGTATCAAGGAGAATCTGGCGACTTCGCACATTCCTTTCCTAATGCTTACGGCGCTTCGCTCGGACGTACAAGAGAAAAGAAGCTTTGAAATAGGTGTGGACGAGTATCTTTGCAAACCTTTTGATGAAGAAGTGCTCCGGCTTCGTATCCGTAATATACTAAGTCTGCGAAGGAAATATAAGAAGATGTTCTCATCCAGCAGTAATGTGGAAGAGCTGCATGTAAAGGAAGAATCGCGAGACAAGACATTCATTACGAATGCGGTCAACCTGATGAAGGAACACTATGCCGATGCGGAATATAACCTGGAACGCTTTGTACGCGACATGGGCTACAGCAAGACATTGGTCAACAAGAAAATGCAGGACCTGACGGGGCAGCCCATCGGGCAGTTTATGAAGAACTATCGTCTGAACGTGGCGCAACGGATGATACAGGAAGGATCGGGAGATGTGAATGTTTCCGAAATAGCCTATGCTGTAGGATTCAACGATCCTAAATATTTTACGAAGTGTTTCAAAGAGTTCTTCGGATATTTGCCGAGCTCGAAGCTGGGGAAGAAGGGGTAAAGTGACGAGCTCGTCACTATTTGTCTCATTCTTTACTATATTCGTCCCAAACTTTTCTATTTTCTCCTTACATAAAAAAATAAACGCTTACTTTTGCACATCACCCAGAAGAATGAATACCATGAAAACCAAACTCTGTTTACTCATTTTGTTAATAGTAGGCTTATCCGTTCAGTTATCAGCCAACCCTATAAACGGTTTGCTCGAAAGAATTGATAAGGGAGCATCGAAGAAATTTGTTATCGAATTCAAGAAAGGTGCGGATGATTTTTTCGAACTGGACCAGAAAGGAACTAAAGTCGTAGTCCGGGGTAATAACTATGTGAATATAGCGACAGGTATCAACTGGTATCTGAAATATTATGCCGGTATCCAACTGTCATGGAATGGTATGCAGGCGAAATTGCCGCAGGTACTTCCTCCTGTCCCCCGAAAAGAGCGTCACGAAACATCTCTCTCACTCCGTTACGATTTCAACTATTGTACCTATTCCTACACCATGGCCTTTTGGGATTGGGAACGCTGGGAGAAAGAAATAGACTGGATGGCTCTACATGGTATCAATCTCCCTTTGGCAGCCGTAGGCCAGGAATGTATCTGGTTCAATATGCTTCAAAAACTGGGATATTCTAAAGATGAAATTAACCGATTCATTGCCGGCCCTGCTTTTCTTGCTTGGTGGGCAATGAATAATCTGGAAGGATGGGGCGGACCTAATCCGGATTCCTGGTATGTACAGCAGGAAGCTTTGCAGAAGAAAATTTTGAAGCGTATGCGCGAATATGGCATTAAACCTGTATTTCCGGGATATTCAGGTATGGTTCCCCACGATGCTGATGAGAAGTTGGGACTGAACCTGACCAAGTCTGATTTATGGAACGGCTTTACCCGTCCTGCTTTCCTGCAACCTACCGATGTCCGCTGCCGAGATTGCCGATTTATATTATCAGGAACAGGAGAAGCTTTTCGGCAAGGTCGATTATTATTCTATGGACCCTTTTCATGAAGCTGAGAATGCCGCTTCAGTAGATTTCGATGCGGCCGGGAAAGCTATTATGGCGGCTATGAAAAAAGTGAATCCGAAAGCCACCTGGGTAGTGCAGGGCTGGACAGAGAATCCTCGTCCCGAGATGATAAAGAATATGCAGAATGGAGATCTGCTGATACTGGACCTGTTCAGTGAATGTCGTCCTATGTGGGGAATCCCTTCCATCTGGAAGCGTGACAAGGGGTATGAACAGCACAATTGGCTGTTCTGTATGTTGCTCAATTTCGGTGGCAATGTGGGACTTCACGGTCGTATGGACCAGTTACTCGATAATTTCTACCTGACTAAGAATAATCCGTTAGCTGTTCACCTGAAAGGAATAGGTCTGACCATGGAAGGTGCAGAGAATAACCCCATGATGTTTGAACTGATGTGCGAACTTCCCTGGCGACCGGAGAAATTCACGAAAGAAGAATGGCTGAAAGATTATCTCTTTGCCCGTTATGGTGTAAGAGACGAGAAGATAGAAAAAGCATGGACTTTGCTTGCCAATACCATTTATAACTGTCCTTTTGGAAATAACCAACAAGGCCCTCATGAGTCTATTTTCTGCGGACGTCCTTCGCTGAATAACTTCCAGGCATCGAGCTGGTCGAAGATGAAGAACTATTATGATCCTACCGTTACGGAAGAAGCAGCACGGCTGATGGTGGAAGTAGCCGATAAATATCGTGGTAATAATAACTTTGAATATGACCTGGTAGACATCGTACGACAGTCTCTTTCCGATAAAGGACGTATTGTTTATAACCGGACCATTGCTGACTTCAAAAGCTTTGATAAACGCAGTTTTGCCCGTGACTCCCGGAAATTCCTGGATATATTGCTGTTGCAGGATAAATTGCTGGGTACACGTAGTGAATTCCGTGTAGGCCGTTGGATAGAGCAGGCACGCAATTTGGGGACTACTCCCGAAGAAAAAGACCTGTACGAATGGAATGCCCGCGTGCAGATAACCACTTGGGGCAATCGTGTTTGCGCTGATGACGGTGGTCTGCGTGACTATGCACATAAAGAATGGAACGGTATTCTGCGTGATTTCTATTATAAACGTTGGGCAGCCTATTGGCAAACTCTTCAGGATCAACTGGATGGTAAACCCGAAGTTAAGCTGGATTATTATGCGATGGAAGAACCCTGGACACTGGCAAAGAATCCGTATAGTTCGGTTCCTGAAGGAAGCTGTGTGGATGTGGCGAAAGAAGTGTTTGAGAAGGCAATGAGATAGTATAACTGAGATACAACCAACTGTGCATATTGATATTTAGAAAGTATATGGAAAACTCTCACCCCCCAATTTCCACTTCCCCACAGAAGAAGCGACTTTTGTCTCTTGATGTGCTGCGCGGAATTACTGTCGTCGGTATGATTCTTGTCAATAATTCCGGTGGGAAGTTATCTTATGATTCTTTGCAACATTCTGCATGGAATGGGCTGACTCTTTGTGATCTGGTCTTTCCGTTCTTTTTGTTCATCATGGGAGTTTCCACTTATATTGCTTTGAGCAAGTTCCATTTTCAAGCATCTGGTTCAGTGGTCCGTAAGGTACTGAAACGTACTCTTGTTATTTTATGCATCGGCTGGGCTATTCACTGGTTTCACTTTATTTGTGATGGAGATTTCTTTCCTTTTGCCCATCGCGTTGTATCTCCTTTTCAATTCTTCCGTATCAGGTGCCCGCCTGCTGGGGCTTGCCTCTGCGTCGGAGGTTAGC
>OGPJ01001787.1_pt1 | contig 14437 bp, 14 predicted proteins | sample 1552831 | NCBI WGS metagenome assembly OGPJ01 (sample SAMEA2579914, study PRJEB22360) | human gut metagenome | biome: human gut; feature: human-associated habitat; material: faeces | place: Denmark | collected 2008/2010
TTCGGCGGCTCACTTATAAAGCTGACCGGCAGCGAGGTACCTTCCATAGCTCTTTCCGCTACCAGCGCCTACTTCAGCAAGTCTCTGCCAATAGCTGAGACTACGGGCTGGTTCGGTCAGGTATTCCTGTCCTACGGCTTCCTTGCCTACCTCGCCATCGTCATCGCATTGTTCGCGTCGTACTTCCTCAAGCACACCCGCACGGGTCTTCACCTGCGCGCCGTGGGCGAGAGCGCTTCCACCGCCGACGCCGCCGGCATCAACGTCACCCGCTACAAGTATCTGGCCACCTGCATCGGCTCCATGATCGCGGGCCTGGGCGGACTGTACTACGTCATGGACTACGCCAACGGCGTGTGGTCCAACAACGCCTTCGGCGACCGCGGCTGGCTGGCCATCGCGCTGGTCATCTTCACCATCTGGCGTCCCAATGTCAGCGTTCTGGCCTCCATTCTGTTCGGCGGCCTGTACATTCTGTATCTGTACATCCCCACCGGCAGCCAGATGGCCGTGAAGGAGCTGTACAAGATGCTGCCCTACGTCATCACTCTGGTAGTGCTGATCATCGTGTCCCTGCGCAAGAAGCGGGAGGATCAGCCCCCTGCGTCCCTCGGTCTCTCCTACTTCCGCGAGGAACGCTGACTTCACACAAAAAGAGTAGGCCGCTTGCGGCCTGCTCTTTTTCTCTACCCATTTACATCTGTCAAGGAGGAACCGCCATGTCCACCCTGCTCATTCGGAACATCGCTCAGCTGGTCACCTGCGACGACAAAGACCGCGTCCTACATAACGCGGACCTTTACTGTGAGGACGGCTTTATTAAGGCTATCGGTACGGTGCCGGACATCAGCGCCGACGAGGTCATCGACGGCATGATGAATGGCTACAAGGATCTCGCGGTCGTCTACTCCGGCGACGCCACCGTCATTCTCGACGAGAACGAGGACATGAGCTTCTATATGCCGGAGCAGGGCACGAACATCTGGTGCGACGCGATGGTCATTCCCGCGAACGCGGAAAATCCCCTGCTCGTCTCCGTGCGTTCGGGCGCGCGCGCTTCCATGCCCGGCATGATGGACACGGTCCTCAACTTGGGCCTCAACGACGACTCCGTTCAGGGTCTCATCGCGCAGACGCAGAACCCGCGCTTTGCCTGGGATAGCTACCGTCGCTTTATCCAGATGTTCTCCAATGTTGTCATGGGCGTTGACGCCGACCTATTCGAGAATGCCCTGACCCAGGCCCGCCTGGTCGCTGGAGTCCGCGTCGACTCCGAGCTTTCGGCCGAGGATCTGCAGGAGCTCGTCGAGACCTTCAAGGGCATCTTCTCCGAGAACGTCGAGGCCGCCCTGTATCCCGGGCTCGAGGTTGCCGACGGCAAGCCCGTCTTCCCGCACGATCCGGAGCTTCAGTTGCGCCTTGCCATCCAGGCCGTCTTTGGCAGCTGGATGAACGAGCGCGCTTGCATCTACCGCAAACAGCACGGCATCTCTGACGAGCTCGGTACTGCCGTCAACGTCCAGGCCATGGCCTTTGGCAATAAGGGCGAGACCTCTGCGACCGGCGTCGCCTTTACGCGTAACCCGGCAGACGGCACCAAGGAGTTCTATGGCGACTTTCTGGTCAACGCCCAGGGCGAGGACGTCGTCGCCGGCATCCGTAACACCGAGCCCATCGCCGACCTCAAGACCACCCCGGGCCTCGAGTCCGCAGGCAAGGAGCTCGAGCGCGTGTTCCTGACGCTCGAGGATCATTACCGCGATATGTGCGATATCGAGTTCACCATCGAGCAGGGCAAGCTCTGGATGCTCCAGACCCGCGTGGGTAAGCGCACTGCTACCGCAGCCCTGCGCATCGCTATCGAAATGGTCGAGGAGGGCCTGATCACCCGTGAGGAGGCCGTGAGCCGCATCGATCCCGCGCAGCTCGACCAACTCCTGCACCCGCAGTTTGATGCCTCCAAGAAGTACGAGGCGCTGGCCTGCGGTCTTAACGCCAGCCCCGGTGCCGCCGTGGGCGAGGTCGTGTTCTCGAGCGATGACGCCGTCGCGCGCGCCAACGAGGGTCACAAGGTTATCCTGGTTCGCTGGGAGACCAACCCCGATGACCTGAAGGGCATGGTCGCCGCCGAGGGCATCCTGACCAGCCACGGTGGCAAGACGAGTCATGCCGCCGTTATCGCCCGCGGCATGGGTACGCCTTGCGTCTGCGGCGTCGAGCGCTTCCACATCGATGCCGCCGAGAAGGTCGTGCGCATCGAGGGCAGCGACCGCGTGCTGCGCGAGGGTGATGTCATCTCCATCGACGGCACCCAGGGTATCGTCGTCGACGGCGCCGTCGATCTGGTTTCGGCCGAGCTCACCGGCGATCTGGACACCATCCTGTCCTGGGCCGACGAGATCCGTCTGGACGAGACCGACGGTCACGCCAACCACGTGCGCGTCAACGCCGACAACCCCGAGGATGCCGAACTCGCACTCGAGTTTGGTGCCGAGGCCATCGGCCTATGCCGCACCGAGCACATGTTCCTGGGTGACCGTAAGAACATCATCCAGAGCTTTATCCTGTCTGACGATGAGGCCGTGAAGCAGCAGGCCCTGGCCGACCTGCTCAAGGTCCAGACCGAGGACTTTCTGGCGATGTTCAAGACCATGTCCGGTCGTGATGTGGTTGTCCGCCTGCTCGATCCGCCGCTTCATGAGTTCCTGGATAATCCTCGCGAGCTCGAGGTCGCCATCACCAAGAAGGAAGCCGCTGGCGCCAGCGAGGAAGAGCTTGCCACTCTGCGCGCCCGCCTGCGTCGTATCGATGGCATGGTCGAGTCTAACCCGATGCTCGGCCTACGCGGCGTACGTCTGTCCGTCGTCTTTAGCGATCTGCCGCTCATGCAGGTTCGCGCCGTCGCTACGGCTGCTGCCCGCCTTATCCAGGAGGGCGTCGATCCGCGTCCCGAGATCATGGTTCCGCTCGTTTCCATCACGGCCGAGCATGTCCAGACCCGCGAGGTCATCGAGCGCGTGATCGCTGAGGTTTCCGCTGAGGAGGGCGTCGAGCTCAATATTCCCGTGGGCACGATGCTCGAGCTGCCGCGTGCCTGCATGGTCGCTGACGAGATCGCCCATCATGCCGACTTCTTCTGCTTTGGCACCAACGATCTCACCCAGACCACCTTCGGCTTCTCCCGCGACGATGCCGAGGCCAAGTTCATCCCGCTGTACATGCACAAGAAGATCTTAAAGGACAACCCCTTCGAGACCATCGATACGGCAGTACTCGAGCTGGTGCGCATGGCTGTCGAGAAGGGCCGCGCCACCAACCCCGACATGCACTTTGGCGTGTGCGGTGAGCACGGCGGCGACCCCAAGTCCATCAAGGGCCTGTTTAACGTGGCCGATGTGGACTATGTGTCCTGCTCGCCCTACCGCGTGCCCCTCGCACGCCTGGCTGCCGCTCAGGCCAAGCTCGAGGCTAAGCGTTCCGCCTAACGTTTTGGGTTTAGACGCCTAGCGTAGCCCCCCTTCATGCCGCCCGTCTCATTCGTGAGACGGGCGGTTATCATGTGCGGGTTTTGTCTTTTTGTCTGCGTAAAAAATTGTTCTTGCAGCAGAAACCCGCGCGTGTATACTCGAATACGTTTGTTCAACTACGTGCCGGCCAAGGTGGTACGGCACCTCTAGAAGAGTAAGGAATTGCACATGGATTACATCCGCGCAATCGAGCGTCAGCAGATCCGCGAGGACATTCCTCAGGTTCGCGTCGCCGACAACGTCAAGGTTCACTACCGCATTAAGGAAGGCGACCGCGAGCGCATTCAGGTCTTCCAGGGCGACGTCATCCGCATGGCCGGCGCCGGTGCCCGCGAGACCTTCACCGTCCGCAAGATGTCCTTCGGTGTCGGTGTTGAGCGTACCTTCCCGCTTCACAGCCCCAAGATCGCCAAGCTCGAGGTCGTTCGTCATGGTCGCGTCCGTCGCGCCAAGCTGTACTACCTCCGCGACAAGGTGGGCAAGGCTGCTCGCATCCCCGAGAAGCGCTAAGAAGATCGCAGCGTCTGTCCACTCGTTTGGACACAAGGGTCACCTTCGGGTGGCCCTTCTTTTTATCTGATTTGCATGCAAGGAGGGTCTGGTATGGCCAACATGACGAGCTCGGTTTCGGCATCGCAGGTTGCCGGTGAGTTGGCGAGCGCTACGTTTGAGGAGATTCCCGCCCTCGTGGAGCATTATCGCGAGGACCCGCGCCAGCAGGTGATCAAGGCTTGCGAACGCGCCCTCAAACGCCATGCCAAAGAGCTTGCCGAGCGCGAGCGCGTCAATGACATGTATGAGCTTATGCATGAGCTTGGCGGCGATGGGGTGGTCGTTGGTGTCGACGAGGTGGGTCGCGGATCGGTAGCCGGTCCTTTGACGGTATGCGCCGTCTGTCTTCCTATGGAGCCGCGCGTCTGGGGTATCAACGATTCCAAAAAGCTCACGCCCGCGCGCCGCGAGTTGCTCTCGGTGAAGATTGCCGAGGTCGCGACTGCTATCGGCTTTTGTCATATCGCGCCTGCGGATATCGATGATATGGGTATGGCCCGGGCCATCCGCGCTGCCGTCGAGGGAGCCGTGGCCGATACGGGGCTTGAACCCGACTGCGTCCTCATGGATGGCAACCCCTTGGGCGCCGTTCCCAACGAGCGCGATGTGGTGAAGGGCGACGCCAAGATCGCCTGCATCGCCGCGGCGTCCATCATGGCCAAGGTCACGCGTGACGAGATGATGGTCGAGTACGACGCCGAGTATCCCGAGTACCATCTGGCCGAGTCGAAGGGCTATGCGAGCCCCGAGCATATCGAGGCTATTCGCAAACATGGACTTTGTCCGCTGCACCGCGTGAGCTTTTGCGGAAACTTTCTGCAGACCGAGCGGCTTTTCTAGGTCAATTGTGGAGATAGAGACCTTAAAGGTTCTATAAACCTGCTGGTAGCGGGCCGTATGCAACAGCATTGCTGCGTACGGCCCGTTTTTTGTCGGCATTTGGTCAGCTTTTGGTTTGTTTCCGGTACTTACCCGCATGAAAGGTGCCCTCATCATCGGGGCAATGCAGTGTGCGGGAAAGGAGACCCCATGAGTGCCGCAAGCAAAAAGAGCAAGACGCAGCAGCTCAAGGAGCGTTGGGAAAACGGCGAGCTCGACTGCGGGGCGATGACGCCCGAGTTTATCAAGGGACTCAGTCCCCGCGAGCTGGGCATGCTGGGCGAGCTGATCACCATCGACTACTTTAACGAGCGCGGCTACACCTTGCTGGAGCAGGGTTATCGTTGCACCGAGGGCGAGGCCGATCTGGTGCTGCTCGATGAGCTCGACGATGTCGTGGTGATGGCCGAGGTCAAGACCAGACGCGTCGCATTGGATTGCAACACGCGGGTCTTTCCCGAGGAGGCCGTGGATGCCCAAAAGCAACGCCGCTACCGCCGCATCGCAAGTTGCTATCTCATGGAGCATTATCCGCTCAAGGCGATTCGCTTCGATGCCGTGGGTGTCACCATTCGCGGCGGGCATATCGCCGAGATCGAGCATCAGTACAACGCATTCGATTGGCAGGTGTCGTGATGGCGTTCGAGACGTTTGCCGTTCACGCGGCCTGCATTCGCGGCGTCGAGGCGATTCACGTCACGGTCGAGGTCTCGCTTGCCGGCGGCGTTCCGGGCATCCAGATGCTCGGCATTCCGAGTATGGAGGTGATGGAGTCACGCGGTCGTATTCGCTGCGCGATGCGCTCCGCCGGGTTCGAGATCCCACGCTCGGGCATTACGGTCAACCTGGCGCCCGGCGATATTCGCAAGACCGGTAGCGGCTTCGATCTGCCCATCGCCATCGCGGTTCTGGCGGCCGATGGGCAGATTCCCCGTGACAACCTCGATCGCTGCCTTATCGCCGGCGAGCTCGGCTTGGACGGTACGGTGCTTCCCGTCAAGGGCGAGGTGGCGTTTCAGCTGCTGGCTCGCGACATGGGGCTGTCTTTTATCGCCGGCAGGTCAGACCAGCATGTGCCACTCGCGGGCGTGGATTGTGGATTCATCGATCATTTGTCTCAGCTTGCCCATGGCATGGGCGATGCCGCGCGGCACTACTTGGATTCCGAGGGCGTCGAGGCGACCTTTGAGCCCGAGCTCGACTATGCCGACGTACTGGGGCAGGAGGTCGCCAAGCGCGGCATGGCGCTTGCGGCGGGAACTCGGCTTGCTTATGATCGGGTCCCCGGGATCGGGCAAGACGATGCTTGCGCGCCGTATGACCGGCATCCTGCCTGAGCTTTCCGTTGAGGATCAGCAGGAGGCGTTGTGCATCCATTCGGTTTTGGGTGAGAACATTGATGGCTTGTTGGCGGGGCACCGGCCCTTCCGCAGTCCCCACCACAGTATTTCGACCGCAGGCCTTATCGGCGGCGGGCGCCCGGTGCATCCGGGTGAGATCAGCCTGGCTCATGGCGGCGTGCTCTTTTTGGACGAGCTTGCCGAGTTTCCCACGGGTGTGCTGCAGTCGCTGCGTCAGCCCATCGAACGCGGCTATGTGAGGATCGTACGCGTCGACGGGGCCTTTACCTTCCCGTCGCGCTTTCAGCTGCTTGCTGCAAGCAATCCCTGCCCCTGCGGCTTTTTGGGCGACCGTGAGGTGCCATGCCGCTGCTCGGCATCGATGGTGGAGCGCTATCGGGCTAAGCTGCGCGGTCCTTTGGCCGATCGTATCGACATGATGATCGATGTAACCCGTCCCGACCCCCAGGTGATTATCGAGGGTGCGGAGGGTATGTCGTCGGCCGAGTTACGTGACTACGTTGTGCGCGGTCGCGCCTTTCGCGCCTGGCGCGAGTCTCGTATGGACGATGCGGATGCCGAGGCCGAGGATGACGAGACGCGGTCCATTGACGGCGTCGTTTCGACCTTTGAGCTCGATGATGCTGCCGAGAAATGCGTACTCGGCCTGTCCAAACGCACACATCTCACGGGGCGTGGCATCGTGCGCTTGGTTCGAATTGCGCGCACGATCGCCGATGTCGCCGAGAGCGAGCAAGTGACGCAGGACCACGTGCTCGAGGCGGCGATGTACCAGGGAAGGAGGGACCAATGATGGACGAGGGGACCTTTGAGCTGCATCCAGGTGATGCGTTGTATCCCGAGACCGTTTTGGAGCTTTCTGATGTACCCCAGACGCTTTATGTGCGCGGCAACCCCGAGGTGCTTTCGACGTCCGCGCTCTCCATCATCGGCGCGCGCAAGGCCTCGCCGTATGGTCTTGCCGTGGCAGAGCTTGCCGCAAAGGTGGCGGTCGAGGCGGGCGTGACGGTAGTTTCGGGCGGCGCGGTCGGTTGTGACCAGGCTTCGGGTTGGGCTGCGGTCAACGCCGGCGGCAAACACGTCGTGGTGCTGGGGACGGGCGCCGACGTGGTCTACCCGCGTTCGAGCGCGGGGCTTATTATGCGCACGCTCGATACGGGTGGCGCGGTCGTGTCGATCTCTCCGTGGGGCATGGGTCCGCGCAAGTTTGCCTTTCCGCGCCGCAATCGCGTGATCGCGGCCCTGTCGCAAGCCCTCTTTGTATCCGAGGCGGGTATGCCTTCCGGGACGTTTTCCACAGCCGAGGCTGCTATGGATTTGGGGCGCGAGCTGCTTGCCGTGCCGGGGTCGATTTTGTCTCCCGAGTCGCGCGGTACCAACTATCTCATCGCCAACGGGGCCTGCTGCATTGTCGACGAGGAGTCCATCGAGATGGCTATCTCACGCATCTACGGAACCCTGCGCTACTCGCACCCCGATGCTCCCGGCATTTCCGACCTGGATCCAACGCAGCAGACCGTGATGCATGCGCTCATCGCCTCTCCGCTCAAGGTCGACGACATCGCGGCGCTCGTCTCGCTCGATGCTGTCGGCGTACTCAAACTCTTGGGTTCGCTTGAACTCGAGGGTCTTATCGAGCGCATGATGGATGGAAGGTATGCGCCCTCCAAGTTTGCCCTTCACGCCCAGACACCCTTCGGTCACAATGGAAAACGTGTCAATTAGAAAGGTGTTTGCAGATGCAGTTCGATCAGGTGACAGTTATCGGTGGCGGTCTGGCGGGTTCGGAGTGCGCGATCCAGCTGGCAGATCGCGGTTTTGCCGTAAAGCTGTGCGAGATGCGCCCCCAGGTGAGCTCCCCGGCCCACCATACCGATCACCTGGCAGAGCTCGTCTGCTCCAATTCGTTTAAGTCGACCCGTCCGGATTCCGCGGCTGGTTTGCTGAAGGCCGAGCTTGAGCGCATGGGTTCAGTCCTGCTCGATTGCGCCCATCGCGCGGCTGTTCCCGCCGGCGGCGCCTTGGCGGTCGACCGCGTCAAGTTTTCCGAGCTTGTCGAGGCCGAGGTTGCCGCCCGTCCCAATATCGAGGTCGTGCACGGCGAGGTCACACAGATTCCCGAGGGCCACGTGGTCATTGCCGCGGGCCCGCTGTGTTCACCGGCGCTGAGCGAAGAGGTCATGAAGCTCGTCGGTGGCGATGCCCTGGCATTCTTTGATGCGGCGGCGCCGATCGTCGATGCCTCCACGCTCGATATGGACGTGCTGTTCTCGCAGTCGCGCTACGAGGAGCAGGGGAGCGGCGACTATCTCAACGCTCCGCTCAACAAGGAGGAGTACGAGGCCTTTATCGAGGCGCTTACCACGGCCGACCGCGTGGTGCTCAAGGACTTTGAGGGTGGCGATTTGTTCCAGGCCTGCCAGCCTGCCGAGGAGGTTGCGCGCACCGGCAAGGACGCCATTCGCTTTGGCGCCATGAAGCCCGTCGGCCTCACCGACCCGCGTACCGGACGTCGCCCCTGGGCGGCGATTCAGCTGCGTGCCGAGAACAAGGAGAAGACCGCCTATAACCTGGTGGGCTTCCAGACCAACCTGACCTTTGGCGAGCAGAAGCGCGTCTTCCATATGGTGCCGGGCCTGGAGAACGCTGAGTTCTTCCGCTACGGTGTCATGCACCGCAATACCTTTGTCGACGCCCCGCACGTGCTCGATGGCACCTTTGCCGTGCCCGGTACCGGCGTGCGCCTGGCCGGTCAGATCACCGGCACCGAGGGGTACATGGAAGCCGTGGCGACAGGTCTGCTCGCGGCGCTCAACACCTATGCCGAGGCTATCGGTGCCGCGGGCGTCGAGTTGCCGCGCGTGGGCGCCCTGGGTGCGCTCGTGGGCTATGCGACCGATCCTGCCACCGTGGGCTATCAGCCCATGCATGTCAACTTTGGCCTGGTGCCGCCGCTCGAGGACGGTAAGCGTCGCAGCAAGCGCGACCGCTACCAGGCCTATGCGGACCGTGCGCTTGAGGCCCTTGATGCCTATCTGGCCACTCGCTCCGACTTGTTTGGAGGCGACCGGTCATAGCCTTTGACCTGTACGACACCGTCGACTCGTTTATCGCCTATATCGCACGCGTCGAGGGACTTTCTCCCAACACGGTGACTGCCTATGGCTCGAGGCTGGAGCGCTTTGCTGCCTGGTGCGAGCGCGAGGATATCGATGCTTTCGCTGCCGACGTGCGTACCATTCGTCGCTATCTTGCCGAGCTCTCGCGTGAGCAGGTGGCTCCCCGAACGCTTGCGGCGCACCTGTCGGCTATTCGATCTCTCTATCGCTGGATGGCTGCCGAGGGGATTGTCGAGGGCGATGCGGTCTCGGCGATCGCATCGCCCAAGCTGCCGCGTGACCTGCCGGGCGTCCTTACAACCCAGCAGGTGGAGGCACTGCTCAAGACGCCTGATACCTCGACGCCCGCGGGACTGCGCGATGCGGCGATGCTCGAGCTGCTCTATGCCTCGGGTGCTCGTATCTCTGAGCTCGCAGCACTCAATGTGGAGTCTATCGCTTGGTCCGAACGCACGTTGCGCCTGTGGGGCAAGGGGAGCAAAGAACGTATCGTCCCTCTGTATCGTCGTGCGCTCGAGGTGACGCGTCTCTATATTGAGGAGGGGAGGCCGGAGTTGCTCGCTCGGGCAAAGCGCCGCGACCTCGCTACCGGGCCGCATCCGCTGCTTATATCGGCGCGCGGCAATCGCATGAGCGCCGCCATCCTCCGGCGGCGGTTCCATACGCTGGCGACGCTCGCCGGCATTCCGACTGACATCGCCCCGCATGCGATGCGCCATACCTTTGCGACCGACTTGCTCGAGGGCGGTGCGGACTTGCGCTCGGTTCAAGAGCTGCTGGGTCATGCGAGCCTGTCCACGACGCAGATCTACACGCATCTCACGCCCGATCGGCTCAAACGTGCCGTGGCTCAAGCCCATCCCCGCGGCGAATAGTGGCTGGGACGTTCCGCGCTGCACTCAGGTGTGTGGTTTTGATTGCGGGTTGGCAGGAAGATGCATTCCTGCTATCATTCATCGGGTTGCTTCACGGCAACATGTTTTTATCACGCACGCGCGGCTACTTCATACCGTGGTGCCCGGGCTTTGGTAGCACATGTCTGGGTTGGTTTTGGAGGATGACCCCGCGCGGAGGCAAACCACAGGAGGTTTAACATGGCTACCAAGATTAATATCCGCACCCTGCTCGAGGCCGGCTGCCACTTCGGTCACCAGACCCGTCGCTGGAACCCCAAGATGAAGCCGTTCATCTTCGGTGAGCGCAACGGCATCTACATCCTCGACCTCAAGCAGACCATCCTCGACGCCGACCAGGCCTACACCTTCGTTAAGAACGTCGCCAAGGGTGGCAACGTGCTGTTCGTCGGCACCAAGAAGCAGGCTCAGGAGGCCGTCAAGAACGCTGCTGAGCGCGCCAACATGCCTTACATCAACCAGCGTTGGCTCGGCGGTATGCTGACCAACTTCGTCACCATCCGCTCCCGCATCAACCGCATGGAGGAGCTCGAGGCCATGGTCGAGGACGGCCGCATGGCAGTGCTCCCCAAGAAGGAGCAGGCTGTGCTCGGTAAGGAGCTCACCAAGCTCCAGACCAACCTCGGTGGCGCCCGCGACATGAAGGGTCTGCCCCAGGCTCTCTTCGTCATCGACACCAAGCGCGAGGAGAACGCCATCAAGGAGGCCCAGCGCCTGAACATCCCCGTCGTCGCTCTGATCGACACCAACTCCGATCCCGACGAGGTCGAGTACGGCATCCCCTGCAACGATGACGCTATCTCCGCTGTCACCCTTATGTGCGAGCTCATGGCTGACGCCTGCCTCGCTGGCTCCGGCAAGGAGCAGGTCTCCGAGGCCGAGATGGCCGCTGAGCCCAAGGCCGAGTAAATCAGTCTTAGTTAATTCTTTTTCATCTCTTTGAAAGGAACCACAATGGCCCAGATTACCGCCGCTATGGTCAAGCAGCTCCGCGAGATGACCGACTCCCCGATGATGGAGTGCAAGAAGGCTCTCGTCGAGGCTGACGGCGACATGGACGCCGCTGTCGACGTTCTGCGTAAGAACGGCCTTGCCAAGGCTGCCAAGAAGGCTGGCCGTGAGACCAACGAGGGCGCTGTTGCCGCGTTCGTCTCCGAGGATGGCAAGACCGGCGCTCTGCTCGAGCTCTCCTGCGAGACCGACTTCGTTGGCTCCAACGCCAAGTTCACCGGCTTTGCTTCCAAGGTCGCTGAGGTTGTCGCTACCACCGAGCCTGCTGACGTCGACGCTCTGCTCGAGAAGCCGATGGGCGTGGAGACTGTTTCCTCCGAGCTCACCGAGATGATTCACATCATGGGCGAGAACATGAAGATTTCCCGCTTCGCTGCCCGCAAGGCTGAGAACGGCGCGCTCGCTTCTTACATCCACATGGGTGGTAAGATCGGCGTCCTCGTCGAGTTTGCTTTCGAGAAGGCCGAGACCGCTCAGGCTGAGTCCTTCAAGACCTTCGCTCACGACGTTGCCCTTCAGGTTGCCGCCGTCGCCCCGATCTGCGCTACCCGCGATCAGGTTCCGGCCGAGACCGTCGAGCACGAGAAGCAGATCTACATGGCTCAGGCTGCCGAGTCCGGCAAGCCCGAGGCCATTCAGGAGAAGATGGCTGTCGGCCGTCTGGAGAAGTTCTACAAGCAGTCCGTGCTCACCGAGCAGGAGTTCATCAAGGACAGCTCCCTCACCATCAAGAAGTACGCTGAGCAGGTCTCCAAGGAGCTCGGCGACACCATTACCGTCGTTGCCTTTGACCGTCTGGTCCGTGGCGAGTAAATAAGCTCTTGTAGCTGGTAATGAGCAGGCTGTGGGTTTTACTCACAGCCTGCTTTTTCATGGCTCTTCTTAGAGCCTTTGATAGAATGTTGAGAGTTCAATCTAAAGGAGGATCGCTTTGTCCGACATCCGATATAAACGCGTGCTTCTTAAGCTTTCCGGCGAAGCACTGATGGGCGACGGCCAATATGGCATCGACCCCAAGGTTACCGACCATCTTGCCAAGCAGGTCAAGGAGCTGCTCGCCGTTGGTCATGAGGTCGGCGTCGTTGTCGGCGGCGGCAATATTTTCCGCGGCATGGCCGGCGCTGCCGGTGGCATGGAGCGTGCTCAGGCCGACTACATGGGCATGCTGGCAACCGTTATGAACGCGCTCGCCCTGCAGGATGCCTTCGAGCGTAACGATGTTCCCTGCCGCGTGATGAGCGCTATCCAGATGAACGAGATCTGCGAGCCCTATATTCGCCGTCGCGCCATCAACCACCTTTCCAAGGGCAACGTCGTTATTTTTGCCGCCGGTTCGGGCAATCCGTACTTTACGACCGACACCGCCGCGGCTCTTCGTGCGTGCGAGATCGGCGCCGAGATTCTGATCAAGGCCACCAAGGTCGACGGCATCTATGACAAGGATCCCGTCAAGTGCGCCGATGCCGTCCGTTTTGACAAGATTACCTATCACGAGGTTCTCGTCCGCGGTCTGCAGGTTATGGATTCCACGGCTACGGCACTGTGCCAGGACAACCGTATGCCGATTTTGGTCCTCAACATCGATGGCGAGGACACCGTCAAGCGCGCGCTTTCGGGTGAGCCCGTCGGCACGCTCGTCTATCAGGAGGATTAAGCATGGCAGAGAACATCACCGCCCACATGGACAAGTCGCTCGAGTCCCTCAAGCATAACTTCTCCAAGGTTCGTACCGGCCGCGCCAATGCCAACATTCTGTCCGACATCACCGTCGATTATTACGGTGTTCCCACGCCGGTCACGCAGATTGCCGCCGTCAAGACCCCCGAGGCCCACATGCTGCTCATCGAGCCGTGGGACAAGGCACTCATCAATGCTATCGTCAAGGCCATCGGCGCTTCCGATCTGGGTATTACCCCCAACTCCGATGGCACCGTCGTTCGTCTTCCGTTCCCGGCTCCCACCGAGGAGCGCCGTCGCGAGCTCGTCAAGGAGTGCCGCGAGTACGCCGAGCAGGCCAAGGTGTCTATCCGTAACATCCGTCGCGACTTCAACAACAAGCTCGAGCGCGATGAGGAGCTCACCGAGGATGATGTCCGTCGCGAGCAGGCCAAGGTCCAGAAGCACACCGATGAGTATGTCGCCAAGGTCGAGGAGCTTCTGAAGGAAAAAGAAGCCGAGGTCATGGAGATCTAAGGTGCAATACGACGAGCATAAACTGGTCGAGTACTTTGCCGACGCCCCTGCGGGCGTCGGTTTTTCCGACCTTGACCTCAATAACATTCCGCACCATATCTCGTGCATCATGGACGGCAACGGTCGTTGGGCCACATCGCGCGGTCTTGCACGCACCGAGGGCCACAAGGCGGGTATCGTCTCCCTTCGTGAGATTATTACCGCCTGCGTACGTCTGGGCGTCGACGTGCTTTCGGCCTATGCGTTTTCTACCGAAAACTGGAACCGCCCTCAGCATGAGGTCAACGTCTTGATGCACCTGTTTGCCAAGACGTTTATCGACGAGCTGCCGCTTCTGAAGCGCGAAAACGTGCGCGTTGTCTTTTTGGGTGACATTTCCGCGCTGCCCAAGAAGACCCGCGACGTTTTTGAACGTGGTCTTGCCGAGTGCGCCAATCACACCGGCATGACGCTGGCGCTTGCCGTCAACTACGGCGCGCGTGCCGAGATTACCCGCGCTGTCCGTCAGATCGCACTCGACGCTGCCGCCGGTAAGATCGATCCTGCCGCAATTGATGACGATATGGTGGCTTCTCACCTCTATACCGCCGGTCTTCCCGATCCTGAGCTTGTGATTCGCACCTCTGGTGAGCTGCGCCTTTCGAACTATCTGCTGTGGCAGGTGGCTTATTCCGAGTTCTACGTCACCGATACCTATTGGCCCGACTTTGATCGTTGGGGCCTTGTCGACGCCATTTTGGCCTATCAGGGCCGTGACCGTAGGTTTGGTGGACTGAGCAAGACCGAGGAGGCTTAATCGTGTCCGATCGTCCCAAGGCATCTGCTCCCAAGACGCCTTCGCGCAAAGCTGCCGCTGTGGGAGCGCCTGCAGCGAAGGGCGG
>OGPJ01001795.1_pt1 | contig 14410 bp, 13 predicted proteins | sample 1552831 | NCBI WGS metagenome assembly OGPJ01 (sample SAMEA2579914, study PRJEB22360) | human gut metagenome | biome: human gut; feature: human-associated habitat; material: faeces | place: Denmark | collected 2008/2010
CCGGTTGCAGTACGTTATGCATGGGCTGATTATCCGATATGCAATATGTATAACGGTGCGGATCTGCCAATGTCTCCTTTCCGTACTGATGATTGGAAAGGTATTACTTATGTCAATAAATAGTAAGTCTTTATTTAATTAATATATTCAATAATAAAAGCAGAGAGCAATTTTGATGAAAAAGCAAATTCTAAAGCAAAAGCAATTGGACTAATGCAATTAATGGAAAACACAGCAACTGAAATAAGTAACGAAATTGATAATATAGAAATACCACAAGAACAAATATATGAGCCTGAAACCAATATTAAACTAGGAACATATTATTTTTCAGTATTAATGAATAAATATAATAATATTGGTTTAGCATTGGCTGCATATAATGCTGGTATGGGAAGAGTAGATGGATGGATTAAAGATGGAATATTAAAAAAAGATGGATCGGATTTAGAAAATATCCCATTTAAAGAAACTAATCTGTATGTAAGAAAAATATTATACAATTATGAAAAATATAAAAAGACATATTATAAAAAATAGAATTAATATTGACACAAATCTTAACAAATGTTATCATATAAACATGATAGATTTAAAAAAAACACAGTTTGAACTTTGTTTATTTTTAAATCTATTTTTTTATTTCCAAACTGTGCTAGGGTAAGGAGGAAGCAATGAATAAAAAGTACATTTTTGTAACAGGTGGAGTAGTATCTGGACTAGGAAAAGGAATAACAGCTGCATCACTAGGAAGACTATTAAAAAATAGAGGATATAAAGTAGCAAATCAGAAATTTGATCCATACCTTAATGTAGACCCTGGAACTATGAGTCCGTATGAACATGGAGAAGTTTTTGTAACAGAAGATGGAGCAGAAACAGATTTAGATTTAGGACATTATGAACGTTTTACAGATGAAAACCTAACAAAATACTCTTCAGTTACAACAGGAAGAATATATTCAGAAGTAATTGAAAAAGAAAGAAAAGGAGATTATTTAGGAAAAACAGTACAGGTTATACCACACATTACAAATGCTATAAAAGAAAAAGTATACAAATTTGAAAATACAGATGTAGATATAGTGATAACAGAAATAGGTGGAACAGTTGGAGATATTGAAAGCTTACCTTTTCTAGAGGCTATTAGACAAATAGGAATAGAAAGAAATGAAGAGGATATTGCATATATTCATGTTACTTTACTACCATATATTTATGGATCAAATGAATTAAAATCTAAGCCAACTCAGCACTCAGTAAAAGAATTACAATCAATAGGAATAAAGCCAGACATATTAGTTTGTAGAGCAGAACAAGAAATAGACGAAGAACTAAAACAAAAAATAGCATTGTTTTGTAATGTAAGAAAACAAGATGTAATACAAAATAAAACTGTAGAAAACTTATATGAAGTTCCATTAATGCTTGAAAAAGAAGGGTTAGCAAGCAGAATATGTGAAAAACTGAAATTAAGAAATATACCAAATAATTTGAGTTGGGAAGAATTAATAAAAAATATTAAAAATCTAAAAGATGAAAATGTAAATATTGCAATAGTTGGAAAATATGTAAAATTAGAAGACTCATATTTATCAATTGCAGAAAGCATTAAACATGGTGGATTTGCAAATGGCTGTAAAGTACATATAGATTTTATAGACTGTGAAAAGGTAACAAAAGAAAATGCAAAAGAAATGCTTGGAAAATACAATGGAGTAATTGTACCAGGTGGATTTGGAAACAGAGGAATAGAAGGAAAAATAGCAACAATACAATATGTAAGAGAAAACAATATTCCATTTTTAGGAATATGTTTAGGAATGCAAATGGCAGTTGTAGAATTTGCAAGAAATGTGTTAGGGTATAAAGATGCAAATTCAGAGGAATTTGATGAAACTAGTACATGCAAAGTAATTCATATTATGGAAGAACAAATTCATATAGCAAACAAAGGCGGAACAATGAGGTTAGGTGCATATCCATGTAACATATTAAAAAATACATTAGCTGAGAAAGTATATAAAACAAATAAGATATCAGAAAGACATAGACATCGTTTTGAATATAACAACAAATATAGAGAAGAAATGGAAAAGGCAGGTTTAATTTGTTCTGGGTTATCACCAGATGGAAACCTAGTTGAAATAGTAGAATTAAAAAATCATCCATATTTTATTGCATCACAATTTCATCCAGAATTTAAGTCAAGACCAGATAAACCACATCCACTATTTGTAAGCTTAGTAAAAGTAGCAAAAGAAAATGTGAAAATTAAAACTGAAAAGTAAAATAATGGAAATTTAAACAAAAAGGCTTGACATCCAGAATAAAAGTAGTATATAATGAATATACTGATAAAGTAATATTGTAAAATATTATGATAGGGAGATCCTTAGCCAAATACTTGTAAAGGTATTAAAGTAGGGTATTTATAAAGAGGACAGTCATATCCTAGAATATGGCAATAGAGTAGGGGCAATTAAGCACCTACTCTATTTGTGTTTAAGGAGTGCAATGAATAAATTAAAGTTATATAGAGTAGATGTTAATTACATAAAATATTTATATTCATTCGATAATAAAGTTCAATACAACAAAGAACAAAAAGATGAATATACTAGGAAAAGGCCATACTTAGGAGTAGTATTGCAAGTTAATGAGTTTGAATATTTTGTGCCATTGGAGCATCCTAGAGAAGCACATCAAAAAATGAAAGATAACATTTATATTTTAAAAATACATAATGGAAAATATGGTATATTAGGTTTTAATAACATGATACCAATAAAAAGAGAAGAACTTATTGAATTTAATATAAATAATGAAAATAAAAAATATAGACAGATTTTAATAAGTCAATACCATTTTTGTAACAAGCATATAAAAGAAATACAAGAAAGAGCATTAAAAACTTATGAAAAAAGTACTAAAAATAATTTCTTTAAAAAGATATGTTGTGACTTTAAAACTCTTGAAGAGAAAAGTAAAGATTATTGCAAAAGCAAATGTGAATAATGTGTGAAAAATTGAATAGTATACTTGACATTTTATATAAATGGGTATAAAGTATTAGCAGTCACAAAGAAAGACTGCTAATTCTATTGTATGCAATTTAAAAAGAAAGAAGGCGTAAGCAAAAAAATTCTAAAAAATAAAAATTAGCATATAATAAAATGATTGATAAGGAGGTAATTTTCATGTTAAAACCATTAGGAGACAGAATTGTTGTTAAAATGTTAGAAAAAGAAGAAACAACTAAAAGTGGAATTATTTTAGCTGGAAAATCAGAAGAAAAATCTCAAATTGCTGAGGTTATAAAAGTAGGAGATGGAACAAATTCAGAAGGTAAAAAAGTAGAAATGGCTATAAAAGAAGGAGATAAAGTAGTTTTAAACCAATATGCTGGAACTACTGTTAAAATTGATGGAGAAGAATTAGTTATAGTCAAATATAATGATATATTAGCTATAGTTGAATAGAGAGGAGATAATTAAAATGTCAAAAGAAATTAAATTTGGCGAAGATGCCAGAAAAAGCCTATTAAATGGCGTAAACAAATTAGCTGATACTGTAAAAGTAACATTAGGACCAAAAGGAAGAAATGTTGTACTAGACAAAAAATTTGGAGCACCACTAATTACAAATGATGGTGTAACAATTGCTAAAGAAATAGAACTTGATGACCCATTTGAAAATATGGGAGCACAAATAGTAAAAGAAGTATCTATAAAAACAAATGATGTTGCTGGAGATGGAACAACAACAGCTATGGTATTAGCACAAAATATGATTCGCGAAGGTGTAAAAAACGTAGCAGCTGGTGGAGATCCAATGGCTATAAAAAGAGGTATGGACAAAGCTGTGGTTTCAGCAGTAGATGCTTTAAAAGAAATTAGTGTTGAAGTAAGTGGAAAAGAAGATATTGCAAGAGTTGCAAGTATTTCTGCCAACAACCCAGAAGTTGGAGAACTTATTTCAGAAGCAATGGAAAAAGTATCTAAAGATGGAGTTATTACAATTGAAGAATCTAAAACATCACAAACAGAACTTGACGTTGTAGAAGGAATGCAATTCAATAAGGGCTATGTATCACCATATATGGTAACAGATACAGAAAAAATGGAAGCTGTTATAGATAACCCATATATACTTATTACAGATAAAAAAATAAGTAATATTCAAGAAATACTACCATTACTTGAAAGCTTAATGCAACAATCTGGTAAACTTGTAATTATATGTGATGATATAGAAGGTGAAGCATTATCAACATTAATTTTAAACAAACTAAGAGGAGTTATAAATGTAGTAGCTGTTAAAGCACCTGGCTATGGTGATAAGAGAAAACAAATGCTAGAAGATATTGCAATATTAACAGGTGGAGAAGTTATTACATCAGATTTAGCATTAGAACTAAAAGATACAACAATTGAGCAATTAGGTAGAGCAAGACAAATAAAAGTACAAAAAGAGAACACAATTATAGTAGATGGAATGGGAGATAAACAAGAAATTGCAAAACGTGTAGCTTTATTAAAATCTCAAATTGCAGAAGAAAAGAGCGAATTTGAAAAAGAAAACTTACAAGAACGTTTAGCTAAAATAGCAGGAGGAGTTGCTGTAATTGGTGTTGGAGCTGCTACTGAAGTTGAAATGAAAGACAGAAAACTAAGAATAGAAGATGCTTTGTCTGCTACAAAAGCAGCAGTTGAAGAAGGTATAGTACCTGGTGGTGGAACAGCATATATTGATATTTTACCAAAAGTTACAGAAGTAGTTGAAAAATTACATGGAGATGAAAAAATTGGTGGTAAAATAATTCTAAGAGCATTAGAAGAACCAACAAGACAAATTTCAATAAATGCAGGTTTAGAGCCATCTGTAATATTAGAAAAAGTTAAAAACAGTCCAGTAGGTGTAGGATTTAATGCACAAACAGATGAATATGTAGACATGAAAAAAGCAGGAATTGTAGATCCTACAAAAGTTTCAAGAAGTGCGCTTCAAAATGCAGTATCAATAGCATCAATGATATTAACAACAGAAAGTTTAGTAACAGATAAAAAAGAAGCAAATAGTTGTAAATGTTCAGAACACGAGACAACAGGAATGGACGGAATGTATTAGAAATAAAAAATGGTAACTTTTAAGTTGCCATTTTATTTTTTCTTGACATATATGTTATAATATTCTAAGTAATAATAGAAAGAGGAATTATATGAAAACAGTAGCGTTTTGTACTTTAGGATGTAAAGTAAATCAATATGAAACAAATGCAATGATGCAAAAAATGATTGAAGCAGGTTATGAAGTAGTAGACTTTGAAACAAAAGCAGATATCTATATTATAAATACATGTACAGTAACAAATATGGCAGATAAAAAATCAAGACAAATGTTAAGAAGAGTAAAAGAAATAAATCCAGAAGCTATTTTAGTTGCTGTTGGTTGCTATGCTCAAGTGGCAAAAGAAAAGCTAGAGCAAATACCAGAGATTGACTTAATACTTGGAATAAACGAAAAAAATGATATTGTAGAATATGTAGAACAAGCAAGTAAAAATACGTATGTATCAGATGTATTACATCAAACTGAGTTCTTAGACTTTGGAGATGTTACATACACAGAAAAAACAAGAGCAGTAATAAAAGTACAAGATGGATGTAATCAGTTTTGTTCATATTGCATAATTCCTTATGCAAGGGGACGTATTAGAAGTAGAAAGCCAGAAAGTGTAATAAAAGAAATTACAGATGTTGCAAAAGAAGGCATAAAAGAAGTAGTTATAACAGGTATACATATAGCATCTTATGGAAAAGACTTTGATATAGAGCCTGAGTATAGACTAATTGACTTATTAGAAGAAATACAAAAAGTAGACGGAATACAAAGGATACGTTTGGGTTCATTAGAGCCAACTTTAATAACAGAAGAATTTGTAACAAGACTAAAAAAACTTTCAAAAATATGTGATCACTTTCATTTATCATTACAAAGTGGATGTGATGAAACATTAAAAAGAATGAATAGAAAATATACAACAGATCAATTTAAACATGTAGTAGAATTACTTAAAAATGCATATCCAGAAGTTCATTTAACAACAGATGTTATAGTTGGGTTCCCAGGAGAAACAGAAGAGGAATTTAACAAGACTTATGAGTTCTTAAAAGAAATAAAGTTTTATAAAATGCATGTATTTAAATATTCGCCAAGAAGCGGAACAGTTGCAGCTAAAATGACTAATCAAATAGATGGAAATGTAAAAGAAGAAAGAAGCAATAAACTAATAGAATTATCAGATAAAAATGAGAAAGAGTATAATCAGCAATACATAGGTAAAGAAGTAGAAGTATTACTAGAAGAAAGAGAAGGAGAATATTTAAAAGGACATACTACAAATTATATGGTAGTAAAAATGAAAACTAACGAAAATCTTGAAAACACAATACAAAAAATAATAGTACAATAAGAAATATTACTTGAGAATGTTAGGATTCTCTGTAAGAGAACAGCATATGGAAGCAACCGAAAAAGGGGACACTGGTTCTGGAGAAGGACTACCAGGAGGGCTTATAAGAGATATGAAATCAGAGTAGACAAATAAGTAATCTCCTTTTCCTCCACTAATTATTAGTGGAGGAATTTCTTGTAAAAAATAGTTAATTAAATAATAAAACTTGAAATATATAAATGAATAGTATATAATTTAAACCAATGTATGAAGCGAGAAAAGAGGATTTTTATGAAAGCAATAGAAATAAGAAACAAATATTTAAACTTTTTTAAAGCACATGGACATAAAGTAATTCCAAGTGCTCCATTAATACCAGAAAATGATCCATCTGTACTATTTACAACAGCTGGAATGCAACCATTAGTACCATATTTACTAGGTGAAAAACATCCGGCAGGAACAAGAATTACAGATTATCAAAAATGTTTAAGAACAAATGATATAGATGAGGTAGGAGATAACCGTCATTTAACATTTTTTGAAATGCTAGGAAATTGGTCATTAGGAGACTATTTTAAAGATGAAGCAATTAGCATGAGCTATGAATTCTTAACAAAAGAGTTAGGAATTGATCCAAGTAAATTGTCAGTTACATGTTTTGCAGGTGATGAACATGCACCAAGAGATACAGTAGCAGCAGAAGCATGGAAAAGAGCAGGAATACCAGAAGAAAGAATATATTTCTATGACAAAGATAATAACTGGTGGATTGCAGGAGATGAAGGACCTTGTGGACCAGATACAGAAATGTTCTTAGATACAGGAAAACCAGCATGTTCAGATAATTGCCAACCATCATGTGGTTGTGGTAAATATGTTGAAATTTGGAATGATGTATTTATGGAGTATTACCAAGCAAAAGATGGCTCTATCACAAAATTAAAACAACAAAATGTTGATACAGGTTTTGGACTAGAAAGAATGACAATGTTATTACAAGGCAAAGAAACTCCATTTGATACAGAGTTGTTTGCTCCTGTAATGGAAAAACTAAAAGAGTTAGCTAAACAAGATAATATTGAAAGTAGAAGAATTGTTGCAGAACATTTACGTGCTAGTATGATGGTTATATCAGATGGTGGTAGACCAAGCAATATAGATCGTGGATATGTACTAAGAAAACTAATTAGAAGAATGACAAGACATTTAAATAAACTACAAATTGATTTAAATGAAATTAGTGGATTAGTTGATTTATATGTAGAAACACTAAAAGAATTCTATCCAGAATTAGTTGAAAATAGAAAAACAATTAAAGAAGTTATATTAGCTGAAAAAGATAAATTTGCTAAAACATTATCACATGGTGAGAAAGAATTTGAAAAAGTAGTAAATAAATTAAAACAAGAAAATAAAAATACAATTGATGGTTACACTATTTTTAAATTATATGAAACTTATGGATTTCCACCAGAAATCACAGCAGATTTAGCAAAAGAGCAAGGTTTTGAAATTGATACATCTGAATTTGATAAATTATTCAAAGAGCACCAAGAAAAATCAAGAATGGGTAGTGAAAAAAAATTTAAAGGTGGACTAGCTGAACAAAATGAACAAACAACTAAATACCATACAGCGACACACTTATTACACAAAGCATTAAAAATAGTACTAGGAGATCATGCAAACCAATGTGGTTCAAATATCACAACAGAAAGATTAAGATTTGACTTTACACATTCAGAAAAAATGACACCAGAACAACTAGCTAAAGTAGAAGAGATTGTAAATGAACAAATTAAACGTGATTTACCTGTAACATGTGAAGAAATGACATTAGAAGAAGCAAAAGCATCTGGAGCAACAGGATTATTTGAAAATAAATATGGTGACAGAGTTAAAGTATATACAATAGGTGATTTTAGCAAAGAAATTTGTGGTGGACCTCATGTTAAACATACAGGAGAATTAGGACACTTCAAAATTAAAAAAGAAGAGTCAAGTTCAGCAGGAGTTAGACGTATTAAAGCAATTTTAGAATAAGGAGAAAAAGTATGGATGATTGTGTTTTTTGTAAAATAATAAAAGGAGAAATTCCTTCAGAAAAAGTATATGAAGACGAAGACGTTATTGCATTTAAAGATATTAACCCAGTAACTCCAATTCATATATTAGTAATACCAAAAAAACATATAGCAACTTTACTTGATGTTACTGAAGAAGACAGCCATTTAATCAGCAAAATATTTGTCGCTATAAATAAAATAGCAAAACAAATTGGAATAGAAGAAAACGGATTCAGAATAGTTGCTAATTGTGGAAAAGATTCAGGGCAAGAAGTAATGCATATACACTTTCATTTGTTAGCTGGACAAAAAATGGGATCAAAAGTTGTTTAATAAATATAGATTATTTTTTTCTTATATGCTATAATATAATATATAGTTACGAGTGAAGTATTTATGGGAGGAATACAAATGTTAAATAGTAAATATAGTAAAGTATTATCAGTTGTTCTAGTAATAGCCATATTAATAATTATAGGATTTTTAGTTTTTATAGGTATAGATTGGTATAAAGCTTCTATATCTGAAAGTGAAAACAAAAATATTCTTGAACAATTTAATAATTATGTAGAAAATGAACAAAAAGATAATAATAATGAAAACTTAGAAAATGTTATAAATAATGAAGATCCTAATAATGAAATAATTGATCCAGTGGTAGATCCAAGCAGTAATGTTGAAGAACCATCAGATGGAGACAATAATAATTCAGGTTTAACTGTAAAAGGAATGAAAGTTGCCGGAACAATAGAAATTCCAAAAACAAATGTTAAATATGCTATTTTAGATAATTCATCTGCAAAAGCAATGGAAGTTGGAATTGCAATGCTTTATGGACCTGGAGTTAACAAAGTTGGAAATACTGTATTAGCTGGTCACAATTATAGAAATGGAACATTTTTCTCAAATAATAAAAAACTTAATGAAGGTGATGTGATTTATTTAACAGATACTTCTGGTAAAAGAGTAAAATATGTTATTTATAAAAAATATCAAACTGACTCAAATGACTTTAGCTATGCAACAAGAACAACAAATGGAAAAAGAGAAATATCTGTAAGTACATGTACAGATGATTCAAGTGCAAGACTTATTCTTTGGGCTAAAGAAGGATAATTAATAAAATTAAATATTTTGTATTGACAAAACTATATAAAGTATTGTAAAATTATATATGCATTGTGAAATGAATATATAAATGGTGGATGTAGCGTAGTTGGTTAACGCGCCAGTTTGTGGCACTGGAGACCGTGGGTTCGAGTCCCATCTTCCACCCCATATCAAGAGGATGTAACTGATTTCAGTTACATCCTCTTATTTTTTGCCTAAAAATGGACAAGTGTTATTATTCGTGAGTACAATGCAACGTTTTTTAGAACCAAATCGGCGGCTTGATAAAACAATTTCCATTGGAATCACAGTTACTACCGATTTGATCAGGAATTTTTATATTCGGATGGTGTCATCCCCGTTTTGTTTTTGAACACTTTCAAAAAGTAGAAATAGTCCTCAAACCCACAGGCTGTACTGGTTTCAGAAATAGTATAGCCGGACCTGAGCATACGCTTTGCCTGGTTGACACGCAAGGTTACCTGCATTTGTTTGATCGTCATACCATATACGGTTTGGAATATAGTATTTAGACGATTGTATGTTTTCCCAAAGGTATCCTCATAATCCCGATTCTTCAAGTGCTTGTCTTTGTTGTCATCAATATATTGTAAGATTCGGTAGGCCAGTCTGCTTTCCAAATTACACCAAAGCTCTCTTTTTTGCACAGCGAAACTAATCTGGTACAGAATCGCCTGAATTTGGGATGATAAAAAATTTTTGCTTGAAAAAGGCAATGTTCGGTGCTGAATCGCGTACTCCATCAGATCAAAGCAGGGTAGCTCCAGAGGAATCTGTCCATGTAACGGAAGCAAAATATGATTGGTATCTACCTTTACAGGCGGTGGAACCTGAATACCTGTTGCCTGAAAATGAGCAAAATAGGCTGCATGATTATCATATTGAAGCCCGCAATGCTGCACGTAAGGAGGCAACAGGAAAAATTCACCGCTATGAACGACGTAATTCTCACCGTAGACACGGAAAGAGCGTTCTCCGCTGATCATCAATACCAGTACCCACTGCGTCATCATTCTATCCGGATGCATATTATTGCCGCTAAACTTATCGACATCCTCCACGCGAATCTCCTTGTTTAACTGAAACCAGTAGAGATCGGTTTGTTTTATATCCATGGTTGAACATCTGCCTTTTCCAGTAAAATGATCTTATGATATGTCTGCCTAAAAGGAGCCAGACAATAATTCAATAAATAGTTTCGTTTATTCCATACCATTTTCATTCTCTCCATAGACTTTTTTTCGGATACACTGTATGATCATTTCAAAGAATCCTAGGAGGGATACAACATGAAAAACGGTAAATTAAGAGTGGCGCTCGTAGGAGTCTCCTTCGGCGCGGAATTTATACCCATCTATCTGAAACACCCGGACGTAGATTCTTTGGTGTTAGTAGATACGAATGAAAAACTGCTGAATACGGTTGGCGATAAGTTTCTTCTGGAAGAACGCTTGACGGACTTTAATGCCATGTTGGAAGATAAAACCATCGACGCCGTCCATCTGGTAACACCGCCTGCTACTCATGCTCCCCTATCTATACAGGTGATGAACGCTGGAAAGCACTGTGCCTGTACCATTCCGATGGGAATGAGTATCGATGAATTGTACCAAGTCATCGATGCTCGAAAAAGAAGCGGGAAACACTATATGTTTATGGAGACCTCCGTCTATGGTCGAGAGTTTCTGTATGTGAAGAACCTTTACGAAAAAGGAGAGCTGGGCAGAATACAGTTCATGCGCTGCGCGCATTATCAAGATATGGAAGGATGGCCGGACTACTGGTTGGGCTTTCCTCCGCTGATGCATCCTACCCATGCGGTAGCGCCTTGTCTGATGTTGTTGGGCAAGCGTCCGGAAACCGTATATTGCAAGGGCTCCGGCAAAGTACGTAAAGAAGTGGAAGCTCCCTATGGTTGTCCATACGCCTTTGAGTCAGCTCTGATCTCCCTAAAAGACAGTGATGTAAGCATTGAAATGGCTCGGTTCCTCTACCACGTAGCCCGAGGCTACACTGAAAGTTTCAACATATATGGTGAACGAAAAAGTTTTGAATGGCAGCAGTTGGAATCGGAACAACCGGTACTGTTCTCCATGGCGCTTGGTGCAAATGCTGAACATGTTATGAACGATTACGGTCGAGGCGGCCTTGTGACGGAAGAACGTATCCAAATCCCCGACTATGCAGATCGTTTACCGGCGGAAATTGGGCGCTTCACCAAACAAACAGTGTATGATGACAGCAATCCTCATCTATCGTTCCTGCAAGGCGGTGGCCATGGTGGTTCTCATCCTCATTTAGTCCACGAGTTTGTCCGAAGCATTCTGGAAGATCGAACTCCGGTTCCCAGCGATATTGACGGCGCCTACTGGACCGGTGTAGGAATCTGCGCTCACCAATCTGCCATGGACGGTGGCGTGGTAAAACGTGTACCTGTTTTCGAATAGAAATCTTCTTTAGAATCCATAAATTCAACCAGACAGCCGTATTCCCTTGCCTTGAAGGGAACACGGCTGTCTTTTACTGTCTGTTTTTACACACCTATTTCCCCATAGGTTGGGTAGCTACGTAATGAAGCGCTCCGTCAGTGTTAAATTCATCCTTACAATAGCAAAAAGCAAAGAGCAAAACAACCGACCATTGGTTGAGTCCTCGCTTAAAACCATATTCTTCTTTTGTCTGTCTTCCGGCTTTACACAAGGGGGAGCTGTTGTTTCGCGGAAGCAAAATTCTCAACCGAAAGCCATCTTTTTTGCTGACATTGACGCGGGAAATGGCCCCTTTATATCAAGAAAGAAAAAACGGAAATGCCGCAGTTGTACAAAAAGAAAAAGTAAGAATCAAATCTCTGACTCAGCCGATGGCTTTTGACGGTTAAAACACAGGCGGAAAACGAGAAGTTTCGGGAGGAAAAAGTGCTCCTTTTAAAAGACTTTTATCAAATTCGAATAAATATCGGGTGAAAGTAGATAAAAAGTGGTAAACAATCATAAATTCAGCCATTTTGTTTGCAGGGCTTACGCTTTATAATATTGCCACAACATCCAATTTGACAAGTGAAAGCTTTGTCAGAGATAATGGAGAAAGGAAGATGAGGGTTATGACAGAAAATCCAATGGGAAGACAGCGGTCAGGTTGGCGGTATAAGCTATACCGAGCTGGCAGAGGGATTCAACGAAATTGGGGATTGTACTTGTTGTTACTTCCGGCGGTCGTGTTGCTGTTTTGCTTCAACTACTTGCCCATGTACGGCGTGCAAATTGCGTTCAGGGATTTTTCTCCTTCACAGGGAATTCAGGGAAGCCCTTGGGTGGGACTTTTGAATTTTCAAAAATTCTTTAACTCATTCCAATCTAAAAACCTGATTTGGAATACGGTGAGCTTGAGCTTGTATAGCTTGATTGCAGGCTTTCCGTTCCCTATTATTTTAGCTCTGATGGTCAACCAGATCCGGGTGAAACGATTCAAGCAGGTTTTGCAAGTGGTGACCTATCTGCCCCACTTTATTTCCACAGTGGTTATGGTGGGCATAATGTTAATCCTTCTTTCCCCCAGCAACGGAATCTACGGAAATCTGGCCCGGGTGCTTGGCGTTCAGAATCCGGTCAACATCATGGGAGAGGCGAGCGCCTTTCAGCACGTCTATGTGTGGAGTGATGTGTGGCAACACGCAGGTTGGGACAGCATTATCTACATTGCGGCGCTGGCAGCGGTGGATCCCTCTTTGTACGAGGCGGCAACGGTGGATGGTGCCAGCAAGATCCAACGGTTGTGGCACATTGATGTGCCTTTCCTGATTCCTACTGCAGTGATCCTGCTGATTATGCGTGCAGGCAATGTGATGAATCTGGGATTCGAAAAGGTGTATCTCATGCAGAACCCGTTGAACACCAGTATCAGCGAAGTAATCTCCACGTATGTATACAAAATCGGTATGATCAGCAATCAGTACAGCCTTTCTGCGGCAGTAAACCTGTTCAACACCGTTATTAACTTTGTATTGTTACTTCTGGTCAACGGATTTTCCAAAAAACTTGGAGACACAAGTTTGTGGTAAGCGGAGAACGTACGGACTGAAAATTTTTAGCGAAAAGAGGCGGATGCATTATGAGCGCACAAACAATACATAAATCACAAAAAGTGAGCAAGGCAGATGTTGTTTTCAACATTATTCTGTACGGAATCTGCGGCTTGATCTTGCTGCTGATTGCGTATCCTCTCTACTTTATCATCATTGCGTCTTTTAGTAACCCTTCTGAAGTGTCTAACGGCAACGTGTGGTTCTGGCCCAGCCAGTTCACGCTGGACGGATATAAAGAGCTGTTGCGTCACGGGAGTATCTGGATGGGTTATTGGAACACCATCCTTTACACGGTAGTGGGAACAGCCATCGGCCTGATTGTCAACATCTCTGCAGCATACTCTCTGTCTCGCAGAGATCTGGTAGGACGCAAGTTAATCACGTTTTATTTCATATTCACGATGTTCTTTAACGGCGGCTTGATTCCTACTTACTTCACCATTCGAGATTTTCATTTATATGACACATTCTGGGTTATGGTTTTGCCTTTCTCCGTAATGGTGTACAACATGATTGTGGCCAGAACATTTTTTGACTCCAGCTTGCCAAAGGATTTGTTGGATGCAGCACAGATTGACGGCTGTGGGAACCTGCGATTCTTTTTCTCCATCGCTCTTCCCCTCTCCAAAGCCGTAATCGCTGTAATTGCTCTTTACATTGCCGTGGCGCAGT
>OGPJ01001801.1_pt1 | contig 14371 bp, 9 predicted proteins | sample 1552831 | NCBI WGS metagenome assembly OGPJ01 (sample SAMEA2579914, study PRJEB22360) | human gut metagenome | biome: human gut; feature: human-associated habitat; material: faeces | place: Denmark | collected 2008/2010
AGGTGGCACGGCGTAAGCCGTGACGGAGAGGGCAAGCCTGCTTCCAAAAGGCAGATATACGAAAAGGCTCTCGTCTTTCAAGGCGAAAACCTTGAGAGACGAGAGCCTGTAAAGTTCAAACTACAGGGCACCCGTGGTACCACTCTCTTTGCTGCGCCTTTGGGCACAGCCGCTTTGCACGATCGGCTTTTTGCGGCGAATCGCTGTCCTTGTAACGGTGGACATCCGTCAGAGCCTACTTGTGTGTTCAGCCCTGCCGCTCAGGGGCCAGTAACCGAAACCCTCTGCACCCGCCTTGCACCACCCGGCGGCTCTCTGTACGCAGAAGAAAATCGTTTTTTCCCCGTCAACGCATTTGTGCTTTTTTCAAAGTGGACTAAGTTTAGCATGATTCGCGGGCAGTGTCAAGCAATCTGACTCATTCTCAAAATGAAACAATTTCACAAAATAAGGGGCAGAATTTCCCAAAATTGTGCACGAGGCGTTAATGTTAACAATTTGCTAAGTTTTTGGAAAGTTCTGCTCGAATTGCTGTTGCGCCCGGTTTTACTGTGCTATACTACTTGCATCAGGAACCAAAGGAGGAATTGCCACATGAAAGAAGTCAAGCCTTCCAAAAAGCCGCTGGCGATCTACTACGCCATCGTGCTGGCGGTCCTGCTGCTGCTCAACCTTGTGCTGCTGCCGTGGATGAGCGAGCGTCAGGTGGAGGAAGTGGACTACGGTACCTTTATGACCATGACCGAGGAAAAGAACATCGGCCGTGTGGATATCGAATCCAATCAGATCATTTTTACCGATAAAGAGGAAAAGCAGGTCTACAAGACCGGCCTGATGAACGACCCGGAGCTTACCCAGCGCCTGTATGATGCCGGAGCACAGTTTTCCAGCGAGATCGTGGAGCAGGGGTCGCCGATGCTCAATTTCCTGATCTGGTTCCTGCTGCCCATCCTGTTGTTCAGCTTCATCGGCAACCAGATGAACAAAAAGCTGATGGAAAAGGCCGGCGGCGGCCCGGGATCCATGATGTTCGGCGGCGTGGGCAAGTCCAACGTCAAGGTCTATGTACAGTCCACCCACGGCATTCGCTTTGCGGATGTGGCCGGTGAGGATGAAGCAAAGGAAAACCTGCAGGAGATCGTGGATTACCTGCACGACCCCGGCAAGTACGAGAGCATTGGCGCATCCATGCCCAAGGGCATCCTGCTGGTGGGCCCGCCGGGCACCGGCAAGACCATGCTGGCCAAGGCCGTGGCAGGCGAATCCAACGTGCCGTTCTTCTCCATTTCCGGCTCTGAATTCGTGGAGATGTTCGTGGGCATGGGCGCGTCCAAGGTGCGCGACCTGTTCCGGCAGGCCAAGGAAAAGGCCCCCTGCATCGTGTTCATCGATGAGATCGATGCCATCGGTCAGAAGCGCAACAGCGGCAATCTCGGCGGCAACGACGAGCGTGAGCAGACTTTGAACCAGCTGCTCACCGAGATGGACGGCTTTGAGGGCAACACCGGCGTCATCATTCTGGCGGCTACCAACCGCCCGGATTCGTTGGACCCGGCGCTGACCCGTCCCGGACGCTTTGACCGCCGTGTTCCGGTGGAGCTGCCCGACCTCAAGGGCCGCGAAGAGATTTTGAAAGTGCACGCCAAAAAGGTGGCGCTGGCCCCGGGCATCGACTTCAACACCGTGGCCCGCATGGCTTCCGGTGCATCCGGTGCGGAACTTGCCAACATCGTCAACGAAGCAGCCCTGCGCGCCGTGCGTGCAGGCCGCAAGAGCGTGACCCAGGCCGATCTGGAGGAGAGCATCGAGGTGGTCATTGCAGGCTACCAGAAGAAGAACTCCATCCTTACCGACAAGGAAAAGTGCATCGTGGCCTACCACGAGATCGGCCATGCACTGGTGGCGGCCAAGCAATCCAACTCTGCCCCTGTGCAGAAGATCACCATTATCCCCCGCACCTCCGGCGCACTGGGCTACACCATGCAGGTGGACGAGGGCAACCACTACCTGATGAGCAAGGAAGAGCTGGAAAACAAGATCGCCACCCTTATCGGCGGACGCGCCGCCGAGGAAGTGGTGTTCCGATCCATCACCACCGGTGCCTCCAACGATATTGAGCAGGCCACCAAGCTTGCCCGCGCCATGCTCACCCGTTACGGCATGAGCAAGGACTTTGACATGGTGGCGCTGGAGACCGTGAACAACCAGTATCTGGGCGGTGACACCTCGCTGGCCTGCTCGGCCCAGACCCAGCGCGAGATCGACCAGAAGGTGGTGGAGCTGGTCAAGGCTCAGCACGAAAAGGCTGTCCGCATCCTGACCGACAACCGCGCCAAGCTGGACGAGCTGGCACAGTATCTGTACCAGAAGGAGACCATCACCGGCGAGGAGTTCATGGAGATCCTGAACCGGGAACCGGCACAGGCCCAGTGACCCCGGCGGCAGAGCTGCCAAAAATTTTTTTTAGCCTGCTGCAATAATCCCGCCGCCGCATCCGTTTATAAGACAGATGCGGCGGTTTTGTATTACACCGCATGGCAGACCATGGTTTTCCACAAAACAAAAATGTGCGGTGTAAAACCGCCGTCAACGGAGGTATTCCAAATGAAACTGAACCATAAATTTGTCCGTACCGTCACCACCACCGCTGCAGTGCTGGGTGCTGCCGCCATGCTGAGCGTGGGCGCATTTGCCGCAGAGGCAGACATCAACGACCCTGCTGCCGCAGGCTATCTGCCCCCGCAGGAGCAGATGGTGCAGGGGGATATCGCCCTGCACAGCGCCGATGTGGCGATCGGCGAAAAGGACCCCACCTACGGCGGCTACGGCGCACCGGAGGGAAACCCCATTCAGGGCAATATCATGCTGATCTCCGGCGATGAGCTGGCTGCCCCGTCCGCAGATGCAGCGGCAAAAAAGAGCGAGGCCCGTTACACCGTCAAGGGCCTGTTCGGCAGAGAAGTGCTGTACACTGCCCGCCAGAAGGACAGTGTGCTGACGCTGGATGTGCCCGCCGGTTCTGCTACCTTCCGCACCACCGTGCAGGACATGCAGACCCTGCTGAACGAGGGCGTGAGCACGCTGGTGGTCCAGACCGAGAAGGGCTCCACCACCCTGAACCTGTCTCTGCTGGTGGAGGGCCAGAAGGGCACCGACCGCGTGGTGCTGCGCCGACTGGGCGAAAACACCTTCCTCACCGTGGGCCTGCGCTGCCGCCGCGATTTGATCGTGGGGCGCTGACCGCTGAGATCAAATGATGAAAGGGCTGCTGCACGCAGGGATGTGCAGCGGCCCTTTTTGCGCTTTTCTGTTAAGTTTTTGAAAATTTGCGCAGATGTCTTTGCAAAGTCTGCCGGGAGATGTTATAGTTAAATTGAAACAGTATGCATTCCCGATAGAAAGGAAAAACGCCATGGAGCATTTTGTGGAGTTTGAGGACGTTTGCAAATACTACCAGACCGGCAGTGTGAAGATCGCCGCCGCAGACCACCTGAATTTCTATGTGGATAAGGGCGAGTTCTGCATCATCGTGGGGCCCTCCGGCGCAGGCAAGACCACCCTGCTGAACATCCTCGGCGGCATGGACAGCTGCGACGATGGAAACGTCTGGCTGGACGGCCAGAACGTGAGCCATTTTACCGCCAGAGAGCTCACCACCTACCGCCGGTACGATGTGGGCTTTGTGTTCCAGTTCTACAACCTTGTGCAGAACCTGACCGCACTGGAGAACGTGGAGCTGGCCAGCGAGATCTGCCGCGACCCGCTGGACCCCAAAGAGACCCTGCGCAGTGTGGGTCTGGGAGAGCGGCTGAACAACTTCCCGGCCCAGCTTTCCGGCGGCGAGCAGCAGCGGGTGTCCATTGCCCGCGCACTGGCCAAAAACCCCAAGCTTCTGCTCTGCGACGAGCCCACCGGTGCACTGGATTACAAAACCGGCAAGCAGGTGCTGGCCCTTTTGCAGGATACCTGCCGCCGCACCGGCCGCACGGTGATCGTTATTACCCACAACACCGCCCTGACGGCGATGGCAGACCGCATCATTCAGGTGCGCAGCGGCAAGATCGTCTCCAATCAGGTCAACGAGCACCCTGTGCCGGTGCAGGAGATTGAGTGGTGAGAGCTGTGCTGAAAAGTTATCGTAAAAACATCCTGCGGGAAATGAAGGACAACCTGAGCCGCATGGTCTCGCTGTTCGGCATCGTAGCGCTGGGCGTGATGATGCTGACCGGCCTGATGAGTTTTGCGCCCAGCATGCGCATCGCCGGGCAGAAATACTACGTGCAGCAGAACGTGTTCGACCTGCGGGTGCTGTCCACGCTGGGCCTTTCGGAGGAGGACATTGCCGCCATTGCCGCTGTGGACGGCGTGGAGGCTGTGCAGCCGGTGAAATATCAGGACGTGGAGGCCCAGTGGCAGGGCCAGAGCGAGACGGCGGTGGTGCGCCTGCAGCAGCTGCCCGCCGACCCCGGGGCCGACACGGCAGAAAATATGAACCGTCTGGTGATGCTCTCGGGCCGGATGCCCGAGGCCCCGGACGAGTGCGTGGTGCATGTGATGGGCTACGGCGACCCGGTGGAACCGGGCACGGTGCTCACCCTGCCGGAAGACACCGAACATGTGAACCGGAAGCAGTTCACGGTAGTGGGCACCGTGCAGGATCCGCAGCATTTTTCCACGGACAAGGAGAGCAGCACCGCTGGTGACGGCCAGCTGGATGATATTGTGTTCCTGCCGGAGGGCAGCCTGACCACGGATTATTATACGGCGTGCTATCTCAAAGTAAAAAATGCCGGCCTGTATGATAATTACTCGGATGCGTATCAGGCAGCAGTGGATGACACAGCCGCAAGGGTAAAGGCCATCAGCGGCGCACAGTGCACGGCCCGGCGGGCGGAGCTGATCGAGGACGCCAGTGCAGAGCTGGCCGACGCCCGGGCCGAGTACAACGACAAAAAAGCCGAAGCAGACCGTCAGTTTGCGGAGGCAGAACAGCAGCTGGCCGATGCACAGGCACAGCTGGACAGCGCCAAAGCCCAGCTGGACGCGGGCGAAGCGGAGCTTGCCGCCAACAAAAAGGCCCTGCCGGATACCATGCAGGGCGGTGCGGACGAGCTGGTGAGCGGCGAGCAGCAGCTGCTGGAATTTGAGGATCAGCTGCAGCAGATCGAGATGCTGGTGAACCTGAAAAAGGTGGCCGACCCGCTGCTGGGCTATGCCGAAACGGCTCTGCACAACGCGCAGAAGGCGCTGGACGAGGCCGAGCCCGCCGACGAGGAATACACCGACCTGCGGGATGCCCTGCAGAAGGCGCAGGATGCTTACGACAACATCAGCGGCCAGCTGAACGGCTATCAGGCCCAGCTGGACGAGGGCAAGCGCCAGATGTATGCACAGGGGCTGATCTCTTCGCCCAGCCTTTCCAACGAGCAGCTGGTGACTGAGGCAAAGGCAGCACTGCGCCAGATGAAGGTAAAGCTTCTGCAGGGGCAGCTGCAGCTCACCACCGGCACGGCCACAGCCTACACCCAGTTTGATGCGGCACGCACCCGGCTGGACGAAGGCTGGCAGCAGTACAACGACGGCGTGCAGCAGCTGGCCGATTCCCGCGCGGAGTACGAGAGCCGAAAGGCCGATGCCGAACAGCAGCTGGCCGACGGCCTTGCCCAGCTGAACGATGCCGAGGAGCAGGTGAGCCAGATCAAGAGCGGCGAGTGGTATGTGCTGGACCGCAGCTCCACCGTGAGCTTTGTCACCTTTGAGCAGTATGCCGACCGCATGGATGCCATTGCACGGGTGTTCCCGGTGTTCTTCTTCCTGGTGGCGGCGCTGGTGGCCACTACCACTATGACCCGCATGGTGGACGAGAACCGCCTGCAGCTGGGCACCCTGAAAGCACTGGGCTACTCCAACGCAAAGATCGCAGGCAAGTATCTGTTCTATGCCCTCAGCGCCAGTGTGCTGGGCAGCATCGTGGGCATGGTCATTGGTTTTGTGGTGTTCCCGCTCATCATCTGGTATGCTTACCAGATGATCTTCAGCATGTCCACCTTTACGCTGCACTTTTACCCCGGCATGGCGGCAGCCAGCGTAGCCATCAGCGCGGCCGTCATCGGTTTTGCTACATGGAACGCCTGCCGTGCCAGCCTGAAGGAAAAGACTGCAGCTTTGCTGCTGCCCCGGGCCCCGGTGGCAGGCAAGCGCATCTTTTTGGAGTACATCACCCCGCTGTGGCAGCACATGAGCTTCTCCCAAAAGACCACAGCCCGCAACCTGTTCCGCTACAAAAAGCGCTTCTTCATGACAGTGCTGGGCGTGGCAGGCTGCACGGCGCTGCTGCTGATCGGTTTTGGCATTCAGGATTCCATCCTGCCCATCGTGGACAAGCAGTCCGGGCAGCTGACCCACAACGATCTCACTATCTCGCTCAGCGATGAAAAGGCGCTGACCATGGAGCAGGGCCTTGCCGACACGCTGGACAGCAGCAGTGCGGTCCGCAGCTGGGGCGCGTTCTACACAAAGTCCACCACCCTTTATAATGAAGAGGGCGGGAGCGCCGATGTCAGCATCGTAGGCGCGGAGGACGATGCCCGGATGACCGAATACTTCACCTTCCGCACCCGGGTGGGCCACGACCCCATTCCCTTTGAAGAGGACAGCGTGATCCTGACCGAAAAAACGGCCCTGAATCTGGAGCTGAGCGTGGGCGATACGTTCTATGTGGAGGCTGCAGACGGAAGCCGCGTGCCGCTGGTGCTGACCGGCATTACCGAGAACTACATGTTCACCCGGCTGTATCTCTCCAATACGCAGCTGCAGGCCCTGCTGGGCAGCACGCCGGAGTGGAACACCGTCTACGGCCTGACCGGCTGTACCACCGAGGCGGAGTACAACGCCCTGCGCACAAAGCTGCTGGACTGCAACTATGTGAGCAGCGTCAGCTTCACCGAGGACACCACCTCCATGTTCGGCAGCCTGATCGGCAGCCTGAACTACGTGGTGGTGCTGATCATCGTGTGCGCGGCGGCGCTGGCGGCGGTGGTGCTGTACAACCTGATCAGCGTCAACCTTGCCGAGCGAAAAAAGGAGCTTGCCACCATCAAGGTTCTGGGCTTCTATGACAAAGAAGTGTACCGCTACATCTTCCGCGAGATCGAGCTTTTGTCCCTCATCGGCTCCGGCGTGGGCCTGCTGCTGGGCGTGCCGCTGCACCGGTTCATCGTCCTGACCGTGGAAATGGATCAGCTGATGTTTATTCGCACCATTGCACCCAGCAGTTATCTGCTGGCAGTGGCATTGACGATGCTGTTCACCTTTGTGGTGTGCTTTGCCATGCGGCGGCATGTGCGGCATATCAGCATGGTGGAAAGCATGAAAGCGCCGGAGTGAGTTTACAAAATCTTCATAAAAAGAACATGGTTTCGCAGAAATTCTTTGGTATGATAATGCTACCGACAGGCGGGGCCGCAACCGCCTGAACGGGTAACATGATTCCTCCTTTACCAAATCAAATACCGCAAAACAAAACACCGCGCCTTGTCTGATCCGCAGCAGACAGGGCGCGGTGTCTTGTTTAAACCGTTAAGTTTTCAGCATCTGCGGCAATGGCATCGGCCTGCTGCTGGGTGAGCACGCGGCACTTGACCATCCGCTTGAGCACCACCTGCATCCGCTTGAAGGCAAGCTCCGGGCTGCTGGCGTAGGTGGAAGGCGCGTTGGGCATACCCGCCAGATAGATCGCTTCGGCATCGGTCAGCTGGGCCGGTTCCTTGCCAAAGTAGCCCTCGGCAGCTTCTGCAATGCCATAATACCCGCTGCCAAAATAGATGGTGTTGGCATACATCTCAAAGATCTGCTGCTTGGAGTAGGTCTTTTCAAGATCAAAAGCAGCAAGCATCTCGGCAGCCTTGCGGGCCAGATGCTTGTCCTGCGTGAACAGCTCGTTCTTGGCAAGCTGCTGGGTCAAGGTGCTGCCGCCCTCGGCCAGCAAGTGGGTGCGCAGGTCGGCCAGCAGGGCGCGTGCAATGGCCCCCGGGTCGATGCCCTTGTGGGTCATAAAATGCTCGTCCTCGGTGCAGATGACTGCGTTAATATAGATCTGCGGCAGCGCATCGTAGGAAGTATAGCTCCCGCGGGCACAGATGGTGTCGTACATGGAAGCCACTGGGTAACTGCTGGCGGCACTGCGGTACAGCTGTCTGCCCTGATAAAAGAACCAGCCGCCTGCCAGCAGCCCGCCAAGCAGCAGGATGCAAAGAACAACGAGCAGGCTCTGCTTTAAAAAATGAAAGAAACGATGCAGCATCGAAAAAACTCCTTTGATGATAAAAAAGAACGCTACCATAATAAACGATTTGCAGGGCGTTTGCAAGGAACAGCTTTAGTATAACAATAAAATTTTAAGGTTTTATCAATGGAAAAATAAAATTTTTGAAGAAGCAGAAGTGTTACTCCTGTTGGAACTGCACAACGGGATGCTGCAAATGCGGGCTGCGCATCGTGCAGAAAACTCAATTTGAAAAAAACTGGAATTAACCTATTGACAAACTGGGTAAGAGGGAATATAATGCAAACAACAAATCCACAAACCTAGTGGGAAAAAGAAAGCAAGGGTTTTGCTTCCCGGTACAGAGCAGATAGAGGTGCCGGTTTGTAGATGAGTGGGAAAGAGTTTTACGGGAAAGGAGGGCACGGATATGAAGCTGATTTGGAACGACCTGCTGCATGCAAACTTCCGCTGTGGGCGAATGTGCGGTGACCGGGCAGAACATCTGGCTGTGAACTGTACGATGCCCTCTTGCTGTGCACGAATGTGTACCCGAATGTGACGTTGACAGAATCGCTTTGAATTGTGTTTGCCCGGTGCGCTTTTGTATTACGCATCGGGATTTTTTGTATCAGAAAATTATACTATAAGTATAAATAGAGAGGTAAAATACTATGTCTAACTATAAATTTGAGACCCTGCAGCTTCACGTTGGCCAGGAGCAGGCCGATCCCGCAACCGATTCCCGTGCAGTGCCTATCTATCAGACCACTTCCTATGTGTTCCGCAACAGCCAGCACGCAGCAGACCGCTTTGGTCTGGCAGATGCCGGCAACATCTACGGCCGCCTGACCAACTCCACGCAGGACGTGTTCGAGAAGCGCATCGCTGCGCTGGAGGGCGGCGTGGCTGCTCTGGCAACCGCCTCCGGTGCCGCTGCCATCACCTACACCATCGAAGCACTGGCACAGGCCGGTGACCACATCGTGGCTCAGAAGACCATCTACGGCGGCAGCTACAACCTGCTGGAGCACACCCTGACCCAGTTCGGCGTCACCACCACCTTTGTGAACGCACACGATCTGGCTGAGGTGGAGAATGCCATCCAGCCCAACACCAAGGCCGTCTATCTGGAAACTCTGGGCAACCCCAACAGCGATATCCCCGATATCGATGCCATTGCAGCCATCGCGCACAAGCACGGCCTGCCGCTGGTCATCGATAACACCTTCGGCACCCCGTACCTGATCCGTCCCATTGAGCACGGCGCAGATATCGTTGTTCATTCCGCCACCAAGTTCATCGGCGGCCACGGCACCACGCTGGGCGGCATCATTGTGGACAGCGGCAAGTTCGACTGGAAGGCAAGCGGTAAGTTCGGCAACATTGCTGACCCCAACCCCAGCTACCACGGCGTTTCCTTTGCCGATGCAGCAGGCCCCGCAGCTTTTGTCACCTACATCCGTGCGATCCTGCTGCGTGATACCGGTGCCACCATTTCGCCGTTCAACGCCTTCCTGCTGCTGCAGGGCACCGAGACCCTGAGCCTGCGCATCGAGCGCCATGTGGAGAACACCAAGAAGGTAGTCGAGTTTCTGGCAAACCACCCGCAGGTGGAGAAGGTCAACCACCCCTCCCTGCCGGATCACCCGGATCACGCCCTGTACGAGAAGTACTTCCCCAATGGCGGTGCATCCATCTTCACCTTCAACATCAAAGGCGGCCGCGAGGAAGCATTCAAGTTCATCGATAACCTGAAGATCTTCTCTCTGCTGGCAAACGTTGCTGATGTGAAGAGTCTGGTCATCCACCCGGCTTCCACCACCCACAGCCAGCTGAACGACGAAGAGCTGGCCGAGCAGCAGATCTATCAGAACACCATCCGCCTGTCCATCGGCACTGAGCACATCGACGATATCATTGCTGATCTGGAAGCAGGTTTCGCAGCCGTCCGCGGCGAGTAAATCTTATCTCCTTAAAACCTCCGACAGAATGTGTATGCCTTGTTTTTTCTCCTGATCTCTTCCAAAAATTCCTTATATCCTAAACACAGCAAAAGGGTCCCGGAATTTTCTCCGGGACCCTTTTGTTGTTTGCGGCAAAATGCCGTCAGCCTTTCACGCCGCCCAAAGCAACACCGCGGACGATGAACTTGGAAAGCAGCAGGTACACGATGATGACGGGCAGAATGGCGATAGCCACCATCATGTAAACCTTGCCCATATCAAACTTGAGGAAGTCTGCACTGCGCAGCTGTGCAATCAGGATGGGCAGGGTCTTTTTGTCGGCGCTGTCCAGCACCAGAGCGGGAATGAAGTAGTTGTTCCAGCTGGCCACGAAGGAGAAAATGGCCTGCACTGCCAGAGCGGGCTTCATAATGGGCAGCACGATCTTGTTGAAGGTGTAGAACTCGCCTGCACCGTCGATGCGGGCAGCCTCTACGATCTCCATGGGAAGGGAAGCGTCCAGATACTGCTTCATGAAGAAGAACACGGTGGGCGCTGCAATGCTGGGCAGGATCAGCGGGATAAAGCTGTTCTTCAGGCCCATCTTGGTGATGAGCTGCAAAAAGCCCAGAGCGGACACCTGCGTGGGCATGGTCATGATCAGCAGGATAATGGCGAACGCGGCCTTTTTGAATTTGAAGTTATAGGCGTAGATGCCGTAGGCCGTCAAGGCCGAGAAATACACGCTGAACGCCGCCGAGCAGGCAGAGACGATCAGGCTGTTGCGGATGCCGGTGATGACAGGGATGTTAGCATCGGCCAGCACGTTCTGGAAGTTGGTGATGAGCGATTTGCCCGGCAGCATCGAGAAGCCTTTCTGGATCTCGAAGTGGGTGCGGGTGGAGTTGATCACCAGCACATAGAAGAAGAACAGGCACAAAAAGCTGATGAGCACCAGCACCAGATAACACCATGCGCGGCGTACAGCCAGTGTTGCTTTTTCCGATTGATTTCTAGGAGTGTGTGCCATAATCATTTCCCTCCTTTTGCTGCCTTTTTGGCGGCGTTCAGTTCTTTGCGCTGGGCGCGGGTCAGGCCGTCATCCTCCTTGGTAAGGGAGAAGTAGACCACAACGCACAGCACTGCACACACGAGGAACAGCACCACCGAGACTGCACCGGCCATGCCGTAGTTCTTGCTGAACAGGTGGTTGTTCAGGTACATGATCATGGTGGTGGAGGTGCGGTCCGGGCCGCCCTTGCCGTTGGTCAAAATCTGCGGCACATCGAACATCTGCAGGCCGCCGATCATGGAGGTGATCATGACGTAAACAAGGATGGGACGGATCAGCGGAATGGTGATCTTCCAGAACATCTGGTTCGGGGTGCAGCCGTCCAGTTCAGCCGCCTCGTACAGGGTGGGATCCACGCCCATGATCGCAGCCATCAGCATGATGGTGGTGTTGCCGAACCACATCAGGAAGTTCATCAGGCCGATCAGCCCGCGGTTGCCCCACACGGTGTTCAAAAAGCTGATGGGTGCATCGATCCAGCCCATGCTCTGCAGCACGGCGTTCACCGGGCCGTTGTCCGAGAACAGCGCGAAGAACAGCATTGCAAAGGCGGAGGCCATGATCAGGTTGGGCATGTAGATGACCGTCTTGAAGAAGGTCTGGCCCTTCAACTTCAGGCGCAGATCGGTGAACCATGCTGCCAGCAACAGGGAAATGGCGATCTGCGGGATAAAGCCGATGATCCACAGGATCAGCGTGTTGCCAAAGTACTTGGGCAGATCGGTGGCGAACAGGGTAATGTAGTTTTTCAGGCCCACAAAGTTCGGGCCAATGATCTTCAGGCCGCTGCGGTAATATTCAAAAAAGCTGTAGTAAATGGTGGATGCCAGAGGGATCAGCTGGAATACCGCGAAGATGATGAAGAACGGCGCAATGAAGATGTAGCCCCATTTCGCGTAGCTGATCGACCCTTTCTTTTTCTTTTCTCCCATAGGATCGCCTCCTGATAAATTTGCGGAAAGAACAGGGGCGGGCGGGAACAGCGTCCGGCCCGCCCCTGCGTATTCACTTTTCCGTTTTAGGGTCGGCTGCTATTATGCGGGCCACACCACGTCGGTCAGCTCAGGATACTTCTCCTTGATAGCGGTCTCGAAGTTTGCCTTTGCGGTATCTTCGTCCACGTTGCCGGTAAAGTAATCCTTGAATGCATTCTGGAAGCTCTCATTCAGGCCCTGATCGTACGGACCGGCGTTGGACATATCGATCTTGGCTGCAGCCTCTGCAAACAGAGCGATGTGGTTCTGGCCACCCAGGAAAGCGGAGCTGTAATCGCTGTTTGCGATCTCGTTCATAGCCTTCTCGTTGTTGGTGTAGTCCTGCGTATCCATGGTGATCTGCTTCATGATGGCTTCATCGCAGGTCAGCTTCTGCATAATATCCTTAATGGTCTCGATGTTGTCGCTGCCGGCTGCGCCGCAGATCCAGGTGCCGCCCCAGTAGTAGGGCTGAGGGCCTTCGCACACAGCGTAATCGCCGTAGATACCGTTGCCAACTTCTTCCTTGCCGCCCTCAGCGACAGGAGTCTCCAGAGAGTTGCCCAGCAGGGTGAAGTTGATGCCCCAAGTGGAGTAGAAGAAGCCGAACACCTTACCGGTGGGACCCTGATCGGCTGCCCACTGGCTGTCCCACAGGCTGGACTTGTTGTTATAGCCCTTATCGGTGTACTCCTTGGTCTGATCGACCCACTTCATAATGTTCTCATCAACGGTAACGGTAGTGCCGGTGACCCACGGAGCTGCCACGTTGTTGGAGAAGGTGCGGTATGCATCATCAAAGCCGGACAGCATCTTGTAGCCCTTGGCAGCTGCCTGTGCAGCTACATCATTGAACTTATCCCAGTCGGACAGGTAGGTCTGCACTTCGGCGGGATCATCGGTGCCAAGAACATCCTTGGCAATGCTGCGGCGGTATGCAAACAGACCGGGAGTTGCCTGCCAGGTGGTGCCGCGCTGGCTGCCGTCCACACTAACGATGTCCTTGGTGTACTGGTACTGGCCAGCCAGATCGTCATCGGTCAGGCCGATGTCTGCCTTGACATCCAGAACGTAATCGGAATCCACATACTTCAGAGCATAGTCAGCCTCGATCAGGAAGATGTCGATCTTGTCGTCATCAGCAGCGCTGTCCTGACTCAGCAGGGCTTCGTCCAGCTTGTTCTGATAGTTGTTGTTCTCGTTGGCATTGATGGTCCACTTCACAACGGTGCCATCCTTCAGGGTGGTGGTGGACTTGTCGGCTGCGATCTCGGAAACTTCCGGATAGTAGTCGTTGAAGCGGCTCTGGAACTCATCATTCCAGCACCAGATGTTCAGCACCTTGCCCTGTGCTGCGGGAGCAGCGGAAGCAGCAGAGGAAGCCGGAGCAGAAGAAGCGGTGCTGGTGGAAGAAGAACCACCACAGGCAGCCAGAGCTGCACCAATGGTCACGGCACCGGAAGCGAGCAGGAAATTACGGCGAGAGATCTTTTTCATAAGGGTAAACCTCCTTCATGGTTTTCCATTATTTGCAAAAGTTTTCTTCATAAAAGGTTCCGTAGCAAGAGCCTTTAGAGACATATTAAAGAATGCTGACCGACCCGCCGTCCAGCAATTTGCCGGAAACGCGGATCTGTTCGGGCAGGGTCACTCTTGGATGCTCGATGAGCTCAATGAGCTTGTCGGCAGCCGTGCGGCCCAGCGCAGCGGTGTTCTGCTGGTAAGTCACCAGCTGAGGCTTGACCACCCGGGAAAGGTAGATGCCGTCGTAGCCCATCACCGAAACATCCTCCGGGATCGAAAGGCCCGCTTCGCTGATGGCGTTGTAGCCGCCCAGCGCGGAGAAATCGTCCGGGAAGATGATGCAGGTAGGCGGCTGCGGAAGCTCCAGCAGCGCTTTGGTCTCGGCGGCACAGCGGTCAGCATCATGGTAGATGCCCTCCCGCACATAAGCTTCCGGGATTTTCAGGCCAAGCTCTTCGCAGGCTTGATAGAAACCTGCAACGCGGTTCTCGGTAACGGCGGTCTTTTCGCCGTGGATAAAGGCGATGCGCCGGTGTCCGCAGGCCCATGCCTGCTGTACCAGAGCCTTTGTGCCAACCACGTTGTCTGAAAG
>OGPJ01001802.1_pt1 | contig 14367 bp, 7 predicted proteins | sample 1552831 | NCBI WGS metagenome assembly OGPJ01 (sample SAMEA2579914, study PRJEB22360) | human gut metagenome | biome: human gut; feature: human-associated habitat; material: faeces | place: Denmark | collected 2008/2010
CTGCGGCAGTGGCCGCCGCCAGCAGAAATGCCAGAATACTGGTTCCGATTTTTTTGTTCTTCATCATTCATTCCTCCTGTTCGTCCGATGTGTGCATACACCGGACATCAGCTGAAAAATTTCCGGAAGCCTCATTGCCCGGAATATTTCTCATATTTCTCCTTATGGCTCAAATTGTGGTGGCACATTTTTCCACCCAATTTCCACCTTCATTTTACGCCTTTTTCCCTGTAATGTCAATCTGCTTTTTCAACAAAAATGCAATGTTTTCAGTGTGCACATTACACAACATATTTGCATTTTTTGTTTATTTTCATCGTATAAAGTAACAGAATATATGACTGATTTTCCGCATACATTACAACAGCCCGCCGATAAAATTTCAATGTGCATTTGGAAACAAATCGGTAAAGGATGTTTACAATTTATATTTCATGTCGAAAAGTGTTGACAAACAGAAATCCAGTGGGTATAATAATAAGGAATGGCTCTGGCGAATATCCACGCTGCAGAGCCTGCTTCTCTCAATGTAATATTTTTTTAATTTTTCCAGAAACAGAGGTTCTACTGTCTTCGGACTGACCGCAGCTGTCATCAGTTTGTCAACATACTCGGAACGCCGACACGCGGTGAAGTTCAATGATGCTGTATTCCGCACAGCCCTCGTACCATGGAAGAAAGGAAAGATGACAGTGAACAATAAAGACCAATCCCCTGCCGGAAATGCTCCCAAGCAGCATCTGACCAAAGACGAAATGCGGGAAAAAATCAAAGCTTCTCTCGCTGCAAAAGAGGCAACAGAATTTCAGTCATCATCGCCGAAGCCGTCTTCTGAACGCTTTTCCGGACAGAATCGTCCGGCTTCCCGCAGCCCTGAAAACGGCTCCGCTTCGGAACGCACCCGTTCGGACAAGGCACGGCAGATCCATGATGCCGTTTCTTCCGGCTATGCCTATGACCAGCCGCGGCAGCAGCGTGCACCACAGCCGCAGCACCAGCAGCGTTCCGGAGGCAACGTGGCAACAGCACAGCGTCCGCCCCGCCCTACACCGCCCAGACATTACGAACCAGTGCGGGAGGAATCCAACGCCGGAAAGATCTGCATCATCATTGGTATTGCCGTGCTGGCTGTACTCCTGCTGGGTTACATCGCCGGACTGGCTGTCTATCACAGCAAGTTTCTCCCTAAAACTTACGTCAACGGCGTGGACATCGGCGGCATGACCGCGGAGGAAGCCAGCGACGCAGTTCTGAATACCGCACAGGATATGGGACTGACATTCATTCCCAAAAGCGGCGACCCGATCACCTTCAAGGGCTCCTCATTCGGCTGCACCGTTACCCTGCCGGACAACGCTCTGACAGAGCCGGCAGACGAAAGTCACGCCCTCTGGTTCAGGAAGCTGTTCTCCAAAACCGAGTATACAGTCAAGATGCAGGATTCCTACTCGGAAGATGCACTGGTCAGCCTGATCGCCGCCTATGACTGGGGCAATGTACCGCCCACCGATGCCAAGGTTGTCCAGAACGAGGACGGTTCCTTTACCATTCAGCCGGAAGATAACGGCAACATGGTAGACACCCAGAAGCTGTCCGACTACACGGTCGCACAGATGCGGGAGGGCAACAACACCATTCAGATGGCAGACAGTGACTGCTACAAAAAGGCAGCTGTCACTGCGGAAAGTCTGGAGCCTACACTGGCACTGTACAACAAGATCGGTGCTGTAGAGATCACCTATGACATGACTGACCGCGAGGAAATTTTCGATCCGGTTGGCACGGAAAAGCTGGATCACGCTACTATCATGGACTGGATCACCACGGACGGCGATGACATCACTGTGGACACCGACAAAGCTTCCGCATGGGTGCAGGAACATATCGCTGACAAGTACGACACACTGGTGACCGGCTACAACTTCAAGTTCAAAGCCACCGAAGACGGAGAGATTACCCTGCCAATCGGTTCTGACGGCATCTACGGCTGGAAAACCAATGTTTCTGCCACTGTGGAAAAGCTGGTAGATTACATCAAAGCCGGCGAGGCAGTAACCATTGAACCGGTATATAAGGTAGAGGGATTCCGCATGAATTCCAACGCCGGCGTTACCTATACCGGAAACACCTACATTGAAGTGGACATCTGCCACCAGCACTTGTGGTACTATGTCAATGGCGAACTGTTCCTGGAGTCTGATGTGGTTACCGGTAAGGAGTCCGATCCGACACGTGCCACACCGCCGGGAGCATACAAGGTATGGTCCAGAGAATCTCCGCGAAAGCTGGGGACTTACGCAGTGCAGGGTTATGAAACATGGGTAAATTACTGGATGCCCGTCACCTATACCGGCATCGGTCTGCACGATCTGAACCGCAGTGCCTACGGCGGTGACATCTACATCAACAACGGTTCCCACGGCTGTATCAACCTGCCGCTGGACGTTGCCAAAAAGATCTATGACAAGGTCACTATCAACACTCCGGTTATGATCGTCCCGTAAACCGCAGCCAATATAACAACGAAAAAAGCGTACCGTTTTCTTGTGAAACGGTACGCTTTTTGTTATGGCAGCACGGCACAAAACTGTGCGGTATTGCCTTTTGTATTATCCGCGGCGTACTGCCGGCATCATGCTGGTGAATGCTGCTTCGTCTTCGGTAACTTCTCCCTCCGGATACTGGAACCGGATCAGACGATCCCCCTGAAAAGTCAGCTGTCCCTGCTGATGAAACGGGGTTTCGATATACGCTTTTTTGCTGGTAACAATATGCAGCACATCGCCCTTGCGGGTCTTGAAAATCAACTCATAGTATTCGTTGTACAGTTTCAAAGTGCCGCTGGGATCCATGGTTCTGCGGCGTTCATCTACCTTTTGTACCAGAACAGCGATCACGGTACGGGGTGGATTTTTTCCGCGGTTTGGTTTACGCATTGCTCTTTCTCCTGTGATATAATATTCCCGATTAAACTCCAGCGACTGCCGTTTGTCGGCAGTGTTTGGATTCTGTACCAGAAGCCGGCTCAGCTTCTGCCGGAACGGGCTTTGCCGAGAACCCAGCATCACCACCAGCAGCAGCACCACGGCAACAGCAACCATGATAATCAGGAAATTATCGATCGCATTTCCGAATCTGCCTGTCATATGTATTCCTTTCTGTGGGAACGCATTTTCGTAAACGGATTACGAAAGCAGCTTCTCACATTCCGTTGGGATTCTGCTTTGTGAAACGCCAGCTGTCGGCACACATCTGCTGCAAATCCGCAGTTGCTTCCCAGCCAAGCAGTTTCTTTGCTTTCGACGGATCTGCATACGAGGTGGCAATATCTCCGGCACGGCGTTCCGTGATCTCTATCGGAATCTTCTTGCCGCACGCCTTTTCATACGCATGCACCACGTCCAGCACGCTGCTGCCATGACCGGTACCCAGATTGATCGGTTCAAAGCCACGGTGCTCCAGTCCGTATGCCACGGCTGCCACGTGACCGGTTGCCAGATCCATAACATGGATATAGTCCCGCACACCAGTGCCGTCCGGCGTGTCGTAGTCATCACCGAATACCCGCACATGATCCAGCTTGCCCAGTGCCACCTGTGCCACATAGGGCACCAGATTGTTGGGGATTCCGTTGGGATTCTCGCCCAGCAGACCGCTGATGTGAGCACCGATCGGGTTGAAATACCGCAGAGCCACAGCCGTGAACTCCGGATTGGCAGTGCAAACGTCCCGCAGAATCTGTTCGATCATGACCTTGGTGTAGCCATAGGGATTCGTTGCAGAGGTCGGCATTTCCTCCACGTAGGGAGCCTCATTGTTGCAGCCGTAAACGGTCGCACTGGAGGAGAAAATTATCACATTGCAGTGATACTCCCGCATGACACGCAGCAGGGAGAGTGTACCGCTGATGTTGTTCTCGTAGTATTCCAGCGGCTTTTCCACCGATTCGCCAACTGCCTTCAGACCGGCGAAGTGAATTACGGCATCGATCTTGTTGTCCTCAAAAATCTGCCGCATGTCCTCCTCGTCACGCATATCTGTACGATAGAACCGCACATGCTTTCCGGTGATCATCTCGATACGGGCAATTGCCTCCACCTTTGAATTGCAGAGATTGTCCATAATCACGACCTGATAGCCGGCATTGATCAATGCCACACAAGTATGACTGCCGATAAAGCCGGTACCGCCAGTGACCAGAATTTTTCCCATGTTACTTTACGCTTCCTTTCAATTTCTGTCAAATGGAGAGGGAATTTTCCCTCCTATCAGTTTGCCCTGAAAGGCAAACTTTCAGCAACACTGCACAAAAGCACAATGCTGCCTTATATCAATACAGTCATGCCGCCAACGGAACGAATTCGCAGCACGTGGCAGCAGCCCTTTCCCAGAACGGATTCCATACCCTCCTGAAACTGGGACAGCAGCACAGCCGGCACAAATGCCTGTACTGTTCCGCCGAAACCGCCGCCGTGTACACGGATCGCTCCCCTGCCGCCCAGCACTGCCGAGCCGACTGCAAGGGCAATGGAGATGGGCTGGTCTTCCGGTGCGGAGGACGGGTAGACGTTTTGCAGCAGGCAATAGGAAGACTGTCCGGAGTTCTGTACCAGGTGCAGGAACGCCTCGAAATCGCCCCGATCCAGTGCATCAGATTCGCCCTGTGCCCGTCCGTCCTCCCGATAAAAGTGCATCGCACGGAGCACTGCACGGTCACCGAAGGCTTTCCGCAGTTCCGGAATGGAACGCAGCACCTGTGCCGACGGAACTTCCGCCAGAACGTCCTTGCCGAAATACTTTGCCACTTCCTGCATTTCTGCCGGAATCGCAGCGTATTCCGCTGTCAGGTCTGCGTGGTTTCCACCGGTATCCACAATGCAAAGTACATAACCAGTTCTGGAAAAGTCAAATGCAACTGGGTGCACTGCCGGCAGCATCGGATTGGCAAAGTCAATGGCAACAGCACCGCCTACTGACGAAGCCATCTGATCCATTAACCCGCAGGGCTTCTGGAAATACACGTTTTCCGCATACTGCCCCATTTGTGCCAGTTCTACCGGTGTGAACCGATTTTCGGCATACAGGGCATTGCAGATATTTCCCAGCAGAACCTCAAAAGCTGCTGATGAGGACAGACCAGAGCCTGCCATGACCTGCGAGGTGGTGTATGCATCAAAACCGGTTTCCAGCGGACATCCATACTGCTTGAAGCGGGCAGCGATTCCGCGGATCAGTTCTGCTGCTGTGGGCTTTTTGTCCGTTACCGGTTCCAGTTCTTCCAGAGAGATCTCATCTTCCGGAAAGCCCTCTGAATGCACCCAGATCGTGGTATCTTCCCGTCTTGCCACAACAGCGATCACGTCCAGATTGATGCTTGCCGCCAGTACGTGACCATGCTGGTGGTCGGTGTGGTTTCCGCCCAGTTCTGTCCGTCCCGGTGCAGAAAAAATGGCAATTTCCCGACTGCTGCCGTACAGCTGCACAAAACTGTCAATGGCACACAGCAGCCGGTTCCGATAAGCTTCCGCCAGATCTTCACCGCCGCCAAGTACTGCCGCGATGTGCATGAATTCTTCCGACTGCAGCAGTCTGCGAGCCTCCTCAATTGTCTTCAATGTGATGCCCCTTTCTCAAATCGCTTTTTCGGGTAACTGCGGTATTGCCCTTGGTTCTCCGAAAGCGGCGATCTGTGTTCCTACAATTCTCCACTATTCAGTATAACCGATTTTTCACGATTTTGCAAGCATTCTTTGTGATTTTTTCTATCTCGATACAGAATTCGAAAAAAACAAAGCCTCAGCCTTGAAAATTGAAGCAAATCCCGCCTTACGCTTGCAAACAAAAACCCGATACGGGAATACTCCCGCATCGGGTTTTTCTTATGCTGTCATAGCCTTGTTGTCAGAAACGCTTACGCGTTCGAAATCAGGGAATCTGATTATTCAGCCCACATAGAGCCCTTCAGGTTCTTCAGATCCGGGCAAACCGGATTGTCCCAGGTAGTGCTCTTGTGACCAGCACCAACCAGAGCAACATAGTATGCCTGGTAGAAGATGTCAGTTGCTTCCAGCTTGCCGTCTGCAGAATTCTCTCCTGCCTTGCTTTCGGTATCAATATCCGTCAGGAAGAAGGACAGTTTCTCCAGATTCTCATCCTGTGCGTGCTCTGTGCCGTCCAGAAGCTTTGCATCCTTAATACCAGCACCCTGTCTTGCAATGTAGTAGCTGCTGTAGTACATATCAGTAGCCTCTACCTTACCGGACAAGTCAGTATCGCCCTTTACGCCGATGTAAACCTTTGCAGTAGCAACCTTTTCACCCTTATACAGGATATCGAGGTCGGTATCTACATATGCCTTGCCTTCGCTGTCGAACAGTGCCTTCGGACTTTCTGCACCAAAGGTCAGATCGTCCATGACGCTCTCGCCGTTTACAGTTGCAGACTTCACAAGGTCAGCAGCGTTGAAATTGCGTCCGTCAATAGACAGATAGAAGTTTGCATCCGGATTTACTTCGATTTCCAGTTCTGCTTCTGCAGTCGTGGTGGTTACTTCTGTAGTAGTGGTAGCTTCGGTAGAAGCTGTCGTGTTTTCTGTGGTAGTGGTTGCTTCTGTAACAGTTGTCGTAGCTTCTGTGGTAGTTGCTTCTGTAGTAGAAGAAACAGCTGCCGGTGTGGTAGTAGTTTCTTCAGTGGTTGCTTCAGTAGTTGCTTCCGTGGTTTCTTCTGTAGTAGTTGTTGTTGTGGTAGTTGTGCTGGTAGTCGTCTTCTTGCTGAAGTCCGGCAGCTCTTCTGTTGTAGAAGCTGTGGTCTTCTTGCTGAAGTCCGGCAGCTCTTCTGTTGTAGCAGTTGTAGTTGCCTTTGTAGTAGTTGTTTCAGATTCTGTTACAGTAGTGGTTGTTGCACTGGTGCTGGTGGTTGTCGGGCCTGCACTGGTGCTGGTTGCCGTAGCAGTTGTTGCTTTAGTAGTAACAGTCGTTGCTTCGGTAGTAGTGGTAGTGGTAGTTGCTTCGGTAGTCGTTACAATAGGTTCTTCAGTAGTGGTGGTTGTAGCAGCAGTCGTTGTTGTAGTGGTTGCTGCAGTTGTGGTGGTGACAGTCGTAGCCTCTGTAGCAGTTGTAGTCTGCGGTTTTTCTGTGGTAGTAGTCGTTGCCGCAGAGGTTGCAGTTGTAGTGGTGGTAGCTGTTGTAGTAGTTGTAGTTGTAGCAGTTGTTGTTTCGGTGGTTTCCACTACATCATTCATGATTACGCGGATCGCACCGTCCTTCAGACCAACCATTTCGTCGAAGATGTCTTCGCCGGTTACGCCCTCGCCGTTCAGGTAGTTGAAACGCTTGACATCTACCATCGTGGTGCCGCTGGGCAGTTTGTCAGAACCATTCGGTGCCCAGTCTACAGGGAACTCATAGTACTCAACAGTCTTGCCATCGTATTCACCAGTCTGAAGTGTCAGACCATATTCGTCAGCCAGTGCCTGTACAGTATCCTTATCCGGCACATTGAAGATCATGCGGAATACCTGATTCATCTTTGTCGGGTCAGTTGCACCTTCGGCAGAACGTGCACCAATGAAACGGATCCAGCGGTCGCTGCCGTCAGTAATTTTAGAAGTGCCGTCCTTGTATGCAATGAAATCATTTGCATTCGGAATACCGCTGCCGAAGTCGTTGACAACAAATGCTCTCTTTTTCAGCAACTTGGACGGAATGGTGTACAGCTTTGCAGTTGCCTCCGGCAGGTTGACAACGCAGTTGATACCATAGCTGGTTGCGTCTACGCCTTCCTTGGCAGTTACCTTCACGCCCAGAGTGTAGTTCTTCAGAGAAGTGGCATCCTTTTCACTGGGATATACGAATACTTCGTCAATGTCCAGATTGATGTCCTTTTCTTCTGTGGTAGTGGTTGTAGTAGTCGTGTCAGTTGTAGTGGTTTCAGTCTGTGCATCTGTGTAAACGCGGATACCGCCGTTGTAGTAAACTACATCAGTGGTCGCAATGTCTGTGCCGTTTTCGTCAATGTACTGACGGTTCGGAGCCAGATAGCCGTCGCCGTGTGTACCCTCAAAGTCCCAGTTTACCTTCTGATACTCTGCAAAGTTTACCGGGAACAGATAGTAGCTGTCGCCGTTTTCATCTGTCTGCAGTTCCAGACCGTATTCCTTTGCGATGTCCACTGCGTTTTCTGCAATGGTGCAGTTGATGTCGATCACCTTGTCACCGCTGATCGTGATCGTGCTGGTACTGGAAGTCCACTGGAAATACATCCAACGCTTGGACGGCTCAACGCTCATATCCTTACCGTTTGCCTCATAGCCCTTCAGGTTCTGCGGAGAAGGAGCCAGGTCGCCGCTGACATAAACGTCCTTATAACCATAGTCCTTCTTGTTCTTCGGGTTCTTGTAGATCGTCAGGATCTTAGAAGTAACTTCCGGAACTTCCAGAGCGAAGTTGAAGCCCTGTGCGTCCACATAGTTTTCAACCAGAACGGACAGCGGGATCTTTGCATAGTTGCTTGCAGTCTTGACCTGTGCTTCGTCTACCTTGAAGATGATGCCCTTGCCCTTCGGAGCTTCTGTCGTGGTGGTGCCGATGGACTTGGTAGTGGTTACAACAGTGGTGTCTGCCTTTGTAGCAGTGGTCTGTTTTGCTGTGGTTGTTGCAGCAGATGCAGAAGTTTCTGTAGCCTTGCTGGTTTCAGCAGATGCTTCTGTCGAAGTAGAAGCAGTGGTTTTTGCTGTAGTGTCAGCTGTGGTAGCTACAGTTGTAACTGTGGTTTCCTTAGTAGTTTCCTTGGAAGTAACAGTAGTTTCTTCTGTCGTTGCAGAAACGGTGCTTTCTTCTGTGGTTGCAACTGTTTCAGTTGTTACAGTGGTCACAGTTGTGGAAGTAGTGGTCTGATCCGGATCTTCGTCGAAGCACAGTACGATCTTGTCGATGGTTACATCGCCGAACTTCGGATAATAAACCATGAACTGTACAGTTTCACCAACAGTCTTCGGAATATCATAAGATACGATGACCTGCTTGTTTGCCGGTACAGCCAGATCCTTGAATTCCGTGCTCTGCCATTCTTCACCTTCCGGCAGGCTGTCGTTCCATGTGCCAAACGCACCGCTTGTGTTCTTGTCATTTGTCTTTACGGTGTAGTAAGCAATTGCCTTGTATGCACCCATGGGATCAAATTCAACCTTGGTGTTGCTTGCCTTGCCGTCAGTACCCTTGTCTTCCTCTGCCTTCGGAGTCAGTTCCTTGGTGTACTTTGCGGAAACTGTAGTGGTCGGCTTTGTGGTCACAGTGGTTGCAGCAGTCGTAGTGATCGTTGCATCATCTGTGTAAATCACAACAGAATCTACAGTGAAGTCCTCATAGGTACCGTCGCCCCAGGCACCAAACTTCAGAGAACCATCATATTCCTTCTGAATGGTTGCGTCCACAGTCTTGGTGATGTCCCAGGTGAATTCGCCGGACTTGCCCAGAGTTTTGTTTTCCTGTGTGGTCTGTGTCCAATAATCCGGTGCTTTCTGTGTAGAAGAACCGAACATATAGTTGTATGTGCCGATTTCCTTATCAGAGGAAACGTTGACAACGACCTTCTTGACAACATTGCTGTTGGTGATGCCAAAGTCAGCCCACTTCCAGCCGATCATGCCTTCCTTCGGGTCAGCCTTCTGTGCATCCTTCAGCAGTTCGCTGTAGGTCTTGCCGACAGTGATCTTTTTCACGCCCTTTTCCTCTGCGGTAGTCGCTGTAGTGACAGCAGAGGTTGCAGTGGTTTCGCTGGAAGCAACAGTAGTTTCGCTGGAAGCAACCGTGGTTTCCGCGGTAGTTTCCGCAGTGGTTTCGCTGGTTGTTGTGGTAGTGGTGACTTCATTTGCCAGCTCTACTGTGAAGCTAACTGAAATCACTTCGCCTGCTGCCGGCATATCCCAGCCAGTGGAATCAATTGCCAGCTTGTTGCAGGTGAAATCCCACTCATCAGATGCAGACTGTACAGAAGACGGAGTAAATGTCGTATATTCCTGATTGAGTTCATGAGTCGTTTCACCGATCTTTACAGAATCAATTGTAATCTTCTTATACAGAGATTTACCGCCGTAAAGATCCGGATCCTGAACGCACAGGTCGAAGAAATTGTAGGAACTCAGAGCATCACCCCAGTTGCCTCTTTTTACAGAAACTTCATAAGAGCCGCTCTTATCGATCGTAGCATCAGTTCCAGTTCCTGCCTTATAATTGTTCAGCGACCAGTCGCCATCGCTACTCTGAATGTGCAGAAACGCAATCGGTGCGTCATCTGCCGCTGTCGCAGCGAGGGACATCATCGGGGTCACCAATGCACTGGTCAGAATGGTCGTTGCCGCCATTACGCCAGCTGTCAGAGATGAAAGAAACTTTTTCATCTTCATGATTATCATTCTTCCTTTCTTGAATTGATGCGGCGTATTGCCGCTTGGTTGTGTGCAGAGAAGCTTTTTGCATTTCAAAAAACAAATGCCGCCGCACTGTTTTTCACGTCCCCCTTTCCGCTTTCAAATTGTACAGCCGTGCCATTTGTCCTCTGAAATCTGCCCAGTGCTTTCCTGCACCCTACTTCTCCATATACCAGCATAGCATATTTATCGTTATTTTGCAAGTATTTTTTTTATTTTCCACATATTTTTATACAGCACCAATAAAAGCACACTCTGTTTTTGTGCATTTTTTCTAAATCTCGAATTGCCAGTGAAAAACAACTTGATAATCTGATACGACACGCCGGTGAATTTTGCATTTTTCAAATGTCAATTTCCGGAAGCATTGTGAACGCCATCACGGGGTGCGGCGGCGATCTCCTGCAAATCCTGTTCCAGCTGACTGTCCAGCATACGGCAATTGTTCCGGTCATAGAACACACCGGTAACATCCCACAGCATGGGACACATACCTTTGGTATACGCTGCCTGTGCCACCGCGGTGAGGAATGTCCGGACAGTTTCTTCCGTCTTGTTCTTGGTGGAACAGCCGTACTCCCCGATGATCACCGGCACGCCGTTATCCAGAAACCGGCTTTGCAGCTTGTCCATGTCGTTTTCCAGAATCCTCTGATCTCTGGGTGAACCCCATGTAGTCTTGGCTTTTCCCCAGTCGGCATCTTCTTCCAGAATACAGAACGTAGGCGGCGTATAATAATGTACCGAAACCGCACATCGTCCGGCTTCGTCCTGCGGCATCTGAAAGGCTTCGTCACAGGTCAGGTCTACGTCAGTGGCATAGCCGGCGATCAGCAGATGCCGCCTGAGGTTGTTTTCCCTGGAACCGCGTACCAGATCCACAAACTGCTGGTTGATGCGGTTGACAATACCGTATGCCTCCGCCTTACCGTCATCAGAGCCGCTGTAGCGGTTCCACAGATCGTCAAAACAGCCTTCTTCGTTCATGGATTCCAGAATCAGGTGGTCACCGTAATCTGCAAACCGTTCTGTCACCTGCTCCCAGATACGGGTATATTTTTCCATACAGGTGTCATAGTCCGTGGAAAATCCTGCGATCCAGCCGTTGTCCCAGTGGAGATTCACCACCGCATACATGCCGTTGTCCAGCACATACTGTGCCACCGTTTCCACACGGTCTAACAGTTCCGGTGCAATGGTGTAGTCCTCTGCCATGAGATTCGACCAAGCCACGGGAATCCGCACCGAATCAAAACCGGCGGCAGCGTAGCCGGCAATCATATCCTCTGTAATTGTCGGGCTGCCCCATGCAGTTTCGTAGCTATTTACCCCGCCGCTGCTGTCGATCCAGTCGCCGCAGGCTTCCAGTGTGTTGCCCAGATTGATGCCCAGCCCCATTTCTTCCACGATCTGGCTGGTAGTCATGTCGTCCCGCATTTCAGTGCGGGGGTTGCTGTCGGCTTCCTCCTTGCTGCTCTCCTCTTTAGAGGAATTGCCGCAGCTGCACGACAACACCGCCAGCACCCCTGCCAGCAACAGAGAAACGACTTTTTTTCCGTTTCGCATGTAACACCTCTTATCCCTTTTTCGGCGGCTTCATGGTGAGGGCGATGCGTTTCCGCTTCAAGTCCACGTCCAGCACCCAGACTTTCACCACCTCGCCGACCTTGACGGCCTCCAGCGGGTGCTTGATGAACCGGTCACAGATCTGGGAAATGTGCACCAGTCCGTCCTCATGAACGCCCACGTCTACGAAACAGCCAAAGTCAATGACATTCCGCACAGTGCCCACCAGTTCCATGCCCGGTTTCAGGTCTTTCAGTTCCATGATGTCCCCACTCCGGAGCAGCGGCGGTGGCAGTTCGTCACGTGGGTCACGCCCCGGCTTTTCCAGTTCCTTGAGAATGTCCCGCACAGTGGGTTCGCCTACGCCTGCCTTTTTCGCAATGGCAGAAATGCCGTGCTGCTTGGCAATGGCACCGATCTCGCTGCGATCCTGTCCGGCAATGTCTGCCAGCCGGAAGCCGCACTCCTGCAAGATCTGCTCTGCTGCCCCGTAGCTTTCCGGATGCACTGCTGTATTGTCCAGCGGGTTCTTGGCTCCGGACACCCGCAGGAATCCGGCACACTGCTCGAATGCCTTCGGGCCCAGTTTTGCCACCTTTTTCAGCTGCTTTCGGTCGGTGAACGCCCCGTTTTCCGTCCGGTATGTCACGATGTTCTTGGCAATGGTCTGGTTGATGCCGGCAATGTGGGACAATAGAGAGAACGAAGCCGTGTTCAGGTCTACGCCCACATGGTTCACGCAGTCCTCCACCACGCCGTCCAGTGCGGCAGACAGTTCCGCCTTGGGCATGTCATGCTGATACTGTCCTACGCCGATTGCCTGCGGATCGATCTTCACCAGTTCCGCCAGCGGATCCTGTAACCGTCTGGCAATGGAAACGGCACTCCGGAGGGAAACGTCATACTCCGGAAATTCCTCCGCCGCCAGCTTGGACGCAGAATATACCGAAGCCCCTGCCTCGGAAACCACCATGTACGCCGCGGAATAAGGCAGTTCCTTCAGCAGTTCCGCCACGACCGCTTCCGACTCTCTGGAAGCCGTGCCATTGCCGATTGCCACCGCGGTCACGTGGTGCTTCCGCAGCATCTTTCGGATCACGTCCTTTTCCCGTTCCAGCGAAGCCCCCTTGCTGACGGTGATATGTGCCACGCCGGTGTCCAGTACCTTGCCGGTTTCGTCCACCACTGCCAGCTTGCAGCCGGTGCGATAGCCGGGGTCTACGCCCAGAACGATGCGGTTTTTCAGCGGTGCCGCCATGAGCAACTGCCGCAGATTGGACGAGAACACGCCGATTGCCGCCGTTGCCGCCTGCTCTGTCAGAGCCTTGCGGGTTTCCCGTTCCACCGCCGGAAACAGCAGTCGCTGGAATGCATCTTCTGCGGCAGTCTGCACCAGTTTGCCGCAGGGGCTCTGGTTCTTCACGAACTTCTGAATCAGCAGCGAAGCCCCGTGTCCTTCCGGCAGCGTAACTGCCACTTTCAGAGCACCCTCCCGTTCGCCGCGGTCAATGGCAAGGATCCGGTGCCCCACAATGCGTTTCACCGGCTCTGCATAGTCGTAGTAGTTCTGGTACGGCGTATCCGCATCTTCCTCTGTGGCACGGGACTGTATCGTTCCGGCAGACATCACCAGCCGACGCATCTGCTTTCGCAGGTCGGCATCATTTGCCATTTCCTCCGCCAGAATGTCCATTGCCCCCTGCAATGCCGCTTCGGTGTCCGGCACTTCCTCCTGCAAAAAGGCTTCTGCCTCCTGAGCCGGATTCGTCCGGGGATTCTGTGCCATGAGGATTCGTGCCAGCGGTTCCAGTCCGCGGGCAATCGCCATAGATGCCCGTGTTTTCCGCTTGGGACGATAGGGCAGGTACAAGTCCTCGGTTTCCACCAGTGTTTCCGCACCGCGGATCTTTTCTTCCAGTTCCGGTGTCAGCTTGCCCTGTGCTTCAATCGCCGTGCAGATTTCTTCTTTCCGCTGTTCCAGCTTCCGCAGATATTGCAGCCGGTTGTCAATGGCACGAAGCACCTGATCGTCCAGCGAGCCGGTACGCTCTTTCCGGTACCGTGCAATAAACGGGATCGTCTTGCCGTCGTCCAGCAAGGCAATGGTATTGTCGATCTGTTCCTGCCGCAGTTGAAACTCGGCAGCCAGTTTCTGTGGAATATTCAAATAGAGTTCCTCCGTTTCTGTGATTTCAATCGGACTGTTATAATAGTATAACAAACTTTTGGAGAAATTGCAAGGGACAGTTTGTACAAAACCATGCCGCCGCACAAAAAGCAGAAAAACCGGCTCCTGCACGGTACAGGAACCGGTTTTAATTTATGGCAATACCGCACAAAGAGCGTCTGGCGACTTTGCACGCCATCTGCTTGCA
>OGPJ01001838.1_pt1 | contig 14209 bp, 18 predicted proteins | sample 1552831 | NCBI WGS metagenome assembly OGPJ01 (sample SAMEA2579914, study PRJEB22360) | human gut metagenome | biome: human gut; feature: human-associated habitat; material: faeces | place: Denmark | collected 2008/2010
AAAAGTCGGTGATGACCGTGGCCTGCTGGCAGCAGAAGGTCAGGTTGATGAGATCCTTCAGCTCGAAAAGCTCCAGCTTGTGGGCCATTGCCTGAAACTGCGCGGCCTCGCCGGTGTCGAAGCTGTCCAGCCGTTTGGCGAGGTAGTTCAGCTCCTCCACATTGACCGTGAGCATTTCCGTGTGCTTGAGCACAGAGAAAAAGCTATCAACTTCCTCCACCTTGCAGTCCGCCTTGACCGCGTCGCCAATCTCCAACGCCTCTAAAAGCTCCATGCAGTGTGCGTACTGGTCGCGGGGGATGGGGAATGGGATGGTTGCTACTCCGTATTCCGGGTGGTTAGGATTACCGAGAACCGCTTGAATCATCATTTGTGTTTTCCTCCAATCCGTTGATTTTGTTCATTCTGGTCCGCAGGCAGGTCCCGTCCGCACCCCAGCAGAGAAAACCGTGGCGGGGATAGGGGCAGTCCTTGCAATCCGGGGAATGGCTGCAAACAGGCTCCGGCAGCGGCTCCTGCTGGAAGCCGGGGATATGCGGGAGAATGAACCTGAATTGAATCGTGCCATAAATTTCCATCATCTTTTCCTCCTAAAATAAAAAATGCCGGACATTTCTGTCCGGCCCGCGTGGATACCTATTTCATTGTCATGCCGCTCTGTTCCGGCGCATCCCGCTGCCGCGGCACATTCGGGGGCAGCAGTCCGCCGACCTGTTCCATGAGCTCCGCCAGTTCCTGATCCCGTCCGAAGGAAAGGCTTTCATCCTGCTCGCGGACGAACGCCAGCGCGCGGTAGATCTCCGCAAGCTGCTCCGGCTCAAAAAGGGCGTCTTTTTGAACAAGCCCGCTGCGCACAGTGAAATCGCGTTTGGCGGCTTCGTAGTCGTCCTGAAAATAGTGCCCGTGATGGACGCCCTCTCGGTCGAAGTCCCACTCCCAAGTCACAAACTGGACGCCGCACTCGGTGGGGTGGCCCGCCAGCACCGCGCTGCCGAAGTTCTGGCGGTCAATGGCCGCGCCGCTGGTGTAGGGGCGCACGCGGCAGCTGTCAATCAGTTTCTTCTTCATGTCGTTGCCCTCCTTATTTCTCCGTCTGCATGTTCTTGCCGATCACGAAGGATTCCTCGTGGCGGATGCCGAAGTCATGCAGGTCGATGATGCGCAGGATCGTGCAGTCCTGATCCACAGCGCTGATGGTGTTGCCGTCCTCGTCGGTGACGGTGCCCTCGCGGAACATTTCGGATTCCATGCTGCCCTGACGGCCGATCATAAACTCGGAGAAGTTACCCAGCACCACGTTGGTGGGGCGGTTGCTGCCAGAGCCGTTGGGCAGCTGATTGCTGACGGCAAACTCGTGGCCGTTCAGCTTGCCGTTGTCCATCTGCTCGCGGTACAGGTACAGGCCGGACGCCGCCTGGACGACATTGTAGAACGCCTCCCACGCGAAGCCGTTGAAGGCCCAGCCCAGCTTGCTGGTGTCGGCGTTGTTCTGCAGCAGCGTTGCCAGCATCTTGCCGGTCGTAGTCTCGTCGGGAGCCGCGTTCAGGTCGATGGTCGGGATGCCAGCCATATTGAACAGGCCCGTCGGCTCAAACTCGGTGCCCTTGCCCAGGAAGGCGGCACGGTCCATCGCCAGCGCCATGGCAGTGGTGGCGTCGTTCAGGATCAGCTGGTCCGCGCCGTATGCGTTGGAGCGGATCAGGTCGTTGCTGATCAACACCTTGCACATCAGCTTCTTGCTGGACATGCGGACATTGCCGAACTTGGCCTTGGACGCCTTGGCCTTGCGCAGCTCGCCGACATAGGACGCGCTGACGCCGCTGGTCATTTTCGGGATGTTGATGTTGCCGCGATCCATGGGCAGCTCCGTCGCGCCCAGGCGCAGGATGATGGCCTTGTCGCGCAGCAGGGGGATGATCTCGCTGGCGTAGACTTCGGGGACCAGGTAGCCGCCGTCAGTCGGGGCTGTGACAGACATGGCCTTGATCTGGCGCTCCAGGAAGCCGTCGCCGTACTCCTTGCGGGCGATGCTGGCCGCGATGTCGTAGTCCTTGTTCGCGCGCATCATGCACTTCTGGAAGCGCACCCAGCCGATGCCAGCAGGAAGGCCGGACTTTTCTTCCTTATCCGTGCGGCCGGTATTCATGTAGATGCTCGCATACTTGCGCTGCGCGGTGCCGCGGGCGGGGGCAGCCTTGGCTTCCTTGGCGGCAGGGGCAACAGCCTTGGCTTCATCATCCTTGCCGTCGTCGTTCTTGGTCTCGTCGTCGGCGGGGTCGTCCTTGGTCTCGCCGTCAGCGGCGTCGGCGGCAGCTTTCAGCGCCTTGGTCGCGCCGCTCTCGGCGGCCTGCTCCAGCAGCTGCGCCAGCTGTTCCTCGGTCATGGTGACGGCCTGGCCTTCGGCTCCGGCCTCTTCCTTGACTTCCTTGGTGGCGGGGGTCTGCTCTTTTGCGGTTTTCATTTGCGTGTGTCCTCCTTTGTAGCTTTCAATTTTTGCTTCTGTGTTCGCGGGGTAGTTTACGATGCTGATCTCCAACAGGTCCACTTTGCGAAGGTGCCGGACGTTGTTGGTGTCTACGTCGTATTCCTGGGCGACGTAACCGATGGACATTTGATCAAGAACGCCGTCCTTGATCAGCTGGCGGTAGTCGCGGCCCATGGCGGTGTCGCTGATCTGGCCCTTGACAAACAGGCCCGTGGCGTCTTCCCGCAGCTCCATCGATCTGCCCAGCGGCTCCTTGCGGTCGTCATGCTGCCCGAAGATCAGCACGCCAGCCGCAGCCGTGCCGGTTGCAATGGATTCTGCGAACGCGCCCGGCTCCACAACGTCGTTGTCCAGGTCCACGACGCCGAAGACCGAAGCGTGGCCGGTGAAGATGCCCTGATCCGTTACGTTCTCTGCCTTGATTTGCAGCCGCTTCATTCTCAACCTTCGATCACCTCCTAAAGATCGCCGGGGATCATATCGCACCGGCAGTTGATGATCTCGCCCGGCGAGCCGGACGGATCGCCTGGATACATCAGCCCGTTCGGGAAGGGCTGGTCGATGGGGACGGTGACGCCGTTCTGGCTGCGGTGGCTGTCTCTGACGTCTTCGTCGCCCGCCGTGATCCACGTTTTTGTTGTGCAGCCGCCGTATTGCATCTGCGCGAAGCTGCCCGCTTGCATACTGGTGTGGGCTTCGCTGGTCGCAATGGCTGCGGCGCGTTCTGCCTGCATATCAGGCAGGTGCTGCTGGATGCGCTTCACCAGCTGGGCGGTGCTTTCGCCCGCCTCGATGCCGTCCGCCAGCGCGGAGGCGATCTTATCGCGCGTCGTTTCATTGATGCCGCGCACCCGTTTCAGGCCCTGCTGGCGCAGGTAGTCCGTCAGTCGTGGGGCGCGCACGGCTGTGATGCCGAAGTTCTGCTCGATGGACTTCGCGCCGGTGTTGAACGCTTCCTCCCACACGGGATTCAGTGTCCGAAGAAGCGCTTCGTCCTGCTGATTCCAGTCGATCAGCTGATTCAGCGCGTCCATGGCCGCCGCTCTGATGGCCGTCACGTCGAACGTCAGCCCCTGGCCGCTGCTGATCCGCTGCCAGAAGTCCTCGCTGGCGTCCTTTCTGCCGCTCTCCATGGCGGCGGTGATCTCCGACAGCTGCGATGTGAAGAAGCGGTTTACCGTCTGACGCGCCGCGCGTTCCTGCGTTAGCAGCGCCCGCATCCGGTCGCGGTGCGCGATCTGCTGGCGGCGTCTGCTGACGCCCTTGGCTCCAGTCAGCGTTTCAGGCGGCGTTCCGCTTGGGGGGAACAGATCTTCCGAAGGCGTCAGGCCGCCACTTTCGCGCATGGTCTGTGTCAATTCCTCCGGCTTCGTCGGGATGGAAGCATAGGGCACGAACAGGACCTGGCCCGCGCCGTTAGGCAGCGGATCGAAGCCGTTCTGCTCGCGCCATTCGTCCACCATGATGGCGCTGCCGGACAAACCGGCGTTAGACATTTGCAGCCGGAACTCGGTGTCCTCCGGCACGATGTCGTCATACTCCCACAGCAGGTCCTCGCCCCAGGCGGGCAGCAGCTGCGTGTTGATGGCGTCCTGTCGTGCCAGCAGACGCGGCGTCAGGACGTTCTCTGCGTAGATGATCTTCGCCTGGGTCGCCGTGGCTCTGTTGCTGTTCTCGACGATGCCCAGGATTTCAGGCGGCACGCCGAAGTGGGCGTTCACGCCGTCGCGCAGGTCCTTGCGGCTCTGTGTGAAGTCCATCTCGCGCTGGCTGTCCACCAGCTTGTTGACGGTGACGTCGCGGGGGATGATTCCCATCTTGTGCGCGTTGCCGACGCCGCGGTGCTGATCGTCCCAGGCCGCCTTGAAGCGATTGTATTCATCCTGTGTGATGCCTGGGGCCGACATAAGGACGGGCGGTGTGGCGTCGTTCCAGAAGAACTTCTTCGCCCACTTCGCCATGTACTCGTCGGTCTCGATCTCGTCGGCCACCGCCTCGGCGTCGCCCAGGCCGCGGCCGTAGGGGTCCAGCGGATTCAGCTGCCGCACCAGAAACACGTCTTCGATGGGGACGGTCATTTGCAGACCGTCGCGGCTGCGGATTATGTAGTAGGGGAAGTCCAGCCGCGGGATGTCGGTCATCCAGTGCGGCGGGATCGGCCACAGCTCGACGGGGTAGCCCGCTGCGTCGCGTTCGATGATGGCTGCGCCCTCGCCCTTGATCATCAGGTAGGTCTCGTGGACCTTCCACAATGCGCTGCGCGTCATAAACGGCAGCGGATTCGGGCGTGCCATGAAGTCCAGGAAGGGGTGGTCCGTGATCTCGTCCTTGTCGCCGTTGGCCGCTACCCTGAACAGCTTGCCGGGGACGTTCGACAGATCGGTGGCGATCTTCGTCACCGGCGACAGCCGCGGACTGCGGGCATAGGTCGCCAGGAACTCCTGCGTGTTCCGGTCAGGCGGCGACGTCATGCGGGACGTGAAGAACTGCTGCATCCGGTCAGGCCGCCCACTGATGGCAGCCTTGAACGCTTCTAAACGCCAGCCCATAGATCAGTACCCCCCCCCCGCGATTTTCGTTAATCTTTCCTGTGCCTTTTCGGCGTGATACTTGTTCCGCTCGATACCCAGCCCGCCGAAGCCTTCCAGATACGCTGCGCATATCGTGGTGCCGCTTCCTGCGAACGGGTCGATGATCCTGCCGCCGTTCTCGCAGATGTGGACCAGCTGGCGCATAACGTCGAGCGGTTTTTCCGTCTGATGCGTCCGGACCTGCGCCGAAGGCGGCAGCCCTTGCAGCAGGCCGGGCATGTATTCGGCGTCGCGTTTGACGTCCAGCGGCCCGTTAGACGCCCACACGATGAACTCGCATTGCTGCTTCGGACGGTGCGGCTGCGGTCTGGCGTTCTTCTTGTCCCACGGGATCAGACCGCGGACTACCCAGCCGCCCCACTGGATCGCGTCATAAAGGGTGGGCAGCTGACGCCAGTCGATGAAGATCGCCGCCACGCCGCCCGGCTTCACCACCTTGCGGCAGAGTTCCAGCCAGTACGCCGTCCAGCTGGTCCAGGCGCGCTGATCCATGTTGTCGCCTTCAAAGGCGTGTTTCAGGTACTCGGCCTTCGCGCCGCTCTGGCTGTATTTCTCGGTCACGCTCTGCATCCGGTCGCCGCGGTACTGGCCGCCGCTGCTGTAGGGCGGGTCGGTGATCAGCGCGTCGAAGCTGTTCTCCGCCAGCGTTTGCAGCACCTCAATGCAATCAGCGTGCAGGATTTCACACCCACCAGATGTCAAGAGTACCCCTCCCTTCTCGTTCCTGAATTGTTTCGGCGATGCCGGTCGTAGCGTCCGGCGCGTCGTCGTGTTTGTTTTTGCCGGTCTTCTGGTAGCTCACCATCGCCGCATAGTAGCGTGGCCACCGCTGTGCCCAGTCGGAAGGGAACAGCAGGTGCTGCATGACGAAGGTCGCGCCGGTCATAATCCTGGCGTGCTTGTTTGCACCCTGGTGGAACCACTCGATGTTCACGCTGCGCGTCTGGTACAGCTCCCACAGCAGCCGCTCCACGTTTCTGGCGAAGCCGCGGCCACCGTTGTTGCTCTCGATCCGCGCCGTCTCGACGTGGTAGCTGTAGAGCTGCTCCGCCGTCTGCGGCTCCGTCTTCTCCATCGGCTCGTCCGTCATAACGACGTCCAGGATGTAGCCTTCGCCTTCATGGATGCCCGCGACGATGCTGCACAGGTCGTCGCTGCCGGTGTCGGCCGTGTCGGTGTAGCTGATGATCGCGGTGAAGTCCAGCTTCCCCTCGGCGTCGCGCGGCAGCTGCTCATAGGTGCGGAACTCGCTGTAGAGCTTGCCCTTGATGTCTACCGGCTCCTGCTGGTAGTTGGCGTCCGCGATCTCGGCGCTGGTCAGGCGGCGCTTCTTCATGTAGGACTTCCACGACAGCAGATCGGGGCAGAGCATCCGGCGCTCGCCTTCATCCAGACAGGCGCGGCGGCAGAAGACAAACCAGTCGCCGCCGTCCTCGCTTGCCAGCAGACGGCCGCACAGGTCCTTCGTGGACCATCTGGTCATAACGATAATTTGCATCCCGCCTTCTTCGATACGGGACAGGAAGGTGTCGGTGTACCAGCTCCACTGTTCGTCCAGAACGCGGTCGTTAAACGCTTCCTGGTCGTTCTTGATCGGGTCGTCGATGATCCCCATCGAACAGCCGATGCCGGTGATCGTACCGCCGAAGCCGGTCGCCAGGTAGTTGAAGAACTGGCCCTCCAGGCTCCACAGCTGCGCCGCTGCGTCGCCCTGTTTGACGCGCGTCGTCGGGAAGACGTCGTGGAAGATCGTCACCTTGCTGTCGATCTTGTCGGCGTCAATGCCGTCGCGGACGTTTCGGGCGAAGCGCCCAGCCAGGATGTCGTTGTATGACACTGAAATGACGCGCGTGTCGTTCTTCTTGCCCATACACCACTGCACGAACAGCGTCAGGGTGTAGGACTTGCCGTGCCGTGGAGGCAGATTGATCATCAGATTCTTGTACGGCTCGCCGGTGCTTTTGTTGATCAGCCGCCCCTCGAAGATCGCCTGCAGCGTCTCGCACAGGTCGCGTTGGTACGGCCGGTCGTCGCGGTAGAACTTCGGATTCATCATTTTGCAGTAGTCGTAGAATCGGGCCTGCGCGGCGACGATTTTGCCGTCCGTGATGCCCTCCGGATTGATCAATTCCCGTATATCTTGCAGGTCGCGCACGTCAATCGTCCCCCTTTCGCTTTCCTTGGCCTCTCTGACGCGTTAGAACGGCGTTAGACGCCGCACCCCCTCCAGCTCCCCGCCCAAACTCAAAAGCCCGCACAGGGGCCTTAAAATCGTTTCTGCGCTTATCACCACGCCCCGACGTGAAAACACGTCGGGGCGCAGCAACGAAAGGAGGCTTCCACGGGGCTCGTGGAGTGGTCCCCACGGATGGGATCGCCCCGATATGTAGGCTTCGCCACCACCGATTGTCAGGGCGGCGTTGCTTTCTCGGTTATGTCCCCCGATCTCGAACGCGGCGACGGATCAGCGCGCGTCTTCCTTCGGGTTTCTGTTCGTGGCGTCTTCGGCCTCGGCCTGCGCCACAATGACGCCGACGTCCACTTGATGTGCCTCGCCCAGGATCGGGACCGCTACGGTTGCCCGGCGTCCTCTGGCGTTCACTTTTACGATCTTGCCTTCCAGCTCCAGCAGGGGGCCGGATGTGATCACGGTCTTGCCGTCGATGCGCTCACCCTGCGACATGCCGAAGTCTCGGCCGCCTGAGGCAAACAGGCGAACTACTTCCATCTGCTCGTCCGGCACCGGCTCCGGCCCGTCTGCGCCCAGCAGGCGGATCACGCGGGGCAGGCCGCTGATGAAGTAATAGAAGCGGGGCGTCATGCCCGTGCGGACAAATACATAGCTGGGGAACACCACGCGGCGGATCGGCCACCATTTGCCGTGACGCCGTTCGTGGAGAATCTGAACGGGGGCGAGCGCCTCCATGCCTGCGTCGGTCAGTTTCCTGGCCGTCTCCTGCTCGCTGCCGGTCATAACCTGCGCAACGTACCAGTGAAGCTCAGCCTTCATCGCGCCCCGCCTCCTCTGCTGCCGCGTCGCTGACAAGCCTTTGCAGCTGTGCCAGCAGTTCCGGATCGTTCTGAACGGCCTGGCGCATCCGTGCCTTCACGTTGCGCTCGACGGCCTCAATGGCTGCCAGACGCTCCTTGCGCCAGCGTTCCTTGTAAATGGTGCTGCGTTGCAGCTGGACCAGCAGGCGGCCCGCCTTGTCCAGCGGCATGGCGTCGAAGTCTTCGTCCGCCGTTGCGATCCTGCGGGTCAGGCCGTCGATCATAATCGCGGAGGCCAGCTCCGTGGACTCGACGTCCTGATTCTCGCGGATGAATTGCAGCAGCGCCGTGGTCTGCTCCGATGCCTCTTTCAAACGTCGTGCCGCGCTATTGTGGCGCATGGCATATCTGCCCACGGCGCTGCGGCTGATCTCATAGCCCAGGCCGGTGATCGTGTCAGCGATGTCCTGGTAGGTGTAGTTGACGTCTGCCAGCATCGTGTCCAGCTGTGCGCGGATTTCGTCGGGCAGTTCATCCACGCGGGACTTGATGCGGTTGCGCTCTCTCTGGTCGCCCATCAGACGTCAACGCCCTGGTCCTCAATGGTGCCCTCCACCAGATCGACGCCGGTCGGCGTCAGTTTCACGAAGGCGGAAGGCGGGACCACGCCGTGCAGGATTTGTTCGGCTGCATCTTCACCGATCACCTGGATGTACTTCTTGCCCGACAGGTAGTCAATGTGCTGCGCGATGCTGGGGACGCTCACCATGTTGGACTCCAGCAGGCTGTTGGTGATCGTTCTGATCTCCACCGGCACAGGCTGAACGGAGTACAGCAGGGCCAGGATTTCGCCGCGGACGCGCTTGTTTGCCGCGACGGTCAGGTTGGCTGCCATATCGGCCCACCTCGCTTTCTGTAGATTTTGGGTCAGTTTCTTCCGGTCAGCTGGTCAAGAATCTTGTCCAGCTTGGCGTCGAAGCCCGCGACGGCGCGGATGAAGTCGTCGCGCAGGGTGTACTTGAAGGGGGCCTCCTGGATGAAGTTGTCCATCTTCTCGGCCAGGGCCTTGGTGTCGGCCGCTTCCTTCTTCTCCACTTCGTCGATGCGCTCCTGCAGGCGCTTGTCCCGCTGGTCGAATTGATTCAGCTCGCGTTTGAGCAAGAAGCAGATGATGCCATAGGCCACCACCTGAATGATCCATGTGATCCAGCTTTCCATGCCACGCCCTCCAGATAAAAACGAAACTCCGTAAAGGCGCGCGGCCTTTACGGAGTTTATTGTAAATGGATTCGATTGTTGGGTAAATAAGAAGCAATTCCCTTAGTTTACGGGGGAAATGTGGATAAAATCGGGCTATTCAAAGTCCAGCAGCGACAGCTGACCGGCAGGCGGTGCGTCCTTGCAGATTTCCTGCACCCAGCGGACCGTCAGGTCGAACTCCTGCGCCAGCTGTTCGGCGTTGTAGCCGGTGAACTTCTCGCGGATCAGCCGGTCGCGCGCCGTGCGGGTCAGGGCGTCCACCTTTGGGATGTAAAGGTTGGAGCCGCCGTACTGTGCCGTCCAGCGTCAGCAGCGGCTGGATGCCCGTGATCTCCGCCAGCTGCCTGTACTGTTCGGGGATCATGTCAATGGTCAGCCGGTCCGTCCACTTCTCCATCGTGGCCTCCTTTCCGCTCTCCGCGTCCTCCGGCCAGCATGGCCTTCATCGCTTCGATGCAGTTGCGTGCGTGCTTGTCGTCCAGGAAGGTGGGGTGGGACGCGCCGAAACGCTTCTCCAGGAAGGCGCGCAGCCTTTTCGGATCGTCGGCCCAGCCCAGCTTCGCGGCCAGCGCGTAGATTTTCGCCACCTGCTCCTTCGTCGGCCTGTTGTGCGGCGCGGTCGTCTCCTGTCCGGTCAGCCGTTTCAGCCGGTCGATCACCTGCTTGGCGTCTGCCGACGTCAGCAGCTTAATGCTGTCCTTTCCCGTCGTTGTGAAGACGACGGCATGAAGATCGTCGTTGCTGATCCCTCCGCCGCGCGCCAGCGCGTAGATGCAGCGCATCTGCTGCGGTGTCAGGATGTTGGCCTGCGTTCCCATCCGTGTGCCCTCCTTCGCCAGTTAGCCGCGTTCCAGCTTCTCGCGGTCCGGCTCGTACCAGAACACATCGTCCACTTCGATGGACGCGCCCACGGCCACGATGTCCTGGGTGGGGTACTTGCGCAGGGCGTCCTTATCGACGCTGGGCGCAGGTGTCTTCACGCAGTCGTCCATGCCCTTGCTGCGCAGCAGCTGGATGATCTCGGCCAGCTTGGTGGGGGCCTTCGGCAGCTTGATCTTCGTGGACTTGCGGAAGCCCACCGCGCCGAAGTTCAGCGTCTTGGTCTTCTTGCCGTCCATGTCGTCGCGGTGCGCCTCGGCGAACTCCTTGATCTGGCGCTCCAGACGCTTGGTGGCCTCGATGAAGACGCGGCTGCGGGCTTCGGCCTCGGCCTTCGCCTCGTCGATCTTGTCCTGCATCGCCGCCTCGAAGTTCTCCACCGTGCGCTGATTGTCCGCGATGGTCGCCAGCGCCTGATTCACGTCGTCCCAGCTCTCCAGAGCGGGGACCGTGTCTTCTACGCGTTTTCTTGCCATTGTGTCTTCCTCCTTGATGTCAAATATGCCACGACCAGCGATTCGGGTCTTTCCCGTCGCGGGCGATGGTCAGGGTAATGGGGCCGTTGTAGTGGTAGATCGGGATGCTGCGGGACGATGCCTCGACGATCTCGCCGACCATGCCCTCGCTGATCTCGTCGCCGAACACCCACATTTCGTCGCACATGCCCAGCAGCTTGCGGGCCATGCGCAGCCCCGCTTCACGCTCTTTGTTTCTGTTCTCATTCATAAAGCGTGGGAACAGCAGGTGCGGGGCCAGCGGGATGCCGCCCATCTTCCAGACGTAGCGGCAGAAGTTCTCGGCGCGGCGGGCGTTGCGTTCGGGGTCTGCTGCATAGGGGCTGCAAACATAGATCACGGGATCGTCCGTCACGCGGCGCGGCTTTTTGATCCGGGTGTAGGCCGCCTTCATACCATCGCCCCCATCCACGCGATCAGGATCAGCCCGATGGCCGCGATGATCAGCCCCAGCGTTCCGGCCGCAGGGGCGCGCCGCTTGAAGAAGCAGACACCCCCGACGTAGGCGAAGACCGCAGCCGTCGCCGCCAGATAGATGATTGTCAGTGTTTTCACGTTGTCCTCCTTAGTACATCAGTTTGTATTTCCGGGCGCTTGCCAGGATGTCGCCGGTGATCTGCCCGCCCTCGGCGGCTTCCAGACAGATGTCCAGGATTTCCACGAAGGTGCCCATGCCGCCGTGCTTCACGTCGGCGGCGATGGTCGCCAGAGCGTCGGCAGCGTCGTCGCTCACGTTGTACTCCCGCAGGATCGTGCGCGCCTCGGTCTGGCCGATGCCGTTCAGCTTCAATTCCACCTTGCGGCGGTAGAGCTGCGCCAGATTGTCGTGGCGGCCGCGGCCGCGGGTCAGCATCCCCTCCAGCACGTCCGTGCCGCACAGGATCACCGGCGTGCCGGTGTTGTCCCACACCTTGCGCAGGACCTCGAACTTGTCCACGTCCCACTTCGCCAGATACTCGGCCTCGTCCACCGCGATCAGCACGTCCGTGTGGCCCGACAGGTAGGCGATCAGGTCCTGGGTCTTGCGGTAGTTGTTTCCGCGCAGGGACAGGCCCAGCGGCCGCGCGATGGCCTCCAGCATATCGCCCACGCGCATCTGCGGCCAGGCTTCGATGTAAAGCACGCCCGGCTGGGTCTGCGCGAAGTGGCGCAGCACGGTGGTCTTGCCGCTGCCGGGGTGGCCCACCATGACGCCCATCTTGCGCTTGCTGCAGACGTAGTTGCACCAGCCCATGCACTCCTTGAACTCCTTCGTCTCGAACAGCTCGATGCGCGTCTTGAAGTGGATCGGCGCGACAGGGACGTCAGGCCCCAGCCGTTCCTCCGTGCCCTTGATCTCGTTCACGGCGTCCCACAGCTTCTTCTCGTGTTCGGGCTTCATCCGAAGCCCCTGATTCACCAGCTGGCTGATGGCCGACCGGCTGATGCCGGTCTTGTTGGCGATGGCTGCGAAGGTCACGCCCTCCGCGTCGCGCAGCCGCTGCAATTCGCGTGCCAGGTCCCCCTGGCTGGTAGTCGTCGTCAGATTCTCTGCCAGATTCGTCATTGTGTCAGCGCTCCTTTCGTTTGTGGCTGTAAGCGCCGCGCCCCCGAAGGGGCGGTCCCGGCTTTCACGGGACTGGGCCTTGCCCTGCGTGGGCTTAGTACAGCACGCGGCGGATCACGTCCAGGATCAGCGCCGCCTCGCTGTCGCCTTCTACGTTGACCTCGCGGCGTCCGCCGCCCTCGAAGCAGATCGTCACCAGATTGCCGTTGTCCGACAGCTCCAGCCGCTCGACGCCTGTGCGCCGTCCGCTGCGAAGCAGATCAGAGAACTGCTGCACAAATACCTTCCTGCGGTTTACCATCTTCGTCTCCTTTCTCCTGCTCCCGCCTCTGCCAGAATGGGCAGACTGGGATGCTGGCCTTTGCCTCTGCGGCCCTCCGGCACATCGGCAGCCCCTCGCCGCGGAACATGCCTGCCCGGCCCCCCGCCGTAGCCCTCGGGCCTGTACCATCCGTCCGTGTTCACGTCTCGTAGCTGTCGATGAAGTCGATCAGCTCCTGCACGCTGTCCGCCGCCCACTCCGGCTCGTCCATCGCGCCTGGGTCCGTCTCCGGCAAAAATGCCGCGAAGCGCCCGCCCACGTCGATGGCCTCCGCCGCCGTCAGCCGCCAGATGCTCCACTTTTTGTAGGTCTTGATCCGTCTCATGCCCTTGCCTCCTTGTCCTGTTTGTGTTACAATCCCCATAAGGGGGTGAATTTATGGATCAGATGAGTTACGCGCTATTGCGCAAAGAATTGACAGAAGCCGGGGACGACGCGGTGCAGATTATTATCAATGAATTTGTGACGTCTCCGGATCACTTTGCGCTTAGCGAAGAACAACTGCACACGGTTCTCGCCGTGTCAAAGGTTGTCTGTGAAGAAATGCTTGTCAGATTTGCCGAACGCGTCGGACTGTAACGATGACGCGCTGCTCGGTGTCGTTTGTATTCCGCTCCAGTTCTTCGCCCATGCGGCGGAACATCGCGCGGATCGGGTCGTCATGTTCGGCGGCCTGCTCCGCTCTGATCTGCTCCAGCTGCTCGCGCTGCCGTTCGATGTGCGCGGCGACGCGCGCCTGTGGCTCGGTGTCTCCGCGCCGCTTCTGCGCTTCCTGCTGCCGCAGCACCTCGGCCACGGTCGCGCGGATCAGGTCTTCGATGGCGTCGCTTTTGGTCGGGGTCTCGCGGTCGTCCTCGCCGCCCGACAGCAGATAGGTCGGGGTGCAGCGCAGGACGTGCGCGATCTTTAAGATGTACTGCGCGGGGATGTCGTTCTCCAGCCACAGCCAGCCGCTGAGCGTGGGGAGCGGCACATCAAGGACGGTCGCCAGTTCCTCCGGTTTGATCTTCATTTCGTGAAGCCGTCCCTCAATGGCTTCGCCGATGGTGCGTGTCATGTTTTCGTTCTCCTTTCGTGTCGTGCAAAAATGTCTTGTTTTCACGCCAGTTTTATGGTATCTTTTCTTGTAGGCTGTCCACGTTACACAATCGTGGTACACGTTTATGTTATCACTCCACCGATGTGTTGTCAATACGCAAACGTGGATTTAATTCTATATTTGTGTTTTGGAGGCAATACTATGGACTGCAAGCAGAGAATCCGCGACATCATTGAGATACGGCTTCATAACCTTGGCCTGCGCCAGAAGGACCTGGCCGACAGCATCGGCGTCCCCGTTTCGACGCTCAACAGCTGGCTGCGCCTGGGTCGGGACATTCCCGCGCAGTACATCATCGGGATCGCGGACTGTCTGCAATGCTCGCCGATGTACCTACTGACAGGGGACGCGACAGAACAGATTGATCCCGCCACGCTTGTGCCGCACGAAGAAAAGAAGGACGCCGACGCGATCCGCGGGATCAGCGACGACGCCCTCAAAGTGGGCTGCCTATGGGACGGCCTGGATGAAGCGGGCAAAGCGATCATTCTCGGCGATATATATCGCCGTGCGGAAGCCAT
>OGPJ01001847.1_pt1 | contig 14168 bp, 13 predicted proteins | sample 1552831 | NCBI WGS metagenome assembly OGPJ01 (sample SAMEA2579914, study PRJEB22360) | human gut metagenome | biome: human gut; feature: human-associated habitat; material: faeces | place: Denmark | collected 2008/2010
CCTATTAGGATCTAAATGTATGGAAATCAAAGCCTCTTATGTGCAAGCACGACGATTCATTGATTTCCATACATTGATCCTGAATAGTTACAGAAATTTATACATTAAAATAAGTGATTGAAAAGAGAGGAGAAGTGCTATGAGTAAAATATGTCCGAAATGTGGACGAGAATTACAAGATGAATCATTATTTTGTGTGAATTGTGGACAGAGAATGGACGTAATAGAACCGCTTACATTTGAACCGGCATCCAATGTGCCAACAGAATCGGTAATGCCACAGGAAGCACCGCCGGAACAGCCACAAACGCCACCGCCGGTACAGGCGCAGACGCCACCGCCGGTACAGTCACAAACGCCACCGCCGGTGCAGATGCAGACGCCACCATCGGTACAGCAGGCTGAGGAACCGAAGAAACATTCCGGACTTTCGATTGCTTCCCTGGTTCTTGGAATCGTGGGACTGGTATCCTGCGGAACTCTTATGGTTCCGGAAGTTTTGGCAATTGTATTTGGACTTGTGGGAATTAAGGACAAAAAACATAAAACAGGCATGGCGATAGCAGGTACGATTTTAGGAGTAGTATCTATCGTTGCATTTATTGCGCTCATCATGTATTCGATTTTTGAAGATCCGGGATTTACTCCATTTGGCGCAGATACGATAGGCTGGCTGTACATTTTCCCGGTAGCCATTGCAATTGGAGGAATTGCTTCTCTTATCATTAGTATAATGAATAAGAAAGGTACAGCATTAACCATTATCAGTAAAATTGCGGGAACGGTAGTTAGTGTAGTTGTTGCGGCTTTTATTGTTTCTGTTATAAGTAATAATCTTGTCGGTGCGACAAATGTAGTTCGAGATGCGTATCCAATGAGTATACAAAATATTACATATGGACAGGCCATTGATAACTTTTGTGGAGATGTAAGATGGACGACACTGATATCAGATGATGAAAAGGTATATATTCAGGCAACGGGATCGTGTTTTTATCAGGGTGTGGAACAGGATATCACCATTCAGTTTGAGACATCAGAAAGATCACTTGTTTCGCTGAAAAAAGGAGCTCCCTTCCGCGTCAATTGGATAGGGTTTGGAGAGGAAAAACGTACTTATGATGAGATGACAGAGTTTTTGTATACAATGTTTGAGGCGTATGCGAATGATAAAGGTTTGGACTTAGAGGAATACCAAAAGGATGGTATTTTAATGAATCAGGCATATTATAATTCACAGGATCAGGATGATGTTGATACAAATAGTGATAGTTCCGATGATTATGATGATGGCATTGACAGCAATGGATTTTATGAAGAATAAGAATAAACGGAGGTAACCCATTATGAAAAAAATAACCAAATTAGTATGTGTTGCAATGGCACTTGTTATCTTGGTTTGTTCCACAAATGGTGCTACAGCATCTGCGGCAAAAAGAATATATTTTGCCGGTGAGTATCGTTGCAAACTTGGTCCCGGAGAGTATTATGTATTACAATTAAATCAGTATTCAAGCCCGGATGGAAAAGATGTAGGAAATTATTCAATATCTTATCTGTACACGGCAACCGGTAAGCATCCTTGGGGCGATGGATCAGTTAAAAAAACATCACAAAAAAATGTTTATCGTCTTGGCAAGATGAAAATGAAAGTTTTCAAAAAGAAAGTGGTAATCAAAAATAGTGATGCGGCTGGTGTTTATAAGTTAAAGAAAAGATACTATTCCTAAAACAAACAGGCATAAGCACAGTTTAAAGTGCTTATGCCTGTTTGTTTTGTGAGAAAACGAAGTTATAAATATTCTATAGTTTGATTATTTCAGCAGCCATTTCCAAATGGGAATAACTTGAATTTGCAGACCATTACAGTAAAGCACACTTTCTTCACTATTGGTAATTATCATGCATTTTGTGTTTGGGATAAAATTGCTCAACTTTGCAAAAGCACGGGTTTCACGCTCTTTTGTGTCGATGTCTTCGAGAACCTGCATGCACACCTGAATGGCAAGGTTTTCAGATGGAACATAAAAGTCGATTTCCACATTGTTTTCAAAGAAATATACATTTTCAACGCCGAAACGTCGAACCAATTCAATGGCAACAAGATTCTCAAGCTGAGCAGATTTGCAATCTAACAGCATAAGTCCAAGAAGACCGGTATCCATAAAGTAATATTTTGGAAAAGTCTCTTTTTTTACCAGTTTAGCGGCATAATTCTGGAGAGCAAAGAGCAGGTAGGAATCCGTCATGCAATTTACATAATGGATTAGGGTTTGTTTTGCTAATGAAATTCCGGTACTCTTTACGATGTTTGTCAACCTGTTAAAGGATAAAGGTTTTGTGATGGATTCAGCGATTTTCTTAAGGATTATTTTAATGGCAAAAGTATTGGTAATGTTATTTCTGGTAATGATATCGCCAAGGTATACTGTCTGATAAATGCTGCTAAGGAAGTCTCTTTTGTTTTTGATTTCTACTAATTCAGGAAATGCACCATAGGTAATATACTCATTAAACAGAGAAAGAACATTGGCTTTATCTCTGGTGCTCACTACACTGAGATAATTCTTATCCTTTCCATTCGCAATAAGGTATTCGGAAAAAGAATAGGGATATACATGTAGGATCATAAATCTTCCACCTAGTGTAGAAGCGATTTCACTGCTGAGCATTTTGCTGTTACTTCCTGTTATGTTGATTCTGTACTTCATATCGGCAATTCTGCGCACAAATTTTTCCCATCCATTAATATTTTGTATTTCATCCAGAAAAAAATAAGGCTTGTTATCAATTCCGGATATCTCCAATCCGATTTCCAAAATAGTATTGAGGTCATCCGATGTCATTTCAAGGAGACGTTCATCCTCAAAATTCACATAAACAATTTGAGACAGAGGAATGCCGTTTGCTTGAAGATTTTTAATCTGTTGATACATCATATAGGATTTTCCGGTTCTTCGGATACCAACGAAACAGTAATTAACATTGTCTTCCAGAGAATATTGTCTTGTGATCAATGGATTACTCAGATAAATATCTTTTTGGTCAATCATAATTTGTTTTAATGTATCTCGATTCATAACATAACCCCCTTTAAATGGATAAGACAATTATATATCAATTTTGTTCAATACGCAAGACAAAAAGTGCATAAAATTGTCTTGTACGCTTTATCAAAGTGAATCTTTACTGTAATATTGCCATTATTCCTTTTCCAGTGCCGCCAGCCGCTCTGTGATAATCTGCCGGATTGGCAGGTGCGCATCGTCATTGTATAATTCTTTATTTTTCTTATAATCCAGCATCAGCTGCTTTTCCTTTTCCTTGTCCCCGGTTTTCTCGTAATACAGCCGAAGGAGGATAAAGCGGTTGGTAAGTTTGACATCATCGGTTGTAAAATCAGGGTAAAGATCATGGATGTCTTCAGGGACATGATCGTATTTACCGGCACGGATGTTTGCTGAGATGCGGAAATATTCCTGCTGCTCTTTTGTTAGAGTAGGAGCAGGGACATCGTGAGTGGCCTGTGTCGTCGAGGGAGAAAAAAGACCTCCGATGAACAGAACAATAGAACCCCAGAAGAGGATCAAAACGGGGATTCGGAAAAAAAGTAAGTCTTTGAAGTCCGGCTTTTTTTTCTGAACAGAAAGGTATATGGTTAAAATTGTAAAAAACAATACAAATCCCAACAGGGAATAAGCTAATAAATTCATAGCAGCTCCTTAGGTAAATTCTTTTATGAGCTGGCGAAGGCGCCGCTCAGTATAACCATATTTTACCGCAAGCTGTGAAAGAGTGCAATTCCCTTTTTTTAATTCGTGCGTTGCTTGAAGGGCAACATAGTTTTTTGAGTAAAAACGCTGCGGAAAAGTAATCTGCTGTCCACGATAATGTTCATATAAAAGTTTGGCATTTTCCACGCCAATGATTTCGGCTATGCTGGCATAATCGCCGGCAAGATCCTGAGGTGTTATAGTAATAAGTGTATTCTCATTGTTAGTCATATGAGTGCCTCCTTTTATGCAAAATTATCCTAACAAAAAATAGGAGACTTTGCATTGGAAAATTTCCTTGAAAAAAATAAGGATAATTTCGCAAAAATTAGTTTGTTTTCCATGTCATCATATCGTGAATAAGAAGGCTTGTGGTGTCCTGTCAGTAGACAAAGGTAATAACAAAATAGAGAAACATTAAAATTGCCCACAAATAGAAAAAGGAGGCCGGGATCATATGAGACAGGCGGGCGGAGCGAAAACCGGGAATGCATCGAAAAAACCGTATGTCACGAGTGCTGTGTTCACTGACAATTCGTTCCAATTCTCTTTGTACAATAATACAGGACTGGTAACGGTTCTTGGCAGCGATGGATAAACAGCGTCGGATGATCTTTTGGAATTTCTTATGCGTAGTCAGCTGTTCATTTGGCATGGCGCAGGTAAGCATATTGTTTAATAAAACGCCCAATGCGTAAATATCAGCGCGCTGATCGGTTTGGTGAAATCCAAATTGTTCCGGGGCAGCGTAGCCCGGAGTACCGATTATAACGGTATCCTTGCTTTGTATGGCTTTATACATACGGATTGTGCCGGGATCGATCAAAACGGCATGTCCCGAATTTGTAATGATTACATTTGAAGGCTTGAGATCGCGGTAGACCATGCGGTTTTTGTGAATCCAGCGAAGGGCTTGGCAGATTTCGATGCCATATTGTCGTGTTTCATCGGAAGAAAATGGGAGATTTTTGTCCAGATATTCTGCAATGGTAGTTCCGGAAAGCCATTCTTCTTCAATGATACAAAGTGTTTCCGTGGCAAAAACATTGTAAATTTTGACAATAAAAGGAGAAGGTGTTTTTTCCTGCAGAGAGTAAAATGTTTTCATCGTATCGTATTGAGAAAGAGGGAGTTCTTTTTTTACAAAAATAAGGCTGTCGCGTTTGACAAGCCATGTATTGTATTCGGTGGAAGTGTTTAGTTTGGCGAGTTTTTTCTCTGTATTTTCCATTGTATTTCTCCTTTTTTCCTCCATTGCGGAATTTAATTAATTATATTATAATGATTAATAAAAAAGGTGTCAATTACTAACAGGATGTGATTTTGTGGGAAGATCAAAATTTCAGAAGCAGACAGAGGAACTGCTGGAAGGATTGAAAAAGGCAAATAATTTGGAAAATTATGTGCTTGAAAACCAAGATGAATTTATGCAGGTTGATATCGCGGAATATTTGGAAAACATCATACGGGAAAAACAGCTGAAACGGTCGCAGATCGTGAAAGACAGTGGATTGGACCGCTCTTATGTGTATCACATTTTAAATGGAGAACGCAAAAATCCGTCACGCAGTAAATTGCTGGCTATTTGTGTGGCGATGAAGATGGATATCAAGGAAACGCAGTATTTTCTCCGGGCAGCGCAGGTGCCGGTTTTGTATCCGAGAAACCAGCGTGACTGCATTATTTTGTACGGACTGGAGCAGGGGGCGAGTGTTATGGAACTCAATGAAACGTTATATACGATGCAGTTTGAATTGCTGGAATAGAATTCACGGAAAATGACAATACTTCCATTAAAAGAAAAATTGGAGGTAAATTATGTCAAATATGTTTTGTTTTCAATGCCAGCAGACCGCCGGAAATAAATGTTGTGTCAATACCGGAGTCTGTGGCAAACAGCCGGAGACGGCGAAACTGCAGGATGAGCTGGTATATGAACTTATTCAGCTGGCGGAAACGGCCGAAAAAAACGGACAGCATACGAAAGAAGCAGACCGCCTTTTGATGGACGGATTGTTTACGACATTGACAAATGTAAATTTTGATAATGAGGCGATTAAAGAATTTACCGGCCGCGTTCAAAAAGAGAAGGAAAAAATTGGAAAAGATGAGATTGCTGTTGTATCTTTGTGGGAGGGAGCAAATGATATCGTCTCGCTCCGCTCGACACTTTTGTTTGGCCTCAAAGGCATGGCGGCGTATGCGCATCATGCCATGAATCTTGGATTTGAAAATAATGCAGTGACGAATTGGTTTTACAAAGGGTTGTGCGAGATTAACAGGGAGCATTCGGTGGAAGAGTGGATTGAACTTATCATGGAATTTGGTCGGATCAATTTTCAATGCATGGAGCTGCTTGATCATGCTAATACGTCATCGTTTGGAACTCCGACACCGGTGAAAGTGCAGACCGATATTAAAAAAGGACCATTTATCGTAGTTTCCGGTCATGATCTGAAAGACCTCTCCCAATTATTGGAACAGACAAAAGGCAAAGGAATCAATATTTATACACACAGTGAAATGCTTCCGGCACATGGATATCCGGAACTTCACAAATATGAACATTTGGCAGGAAATTTTGGAACGGCGTGGCAGAGCCAGCAGAAGGAATTTGAGGACATTCCGGCTCCGGTTTTATTTACGACGAACTGCCTGATGCCGCAGCGCCCAAGTTACCGCGACCGTGTTTACACAACATCGGTTGTGGGATATGAGGGATTGATGCACATTACAGGAGACAAGGATGGAAAGAAAGATTTTTCGCCGTTGATTCAGAAATCATTGGAATTGGGCGGCTATGAGCATGACTGCAGCATGAGTGGAATCAATGGCGGTCATACTTTGACGACCGGATTTGCACATGGCGCCGTGTTGTCGCATGCGGAGAAAATCATTGAATCCATCAAAAAGGGAGACATTAAGCATATTTTTCTGGTGGGTGGCTGCGATGGAGCGCATCCGGGAAGAAATTATTATACCGATTTTGTCAAACAAACGCCGATGGATTCGCTTGTTTTGACACTTGCTTGTGGAAAATACCGCTTTAATGATCTTGACCTTGGCGAGATCAACGGAATCCCGCGTATTTTGGATATGGGGCAGTGTAACGATGCGTACAGTGCGATCAAGGTTGCTCTTGCACTGGCAGATGCGTTTGGCTGCGCGGTCAATGAACTGCCGCTCACCCTTGTGCTTTCGTGGTATGAGCAGAAGGCGGTGTGTATCCTTCTCACACTTTTGTCATTGGGTCTGAAAAATATGTATCTTGGTCCGACCTTGCCGGCATTTATGTCCGAAAATGTGGTGAAATATCTGGTGGACGCCTACAATCTTCAGCCGATTACGGCACCGGAGCAGGATATGGATGCGATTCTGGGACGCGGGTAAACCGGTGGCACCCCGGAAATGGAGAAAACAGATTGTTTCAGAGGTGAGCTCCCCTGTGGAAAGGCGGGGCGTGGATCCCGGAATATAACAATCTCGCTGATATCTCTACAATTGTGGCGAAATGCTTGCGGTTTGCAGGCGATTTCGCTACAATTTTTATAGAAACGTAACTATTCAGGATCCAATGTGGAGGAGGGGCGTCCTGAATAGTTACATAGAAACAAAACGGAGGTATCAGAAATGAAAAAAATATGGATCGGACTAGCTATCTTTTTTGTTGTGGCAGGAGTAGCTGGCATGATAGCAGATAGTGGATCGACAAAAAAGAAAGCGGAAGAGATGCGGAATTATCCCGTGATTTCCAGGCAGGATCTGGATTCTTATATGAGCCAGAGCCCGGCGCAGGAAATGATCGTGACAGACATATCGCCGGTGGGAACGCTGGTGCAGGATACGCAGGGAGGCATCGAAGGTTCTTTCTATTATCTTTATGCAAAGGGAGAACGATATCCGGAAGAAGATGGACTCGGGGACAAAGTTGACCGGGACTCTAACTGGATGGAAAACGAGGACCTTTCCTATCAGGTAAAAGCAGAGGATCTGACGACAGATCTTGGAAATGGCGTTGAAGTAAGCAATGACAGTGTTTATGGATTGCCGGAATTGACAACATATTATCCAAATGGAGAAGGCAATTATGAAGGAAATACCCGCTATGTCTATTATGGACTGCAGGAAGGTGATACGTTGAGTGCCGTCATGACGGTAGGCGATGGAAAAGCAGATATCCATCCGATGCTTTCTTATATGGAAGACCGGTATTATGTCTATGGCGGAGCCGATGCGATGATTCAGTTTATCGATAATTATGTGGAAGCAGACAGTGCGGCATTTGTCGTAGTCGGAGTCGTGCTGGCTTTGATCTGTCTGGCAATTGGCTATTTTATTCCATCGGGAAGAAGCATTCGCACCAATGCCAAAAATGCAGGGAAGAATGCCAAGAGTGGCTGGCAGGAATACCGTGAGTTGAGTGCAGGTCTGAAAGTAAGATTCTGGCTTTTGAAACTGATCGGAGTTTGTGGTATCGTTGGCGGACTGGCAATTATTGTAAAAGGGAATGAAAGTCTTGTACTCATTACGGTTGGAACAATCGTATTGATCGTGGGAGGCGCTGTCTGGTATATGTCTTCGCCGCATTCGTATGAAAAATCAAACGATACGATTAAGATGATCGCCTTTAATCAGCCGACGACAATTGAGAAAATCTATGACGCATACAAGAATCTGGATACGCCGCTTGGAAGTCCGTATCTCGCTAAAATGAAAACGATGCGCCAGAAGGCATTGATCTTTGGACCGGATGATTCAGGGCAGTACCTGTATTTCTGGCTGAATGACAAAGGAAATCTTGGTTACCTTGGTTATACCTTTTTAGAGTGGGCGATCAAGCAGCCATTGACGCAGCCAATCAAACCATATAATCCCTATAGTGGAAGTGATATTGCAGAAAAATTGTGTATCAGTTCAGACATTATGCTGCTGCAGAAACAGTTGTTTGAAAATATCAAGAATTACCGAAAAACCGGCGAAGTGCTTCCGATACAGGGATCCAATCCTTCCGAAGTATATACCTTTACGGAAGATTTCAAATTGACCGGTCAGCAGTTTGATCTGCAGGATAGCAAGGGAAATGTGATCTATCACGTCGAAGGAACAATGCCGCTTCGTACTTTCCGCATTTTTGACCAGGTGGGAAATGAAGTATTTAAAGTCACAAAAGAGGTATTGAATGCAATACCGACTTATCGTTTTTATCAAAATGGGGAAATGATCGGAATATTGGAAAAGCAGTTTACACTGGCAAAAGATCGTTTTCAGATGGACATTGCAGAAGGAACATTGAAATTGGAAGAGTATGCGGGAAGCATCGGATATAATTATCTCGTTTCCTTAAACGACAAACCGATTGGTGCTGTGATGGATGATCTGGAACTTCGCTTAGACAATTTGATCTTTGATAATTCGGTAGTTATTGTATATGAGAAAAAATATCTGGCAATGATTACCGCCCTGGCGATCATGGTTGCCCGTGAGATCGCCAGAGACGAAGAATAATGTCTTAATAAATGCTTTACCAGGCTCCACCGCCACCGCCGCCAGAGCCGCCGCCGGAGAAACCGCCGCCGCTCGAACTCGCGCTTTCCGGTGAGGAAGTCATGGAATTCGAAGCAGAAGCAATTGTTGAATTCATAATATGCTGGAAAGCAATGATGTCAAAGTAAGAATCATTATCGTTTGTGTACCACGAAGGTGGTTCACAAGCGATGGATTTGAAATTCTTAACCCATTTGTCGGAAACGTTTAACACGTATGTGTAAGGAAGAATCTCGTAAAAATAATCCGGATTTTCTTCAACTAACATTTCCAGACGTTCCTTTTCAGCAGTTTCCAAAAATCTCTTAAATCCTCGGATTCGTCCGAGGATTTCTGTGCCATATGGGGTTCGTTTCGTGAGAAACGCACTGAAAAATACGAGAATGGCACAAGTGATATAGGAAACAATACAGGCAAACTGGTAGAAGCGGTCAGCATAGGTGACCGGAATCCAGACAAACAAATAGGATAATCCGATGGAAAGCAATAGGAGAAATGCCCCTATTAAAAGGCTGAGCTTTTGTCCTGTGTCGGTACACAGCATATAAATGCTGACACCGAAGACACCGATGCTCATCAGACCAAATCCCACTTCCAGCCAGTCGTAAGAATATTGATATCCCGGCAGGAAATAAGCAAATGCAAATACGACAACAGCCAAAACCCAGAGAATCCATCCTTTATTTAAGGAATTAGAATGGAAAAGTTTGGTCTTATTTTCCGGTGTATTGATCGTTTTCAGTATCGCCTCCGGAGTTTTGTAAAACCGGTCTTTCAAGTCTGATTTGTGGATGACCGGACCGGTCGCTATTTTCTTTAAGCCATCAAAGAAAAGGCGTTCATTTTCTTTGGTTCCCTCATAGGAAGAACGTATCAGTGTGATTGAGAAATCTGTTCCTTTCTTGTTCTTGCAGGTGATGGAAAGATATCCCTGTCTTGCCAGTTCGATAAGAAGTGGAATGACATCTTCTTTTGTGGCATATCCTTTGTAAGCAAATGCCAGTTCCAGACAATCCATGCCCTCCGGTGCGTGATACTCGATCGTTTCCACAACCGGATCATCTCGTCCGATAAACCACCACATAAAGAAAGCAATGAAGACAGAAACGATACCGAGGGCAATCGCGATCCAGGCAAGCCACGGAGTGGTGTCTGTTTTCACAAAATAGCCTTCCGGAAGTTCCAGACGGACGGTAACACATTCATTTGGCTGCAATGTGACCGAGGGATCCAGTTCCCCGTAAATGGTATTGTCCTCAATATAATAATACAGATCTTCATAATTTCCCGATCCGTAAACTCCGGAAGTCATTCCAAGATTTTCCTCATCAAAGGCACCCGGCATCTGAATCGTAAATGTAACATTGCTGATCGTCGTATCCTGCCAGCCGGGACCGATGATATTAAAATAAAATTCATCCATATCCGGCAAAACATCGTTTCCCATATGATACTGATAAGAAACAGTATAGTTATATCTGCCGGTCAGTGTAGTGTCTTCATCGCCGATCTGGATGACGAGATAATCGCCTTCCCGGCTTGTGGAATAGTCGTCTTCTCCACAGTCAATGCCAGAGACACGGGCGTGTATGATAGAACGGCTTCCATCGTCCCGTCCCACTTCATTTTCAAGAGGAATCCTGCGGTAAATACCATGGTGTTCGGTTTTAAAATTCACCGTAAGTTTTTCCGTAATCTCGTATGTGTTTTGTGGGGTAACCCGGAGGGAAACGTCGTATTTTTCTATGTTATACGTATACTTAGAAGCCTGCGCCTGCGCCGGAATCAAGCAGAGGAGCAGGATAAAAAAGCTACAACACAGAAGGATATGTTTTAAGTATTTCATTCAAAATTCACCTTTACATTTTCTCGTTGTTCCGTGCTGTCAATTTCATACATTGGCTTTGTCTCAAAATGGAAAATTCCAGCAATGATATTGCAAGGAATCGTCTGTACGGAAGTATTATAACGTTTTACGGCACCATTATAATATTTACGTGAATTTGCGATATCTTCTTCCATGCGTTCAAGCTGCATGCTCAGATTCTGAAAATTTGCATTGGCTTTCAGATCCGGATAGGCTTCAGCAAGAGCCAGGATCTTTGGCATCATCTGTGAAATCGAAGCACCGGTGCTGATCTTTTCTTCCTGTGTCATTCCTGCATAATCATGGCTTCGTTTGCCAATGATCGAGGACAATGTTTCAGCCTCGTGTTTGGCATAACCCTTTACCGTTTCCACAAGATTAGGAATCAAGTCAAAACGTTTTTTCAGGTAAACATCCATGGTCGAAAATGCCTCATCTACAGTAATCCGCTCCTTTGTAAGTTTGTTGTAACAAAGGATAAACATTACGATAAGAAAGATGAGAATTGCGGCAATAATAATCCCTGTCATAAAAAAACTCCTTTCTGGTTTAAAATGTTTTACTTATTTTAACATAGAAAGAGAAACACGACAAGAATAATGTAAAAAAAATATAAAATTATTGGGAAAAATAAGAAAAGTGCGAACCAGACGCTGACATAGGAAGAACCAAAGGATCAAGTAAAAGAAATTGAAAAGGGAAAAGAAGCAGGGGGAGACATTCCATTACATTAAAAAATGATGCGATTAAAAATAACTGGAGCGGATTTTGAGAAGCTGGCTACTCACCAATAAGAATAAAAATTTAAAAAAGTACTTGAAAAGTAGTAGAAAGTGTGCTATGCTTTCTTTGTCAAGAGCAAGGGCGCTCCTACAGAAGTAGGGGCGCCCTTTTCTATTTCACAAAGAAAGGTGGTATTTTTATGTTGAATTCTGGAGATACGGGATTTATGATGATTGCAACAGCATTGGTGTTCTTTATGACGCCGGGGCTGGCATTCTTTTACGGAGGTTTAGTGCGGAGAAAAAATGTATTGAATACAATGATCTCTTCGTTTTTTATCATGGGGCTTGCAGCTGCTATGTGGGTTTTTTTTGGGTATTCCCTTTCCTTTAGTGGGGATTTCGGAGGAATTATCGGAAGCTTGAAACAAGTTAGTTTAAGTGGATTGGGAGCGGAACCGGGAGCCTATGCTGACACGATTCCGGCGACACTTTTTGTGGCCTTTCAGATGATGTTTGCCATCATTACACCAGCATTGATCACAGGTTCTGTGGCTGGAAGAATGAAATTCAAAGCCCTGTTTGCTTTTATTGCCCTGTGGCTGATCGTCGTTTATTATCCGATGGCTCATATGGTATGGGGCAAAGGTGGATTTTTAGGAGAGGTTCTTGGATCGGTTGATTTTGCCGGCGGAAACGTTGTACATATCAGTTCCGGTGTCAGCGGCCTGGTTCTTTCTCTTTTACTTGGCAAACGCCGTGGATATGAGAAAACGGCATATCGTACACACAACATTCCATTTGTTCTTTTGGGAGCATCGATTTTATGGTTTGGCTGGTTTGGTTTCAATGCCGGAAGCGCTCTCGCAGCAGACGGACTTGCGGTTCATGCATTCCTGACAACCAATACATCTGCTGCCTGTGGACTTCTTTCCTGGATGGCGATCGATATGATTCGTGACGGCAAACCGACGGTAGTAGGAGCTTGTACCGGAGCTGTACTTGGTCTGGTCGCAATCACACCAGGAGCAGGATTTGTACCATTGTGGTCTGCATTTATTATCGGCATCGTAGTCAGTCCAATCTGCTATTTCATGATGTCTGTCGTCAAGAAACATTTTGGCTATGACGATGCGCTGGATGCTTTTGGCTGTCACGGAATCGGAGGTGTCTGGGGCGGTATTGCAACCGGAATATTTGCGCAGAAGTCCATCAACAGCACTGCGAGATGGGATGGTCTTGTTTTTGGCGATTACCATTTGTTCGTTGCACAGCTTATCAGTATTGTTATTACGATCGCGGTCGCAATTGTCGGCACATTGATCTGCGCAGGAATCGTGAAACTGTTTACACCGCTTCGTGTATCTGAGCATGATGAAAGAATCGGCTTGGATGAGAGTCAGCATGGAGAAAGTGCTTACCCATCCTTCAATGGTTTGGATTAATAGAATGGAGGTTTTCTTATGATTAAAATAGATGCAATTGTAAATGAAGATAAAATGGAAGACATCAAAGATGCACTTCAAAAATTGAAAGTAAACGGAATGACTATTTCGCAGGTAATGGGATGCGGAACCCAGATGGGATACCGTGAGAAGATCCGTGGATACGATGTTGATATCAATGTTTTGCCAAAGGTGAAATTTGAGATCGTGGTATCGAGCCAAGAATGGGCAGACCGAACCATCGACGCCATCTGCAAATGTGCACACACTGGCGAACACGGCGACGGAAAAATTTTCGTCTACGAACTGGCGGATGTAATCCGAATCCGAACCGGGGAACATGGGCCCAAAGCGGTGTGGGCAGCAGACCAGACGGAGTAAAATGTTTTAAATTTACGTGGTAGCCATATTAGGAACTAAATGTATGGAAATCAAAGTCTCTTATGTGTAAGTGCGACGATGCATTGATTTCCATGCATTGGATCCCGAATAGTTACGCGTTAGTTAAAAATAATTGTAAGAATACTAAAATAGAGCAGGAGATTTTTGGTAGGAAAAAATATGGAATATAATCCGTATAAAAAATTATGAAAAAGAGATTTGATTTTTCAATGAACATAAGTTATTCTTTATATTATTAAATTATGAAGGAGTGACTAATATGAGCAGAAAAATACATCGTATATTATTGGCGTTAGTAGTTGTGATTATGGGGAGTTGTTTTTTACTTTCTGAAAAAGAGGCAAATGCGTATACAACGAAAGCACAAATAAGAAAGAGCATTAAGAAATATACTTATTTAGAGAAAAAAGTTAAA
>OGPJ01001851.1_pt1 | contig 14158 bp, 10 predicted proteins | sample 1552831 | NCBI WGS metagenome assembly OGPJ01 (sample SAMEA2579914, study PRJEB22360) | human gut metagenome | biome: human gut; feature: human-associated habitat; material: faeces | place: Denmark | collected 2008/2010
GACCTTCCTGGCCGCCCGCCGTTGGTATGGTTGGGATGCCGGCCGACTGCTGGTGCTGGACATCGGCGGCGGTTCGCTCGAAGTGGCGATGGGTTCCGACGAAGAGCCGACCGTAGCGCTTTCCGCCCCGGCTGGCGCGGGCCGCGTCACCACTGAATTTCTGCCTTCCGGCATGGCCACGCCCGACGAGTTGGAAGACGTGCGTAAGAACGTGCGCAAGATTCTGGAGCCGATGGTCAAGGTTTTCCCGCAATCCAAGCACCCGAATCATGCAGTTGGCACCTCCAAGACCTTCCGCTCGCTGGCTCGCCTGTGCGGTGCGGTGATGCGTGCGCCGGGCCGCGAAGATTCATGGATTATGACTCGTGAGCAGTTGGAAGACTGGATTCCTCGTTTGGCGGCGATCGCGCCTGAGCAGCGCGTGGCTTTGCCCGGCATCACGCCTGAACGCACGATGCAGATTGTGGGCGGCGGCGTGGTGGCCGACGAGATCATGAAGGCCCTGAATATTCAGGAAGTCGAGATCTGCCCGTGGGCGCTGCGTGAAGGCGCGATTTTGCGCTGGCTCGACCAATTCGGCCGCACCCGCCTCGGTTTCTAGTCCTATTGAGGGGAATCACCCAACCGCCACGGTAGCCAACAATGCCGCATGATCAGAGCCCTCGACTTTGACCACCTTGCATTGTCCGGCCTTCATGCCCTGATCAAGCACCACGTGGTCAATACCGGCGAACATTGGCACAGCCGCACGGTTCGTGGGCCATGAGAACGTAAACCCATGTCCGGATTCACGTGCGGCATCCACGAACCGGTCGCCAAGAAAATCACGGAATGGCGTGTGATCGTAAGTGGCGTTGAAATCGCCCATGAAAATATACCGTGTATCCGTATGCTCGCGCATCAGACCCAACTCATCCAGCGATCGCTTCCACTGCCGCCAGTAGCCGGGTACGGGAGCGGTGGTGTGCACGGATACGAATCGAATCTGCTGGCCACCCATATCCACCGTGCCGCCGGGCATGAATGAGGCGCTGGAATTCACGTCATCGTCGGTCGGATCGGCAAGTGGCGTGGCCGACCAGAGGCCGTTACCGAATACGCCGTCAGACGATGAGACCTGCGCATACGGCAGATAATGCTCAATACCAGCCTCATTGAGTTTTTTGACGAAATCCTCGGTGGTCTCCTGCAAAGCAAGCACTTCGACGCGCTGATCGCGAACCAGCTCGACGATGGCTTGCGGGTCGGCCTGCCCCTTATACACATTGAAGGTCATGACGCGCGCGTAGGCATCGCTGGTGTTGGGGGAGGCTGCGGCCACGGCGTTCTGCGCGGCTTGGGGGAGTGGATCGGTCGAGTAGAAGAACGGATATTGCCAATAGCCATTGCATGCGATTGCGGCGATGGCGATTAGTGCGGCAAGGATACGCCGCGACACGATGGCCAACAGCAGGGCAATCAAGCCAAGCAACGTGAACCATGGCGTTGCCGATACCACAATCGGCGCAAATGGCAGTTCCTGTAAATCGGCAGGCAGCGCGCGGGCGGCAGCGCCGGCAAGGGCAAGAAGCGCGAACATCGTGGCGAGAAAACCAAGCAGACGATGCCGTTTGTGTGGCTTCACGGCAGACTTGGATACTGGGCGTGCCGTGGCTCTGGCAGAGCGTGGCTTGGCAGCGGCGCGAGCTCGTACGCTTGCGCCTGTGGTAGTACTCCGTGCCTTTGCCATGCTGCCCTTTCCTCCGGCTTGTTTACTGTTACTTTGCTTTTCGTGCGATTTGCCACTGTACCGTGTACGGCTTGTCTTTCAGTGTCTTTTCGCCGTGCGCAAGAGCAGTTCGCACCAAACTGGCACGAAAGACCGGGCCATGACCTGATGTCGGGTTCCTCCATGTGGCTTTCTCAGGGTGCCGGATGGCTTGCGCAAGCTGCCACGCGAACATGATGCGACTGGGCGTGTGGCCGTGTACAATGAAACGTCGTTGCCCGAGTAGCTCAGTGGATAGAGCACCGCTCTCCTAAAGCGGGTGTCGTCGGTTCGAATCCGATCTCGGGCACTTGGCTTCGGAAACATGACGGTATCTCAGCCTCTATTCATCGGTGATGAGCCATGGGCATTAGGCATGTGTAAACGTATAGGTTCCACTATCCATCATCCCGTCGTGTGAAACTATGCAAAGACATGTGGGGCTTCACGGTTGTCGTGAGGGTCCATGGCTATCGAATACACGGAAGAGAAGCGGTTTACTGTTGAGCAGGTTGAGGCGCTGTTCAAGTCGGTAGGTTGGGAATCGGCGCAGTGGCCGGAACGGTTGTTCAAGGCATTGCAGCATTCGGATACGGTGATCAGCGCATGGGATGGCGGCCATTTGGTCGGCTTGGTTCGCGTGCTCGACGATACCGAAATGGTGGCCTATATGCATTGGGTGCTGGTAGATCCGGCATATCACGGGCAGCATATCGGCAGCCATCTCGTTGAACTGGTCAAGGCTAAGTATCGCGACTACTTCTTGCTGGAAGTCATGCCTGAGGAAAGCAAAAACGCACCGTTCTACCAGAAGCATGGCTTCCACCTGATGGACGATGGCCGCGCCATGCAAATCGTCAATCGCGGCTGACGGGCTGGCAGTGCGGACGGCGCAAGAGCGGCGGCATGCGCCAATCGTGGGCAACGTACGTAGTCGTTGACGGTTATCCCGTAGCAATGTTCACAATACGACCCCTTGTCCATACAGTGAAAATAACGGCTGACGTTCGACGTTGCTGCGCTATGACTAGAGACCATGAGTGAAGACAAGCAGTATGACTTCTATGTGGCCGGTCCGTTCTTCGATCCTGAACAAACGGCAAGTATGGAACGTTTGGAAAAGATACTGGAAGACCATGGCAAGGTACTGTTCAAGCCGCGGTTTGTCAGCCAGATCGAAGAAGCAGGCCCTGAAGGATGCTTTGCGGACGATATCCGTGGCGTTAATGCTGCTAAAGCCGTGGTCGCCAATCTTATGGACGAGGACCCAGGCACGATGTTCGAAATCGGATATGCACATGCGCTGGGAATTCCGGTGTACGGCTATTTCGAAAACCTTACGCCAATGGATCGTGTCAATCTGATGATTGCGCAAGCGGTCGAACTGGTTTTCGCCGGTCCTGATGATGTGGCGAAATACTTGGAAACCGGCGAGCATACGGAAGTCGATTACATCCAGTTCTAAACAGCTCTAACAGGTTCTCTGCAAGCAGGGTTGGCGGCGTTCTCGTACATAGTCATGTACGGGAACGCCGCAGTGGTATAGGGATATTCCAACAAGCGGCATAATGGAGTCGTGGGAAAACCAGTCGGATACAAGTGAAGTGTCTGAATTTCGTAAGGAGTGCCGTTATGAGTAACCACAATCCCATGAATATTGCCACCGACTTTGCCAAGGCCACGGGAGGAACCGCTCGCAAAGTTGTTGCTTTGACCGATAAAGGTCCGTTGAATGGCTTTAAGAAATTCCTGTCGCGCGGATCAATGATTGATATGGCGGTAGGTGTGGTGATGGGCTCTGCCGTTACCGCTGTGGTCAATTCCATCGTCGACAATCTCATCAGTCCATTAATCGGCATGATTGGCGGCGTACCGGATCTTTCCGGACTACTGACCATCACGTTCAACAACTCGACCGTTTCGTTTGGTGCGATTCTTAACGCGCTGATTAACTTCCTGCTTGTTGGCGTGGCGGTGTATTTCTGCGTGATTTTGCCGATTAATAAGCTTCGTGATCTCACTGCTGCCCAGGATGAGGCTGACGCTGAAGAACAGGGGCCTAGCGTTGAAGAGCAGACTCTCGCCACGCTGCAGGAGATTCGCGACGAGCTGAAAAAGGCCAATAACTCCGCCGAGTAATCTGCTGAATGTACGGTGCGGCAGATTTACCTGGTTTGCCCGAAATAACGGATTGCCGGGGCCATTTGGTCTGGACAATCCGCTGTTTCGCGCGTGTTTTGTAGCATCCGTGGAGTTACATGGGGAGTATGCCTGAAAACATCGCTGATAAGGCCATAAACGATACTCGTATCGTCAAGCAGTTCACCAATCCCGTCAAGGAGCCGATTGACAGCGACATCAACCTGTTCGATCTGCTCGATAACCGCGCCAAGCGCGATCCCGAAGGTGCCATGATCGAATACAAGGGCGATGATGGCACCTGGCAGCCGTACAGCGCCCAAGTATTCCGTGACATGGTCATCGATCTGGCCAAGGGCCTGATCGGACTTGGCGTCAATAAGGGCGATTCAGTCGCCATCGTCTCGCACACCCGCTGGGAATGGACCGCGCTGGATATGGCGATTATGTCCATCGGCGCGCTCACTGTGCCGGTGTATGAGACCAACTCCGCCAGCCAGGTCAGCTGGATTTTCAACGATTCCAAAGTCACGCTCGCCATCGCCGAAGATGACGGACAGCGCGACAAGATCGAATCCGTGCGCAGCGAGGTACCCACCCTGCGCAACGTGTTCGTAATCGAGGCCGGCGGCCTGAACGCCATCAAGACCTATGGCGAAAGCGTCACCGATGCCGAATTCTGGGAATACAAGGAAGCCTCCCACGGCGACGACCGCGCCACCATCGTCTACACGTCCGGCTCCACTGGCACCCCGAAGGGCGTGGAACTGACCCACCGCAACTTCGCTTTCCTGGTACTCTCCGCATTGCAGTACATGCCGCGCGCCGGCGCATGGCCCAACCGCCGCCTGCTGCTGTTCCTGCCGTTGAGCCACGTGTTCGCCCGATTCATGGAATTCTTCAGCTTCGGCGGCACGATTTCGCTGGCCCTGAGTTCCAATATGAAGACGATGGTCAAGGACTTCGAGACCTTCGGTCCCACGCTGCTGCTCGCCGTGCCGCGTGTGTACGAGAAGGTCTACAACGCCGCCTCCCAGCGCGCCGGCACCGGATTCGCTGGCAAGATGTTCATGCGCGCCGCCGAGAACGCGCGCGAATGGTCCAAGGCCGAGCAGAAGGGTGAGCAGCTGCCGATTGCCGGACGCATCGCCCACGCCTTCTATGAGCAGGTGGTGTACAAGAAGATTCGCACGATTTTCGGTCCGAACGCCGACTTCGCCATTACCGGCGGTGCCCCGATGGACTCTGAGCTTTCCCACTTCTTCAACGGCATCGGCATGCCGGTGCTTGAGGGCTATGGCATGACCGAAACCTGCGGCCCGGTGTGTGTGAGCTTGCCAGAGGACAACCGCATCGGCACCATCGGCATGCCGATGTGCGGTATCACCGCCGGCATTGCCGAGGACGGTGAGCTGGTGGTCAAGGGACCGCTGGTGTGCAAGGGCTACCACAACAACCCCGAAGTCACCACCCAGCAGATCACCGATGGCTGGCTGCACACCGGCGATTTGGGCGATATCTCCGAAGACGGCTTCATCTCCATCACCGGCCGTAAGAAAGACCTCATCATCACCGCCGGCGGCAAGAACGTGTCGCCGGGTCTGCTGGAGGCTTCCGTAATGACCTCGCCTGTGGTCAACCAGTGCTTGGTTATTGGCGATAAGAAGCCGTTCGTGGCCGCTCTGGTCACGCTGGATCTGGCGGATGCCAACAAATGGCTGGAATCCCAGGGCGCCAAGCCGGAACCCGATCTGGCCTCGCTGGCCAAGAACGCCATCGTTCATGCCGAGGTGGAGCGTGCGGTGAACGCCGCCAACGAGGGCGTTTCCCGCGCCGAGTCGATTCGTAAGTTCGAGATTCTGCCCGACGAATTCACCGAGGCCAACGGCATGCTGACCCCGAGCCTGAAGACCCGTCGCGCGCAAATCGTTGAGCACTATCGCGAGCTCATTGACAACGTGATCTACGTCCCGCTGAAGAAGTAACCATCAACTCCCTCTGATCCAAAAAAATAAGCTCTCTCTGACGGGGGAGCTGTCAGCGAAGCTGACTGAGGGAGAGACCCCGCGGCTTGCCCGCGAAAAAAACAACAGGGCCGGGTGCGACTTGCACCCGGCCTCAGCTTATTCAGTCCAAAATCGCCGAAACATAATCGGCGGCGGCCTGATTCAGCTCCGCATCGCCGATGGTGGCGGTGCCCTGCACCAGGAACGGCTCAGCATAGTTCATGCCGACCTTGTACGCCACGACCTCAAACGGGCTCAGCAGCTCCTCCATGGTGTGGCTGTACTCGCCGTCCTTGCGGTACTTGGCGGCGTCGGAACCAGTGGTGACCACCAGTTTGAGCTCCTTGCCCTTGAGTGCGTGGCCTCCACCGTAGGCCCAGCCGGCGGTGATGACCTCGTCTTCCCATTCCTTGAGCAGCGCGGGGGAGGAGTACCAGTAGAACGGGAACTGGAGGATTACGCGGTCGGCGGCCTCCAGTAGCTCGTGCTCCTTGTCGGCGTTGACGGAGAAGTTCGGATATTCGGCGTATTCGTCGCGCACGATGATGTCGTCCTCGCCTTGTGCGGCGAGTTCGGCAAGCAGACGGGCGTTCACTCGCGAGCCGTCCTTCAGGTGCGGATGGAATACAAGAATCAGCGTTGACATGGGATTTCCCTTCTATAACTGCTACCAATGTGGCCTAATCACCACTATCGTATGCCGGGAAGCAGAACTCAGTCCAGTCCGGACTCGGGTGCGAGCCGCGGGATGCCGCGCCGGGAGGCAACTCAGTCGAGGTTGGACTGCGTGCCTGCGGTGGCTTCGTTGGCGGCTTGCTCGGCTTGTGCTTGGTCGAGCTTGGCACGGACGTCGTTGAGCAGACCCTGGGCGCGCTTGGCCAAGGCCTCGCCGATCTCCCATTGACGCATCGACTGGTCAAGATTGAGGCCGCCGGTTTCCAGTGCCTGGACAGCCTGAATCAGCTTGTCGCGCGCCTCCTCATATGGCATCTGGGCGATGAGCTCGCGTTCCTTGTCCGTCAGGGACGTGGCGGGGGTGTTCTTGTCGGTGGATGTGGCGTTTTCGGTCATGATGTTCTCCTTATATATACGGTATATATGCGTGGCTGCGTATGGCGTGTCACGCGGTTGCGGATGTGGTGGTTGCGGTAATGACACCCTTCTTCAAGGTGACGGTGATGCCATCCCCAGGGCTTACCTGCGAAGCATCGTCTAGTACGTGGCCATCGGCGGACTGCACCACCGCATAGCCTCGGTTCAACGTGGATTGCGGGCTGAGTGCGGTCAGTGAGGCGTGAGCTCGCTCGACGGTGAGCTGGGCATCGTCCACGATGCGTCGCAGCCCGATATCGAGCCGTTGCAACGAGTCGTCAATTAAGCGCTGATGAGGCTCAAGCATGGTGTGCGGCTGTGTCAGGCTCGGGCGGTTCGCATATCCCTCGATAAGTCGAATCTCGTTCTCCACGCGCGAACGGACCCGCAGTCGCATACGGTCGATGGCACCTTCGATGAGCTGCGACTGCTCACGCACATCCGGCACCACGCGCTTGGCCGCATCGGTAGGGGTGGAGGCGCGCAGATCGGCGACCAGATCCAGCAATGTCCAGTCATCCTCATGCCCGATGGAGGAGATTAATGGTGTAGTGCAGGCATACGCCGCACGAACCACACGCTCATCCGAGAAACCGATGAGATCCTCAAACGAGCCGCCGCCACGGGCCACGATGATCACATCCACGCTCGGGTCGGCATCGAGTTGTGCAATGGCCTGAACCACCTCGGCCGGGCATTGCTCGCCCTGAACATGCACATGGACCACCTTGAAGGTTACGGAAGGCCAACGAAGGTTCACATTGGTGATCACATCGCCTTCCGCACGTGCCTGAGGTGCGCAAATCAGGCCAATAGTCTTCGGAAACTCCGGGAGAGGCAGTTTGTGATCGGCATCGAACAGGCCCTCGCCCTTAAGCTGCTTGCGCAATTCGTCGATCATGGCCTTGAGGCTGCCACCGGCTCCGACCTTGAGAATCGTGTCCCCGCGCAACGACAGCGAAGTGCGCTTCATCCACAGGTTCGGTTTGCCGTGAATCACCACGCGGTCGCCCTGAACGAACTGGCTGGCTGCGGCCGCGAACCTGCCGAAGCCATTGACTTCCATGGCGATATCCTCGAAGTCGTCGCGCAGCGTGATGTAGGCCGAGCCGGCGCGACGGGTATTGATCTGCGTGATCTGGCCGGTGACCCACGCGGACGGCCATCGTTCCACGGCACCGTAGATCTTCTGGCTCAGCACGCTTACCGGCCACGGATTTTGCGCGGTGGTTTCAGCGGCGCGTGCAGGCAGCTGATCGATAGGGCGAGGCTCATTCGGCAGATTGATGGCGCCCCGATCGGGCGCGAAAGTGCCTTGACCCGGCTCAAAGCCAGACGAGGCCAGTGAAGCGGCGGTCGGTGGACGGCCGGTAGATGAGTAGCCCATTGCAGTAGTCATGCACTCCACTATAAGTGCGTTGGTTGATGACGGTAAAAATTTACCGTCGCCTGAAAACGGTGTGATGATGAATGCAAGAACCGTACGAAGCGATGTATCAGCCGATGATGGAGATGGTCTGGTGCATCAGAAGAAAGGAGTCATTATGGCGAAGAAACGGGTGCTATGAAGAGGAGTGAGATATGCGTTGCACTGACGATTGAGAGTCGTCAGTGAGCTCGCTGTGCGACACGCGAGCAGAAAACAGTTACGCTAATCACACACTTGTAGTTTTGGCGAAAAATAGCCGAAAAACCCTATAAATAGTTCGACACACCACTGTTGAGCACTAGATATAGGGGTGGGGATGCCGTATTCTTCTAGAGGTTCAAGAAAACGATATCAATGTAATTTCGTGTGGCCCACGTCGAGTGCGGCCAAAATGCGGAACTCAGGAGAGTGTTCGCCTTATAGGAAAGGGGTGCCCGATGGGCGCACAGGTGCTGGAGGAAACCGTCACCGATAACGAGACCAAGGTGGCCGCCAAGGCCTCCACCGTGCTCGTTGAGAAGCGTGATGGTCGTGTGGTCGACTTCGACCCCATCAACATCATCTCTGCGGTCAAGTCTGCTTTCGGCGACCTGAACAAGGAAGTCGGCCCCGAAGAAGATGCCATGATCCGTGGTTTCGCCAACCAAGTCGAAGGCGAAATCAAGGGGCGTTACACCGGCCCCGCCAAAATCGAGGACATCCAGAATCTCGTGGAGCACGCCCTCATTGACGCCCACCTGTACGATGTGGCTCGCGCCTACACCAATTACCGTCTCGACAAAGACATTCAGCGTGCCAAGGCCACTGATGTCAACGAGGCCGTTGCTCGCTTCATTAATCATGACCCGACCCTGATTCACGAGAACGCGAACAAGGATTCCAACGTCTACTCCACCCAGCGTGATCTGCTGGCCGGTGCCGTGTCCAAGGCCGCCGCGTTCAACATGCTGCCGCCGGCGGTGTCCAACGCCCACATGAAGGGCGACATTCACTTCCACGATGCCGACTATTCGCCGTTCACTGCCCAGTCCAACTGCTCCTTGCCGAACTTCTGGGACATGTTGGCCAATGGCTTCACTCTTGGCAACGCTCCGATGGCTTCCCCGAAGTCCATCGCCATTGCGGCCACCCAGATTACCCAGATCATGAAGGACGTGGCCTCCAGCCAGTATGGTGGCCAGACCGCCAACCGTGCCGACGAGCATCTTGCCCAGTATGCCAAGAAGGATTACGAGAAGTTCCTTGAGGAAGCTCGTGAGACCATCCCCGACGGCATGCCGGTTGAATTCGCCCGTCGTCAGGTCGAGAGCGCCAAGAAGAACGAGCCCGCCAAGCTGCATTTCGGTTCCCGTGAACCGCTGCCGATGGACACCCCGTTCCACACCGACGTTGACGAACTTGAGCAAGAGCGTGAAATCCTCGCCAAGATTCGTACCCGCAAGGCCATCTATGATGCCATGCAGACCATGGAATACCAGATCAACTCCAACCGTGTGTCCAACGGCCAGACCCCGTTCGTGACTGTCGGCTTTGGTCTCGGCACCGACTGGTTCTCTCGTGAAGTGCAGCGCGCAATCCTGCTGAACCGTATTCGCGGCCTCGGCAAGGAACACCACACCGCCATCTTCCCGAAGCTCGTCTTTACTGTGAAGCACGGCGTGAACGCCGACCCGGGTGACCCGAACTACGATCTGAAGCAGCTTGCCCTCGAGTCCGCCACCAAGCGCATGTACCCGGATGTGGTGTTCTACGAGAACATCGTCAAGATCACAGGCTCCTTCAAGGCTCCGATGGGTTGCCGCTCCTTCCTGCAGGGTTGGATCAACCCGGAGACCGGCAAGGATGAAGAAGACGGCCGTATGAACCTCGGCGTGGTCACCGTCAACGTGCCGCGTATCGCCATCGAATCCCACGGTGACAAGGCTCGCTTCTGGAAGCTGTTCGACGAGCGTATGGAAGTCGCCCATCAGGCCCTCCAGTTCCGCATCATGCGCTGCAAGGAAGCCACCCCGGTCAACGCCCCGACCCTGTTCCGCTTTGGTGCGTTTGGTCGTCTTGGTGCCAACGACAACGTGGACCAGCTGTTCAAGAACGAGCGTGCCACCGTGTCGCTCGGCTACATCGGCCTTGCCGAGACCACCGCGGTCTTCTACGGCAAGAACTGGATTCGCGACCACGGCTGGGATCCGGAAGGCAAGGAGTTCGCGCTGTCCATCGTCAAGCGCATGAACGAGCTGTGCAAGCAGTGGAGCAAAGCGGAGGGCTACCACTATTCCGTGTACTCCACTCCGGCTGAATCCCTGACCGACCGCTTCAACCGCATGGACCGTGAAAAGTTCGGCCGTATCGAAGGCGTGACTGACCACGACTTCTACACTAACTCCTTCCACTACCCGGTGTGGTTGCAGCCCACCCCGATGGAGAAGCTCAGCTACGAGAAGGACTTCCCGTACTACGCTTCCGGCGGCTTCATCAACTACTGCGAGTACCCGTGCCTGCAGGACAACCCGAAGGCGCTCGAAGCCGTGTGGGATTACGCCTACAACATCGGCATCGGCTACCTGGGCACCAACACCCCGATCGACCACTGCTTCGTGTGCGGCTTCCAGGGCGACTTTGAGCCGACCGAGGAAGGCTTCAAGTGCCCGGAGTGCGGTAACTCCAACCCGGACAAGTGCAACGTCACCAAGCGCACCTGCGGCTACCTCGGCAGCCCGGTCCAGCGCCCGATGGTGCATGGCCGTCACGAGGAGATTGCTCACCGAGTCAAGCACATGAGCGGCGAAACCGGTCGTGTGACGCTGGATGACGGCACCACCCGCGAGTGGTTCGAAGAGGCCAAGTAGGGTTTATACTTGCTCCCCGCTGACGGGAGCTGTCGAGCGTAAGCGAGACTGAGGGTGGTCATCCTTTATGGTGTTGACCACCCTCAGTCCGTCTGATGACGGACAGTTCCCATCAGCGGGAGCTAATGCTTTCCGTAAGGAGGGAATCATGCCGGAGCTGCATACGACCAAGCCCGAACCCAAGCGCCATGACTTTGCGGCCGGCGAGACCGGGCGTGGCCCCTCCGTACCCTCCAACGGTCTTGCCAACGATCCGAAAGCCGGTCAATGGGATGGCCGGCGCATGTCCAAGCGGATGATCGCCGACTACAAAACCTTCATTGTCACCGACGGAGAAGGCGTGCGCAACTCCCTTTACGTCTCCGGTTGCCCCTTCCACTGCGTCGACTGCTTCAACGCCTCCATCTGGGATTTCCAAGCCGGCCACGAATACACGCAAAAACTTGAAGACAAAATCATCGAAGATCTGAAAGCCCCATGGGTGCAAGGCATTACGTTCCTTGGCGGCGAGCCATTCCTCAACACTCCCGTGCTGGTGCCGCTCGCACAACGTATCCGCCAGGAATTCGGTCATACCAAAGATATCTGGTCGTGGACCGGCTACACATGGGAAGAACTCATGCGCCCCGGAGAAACCCCAGACAAGCTTGAATTGCTACATCTCATCGACATTCTCGTCGACGGCCGCTACCTCAGAGACCAGAAGGACTCGCTGCTGCAATTCCGCGGCTCCAGAAACCAGCGCATCCTCGATGTGCCCAAGTCTCTGGAAGCCGGCGAACCGGTCATCTGGGCCAAGCTCCACGATCAAGAACGAGATATCCCCGAAATCTATTTGAAAGACCGCGAAGCCGGCGAAGGCCAACAGGCCTCGTAGTAGCAGTTCTGGAATGCCGCACTCAGCAATATCGTTGGAACTGTTGGGAAAAGGCCTTCCCGTGAGCGAAATCGCCTCGCCTCGTGCCATGTTGGGCAGGTGGTCGGACTAATATTCCATAAGAAGTAGCCGGGCGAAGCCGTCCGCAGGGTATCTGCCAGCCGTCCCGAAACGGTTCATGATGCCTCAAAGCGTGCACTCCCGGAAGTCGGAATTAAGAGGAACACATGGTTGACATCGCCACTGACGCGAGCCTAAAGCCCGCTTCACACCCGAAGCCCCTGCGTGTGGGATTGGACATCGGTTCCACCACCGTCAAGGCCGTGGTGCTTGATCAGTCCGATTCCCTGGGAGACACCCTCTTCTCCGATTACCGACGCCACCACGCCAACGTGCGTGCCACCGTGGCCGGCCTGTTGGTCGACATCCACAAGAAGCTTGTGGACCTCGGACGCGGCGACGAACCGATTCGCCTGTCTATCACCGGTTCCGGCGGTCTGGCGCTTGCTGACAATCTGCATGTGCCTTTCATTCAGGAGGTCATCGCCGAAACCGAGGCAATCGACAAGGAATACCCGCAGGCCGATGTCATCATCGAGCTCGGCGGCGAGGACGCCAAAATCACCTACCTGAAACCCACGCCCGAACAACGCATGAACGGTTCGTGCGCAGGTGGTACCGGCGCGTTCATTGACCAGATGTCCACGCTGCTTGACACTGACGCCGCAGGCCTTAACGAGATGGCCAAGAGCTACGAGAACCTGTATCCGATCGCCTCGCGTTGTGGTGTGTTCGCCAAAACCGATTTGCAGCCGCTCATCAACGATGGTGCGGCCAAGCCCGATTTGGCCGCCTCCATCTTCACCGCAGTGGCCACGCAGACCATCGCCGGCCTGGCTTCCGGACGCCCGATTCACGGCACCGTCATCTTCCTCGGCGGTCCATTGTTCTTCATGTCCGAACTGCGCGCCGCATTCCAGCGCGCGCTTGAGGGCAAGGTCGACGAATTCATCGTGCCGACCGACGCCCACCTGTATGTGGCCTACGGTTCGGCATTGCAGGCCGACACGGATTCCGACGATCAGGGCCACCATTTCGAGGCCCACACCTGCGATGAGATCCTCATGCGTCTGGACGAGCTGAAGAACCTGCCCTCCAACACGCCCACCATGCCGCCGCTGTTCCCCACCGAGGCCGACCGCGAGGACTTCAACAAGCGCCATCACAAGGAACACATCCACATCGGCACCCTCGAAGGCGCGCATGGCCCGCACTTCCTGGGCATCGACGCCGGTTCCACCACCATCAAGGCCACGCTCGTCAATGACGACCGTGAAATCGTCTGGTCCAGCTACGCCAACAACGAAGGCAGCCCGCTGACCGCCGCCATCAACATCGTCAAGAAGATCCAATCCGAGCTGCCCGAAGGCGCATGGATCGCACGCTCCTGCGCCACCGGATACGGCGAAGGCCTCATCACCACCGGACTGCACTTGGACGAGGGCGTGGTGGAGACCATGGCCCACTATCGTGGTGCCGAAATGGTCAGCCCCGGCGTCACCGCCGTCATCGACATCGGCGGCCAGGATATGAAGTACTTGGCCATCACCGATGGCGTTATCGATTCAATCGCCGTCAACGAGGCCTGCTCGTCCGGCTGTGGTTCGTTCCTGCAGACCTTCGCCATGTCCATGGGCCTGACGATTCAGGAATTCACGCAAAAGGCTCTGGCTTCCACCCATCCGGTGGACCTCGGTTCGCGTTGCACCGTGTTCATGAACTCCTCGGTCAAGCAGGCGCAGAAGGAAGGCGCCTCCATCGAGGACATCGCTGCCGGCCTGTGCTACTCCGTGGTGCGCAACGCCCTGTACAAGGTCATCAAGCTGCGCGATTCCGGCGAACTCGGCGACACTGTGGTGGTCCAGGGCGGTACGTTCCTCAACGACGCCGTGCTGCGCGCCTTCGAGCTGCTCACCGAACGTGAGGTGACCCGACCGAACATCGCCGGCCTGATGGGCGCGT
>OGPJ01001854.1_pt1 | contig 14144 bp, 9 predicted proteins | sample 1552831 | NCBI WGS metagenome assembly OGPJ01 (sample SAMEA2579914, study PRJEB22360) | human gut metagenome | biome: human gut; feature: human-associated habitat; material: faeces | place: Denmark | collected 2008/2010
CAGCCCAGTAGCGTAATGTCCGGCGGAAAGGTACCGGCGCTTTTACCGGCAAACGATCGGCTATGGCCTCCCAGTCCCCCGGCATTGTATCCACCTCAAAATCCTGCAATTTCGAGCGGAACAAATCATCAAATGTATCTCTTTCCTTTTCCATTCTTTCCTCTTAATACAATGCGTTAATCCTCTTTTGTAACATCTGTTTGGCGCGCGTAAACTGTGAACGTGACGTACTCTCCGTTATATTCAACATGTCGCTGATCTCCTTATGCGAATACCCTTCAATTGCGAACAGGTTGAATACCGTACGGAAACCGGCAGGTAACTCCTGTACCAGCTGCATCAGTTCAGCCGCCGACATATTGGAGATAGCCGAAGCATCCGGTTGGATCAGCTCCGCCGTATTATCCAGATCAGTCGATTCGCGCAGCACATCTGATTTACGCAAATATTCCAATGCACAATTTACAAAGATCTTTCGCATCCACCCCTCGAATGAGCCAATTCCCGAATAGGAGTCCATACTGGTAAAAACTTTAACGAATCCATCCTGCAGCAAATCACGAGCAGTCTCCCTGTCGTTCACATAACGCAGACAAACTCCCATCATTTTGCGGGAATACCTCTCGTAAAGCTCTTTCTGAGCCAGCCTGTCTCCCTTCCTACAACCATTTATCAGTTGTGTCTCATCCATTCAGTGTGTGCCTTCTCACCTCTTACGAGGCCGTACAAATATTATGATGTTATTCTCGTGCAAAACGCTGCATGTTTTACGAACTTTTTTTCATAAAAGAGGCGGACACATAGATCCGCCCCCTACAGGTATGCTTTGCAAAGATAAGATGTTCTAACGAATTTCCGTGTTAACGGATATAGACTGCTTACTTTTTTTTCGCAGGATCGACAGGGCATCCGGCTCCATCGTCCACAGGCACTGCCTCCATACCGATCTTTTTAAAGGCTGATGCCAGTTTGGTTTTCGAGGTTTTATCCGGTTTGTAAGTGACAACTACCGTACGGGTAGTCAGGTCACATTTCATATCGGTCACTCCTTTTTCGAATGAGATATTCTTTTCTACTTTTTTCTGGCAATTGGCACATTCCATCCCTTCAACGAAGAAAGTAACGGTGTCTTTTTTCTTTTTTGCATCCTGTGCATAAACCGTAGAAAGAGTAAAAACGGCACAAATCAATGCTACTACTAACTGTTTCATAATGTATCTGTATTAATTGGTAAATATTTTCTGTTATTTAATCACGGCTGATGTTGAAACGCAGGCCGGCATATATCTTCCGTCCGTGAACCGGTCCCCAGACCATCGAACCGTCAAAATTGTCTCCCCGCGGATTTTCCGCATCTATGATCGGATGAGATTGCTTATAGTCAAACAAGTTCTCCGCGCCGACATAGACGGACCATCTGCGAAAATACTTTGTAATTTGCGCATTCACAACTGTATAAGCATTAAAATTAGGCTTCCACAGCGGATTTGTCGCATCCGGTGTCGGCATCCGGCCTCCTCCGTTGAACTGTCCGGTCAAATCGAACTGCCATTTCTTCAGCGGGGTTTGATAAGATGCGGTTGCCAATGCTTTATAATCGCTTACCAACGGTTTCTTCAAGCGCTGTGTCACACCCTCTGCATTCCGGTAATCAGTTTTAGCATCCGTATAACGGTAGGCGGCAGTCAGTGTAAACCCACGGAAGAAAGGATAAGTCGCTTCCACCTGGAAACTGTTTGAATAGGATTTACCGTCCAGATTATAAAAACTGACGGCATGGGGATCGCTATCCATATCGACAACTACCTGTTTCAGGAAGTCGGTATAATACCATTCGCCGGTCAGCGTCAGTTCTTTTCCAAACAGAGGAATGTAGAATGACAAATTAACGCCAGTGTTCCAGGCTTCTTCCTGATCCAGATTATCCGCAATATTCATTTTACGGCTACTGGATAACAGGAAATTGTTTTCTGCAAGAATATTAGCCGTACGGAACCCCTTACCGGCAGAAGCACGGACATGAAACCAGTCGAACGGATTATATTTAATATGTACACGAGGCGTAACAAAGAAATCGTACAAAGAACTGTAATCTGCCCTGATGCCGCCTAATAGTATAAGCTTATCATTCAGGTTGTAAGTATATTGTACATAGGCACCCGGAACAACTTCCGTACGGTCGAACACTTTACGCACATCATTCTGCAACAGGTTCTCGTTAAAACCATCGTAGTTCATGCTCAAACCGGTACTCAGGCTATGGGCCGGAGAAAATTCCTTTTCATAGAGCAGGCTCGCATAGACATTGTTCTGATATACATTATAAGGAGTACGGTCATACATGGACTTTTGTTCATGATAAGAACCGGACAGGATCAAGGCTACGCTCTCCACCTTTTCCTTATCGATGATATAAGCCTGTTTGGTATATAACTCCGCCCGGTTCGTATTCAACTGCACACGATACGGATCCGTAAAATCATGATGTTTGGTGGCCTGCCCTCCCGTACGGCTTTCGTGCAGATAACGAACTCCATACTGGGCTACATAATTATCCAGTTTGTGATACCAGCGGTTCATCAGGTTGACCTGTTCTCTTAAAGGTGTATCCAGAAAACCGTCATCATTACCGTCATGCTGTTTCTTATCGTTCGAATAATGCACCAGTAAACCGGTCGAAACCTTATCATTGATATGCCAGGAAGCATCCGCATTTCCTTCGTACCGTCCGGCATCACTACCGAACAGGTTTACAGAAAAAATATCAGCCGTAGGCGGTTTCTTAAATTCAACATTGATCTGCCCGGCTAATGCCTCATATCCGTTCTTTACGGAAGAGGTTCCTTTGGAGACCTGGATACTTTCCATCCAGGCACCCGGAACATAATCCAAGCCGTATAAGGAAGCTGCTCCACGGAAATTCGGATAGTTTTCCGTCAGCATCTGCACATATGTTCCGGCCAATCCCAACAGCTTAATCTGGCGAGCTCCGGTTGCTGCATCGGCATAAGACACATCCACAGAAGGATTTGTCTCAAAACTTTCCGCCAGATTACAACAGGCAGCACGGCAAAGTTCATCATAGGTGATCTTCTGAGTCTGCAACACACTGGTACGCGAAGCGATTGTTCCTATTTTACGCTCGCTGATCACGACTTCCTCTAAGGCTACTTCGCCTTTCAGCTTTATAACCAGAGGTTCATCTGTATTCGTTACCGGCATGACAAACGTTTCATAACCGATATAACTTACAACCAGTTTGTTTGTACTTTTTCTTGTTTTCAGTTCAAATGCGCCGTCTACATCGGTAGTCGTGCCTTGTTGGGTCCCTTCCCAATAAACATTCGCCCCGATGATCGGCTGGTTGTTATCATCAAACACATGCCCTTTTACTTCCTCCGCCTGGGCAAAAACTGCGCAGAAAGTCAATATTATAATAAGATAGAGTTGTTTCAACATGTCTTACATTTGAGTTATAATCATTAATTCAGAGGAAGCAGAGCTTCCTTTTGGGATCGCCAAAACCACCTGTTATATAGGTATCAGTCTCTTACACAACTATCTGTATCGGCCATCCTAAGAGAACGCGTTGCGTTCTTGTCAAGGCCTCAGCGGATGAACGTCCGCGAAGGGGAAAGATGGAGCGGTAGGAGCATCTGCTGTTTGAGCGAAGCGAGTTCAGATGCGACAGCGGAATCTTTCACCGAAGCAGTGAAGCCGGTGCAGCCTTGATCTTTTGACTACTTTTCCATCAAGGGAAAAGTAGATAAAGACCTGCTAAATCAAAAGTGTAGTCAATAAATTCAAATAAATACGGGGACAGACAATAGGTGGTCCATCCTGATTCTGTGCTATAAATTCTTTTATGGAAGGAACCGGCACGAGTGAGGCTAAGGAAGAGCCAAACGACAAGAGGTCGACCACTACCGGCTGTAATTCTACAATGGGGTTATTAAAACTGCTCCAGTCAAAACTGATGCGTTCCAGGTCACAACAGTCATCTTCACAGCAGCCGGAAGAACATACAGGTGCTTCTGCCGCCTCATCACAACAGCCATGACCATGCACTTCACAGCAATTATCATTCAATAAAACTGCAACACCTTCCGTACGGCAATCGCCACAACAGTAGGTAATAAAGTTCACTCCGGCCCCTCCATAAAAAATAAGAGACGCCAGAAAAACGATAAACAAATATGTTACAGCTTTTTTCATTCAGCACAAAGATAGTGCTTTCGTAAATCCGCTCCTAATCGTTAATATTATTTAGGAAATCTGGAAAGGTAATAATACGTTTCCGGAGACGGCTGGCTCTCTATATGATAGCGGGTAGAGGCCGAGACACTGAAACTATATCCTCTTTCTTCATTCGGGCCGACAGGCAGGTACAGAACCGTATCCCTTATCCCTGTCGCCAGCATACATTTGGCTGCTGCCGTATCGATCGAATCCGTCAATGAATAATAAACCGTATAGGTTAAATCCTCTTTTTCTTCCGACGGCTTCTGCCAGGACAATTTCAATTCATCCCCTTCCCGATCCACACGAATTTCACCCGGAGCAACAGGAACACGGTCATTCAGCCAGGTCAGCGGAAATAACTGAGCAGGATATTTATAATAATTATCTTTCAGTTCATTATACAGTCCTTTTGTATTATCCAGAACATTCTCACAACGGAAAAAAGTAGCGCCGGCACCACCATAATAACGACTATAATCTATCTGGTCTGTGATATCATTTACCGTCCAGTCCGCCTCCGACTTATCCATCCGGTAAGCTCCCAAACCTGGAACAACCAAACGTCCGTTACAATTTTCCACCCAGTTATCCACAAAGGGGAAAAAGTTATCATGCAGATAATACATCATCGGAACAATCATATCCTGTTTTCCTTTCTCCATCCACATTTTAGGGTCCTGGAAAACACTTTCGTACGCCGTCCATCCGGCATTAGGAACCCGTTCGATACGGTTATATTTACCCAATGGCGAACTACTGACCTGAACCCAGGGTTTTGCCAGTTTCACCCAGTCATAAATACGGTATACCATTTTATTGATATTCTCACGCCGCCAATCCGCCAGACGGGTAGACTTGCCATACTTCTGATGAACCGCTTTATCCGGAAACGTCTTTGCCTGCTCCGGATAACGGATATAATCGAACTGGATACCATCGATATCATATCCGTTTACCAATTCTTTCACCAGCGACAAAATATAATCGGCAGTCTCCGGCACCCCCGGATCAAGATACCATTCGCCATTATGACGCTTACACAGTTTAGGTTTGCGCTTCACAACGGACAGTTTTCCCTGTTCCTTCACAGCCTTATCCGTACCAACAGGAAATGTCACAAACCAGGCATGGCATTCCATCCCCCGTTTGTGACATTCTTCTATTGCAAATGCCAGCGGATCATATCCGGGCATCGTTCCGTATTTTCCTGAGAAAGTTTTGGAAGCAGGCTCAATAGACGAACGATAAATAACGTCACCCCTCAGACGAACCTGCAAAAACACTGTATTGAAATTGGCATCAGCCAACTTATCCAGCATAGAACATAATTCCTGTTGCTGTGCTTTTCTCCCCGCTTCCGTTGTAGCCGGCTTCTTCGGCCAGTCGAGACCATAGATGGTAGTCACCCAAACCGCACGGATTTCGTGCTTAGGAGATTCAACCGCTCCAATCGCTTGAAGCAGGAAAAAGACCAGAAATAACAGGCAATACTTTCTCATTTCCACTTATTTATTGAGTGGCGCAAAGGTACTACTTTTTCGTTATTTTCCAATTTCGGATAAGTAGCGCTCCGCTTCTATAGCGGCCTGGCAACCAGTTCCGGCAGCCGTAATCGCCTGGCGGTAATGCGGATCAGCCACATCGCCCGCAGCAAAAACTCCCGGAACTTTCGTACGTGGCGTACCGGGTACGGTTTTGATATATCCTACTTCATCCGTATCGATCCACGGTTTGAAAATATCGGAATTCGGCTTATGTCCGATAGCCAGGAAGAAACCGTCAATAGCGATATCCACCTTTTCTTCATCCGATTCGCCCATGCGTTTTACCAGATGGGCACCTTCCACCCCGTTCTCACCAAACAGACCAATTGTATTATGTTCAAACAATACCATAATATTCGGCGTGTTAAATACACGTTCCTGCATAACTTTCGAAGCACGCAGAAAAGGCTTACGCACAATCAGATAAACCTGTTTAGCCAGTCCGGCCAGATAGATAGCCTCTTCACAAGCCGTATCACCGCCACCGACAACAGCCACCACTTTCTTGCGATAGAAGAAACCATCACAGGTAGCACAGGCAGATACACCCATTCCTGCATATTTATGTTCATCCGGAATACCCAGGTATTTAGCAGTTGCCCCGGTTGCAATAATTACCGTTTCCGCTTCAATAACCTTTTCCCCGTCAATTGTAATTTTGTATGGAGCAGCCGAAAGATCCGTTTCCGTCGCGATACCAAAACGAATATCTGCACCAAAACGAAGCGCCTGCTGTTTCAAGTCTTCCATCAGTTCCGGACCAGTGATTCCTTCGGGATATCCCGGAAAATTTTCCACTTCTGTTGTTGTAGTAAGCTGGCCGCCCGGTTGAATACCTTCATACAATACCGGAGACAAGTTAGCACGGGAAGCATAGATTGCTGCTGTATATCCTGCAGGACCGGAACCTATTATAAGGCAACGAACCTTTTCATTTATTGAATCGCTCATACTTTTTATGTTAATTGAATATTGATAATTGGCTGTTATTTCATCGCTTCTATTTTACCTGAGGTCTATCACCTCTGCATCCGGATATTCGCTTTCTTTAAAAACAAAAAAGTCATCCGGTTGGTTTATCCCTGTCTTCAATTGGCTGATATGAATCGTGTTGCTGACTCCGTTCTTCGCTTCGATCCTGATCGATGCAGGGAAATTGGAGAACTTCTCGATTTGCAACACGACTTTGATAATATCGCCTTTTTTCTTTGGTGTCAGTTCGATATCATAAGCCGTTTTTCCGTTCGACGCAGTGCTTTCCCCTATATACTTAGGAGTAAACCCTTTCTTATATACACGTAACAACAAAGCCGGATTGGTAAATTGCAATTCCTCTCCGCTCGGCGTACTCACATTCACTTCGTCATTCCGTTCCACATAAGTCCACTGGGTAGTCCCGTCGAACCAGGTTATCATATCAGGAGTGACCAACGTAAATTTATCGCCTTTCATATTGATCGTCCCTTCAAAACTTTCCGATACTTTCTGTACATCCGAACGGGTATTCAGTTCAAAAGAGGCTGTTATACCATTCGAGTTTTCGTAGGCAGAAGCCGCTTTATCGAGGATAGATACCGGATTCTGAGCCTGGCTTATCACTCTTGTTCCAAAAAGAAGGCACAACAGAAATCCCACAAACGCGATTCCCCGCCATATTCTTATTTTTCTCTCTCTTTCCATAAACTACATTTACTAAAGGACATATTATTTCAGGGAATTCAGTAACTGTTCCAGATTATACTCATCCTGGATCAGGACCTGACGGGCCTTACTACCCTCAAACGGTCCGACGATTCCGGCAGCCTCCAACTGGTCCATCAAACGACCGGCACGGTTATAACCGATGGCAAACTTACGCTGGATCAGAGATGTTGAACCTTGCTGCTGAATCACAATCAGACGGGCAGCTTCATCAAACAGCGGATCACGGTCTGACAGATCCACTGATCCCGGAGCCTTGTCTTCACCACCTTCACCTACATATTCAGGCAGCAGGAAAGCAGTCGGATAACCGGCCTGACCGGAGATAAAATTGACGATCTGTTCCACTTCCGGAGTATCGACAAACGCACATTGCACACGATTTGTATCGCCTCCCTGTGAGAACAGCAAGTCACCACGACCAATCAACTGATTGGCACCCGGTGCATCCAGAATCGTACGCGAATCGACCATCTGCATCACACGGAATGCCATACGGGCCGGGAAGTTTGCCTTGATAATACCGGTAATGATATTGGTAGACGGACGCTGCGTTGCAATGATCATATGGATACCGACGGCACGTGCTTTCTGGGCAATACGGGCGATCGGTGTTTCAATCTCCTTACCGGCCTGCATGATCAAATCACCGAACTCGTCGATGATCACCACGATAAACGGCATAAATTTATGCCCCTTCTCCGGATTCAGATGACGGGAAATAAATTTGGCATTATATTCCTTGATATTACGCACATGCGCTTTCATAAGCAATTCATAACGGTCATCCATTTCCTTACAAACGGAGTTCAGCGTCATAATAACTTTTGTACAGTCCGTAATTACCGCTTTGTCCGCATCCGGCAATTTCGCCAGATAATGACGTTCCAGATCGGAATAGATACCGAACTCCACCATCTTCGGGTCGACCATGACGAACTTCAGTTCCGACGGATGCTTCCTGTACAATAAAGAAGTGATCACGGCATTCAACCCGACGGACTTACCTTGTCCGGTAGCACCGGCCACCAGCAAGTGAGGCATCTTACAAAGGTCGAACATAAAGATTTCATTCGTAATCGTCTTACCCAGCACAACCGGCAGGTCATATTTCGATTCCTGGAATTTACGTGAAGCAACGACCGACTGCATAGATACAATCTGCGGATCCTTATTCGGCACCTCGATACCAATCGTACCTTTACCCGGCATCGGGGCAATGATACGGATACCCAAAGCCGACAAGTTCAGGGCAATATCGTCTTCCAGATTCTTAATTTTTGAAATACGGACCCCGGTATCAGGTATCACTTCATATAAGGTAATAGTCGGACCGACGGTTGCTTTGATAGAGGCAATGCTGATACCGAAACTTTCCAGCGTCTGCTTGATACGTTTCTGGTTAGCCATCTGTTCTTCCATATCGACCTGGTGGTCGCTCACATCATATTTTTTCAGCAATTCGATTGGTGGATTACGGAAGCCGGACAAGTCCAGTTTCGGATCGTACTCACCTAATGAAGAAGCATCATACACTTCATCGTCTCCGGCCGGGACTTCCACCGTAAAGCGAGGATCTCCGGGAAGATCTTCCGGCTCATCAGGCTGATTTTCCGCATTCGGAGCATCATACACTTCTTCTTCCTGCGGCACTGTCACTTCAAAAGCATCATCATGGGAGATCGTTGAATAAACCTCTGTCTTCTTCCGGCTCTCTTCCTTGCGGGCTGTTTCTATTTCTTTTTCAGTATCGAAAACAAATTCTTCTGTTTCCGGCCGTTCGTCCGGCTGTTCTGTCACTACCGGGTCTGCTACCTCATCCTCATCATCTTCATGGATATCCTCTTCTTCCGATACTTCTTTTTTCTCCCTTTTCAAACGATTCTTCAACCACCCGAAAGAAAGGACACTTTGTAGAAACGGTATCGTCCGTTTGCTGGAGAATATGGCGATGATCAGAAACACCCCCGCCAACAACAGTATCGTTCCGGGAATACCGACATTCGTAATCATCACCTCCGACAGGTAATACCCATGCTGTCCTCCCAGATAAATAAATGTATCTTCATATCCGCTGATAAAGACAAAGGCAAAAAACATAGATCCCCAAATCAGCATGGCTGCACAAAACAAAAACCGTTTCAACAGCGATACCCGGCGCAGGTTCATCAATTTAGCTCCTACCGACCCCAGGAAAAACAGGATCATAAAAGAAGATATCCCAAACCACCGGTTCATCAGCAGATCTGCCAGGACAGCTCCCCGCACTCCCGTCCAGTTCTCGACGGACCCTCTGTTGGTCAGCAAGTCTGCCAACGGAACGTTTTCTATCTTACTCTGATCGGCCCCTCCCGTAAAAAAGAAGGAGATAAGAGCCAATCCTATATAAATGGTAATAATAGCTATCACCAACCCTGTAATGAAACGGGTACGTTCATTAGTGAAAAACATTTTCATCATTGCGAACTTACCCGGTTCATTATTATTATTTTGTTTTGTTGTAGTTGCTTTCTTTGCCATATAAATCCTCGTTAAATGATATCTGAAAAAACAGTCCAGATATTTTTATAACTTGCAAATATACATGATTATCTCCAAACTACCACGCAAAAATTCTAATATTCCCTATCAGTTCCTGGAAATCAATCAGCATTACGTTTCCCAAACAAAGTAACTTCTCCCATACCAGCACGTCCTTCCGATACACTATGAATTGTAACCCGAAAACACTTCACTTTTCTACAATTCAATTCTATCGGTTTAAACTCCCAACCGGTACACTCCTGCTCATAGACCAAACTCCAATTATTTCCATCAGATGACACTTCAACTGTATGTCCGTACAAAGAACTATCCTTTTGAAAAAGAATACGACTTGCCTTTATATCGACAGGTTCATCAAACGAAAAAGTCACAACCTGAGGTAGACTATCCGTATCCGCAATCCACCAACTACGATCATCTCCATCTACGAGATTTACTACAGGATAAGAAACATGAGAGCTGGTCGCTGTAACCTCTCGAGGAATTATCACAGGAAGATTTAGCAACATCCTTTCTTTTATATTCATCTTTTCCACTACGCCATCTTCTTCTTTCCCTTTAAAAGAAGCGTGAATACCATCCGGCACGAATAGACCGTCATAAGGGATACTTTTTATGCCTGCTATCCCTTCCTGCAGATCTTTCGCTTCAGCCTTAACTATTATCTCTCCGGGATATTTGCCAGTCCGGACAAAAACAAAACCAATACCACCTTCTACCCGTTGACGACTAATACCTACCCGTTCAATACCATCACCTATGATCTCTCCCTGTCCACGTATTGACAAAGTAATCAAATCTGCAGCGTTATTCACTAATGTCCCGTTTTCATCACAAACCTTTATATAAACTGGTATCATATCACTTCCATCCGCCACCGGCATCACATTTTTATGATTAAAAAAGACTTCCAGATGGTGTGGTTTCCCAGGGGTACGTACCACATGTGTGGCTACAATTTTGCCAGCAGATAAACCTTCAGCCATTAATTCTCCTTGTTCATATCTATCCGGATAAAAAACAAAATCCGGACTTCCTCCTTTTTTTACTATATTAGGACGGAATGAGGTTCGCTCCAACCGAGTTTGTGTTCCTATAAGCCGTTTATTCTGATAGAGTTTTACTTCATCACAATTAGAAAATACAGTGATTGGGGATAAAGCCCCTCCTGTCTCCGAAGGCATATTATAGGAAGCGATAAACACCATCGGCCCTTCATATAAACCAGCTTGACTTATATTTTTATCACGCATGCTCTGCATCATATAATAACTGAACTTTGGGGCACGATTTATATCCACAACGCCACAATACATTGTCGTTTCCTGGCTTCCGCGATTATAATCATTATAACTCCATAGGAAATGTCCTCCTAAACGTTCATTAGCATCCAACATACACCAATCAAAATAACCTCTTCCTTCCAGCTGTTCATAACGAGTATTACATTGTTCAAGCAATTCTCTCCCATTCTCTGTTATGCTCACACGAGGTTTCTCTCCGGCTCCGTCTCCCCATTCTCGAGTTAGTAACGGCTTAATTACAACTTGATCCTCCGTATAATTGCTCATTACATTACCGTCTTTCGGGAAACGGGCTACTTGTTTATAGAACACATCATAACAATCCACCAGATCCGTATGACCGAAATAATCTCCAGCCGTATACATTTGATCACCGGGATATTCTTCATGTGCTATCCCATAAAGTATCTTAGCAATTTCCTTCGGATAACGCGTTTCATTTAAAGCTGTCTCCCATAAAACAACCGAAGTGTGATTCCTGTCACGCCTGATCATTCTACGACAAACCTCATAAACCCGGTTTATGAAAGTTGTATCATTATTAAAATACTGCCAACCCGGTATACATTCTACAACCAACAGTCCATATTTATCACAAGCGTCAAGAAAAGCCGGATCATGTGGATAGTGGGCTGCACGTACCGCATTATAACCACCCTGTTTCATATTAATTACTTCTCTTTCCTGTATTGAATTCGAAGCGGCATCCCCTACATAGGGATAAGCCTGATGCCGGTTTGCACCACGCATATACAATTTTTCTCCATTTATAAGAAAGCCATCTTCTGTCGTATATTGTATAGAACGTATCCCAATTTGCCGGGTGACCTTATCCACCGTTTTATCGTCAACTATCACTTCTGTTCTCAATTCATACAAACAAGGACAATAAGGATACCAAAGAGAAGGATTATCAACTGACAAATCTTGCTCCAAGTGAATACTTGCACCAGCTTTTAATGAAAAGAGATGCCGTTGACAAACAATTTCCTTATTATCCGAATCGATCAAACGAGTGAGAAGATATCCTTTTCTGGGAATATTGTACCGATTCCTGACATGAGTCTTTATATGTATCTTTGCCTTTTCTCTACTCACCTCGGGATACGTGACAAAAACTCCTCCTCCGGCTATTTCATTCTCTTCCAGAGGATCCGTAACATAAAGCTTATCTGAAATTATCATTTCCACATCCCGGTATATGCCGCTGTAATAATAAAAGTCCAGATCGCTCTGTGGTTTTCCCGGCGGAGTCAACGGATCATATTCTGCGGAGACCCGTACTGCCAAGACATTATTTCCATCAAAGTTGACCTTTCCCGTGATATCTGCAATAAAGCCAATATATCCACCATGATTTTCAGTTATTTCATACCCGTTCAGATAGACTTTGCATGAAGTCATCACACCTTCGAATGCTATACGAATATTTTTATCTCTATATTCAGGATCGAGAGTAAAATAACGACGATACCAACCTATCCCATCATAAATCACATCTCCACCACAATGTTTCCTCTCCAGTTGCATAATATGCGGAATTGAAACCGGCATCCAACAGGAATCATCAGCCGTAATAGATTCACCGTTTTCAATATCACCCCGAAAAAAAGCCCAGTCAGTATTCATTGAAAGGTTTATCCGTGAAACATTCCCTGCATACACTTCCGCAAAAAACATACAAAAGAAAATGATCCCACTTAAAAACTTATTTATATACTTTTTCACGCTCTTCATAAAATATTATTGTTTAGGCATCAAGGCTATTTCACCAACCAACAAAGATCTACCGTCAAGGCCTGTAAGCGTAATACCGATATTACCTAACAAGGTTTCTCCCGGATTCAACTTAAATGTAACCCATTTCCCTTCACGCGGAATATGATCGACAATTGTTTCTCTTCCATTGAAAAAAACAGTTCCTTTTCTAACCTTATTATCAGGATTACAGAGGAATAATTTAATTACACCATCAAAATCAAATGGCAATTTCAAGTCCAATTCAATCTTCTTTCCCTGCCATGCCGAAAATGATTTATCTACTATTATATTATCGCAATGAACACGATAACCATATTTATCTGTTTCATAAAATGTAGAAGCATCCTTTTCAAGTGCCCATTCCGTTACTCCGTTTTGCTCCCAACGGCCTCCGGCCTTTACATAGAGATACGCCTTTTCAAATTCACCAGAGGCTAAATAAGATGTGTTTATATCATACAATTCACGTTTCATCCAATCATAATCAATAATGTCACTTGGTTGAAAACCAGAGGAAGCGACATATCGTAGCAAGCTGTTCTTCAAAGCCCGCGCTGCCGGTCTCTTCTCCAACGAATCCACCAAATTATACCCACATATTAAAATACGTCCTCCTTCTTTACTTACAAATTCCATGATGGAACCTAATTTACGATTAAAATGAAAATCATGAATCGGTTGTACAATAGGACGTATAGTGGACGGAAATCCTTCTAAATCAAAACCACGTCCACCCTGACAAATCTCAAACCACTGAAAATCCAAATAGTTGTCGGTCGGAAAATTATTGAATGCCGGATGTGTGTTTCGAATAACCGCTCCGTTCGTGAACCCTTCATTTCCCTGATCTCCCGCCTGCCAGAAAGTAGGTTTCCAATGAGCATATCCGGCATTTTTATTACCTCCCAACCGATGTGCCCACAAAACAACATTCTTTCCAGCTTTAAGATAATCAATAGCTTCTGTAACAGAAGTTGTTTCTTTCACTGAATTATCTTTTAAATCCTTCTGTTCGGTGAATACCCATAAATTCCAGTTATTCTTATAC
>OGPJ01001880.1_pt1 | contig 14022 bp, 9 predicted proteins | sample 1552831 | NCBI WGS metagenome assembly OGPJ01 (sample SAMEA2579914, study PRJEB22360) | human gut metagenome | biome: human gut; feature: human-associated habitat; material: faeces | place: Denmark | collected 2008/2010
CTGCCGCACCTCGCTCGCCGTATCGGCACTTAGAATTATGCGGTATTGCCCTATTTCTACAATCGCAGCCGGATTCCGCGTTAAAAAGCCTTGGAATCCACAAAGGATTCCTGCGGCCTTTTGCCTTGAATCCGGCATGTGCTTGCGAAATAGTCGTCATTTTCTTTGTTTTCAGATACACCCCCTACATTTGCATTTTAGGAGTGGGAACACATGGAACGAGTTGAAATTGCATCGCTCTATAAGGCTACCCCGGCGGATGGTACCAAAGTTACTGTCTGCGGCTGGGCAAAAACCGTGCGCGATTCTAAAAAGATCGGTTTTATCTCTCTGGCAGACGGCAGCTGCTATAAGCCCGTGCAGATCGTTTTCCAGGCGGACAAGCTGGAAAACTATGCCGAGGTTGCAAAATCCGGCCTGTACACCAGCTTTGAAGTGACCGGCACCCTGGTGCTGACCCCCAACGCGAAGCAGCCGTTTGAGATCAACGCCGATACCGTTACGGTGCTGGGCACCTGCGGCAGCGATTACCCGCTGCAGAAAAACAAGATGGGCATGGATTACCTGCGCACCCTGACCCACCTGCGCCCCCGCACCAACACCTTTAACGCGGCGTTCCGTGTGCGCGGCCAGGCCGCTTATGCCCTGCATGAGTTCTTCCACAAGAACGGCTTTACCTATGTACACACCCCCATCTTTACCGGTTCTGACTGCGAAGGCGCAGGTGAGATGTTCCAGGTTACTACCCTGGACCTGAACGATGTGCCCAAGACCGAGGACGGCAAGGTGGATTACAGCAAGGACTTCTTCAAGCGCCCGGTCAACCTGACGGTTTCCGGCCAGCTGGAAGCCGAGGCCATGGCAATGGCCCTGGGCAAGGTTTACACCTTTGGCCCCACCTTCCGCGCAGAGAAGAGCTATGATACCCGCCATGCCGCAGAGTTCTGGATGATTGAGCCGGAAATGGCATTTGCTGACCTGAATACCTACATGGACACCGCCGAGGCCATGACCAAGTATGTCATCCGCTACCTGCTGGATAACTGCCCGGACGAGCTGGCATTCTTCAACCAGTTCTTTGATAAGGGCCTGATCGAGCGCCTGGAGCTGGTTGCCAACAGCGATTTTGCCCGCGTGAGCTACACCGATGCCATCGAACTGCTGAAAAAGAACGATGACAACTTCCAGTATAAAGTAAGCTGGGGCATTGACCTGCAGACCGAGCACGAGCGCTACCTGACCGAGCAGGTGTTCAAAAAGCCTGTGTTTGTTACCGATTACCCCAAAGAGATCAAGGCATTCTATATGCGCATGAACGAGGACGGCAAGACGGTTGCCGCCGCCGATATGCTGGTGCCCGGCATTGGCGAGCTGATCGGCGGTTCCCAGCGTGAGGAACGCCTGGATGTGCTGCTGGCCCGCCTGGATGAACTGGGCCTGAAGCGCGAAGATTATGACTGGTACCTGGACCTGCGCCGTTTTGGCAGCGTAAAGCATGCCGGTTACGGCCTGGGCTTTGAGCGCCTGCTGATGTATGTCACCGGCATCCCCAACATCCGTGACGTCATTGCCTTCCCGCGCACCTGCGGCGGCTTTTAATGGGGGCGGTCAGCGAACCGCTGATCCAATGGTTTGAACTGAATCGAAGGCTCCTGCCTTTCCGGCAGGAGCCTTCGGCATATCATATCTGGGTCAGCGAGATCATGCTCCAGCAGACCCGCGTCTCGGCGGCGCTGCCCTATTATGAGCGCTTCCTTGCCGCCCTGCCGGACATTCCCGCGCTGGCGGCGTGCGAAGAAGAAAAGCTCCACAAGCTCTGGGAGGGTCTGGGCTACTACAGCCGGGTGCGCAACCTGCAAAAGGCTGCACGCATCGTCTGCGGGCAGTACGGCGGACAGCTGCCCGCCGACTATGATGCCCTGCGGGCCCTGCCCGGCATCGGGGACTACACGGCGGGAGCCGTTGCGTCCATCAGCTTCGGCATCCCGGTGCCCGCCGTGGACGGCAATGTGCTGCGGGTGTTCTCCCGTTTGTACAACGACCCCGCTGCCGTCACGGAACCGGCAGTGAAAAAAGCGTTCACCGCCCGCGTGATGGAGCACCAGCCGCCGGATGCGCCCGGCGACTACAATCAGGCCCTTATGGAGCTGGGAGCACTGGTCTGCGTGCCGAACGGTGCACCCCTGTGCGAAAAATGCCCGCTCGCCCACCTGTGCGCCGCCCGTGCTGCGGGCACTGCATTGGAGCTGCCCCGCAAAGCAGCGCCCAAGCCCCGCAGACTGCAGCCTGTGACGCTGGCCCTGCTGGAAAGCCCGGCAGGTTTCCTTTTGCAGCAGCGGCCCCAAAAGGGCCTGCTTGCCGGGCTGTGGCAGCCGGTACTGTGGGAGGGTGAAGCCCTTGCAGCCGGAGAGGTCCTTGCCCGCCTGCAGGCCATGGGGGTGGATACCGGCACCGCCGCGCCGGAAGCGCTGCCCGCTGCAAAGCACATCTTCAGCCACATCGAGTGGCATATGAACGGCATCCTGCTGCATGTGCCCGCCCAAGATGCTCCGGCAGGCTGCGTCTGGGCAAGCCGGGAAGCCCTGCAGGCCGAGTATACCCTGCCCGGTGCGTTTAAGTCATATAAGAAGCTTATGGTATGAAATTTTGGCCTTTTTGACCTGAATGGTTGTAATTTTTGACAGGAACGGGTATAATAAAAGCCAACAAGCACTGGAATGAAAGCTGAAACATCGTTTCAACGAAAAAAGGAGTGTATTGAACCTATGAAGAAATCTTGTCTGGTCGCTGTGATCACTGTTCTGGCCGCTGTTGCCGGTGCCCTTGCTGCTGTTGCTGTTTACCTGCACCGCCGTGAGAAGGAGCTGGACGAGTACGAGCGTCTGCTGTTCGGCGAGGACGATGCTGCAACGGTAGAGCCGGAGGCTGCTGCCGAAGAGGCTGCCCCTGCAGAGGATGCTGCAGAATAAAAAACACGAACCGTAAACCTTCGGGCGCACCGGCAGTCTGCAAAAGGCTGTGCCGGTGCGCCCTTTTTGCTACATAGAAGGAGTGTATCATGAAGCGTTTTCTGCTCTGGCTCGTGGGTGTGGTGCTGGGCGTAGGCATCTTTCTGGGCGCGGTGATGGGCGTGAGCTATGCCTTTACCACCGAGGGCGGCTGCCCGGACAGCACCGCGCAGTTTGGCACCGAAGCGCTGGAACCCAACGGCTGGTGCTGGCAGGTGCCGCTCATCGGCGGAAAGCTCGATAAGGTGTTTGCCAGCCCCGCCACCCTTACGGTGCAGAAGCTGGGCACGCTGTACACGGCCCACCCGGCCATCACCCTGCCGGACTGGGCCAGCTACACCACCCTCACCATCCAGAACGCCTATGGCAGCATTGTATTTGTGGGCAGTGTGAGCGATTATCAAAGCTTTTTGTTCCCGACCAACGGCGAATATAAGGCAGAGCTATCGGTCTGGCGGGTGCCGGAGGGCGGCATGGCCACCCAATTTGAGGGCGGCAGCACCGGCGCAGTGCGCAGAAATCTGGGGCTGGAAAAGCCCGCAAAGCCCACCGGCTGGTATCGTTATGCCTTCCGGTTCACCCTGCAGGCCAGCGCGGAGGTGGAGCTTTCCGCCGAGCGGGTGGAGCAGGGCGGCATTGTGGGCCTGCGCATCTCCGGCATGACCGGCGATGCAGCACCCACTGTGGAGACCGACCTTGGCAATGTGCAGTGCGTGCGTGCAGCCGATGGCTGGCGGGCCTACATCCCGGCGGCATACAACGCTTCCTCCGGCGGGCATGAGGTGAACATTACCGTGAATGGCGAGACCATCACCCGCAGCATCATCGTGCTGCCCAAGGATTTTGGCGCGGTGGACGTGGAGCCGGAACCGGATGCATCGGATGCGGCAAACACCCAGTTCCGCAATGCAGTCTGGGGCCTGTACGAAGCGCCCGCGCGGGAAAAAATGTGGCAGGGTGGCTTTGTGAACCCGGTGGAAAGCTACACCACCCTTGTGGATTACGGTCAGGTCAGGGTGGTCAACGGCAGGCAGGGCAGCCGTTCCAACTCCACAAAGCTTTATACCATTCCCGGCGAGCCCTGCCGTGCCCCGGCAAACGGCGTGGTGGTGCTGGCCGCAGAGCTGGCCCTTACCGGCAACACGGTGGTCATCGACCATGGCTGTGGGATGCGCAGCTACCTGTACGGGCTGCAGACTCTTTCTGTCTCTGCCGGGCAGAGCGTGGAAAAGGGGCAGGCTGTGGGTGTGCTGGGCGAGGAGCTGACCATGGACTTCAAGCTTGGCAGCAAGAGCGTGAACCCATGGCCGCTGTTCCAGACCTCCGGCGGTTTGTTCTGGAAGGAGAAGAGCTGACGATTTTAAATGGCCTCCGCTTTGCTCTGGCCATAAACAGCGGAATTTTTATTTTTATAAGAGCAATGCCGGACGGCCTGCGGGCTGTCCGGCATTGCATTTTCACAGAAAGAGTCATAAAGAAAACCGGCATCATTTGCCGGTTTCGATCTTTTGCGTGAAAAAAGGGTCCTGAAAAGCCCGCAGGCTTTTCAGGACCCAAACATAAAAGAATAATTCCTCTAAATACGGCCAGAGCGAAGCGGAGGCTGTTCCGATGGTCAAACCATCAGGAAATGGCATCCACGTCCCACTTCATGCGGACGGCATCGGCACCGTCCAGTTTGATGTTCAGCGCACCGGCGTTGTCCATCACCTGCTGCGGAGTGCGGGCACCGCACAGCACATGCAGGCCGGGGATCATACGGGCGGTCAGGGCGATCACCAGCTGTGCCAGAGAGCAGTCGTATTTCTCGGTCAGGTCGCCCCACTTTGCCAGCATGTCCAGCGCCTGTGCCCGGCGGGCGGGCTGGAAGCTGGGGTTGGAGTTGCGGGTGCTGCCCTCGGGATAGGTGGTTTCCATGGTCACCTTGCCGGTCAGCAGGCCCTGCTCCAGCGGAGAGTATGCCTGCACCGAAACGCCCAGCTCCTTGCAGGTAGGCAGCAGCTGCTTTTCCACACGGCGGGTGAGCAGGCTGTACTTTTCCTGAATGACATCCAGCTGACCGTACTTGCAGTAGCCGCGGATGATGTCCGCAGTGACATTGGAAGCACCGATGGCACGGATCTTGCCCTGCTCCTTCAGCTTCATCATGGCTTCCACCGTCTCTTCCAGCGGGTAGATGCCGAAATCGGGGGTCTGCCAGTGGGTGTACAGCACATCCAGATGATCGGTGTGCAGGCGGCGCAGGCTGTCCTCCACATCCTCGATGATGCTCTGGGCAGACAGGTCGCGGTAAACGGTGGTGCCGTCCACGACCTTGTGCAGCACCGGTGTTTCATGCCGCCACTCCAGACCGCACTTGGTGGAAAGCACCACCTTGTCGCGGTCGATGTGCTTCATGGCCTCGCCCACCACGGTCTCGCTGTGGTACAGGCCGTAGATGGGGGCGGTGTCGATCCACTGGATGCCCTGCTCCACAGCAGTCTGGATGGCCTTGACTGAAAGGGCGTCGTCGTTGTCGCCCCACCAGGAGCCGCCGCCGATGGCCCAGGTGCCCATGCCGAGAAACGGCACCTGAATGCCGCTTTTGCCAATATTGATGTTTTGCATATATTTTCCCTCCATGCCAGCAGTGTTCCCCGCAATGGGAGCAGCGCATTCCGTAGCTGGCATTCTTCGTTGTATTTTTTGCGTTTTATGAAAAAAGAACCGCAGCTGCGGGATATTCCCGCACCGCAGCTCTCTTTCAACTCAGATATTGCCGAACTCGCTCAGTTTCAGCGTTTCGTTGTGGGTCTCAGCCCAGCGCACCGCCCAGTCGGAGGTGAACAGCAGCAGGCGGTTGCCCTTCATATCCTCCACAGCCTTGGTGTCGCTGGTCAGGTCCAGATCCCGCAGGTTGTAGGTGTCGGGGTCGTTCTGCACCCAGCGCAGCTGTTCAAAGGGCAGCTGCTGCATCCGGATCTCCACGTTGTACTCGGTGTTCAGGCGGTACTCCAGCACTTCCAGCTGCAGCACGCCGACCACGCCGACCACCACTTCTTCCATGCCGCCGCCCACTTCGCGGAAGATCTGGATGGCACCCTCCTGCGCGATCTGCTCCATGCCCTTCACGAACTGCTTGCGCTTCATGGTGTCCTTCTGCTCAATGCGGGCAAAGTGCTCCGGCGAGAAGGTGGGGATGCCTGCGAACTGGACCTTCTTTTTGCCGGTGCACAACGTGTCGCCGATGGAGAAGATGCCCGGGTCGAACAGGCCGATGATGTCGCCGGCGTAGGCCTCGTCCACGATGGCGCGGTCCTGCGCCATCAGCTGGGTGCCGGTGGCCAGCTTGATGTTCTTGCCCTCCTGCACGTGGTAAGCCTCCATGCCGCGCTCGAACTTGCCGGAGCAGATGCGCATAAAGGCGATGCGGTCGCGGTGGGCCTTGTTCATGTTGGCCTGAATTTTAAAGATGAAGGCAGAGAACTCGTCGCGGCAGGGGTCCACGGTCTCGCCGGTCAGGCTGTCCACGCGGGCCAGCGGGGTGGGGGTGAGCCGCAGGAAGTTCTCCAGAAAGGGCTCCACGCCGAAGTTGGTCAGAGCGGAACCAAAGAACACAGGGCTCAGCTCGCCGCGCAGCACTTTGTCGAGGTCAAATTCCTCGGCAGCGCCGTCCAACAGCTCGATCTCATCCACCAGCTGCTGGTGCAGGTAGGGGGTGAGCAGCTCGTCCAGTGCGGGATCGCCCAGCTCGGCCTCGGTCTCATCCACCTTCTTCACGCCGTTGGCGCGGCCGTCGCTGGAAAATGCCAGCACCTTGCGGGTGTTGCGGTCGAACACGCCCTTGAACTCCTTGCCGCAGCCGATGGGCCAGTTCATGGGGTAGGTCTTGATGCCCAGGATCTCCTCGATGTTCTCCATCAGCTCAAAGGGGTCGCGGGCTTCGCGGTCCATCTTGTTGATGAAGGTAAAGATGGGGATGTGGCGCAGGGTGCACACCTTGAACAGCTTGATGGTCTGGGCCTCAACGCCCTTTGCGGCGTCAATGACCATGACGGCAGAGTCTGCCGCCATCAGGGTGCGGTAGGTGTCCTCCGAGAAGTCCTGATGGCCCGGGGTGTCCAGAATGTTCACGCACTTGCCCGCGTAGTTGAACTGCAGGACAGAAGAGGTGACGGAAATACCGCGCTGCTTCTCAATGTCCATCCAGTCGGACACGGCGTGCTTTGCGCTCTGCTTGCCCTTGACGGAGCCTGCTTGATTGATGGCTCCGCCGTACAGCAGCAGCTTTTCGGTCAGAGTGGTCTTACCGGCGTCGGGATGGCTGATGATCGCAAACGTCCGGCGGCGCTCGATTTCTTCACGATTTGTCATAAACTAGTATTTCTCCTGAAATGGATGGAACTCCTTCAGTCACGGCTGATGCCGTGACAGCTCCCTCAATGAGGGAGCCTCTGGCGAAAAGGAAAAGCTTCTCGCCCTGCCAAAGCCTCCCTCTCAGAGGGAGGTGGCATCGCGCAGCGATGACGGAAGGAGTATATTTTTACACATACGTACCCTATTTTATCCGAAAACGCTCCATAATGCAAGTGTTTTCGTTATTTTTTCAGGATGATGCAGGGCAGAGGGGCGGTTTCGGCCCAGTTGGCAAAATCACACACCAGAACGGTAAAACTTTTGAGCGGAAGTGCCCGGAGATATTCCAGCACCGTCTGCTTTTCATCCGTGCCGATGACCTGCCCGCTGTAGAGGATGGCGCTCACCACGCCGCCGGGGCGCACGGCTTCCAAAGCCGCCTGCAGGGCGGGGATGCTGCTCTGCGCGGTGGAGAACACTGCGTGGTCGGCCCCGGGCAGCCAGCCAAAGTTGAACATCACCGCATCTGCCGTGCCGGGCTGCACAATCTGTAAAAGGTCTGCGTGGCTTTGGCAGTGCAGCTCATACCGGGCGGCAGGCACGCCCAGCTGCTCCAGATGCTTCCGGGTGGATGCAATGGCAGCTTCCTGCACGTCAAAGCCGACTACCTTTCCTTCCGGCGCGGTGATGCCGCACAGGAAGGCCGTGTCGCCGCCGTTGCCGCAGGTGGCGTCGATGCAGAGCTTCGGGTGGGGGAGATGGGCGGCAAGATAGTCCTGCACGAAGCGCACCGCCGTCAAATCGGGGGTGCGGCGGCGGACGAGCCGCCCGTCCTCAGGCGCAAAGCCGAATTTCTGCCAGAACAGCCCTTCGCCCTCGTCGGCGGGCAGGGGCGCGGTGAACACCGTCGCGGCCTCCCGGTCATAACCGCCGAACCGGCGCAATATCTCTTTTAACAGGTAGGAGCCGTAGCCCTTCCGCCGCCACTGGGGCAGGACGGACAGGGCCGTGATGTCCGCGCCTTTTGGGGTGGGCGTGACGTCGCACTGGCCGATGACGTCGGCCTCTTTATAAAGGGCAAAGCCCGTTTGAGTGGCGCTGATTTTCATAGAAACTCCTTAGGACTTGGAAGCTGTTTCCATAACCATTGCACACCGTCTGAACGGCTTTTTTGACCGCATTCTGCGTTGCTTTCCCTTGCAATCCGTCAGGATTGCTGCGGAAAATCGCCTTGCCTGCGGGCAAAAAATCTCGTTTATCCGGCGCACTCTGGCTATGGAAACAACTTCTGATTTCACACATTCTTCACTGGGGAAACGATTGATTTTCACAATTAGCAGATAGAATAAAACCGTGCCAGAGAGGAGCGAAAAAGCTCTTCCCCCGACCATATCCCTTAGAAAGGAAGTAATCACGATGGATGAAAACAAATGGGAATATGACTATTCCTCTTCCAATAACCCTGCCGGTGATACCGGCTACCCCAATGTGGGTTCCAGCGGCATGAACACCGCAAACACTGCTTCTACCTTCAGCGAGAGCACCCAGCCTTCCGGCGGCGCAACGCCGCCCCCCGCAGGCCCGCAGAACACAGCCCCTGCTGCGCCGAAGAAGCCGAAGAAGAATGCAGGCAAGGCTGTAAAGAGCATCGTCGCTCTGGTGCTGGCCGCAGCCATGGGCTTTATGGGCGGCTTTGTGGGCGCACGCTTCGGCGGCAATAACAAAGTCATCATCCAGCAGGTGGAGCGGTCCGACAGCTCTTCGGCAGACTCTGAGAGCGCCGCCGAAGGCACGACTGTTTCCAGCGGCATGACCACCGCACAGGTGGCCAAGACCGTCAGCCCCAGCGTCGTGGTCATCACCACCGAGCAGGTGGTCTACTCCCAGTGGTCCTGGTACGGCCAGAATCAGGTGGAGAGCGGCGCCGGCAGCGGCGTCATCATCAGCTCGGATGGCTACATCCTCACCTGTGACCATGTCGTGAGCGGCGCGTCCAACATCACCGTCACCATCGGCGACAAGGACTACACCGCCACCGTCGTGGGCGAGGATTCCACCAGCGACATCGCCGTCATCAAGGTCGATGCCGACGGCCTGACCCCCGCCATCGTGGGCGACAGCGACAAGCTGGCCGTGGGCGACAACGTGCTGGCCGTGGGCAACCCGCTGGGTGAGCTGGGCGGCACCGTCACCAGCGGCATCGTCAGCGCCCTGAACCGCAGTGTCTCCATCCAGAGCTCCAGCTCTGTCAACACCATGTCCCTCATTCAGATGGATGCTTCTGTCAGCCCCGGCAACTCCGGCGGCGGCCTGTTCAACATGAACGGCGAGCTGATCGGTATCGTCAACGCAAAGTCTTCCAGCTCTGACGCCGAAGGTCTGGGCTTCGCCATCCCCATCAACGACGCCATCAAGGTGGCGCAGGACCTGCTGGAGAACGGCTATGTCACGGGCCGTCCCTACATGGGCATCACCTATCTGGCTGTCACCGACGCACAGACGGCGGCACAGCTGGGCGTCAACGCCTACGGCATCTACGTCGTGGACGTCGTCTCCGGCGGCCCAGCCGATAAGGCGGGCCTCAAGGCCGGCGACCGCATCGTCAGCATCGACAACACCGAGGTAGCCCAGAAGACCGACCTTGGCACCCTGATGCAGGAGCACTCTGCCGGTGATACCCTGTCCATCACCGTCGCCCGCGACGGTCAGATGCAGACCGTCAGCCTGACGCTGGGCGAAAAGAACGCCTCCAACAGCGGCAATGGCACCAACGGCGCATCTCGTCAGGAGAAGTCTGCCGAGTCTGCACCTCAGCAGAACCCGCAGGGCTAAATCAGGACATGATTGGGTGGCTCGCCGCGCAAAGCGGCGGGCCGCTTTTTTTATTATACCTGGCCGAAAATCGTTGCACTGTATGGCAGCAGTGTCACTTCGCCGCCGCAGACCCGGCTGGGGCCTTTCCAGAGCGCAGACGATACGCCGTCGCTCAGCAATTTCCACTGGCCGTCGGGCAGGTGGACCCGCTTTTCTTCTTCCGTGGGATTGTAAAAGACGCAGAGCGCCCGCCAGGCCGCGCCGTCGCCGGGTGCGGCGGGCAAAGTCCAGCCCACGAGGGGCTGTTCCAGCGAGAAAAATTTGATGGCCGCCGGGCTGGCTGCGTCCGAGGCGCTCAGGCGGGGGAACTGCGCCCGCAGGCCCAGCAGACCCCGGTAATAGTCCACAAGACCGTGGAACTGCGCGGCCCGCTTCCAGTCCAGACGGTTGAGGGAGGGCGAAGAGCGGTAGGTGTTGCCCTGACCTTTTTTGGTGCGGGCGAACTCCTCGCCGGCCTGCATGAAGGGCATCCCCATGCAGGTGAGATAGATGCCCGCCGCCAGCCGGTTCTGGGCCAGCGCCGCCGAGTCGGCGGCAGTGTACTCGGGACGGGCGTACCGGACGAGCATCAGCTTGTCCCAGAGAGTGAAATTGTCGTGGGCAGAGACATAGCTGACGATTTGGGAGGGCGAATGGGCGGGCAGTATGTCGCTGCGGCACCACGCGGCCACGGCCCCGCCGATGTCCCAGAAGCTGCCCGGTTTGCCCTCGACGTAACCCGGCTCTCGGGCGTCAAAACAGCCGCCTTTGATGACGTCGCGGGTGTTGTCGCAGAAGATGCCGATGCGCTCGGACAGCATGGCGAGGTTCGCCTTGTTGGCCTCGTACCGGTGGAGCTGGCTCCCGCCGCCCTGCCACGGCTCACCGTACATCAGGATGCTTCTGCCGCACGGAAGAGCGTCCAGCGCGGCCCGCAGTTCGTTCATGGTGTCCACGTCATAGAGGCCCATGAGGTCGAAGCGGAAGCCGTCGATGTGATATTCCTGCGCCCAGTAGAGCACCGAGTCGATGAGGTATTTCCGGGCCATGGGCCGCTCACTGGCAAACTCGTTGCCGCAGCCGCTGCCGTTGGAGAAGCTGCCGTCCGGGTTCTGCCGGAAGAAATAATAAGGCACCGTGCTGTTCAGCGGGTTCTCGCTGCGGTACATATGATTGTACACCACGTCCATGATGACGCCGATGCCCGCCGCGTGGAGAGAAGCTATCATCTCCTTGCACTCCCGCACCCGGACTTCGCCTTTCGTGGGGTCGGTGGAGTAGCTGCCCTCGGGGACGTTGTAGTTGGTGGGGTCGTAGCCCCAGTTGTACTGCCGGGTGAGGGGGCGGCTCTCGTCCACACTGCCGAAGTCGAAGATGGGCATCAGCTGCACATAGCCCACTCCCAGCCGCTTGAGGTAGTCGAGGCAGGTGGGGAAGGTGCCGGCGGAAGAAAGGGTGGTTCCCTTCTGGGTAAAGGCCATGAATTTGCCCCGCCATGCATTCCGAACGCCACAGGCCGGGTCTTGCGAGAAGTCACGGACGCTGACCTCCCACACCGTCCGGCGGGAGGCCGGGACGATGACCCGGTGGTCGTGGTTCCAGTCGGGCGGGTCGATGCGGGGCGCGTCTAAAATCATGCTCCGCAGGCCGTTGACGCCTGCCGTCCGGGCGTAGGGGTCGCCCGTCTCGTATGCTGTGCCGTCCACCTCGACGGTAAAGGTATAGTAATGTCCGCGCTGGTCGCCGGGCAGATAGACCGACCAGACGCCCTGCCCGTGCTGTTCCAGCGGCAGGGTCCCCATGCAGGCCCCGCCGTCGCCCCGGCGGTAGAGGTTGACTGATACCTTCTGCGCCGTGGGCGCCCAGAGCCGGAGCCGGGTGCCGGAGGGATTATATTCCGGCCCCAGAGGGCCGCTGTAGTTTGTCTGCCGTGCAAAGGCGCTGCTCTCGAACAGCGTTTTCCACTCTGCGGGCGTTTTCATTTCGTTCCATTCCCTTCGCATATCAAATCAATATAAAATTAGTGTACCCGCCTGCCCGTGGATTTTCAAGACTTTTCTTGCAAAAGGGGGCAAAGTACACTATACTGGGAAAAAAACGCAGGACGGAGGCAGGCAGATGGCATACACCGACGATTGGGAGAACTTGATGAACGGAGTGTTCGGCCCGGGAGGAAAACTGCGCTTTGATACGCAGAAAACGCAGCCGGAAAAGCCCGGTCTGCCCGATATGAACGCAGCTCTGCTCGAGCAGCAGAAAAAGCTGGACGAAATGCTGAAAAAACAGAACGCCGAGCTGCGCAGAGACACCACACAGGAGGCGCTGGCCCAGAGCCGGAAGATGCTTGAGGATATGGAGGCCGACGGCCTGCTGGCCAAAGGCACCACCGAAGTCAGACAGGAGCATCTGGGCAGCTTCGAAGGGCTGGCCGCTGAGGTGAAAAAGACGGTGCTGGGGCAGGACGCCTTCGTGGACGGCGTCGTGCGGGCGATGCGCCGGCCTTTCGTGCTGGGGACGGAGGCCCCCACGGCCCGGAACGTTATCCTGCTCTGCGGTGCGCCCGGCACGGGGCGGCATTTCACTCTGACGGAGACAGCCCGCTGCATGGCCGCCCGGGGTCTTTTGCAGAGCGATAAGCTGGCCGTTATGGATCTGGCGCTTTACCCCAACTCGGGGGCCGAAAAGCTCTTTTTGCAGGATCTGTACGCCGCCCTCCATGCGCCGGGCGAGATCCTGGTCTTTGAGCACTACGAGAGCTGCTACCCGGGCTTTTTGAAGACGCTGGCAGACCTGGCCGTCAAGGGCAGTGCGCCCCTGTCCAGCCGGTATCTCGTCAACAAGGAGGGCATCCTCGTGGACGCCGGAACGGCGCTTGCCCCCGGGGCTGTGAGCCGCATCACTCCCTGCGGCAAGTACCTTGTCTTCTTCTCCCAGAAGGGCCGGGAGGCGCTGGCTGACAAGTTCGGTGCGGCCTTCGTCTCGGCGCTGGGCGATGTCTGTGAGACCAGCGCCTTTGCGCGGGAAGCCCTCGCCGCGCTGGCAGCCCAGCAGCTCAACGCGCTGGCCGCAAAAGTGAAGACCCGCCTCGGCCTGACCCTGTCGGCAGGCGCGGATGTGCGGGACTATGTGGCGGCCCAGTGCAGCCCGAAGCAGGGTGCGGCGGGGCTTTCGGCCTGCTGCGATAAGATATTCCGCGCTCTGAGCGAATACTGTCTGCAAACAGATGCCACGCTTACCGGAACGATTACACTGACTGCCCGGGAGGACGGCCTCGACTTTGCCCTCAACGACGCCGGACCCCAGAAGCTCTTCGACCTGCTGCCCGCCGCCTATACCGGCGCAGTGGAAGAAATCAGGAAAGAGCTGAACGACCTCGTGGGTCTTGCACCGGTGAAGGAATACGTCTTCGGTCTTGCCGATAACATTCAGGTGCAGCAGCGCCGTGCGGCGGCGGGCCTCAAGACCGCCAGCCTCTCGATGCACATGATCTTCACCGGCAACCCCGGCACCGGCAAGACCACCATCGCCCGGCTGGTGGCAAAGTACCTCAAGGCCATCGGCGCCCTCAAGGGCGGGCAGCTGGTGGAGGTGAGCCGGGGAGACCTCGTGGGCCGCTACACCGGCCACACCGCCCCCCTGACCAACAGCGTCATCCAGAGCGCGCTGGGCGGCGTCCTTTTTATCGACGAGGCCTACAGCCTCTACCGGGGCGAGCAGGACAGCTTCGGCCTTGAGGCCATCGACACGCTGGTGAAGGGGATGGAAGACCACCGCGACGAGCTGGTGGTCATCCTTGCGGGCTACACCAGGGAGATGGAGACATTTC
>OGPJ01001906.1_pt1 | contig 13872 bp, 9 predicted proteins | sample 1552831 | NCBI WGS metagenome assembly OGPJ01 (sample SAMEA2579914, study PRJEB22360) | human gut metagenome | biome: human gut; feature: human-associated habitat; material: faeces | place: Denmark | collected 2008/2010
GGTCGCGCGAGTGCCGCGGATGTTGCTCGCTTCGATGTCGCGGGCGGTGCTGCGGGTGCTGCGTCCGTGGCTGCCAGCTCTGTTGCTTCGACCAAGAAGGAGGCGTAAGTGCCATGGGTAAGCCCGGTGCTTTTCTTGATATCGATCGCGTGACCCATGAGCTGCGCCCCGTGGAGGAGCGCAGCCGCGATTTCGATCCGCTGTACGTGGAGCTCGACGACGACGCGCGCCGTGCCCAGGCGAGCCGCTGCATGATGTGCGGTGTGGCGTTTTGTCAGATGGGCGCGAGCTTTGGCAAGGCACGTCCGAGCGGTTGTCCGCTGCACAACCTGATTCCCGAGTGGAATGAGCTGGTGTACCGCGGCCGTTGGGACGAGGCCGCCGAGCGCCTGTCACTCACCTCGCCCATGCCCGAGTTCACGAGTCGCGTGTGCCCGGCGCTGTGCGAGGCCGCATGCAACCTGGGCTCGGTCGATGGCCAGCCCACGACGATCCATGACAACGAGCGCGCGATTAGCGACCATGAGTGGGCCAACGGCGGTCCGCACCGCTTTGAGCCGGCAGGGGAGGGTGCACCCACGGTTGCCGTGGTGGGCTCCGGTCCCGCTGGTCTGGTGGCAGCATGGGAGCTTGCGCGTCGTGGCGCCCGCGTGACGGTGTTTGAGCGCGACGACCGCCCGGGCGGTCTGCTCATGTACGGCATTCCCAACATGAAGCTCGAGAAGTCCGTGGTCGAGCGTCGCGTGGCGCTCATGCGCGAGCTGGGTATTGTGTTCGAGCTGAGTGCCGACGTGAGCGATCCCAAGGTTACCGCCAAGCTCGACGACTTTGACGCCGTCGTGGTGGCTGCCGGCGCCCGTGCTCCGCGTGGGCTTTCGGCTGCGAACATTGATGCCCCGGGCGTGGTGTATGCCGTGGACTACCTGACGGCTTCGACCGTCTCGGTGCTCGATGGCGGCGACCCCGCGGTGAACGCGCGCGGCCTGGACGTTGTGGTCATTGGCGGCGGCGATACCGGTAACGACTGCATGGGCACCGCGGTACGTCAGGGTGCGCGCAGCGTGCGCCAGTTTGAGTTCTTGCCGGCGGCGCCTGATGCGCGCGCGGCGAGCAACCCCTGGCCGCAGTGGCCCAACGTGAAGAAGACCGATTACGGCCAGCAGGAGGCCATCGCTACCATGGGCGGCGAGATGCGCGCTTGGGGTGTGGATACGATCGAGGTACTGTTGGACAAGAAGGGCGCGGCCGCGGGCCTGCGCGTGGTCGATCTGGATTGGTCGGCTGGCAAGCCCGAGCGCATCGCGGGCTCCGAGCACGAGGTGCCGGCCCAGCTGGTGCTCATCGCCTGCGGTTTTACGGGTCCCGAGCATGGCGTGTTCGACGCCGTTGGCGTGCCTGTTGCCACCGCTGGTCGTCCGCTGCCGGTGATGGCTGCCGAGGGCTCGCACCTTGCGGCCCGTGTCGACGGCGTCGCCGCGGATGCCGCGCCGGTGTATGTGGCGGGTGATGCTCGCAACGGCAGCTCGCTCGTGGTGAACGCCATGGCTGACGCCCTGGCCTGCTCAGCCGAAGTCGCCGACGCGCTGGAGCTGTAAAGTAGTCATTTAAGAACGTCTCCAATGACTAGTCATTTTTTGTCTAGTCGTTGGGGACACTCTTTGCGAGCGATTTGCTCGTTTGTCGACGTACGGGTGTTCATTTGTCGACTTCTTGGGCTGTGGTCACCTGTTGTTTCTGTGGTGGCTGTGGGTATCTGGCTCAAAAGGGCGTGTTGGCCGTCTATGTTTACCTGCGGTTTTGTTGCGGTGCGCATTTTCGGTCAAGCTTTTTGTCAAGTGTTTGGTCAGCATCTGGTTTGCAGCCGGAGGCCTATTTTGCCCGCGCTGGTCGTGGCCGACCACCCTCCTCGTAAGCTCAAATTGAGGTCTATCAGTTTGAGGAGGATGCCATGATTGACCACGCTTTAGACCGAGCGCAGCTAGCCGAAGCCGTCGGCAACGATATTGCCGACATGGCCCATTTTTGGATGCTGCGGAAGTTCCAGTTTTTGGAGCCGGCGCGCGAACAGTTCGAGATCATTGTCGACCCGTGGCTCAGCTATTGCACCGAGCCTTCGCAAAACGAAATCATGGCCTACAACATGGCATTTACCGATTGGCTGCTCTTCGAGCGCCCCTATCGCCATGGCAAGACGCTGCTCGAGCTGTATGTTGACGAGCCGCCGACATCGCTTTCGCCTGCCTCGCTCAAGCGGCTCGAGCAGGTACGCGACACGCAGTATTTCTCGCGCTTTGGCATTTTGGACAAGGATCCTGCGACTGGTATGGTCGCGCTGAAGGACGCGCGCACCGACCGTCGCTTTGATATCTACGACCCGCATATCGTGCAAAAGGAGCATTGGAGCGACGGAGCGATTGCGGTGCGCCTCGCCTGCGTCGACGATGTCTGGCTGACGGCGGGACAACTCTATCTGTATGACATCGCACGCCTGAGTGACACGGCGGTCGATGGGCCGGGTGCGGTGCATCCGGAGGACCTGCAGGACGGCTTTGACACCTCGTGCGTCAGCTTCTTTTTGCGCCTGGTCCGCGACATCATGGGCGCCCAGGGGCGGTACGTAAAGTCGCTCAACATCTACGAACAGGAATGGGAGTAGGAGCTGCTGATAAGTCTCGATGCGTAACGTTTAACGGCCTGGGGGCGGCCTAACTGTTACAGATTGAGATGTTTCGTCAGCACGGCCGAAGTATCGCCACGCTGTCTCCGTTTGCCCTCGCATCTCACTCGTCCCTCCGTTAACCGATATGCTCGACTTTAGGTCGCTGCATTAGGTGATAATGGACAAATGTTCAAGTTAATCGTGAGGGAGGAACTCGATATGGCATCTGCCGATCGTTCCACGTTGTTTATCAATGCGACCATTCTGGATGGTTCGGAGCATATGGAGCCGCAACCCGATATGGCCGTGGCCGTTGAGCGCGGTGTCATCACATGGATGGGGCCGAGTGCTGTGGCGCAGGTGCCTGCGGGTGCCGAGGTTATCGACCTGGCAGGTGCGTATCTCAGCCGGGCCTCATCAATATGCATGTGCATTTGTGCGGTTCGGGCAAGCCGGTTTCGGCGGGCGATGCGGGTGCGTTGATGAAGAAGCTCGATAATCCCGTGGGGCGCGCCATCGTGCGCCATATTCTTAAGGGCAGCGCCCAACAACAACTGGCAAGTGGCGTGACCACGGTGCGCGGCGCGGGCGACCCGCTGTTTGCCGATCTGGCCGTGCGCGATGCTATCGATGCCGGCAAGTATCAAGGTCCTCGCCTGGTGGCGCCGGGAACGGGCGTAACGGTGCCGGGCGGCCATGGCGCGGGCCTGTTCGCCCAGGTGGCCAACAGGCCCGTCGAGGCGGCCGAGCAGGTGCGACACCTGTATGCGCGCGGTGCCGATGTCATCAAGCTGTTCGTGACGGGCGGCGTGTTCGACGCTACCGAGGTGGGCGAGCCGGGCGTGCTGCGCATGCCAGTGGAGGTTGCCACGGCGGCGTGCAAGGCTGCGCACGAGGTGGGCTTGCCGGCTATGGCCCATTTCGAGAGTACCGAGGGCGTGAAGGCCGCGCTTGAGGCTGGCGTTGACACGATTGAGCACGGCGCTCCGTTGACACCCGAGATTTTGGAGCTGTACCATGGCGCCGCGGGCACGCAGCTCGAGGGGCGTGCGCCGAGTGTGACCTGCACTATCAGCCCGGCGCTGCCGTTTGTGTTGCTCGACCCGGAAAAGACCCATTCGACCGATACACAAAAGAAGAACGGCGACATCGTGTGCTCGGGCATCATCGAGAGCGCCCGTGCCGCACTGGAAGCTGGCGTTAAGGTGGGCCTGGGTACGGACTCGAGCTGCCCGTTCGTGACGCAGTACGACATGTGGCGTGAGGTGGCCTATTTTGCCAAGTACGTGGGCGTGAGCAATGCCTTCGCGCTGCATACGGCCACGCAGGTCAATGCTGAGCTGCTGGGGCTGGGCGGCGAGACCGGCACAATCGAGTGCGGCAAGGCCGCCGACATCCTGGTGACGCGCAAGAATCCGCTCAATGACCTGTGCGCACTGCGTGAGCCGACGCACGTGATGTGTCGCGGTGATCTGGTGCGCAAGCTCAAGGTGAAGCGTATTCCCGAGGTGGACGCCGAGCTCGACGCGATTATGGCCATGCCTGCCGAGGCGTTGGCCGAGGAGCTTGCCCGCGATGGCGTGGCGTAAGCGCGCGATATGGCGATGCGACAAAGGGACAATCCTTTTGTCATAATCAGAAAAAGCCGAAGTCCCAGTGCGAGGCCTCGGCTTTTATTTGTCCCATGGTATGGCGGCTATGAGCGCGTCTCCATCTTGGCATGGCACTTGGGGCAGGTGACGCGGATCTTGCCTTTGCCCTTGGGAACGGAGAGCATCTGGCCGCAGTTGGGGCACTTGAGATAGGCCGTGGTCTTGCGGCCCTTCCACATCTTCTTGGCTGTGCGCTTGGCACGTTCAAAGTTTTCCTTGCTAGTACCGGCTGCGCGCGAGGCGTTGGCCGCTGCAGCTCCGCCGCCCAAGCTAGCTACAAACTTGCCCAAGCCGGGTACGTTTGCAGTCGTGGCGACAAAGGCCTCGTTCTCCTTGCGACGTGCATCGATATTTTTGGACAGGCCGCGCAGCACGCCAATCACGATTACGGCGATGGCAATCCAGCTGAGCCACTGGATACGAGCCATCGAACCGATCATGGCGATGATAATGCCTGCGAAGCCCATCACGATGGTGAGTTCGTCAGCGCCATTGCGGCCCTTCATAAAGTCATTCATGCAAATTGCCTTTCATTCGATATGCCGCACGCCTTATACCCGATTTAGAGCAAGGGGGACAGGTTAATCTGCACCAATGTGGTGCAGACGTACCTGTCCCCGGAATACCAAGACGGTGCAGAGAAGTTTGTCCCCAATGCCCCAATTACTTGGAGAGTTTGTCGACGACGCGTTCGATTTCGGCGAGCTTGGCGGCTTTGAGGTCTTCGTCGCCCGATTCGATTGCCGAAGTCACGCAGCCCTCGATATGTGCCTTGAGCACGTCGGCGTTAATGCGCGCGAGGAGCGCCTGTGTTGCCATGAGCTGCGTGGAGATGTCGACGCAGTAACGGTCCTCCTCGACCATTCGCAGGATGCCGTCGATCTGTCCGCGTGCCGTCTTGAGCATACGGGTCACCGATTTATGGTCTGCCATCATGGCGGGTCCTCGTTTCTGGTCGGGGGAGGGGTACGTTCAGGTCGCTACGCGGCGGTCACAGACAGGGCGTGGAATTTCTCGCCCGCGGCCTCGACAGCGGCGGCGAGTTGCTCGGCGGTTACGGTGTCGGCGCACTCAACCTGGACGGTCTGGGTCTCGTGATCGGCGTCGGCGTCGGTCACGCCGGCCACGTTGAGCAGTGCCGTCTCGACAGTAGCGTCGCAGTGGCCGCACGTAAGGCCGGAAGTCTTGATTGTGTAATGCATGGGTATTCCTCTCTGTTGTGTCGGCTTTCCCAGGCACCCGACCTTGACCTTCAAGCCGTCGCTCGCGTACCAAAGTACGCGTCGCTCCTCTTTCAGGTCAATCTCGGGCACCTGGAAAACCCGTTCTAAATGGACTTAATGGCGAGCCTATTTTGCCACTTTAGGCTTAAAGGATTTCAGGCGCAGCGCATTGCTTACGACGCACACGCTCGACAGGCTCATGGCCGCGGCGCCGAACATCGGCGAGAGTTGCCAGCCGGTGAGGGGGAAGAACACGCCCGCGGCGAGCGGAATGCCGATGCCGTTGTAGAACAGTGCCCAGAACAGGTCCTGCTTGATGTTGCGGATCGTGGCGCGCGAAAGCTCGATGGCGCGGGCGACGTCCATGAGGTCGCTGCGCATGAGCACCACATCTGCCCCTTCTTTGGCGATGTCGGCACCGGTGCCGATGGCAAGGCCCACGTCGGCGCGCGCCAGGGCGGGGGAGTCATTGATGCCATCGCCCACCATGGCGACCTTGCTGCCCGCATCCTGCAGCTCGCTGACGTGGCGCTCCTTGTCGGCGGGGAGGACGTCGGCGATGACCTGCTTGCTGTTCAGTCCCACGCGGCGGGCGATTGCTTCGGCCGTCACACGGTTGTCGCCGGTGAGCATGCGCACGTCGACGCCGAGCTTGCGGAGCGCGGCGATGGCCTCGGCGCTCGTCTCCTTGACCTCGTCAGCTACGGCAACGGTGCCGGCAAGCTCGCCGTTCTTGGCAAAGAACAGCGGCGTCTTGCCCTCGGCGGCAAATTGCTCGGCAAGACCCGCGGGCACGGTAACGCCCAGCTCGTCCATCAGGCGTACGTTGCCGGCTGCAATGGCGTTTTGCCCCTCGTGCGCCGTAACGCCACGACCGGGCACGGCAGTAAAGTCTTCGACCATGCGCGCGACGATCCCGCGTGTCTCGCACTCGGCCATAATCGCCTCGGCCAGTGGGTGCTCGCTCGAGCGCTCCAACGCGGCGGCCAACTTGAGCAGTGCCTTTTCGCTCATGGGCGAGCCGTCAGTGCGCGTGGCTACTACGATATCGGTCACGGCCGGCTTGCCGCGGGTGACCGTGCCCGTCTTATCGAGCACCACCGTGCCCACGCTGCGCAGATTCTCCAGCGCTTCGGCGCTCTTAAACAGAATGCCCATCTCGGCGCCCTTGCCGGTGCCTACCATAATGGCGACGGGCGTGGCCAGGCCCAACGCGCACGGACAACTGATCACCAGCACGGCCACGGCAGAGGTGAGTGCCTCGTTTATGCTGCCTGTCAGTGCCATCCACACCACAAAGGTCACGGCCGAAATCGCGAACACCACGGGCACGAATACGCCGGCGACCTTGTCGGCCAGGCGGGCGATAGGCGCCTTGGTGGCGTTGGCATCCTCGACGAGCTTGATGATCTTGGCGAGCGATGTCTCGGCACCCACGCGCGTGGCGCGGAAGGTAAACGAACCGGTGCGGTTGACGGTGGCGGCGTTGACGGTGTCGCCGGCGGACTTCTCCACGGGAATGGACTCGCCGGTGAGCGCACTCTCGTCCACGGCCGAGCTGCCCTCGAGCACCACGCCGTCAACGGGGATGGACTCGCCGGGGCGCACACGCAGCACCTGGCCGGGCAGAATGGCATCGACGTCGACGGTGGCCTCGATACCGTCCTCGGCCACGACGGTCGCGGTCTTGGGTGCTAAGTCGATGAGCGCCTCGATAGCGCCGCCGGTCTTGGACTTGCTGCGCGTCTCGAGGTATTTGCCCACGGTGACGAGCGACAGGATAGTGCCGGCGCTCTCAAAATACAGGTTGTCCATGCTTGTCATCATGGCCTCGTGCACCTGACCTGCGGCTAGCTGGTCGGCCATGACGAACATGGCGTAGAGCGACCAGGCGATGGAGGCGGTGGCGCCCACGGCAATAAGGGCGTCCATGGTGGGCGCGCCGTGCGCGAGCGATTTAAACCCGTTGATAAAGTACACGTCGTTGACGTAGACGATGGGGATGAGCAGGACAAACTCGGTGAGGGCGAGCGTCATGCTGTGGGTGTGGTCGGTGAAGACGCTGGGCAGCGGCCAGCCGAGCATGTGTCCCATGCCTATGTAGAACAGCGGGATAAGAAAGATGATTGAGATGATGAGACGGGTGCGCATGGCGGAGGCAGTGGCCTCCAGCTTTTTGGTAGGCGACTCCATATGGGCGGCGCCGGACCTGGCTTGCGCACTTCCGCTTTGGACAGCGTCGGTGCCCGTGCTGATGGGCGAGGCCGAGTAGCCCGCGCGGTCGACGGCGGTGCAGATATCGTCGGGGGTGACCTGCGCGGGGTCATAGTCCACCAGCATGGAGCCGGCGAGCAGATTGACCGCGACGCTCTCGACGCCGTCGAGCTTGCTCACGGCACGGTCCACGTGCGCTTGGCACGCGGCGCACGTCATGCCGCCCACGTCAAACTTATCTTGAGCCATGGCTTCTCCTTTCTGTGACGTAGTGTCGGAAATGTTAACCAACCGATACTATACACCTATACCCCCTGGGGGTGTCCAGTACAGAAAAAATGTATGACATTTCGCTACAGATGAGGGTAGTTGGTTGACCGATGGACCGTCCCAACCAATCATCTCAATCTGTAACATCTGGCAGGGAAAATGACCTCTAACTGTTACAGATCAAGACAATTGCCGGGGAGGGGTCCCGTCACGGCAAGACGCCCGCCGCCTAGATACAGAACCCGGGGATCACACAGGTTAGCTTGTTTGGCTTTTCCGCAGGCGTTGCGTACGTAAAGACGTCGCCGTCGTGCCCCACGCGGTTCATATAGAGCGTGCCTTCGCTCTCCGATGTGTCGGGGCTCACCGTGCGCTCCCACCAACAGGTGTCCTTGCCCTTCCACTGACGGACCATCGTCTCGTTCGTGGAATACGGGCTCACCTTGAGCTCGCGGAAGAGCTGATACTCCTTGCCCTCGCCGTTGTAGATGTCTGCCAGGTAGTGATAGTCCTTGGCAAACGAATCGGGCGGTTGCGTACCGCACAGCTCGACCATGGCGGGCAGCCAAAGGGTTGCGGGCAACTCGCTCAGACACGATGCACTGTTGGCGGCGCCAACGTTATTCGAGATCTTTTTAACGGATTTGATGAGTGCGCGCAACTCGTTGGGCAGCAGCTTAAGGCCGTCGCCGTCGAGCCATTCCCGCAGCTCGCAATCTGCCCAGCCGGCGCTCGGCGGTTCAGCCGCAGCGTTGCGCTCGGCAATACCCGCATCGAACATAAACGTCAGTCCGGCCTTGCCCGTCCCGTCCAGAAGCTCATCGTGGCGGATGCCCACAAGCTGCGCGCCAACCTGCAGCCCGTTGGTGAGCGTGACACGCTTGGTGCACGGATAGGGGATATGCCCATCGGCATCGAGCAGATGAAAGCGCTTGGCAATCTCGCGTGCCTCGCTACGGGTCTCGGCGGCCTTAATCTTGAGCGAATTCTCCTGCAGCTGATCCCAGGTGTAGTCATCAAGCGAACCGCGGATGCCGTCCAGGTAGTCGGGGATGCCAAAGCCATGAGTCGCCGCCCCAATGACGCTGAGCCCCGCAACGGCTGTGACAACGCCACCGATAATAAAGCGGCGGCGGGTCATGGCATCGTGCCGGGCCTGCTCTAGAATCTCTCGCGCTCGCTCGCCGGCGACGTCGACCTTAAGGTGTGTACCGGAGTCGATGTCGATTGCGGCGTCACTGCCCGCGCCTTCGCGGCCCTCAGATTCTGCAGCGGGGAGGTATGCCGAGAGCGCCTCGAGCATCTGCTGCTCGGTGGGGCGATCGCCCTGTTCAACCGAGATACCTTTCATGATGATCTGGACGAGCGCTTCATCGCCCTCGCAGCGCGGCTCGAGCGGTGCCGGCTTGGTCTTGGTCTTTATGAGGTAGAACGAGCCGGTTGCCGCGGCACCCGTCGACTCGACGTCGAACGGCTTGCGACCGCTGTAGAGCTGGTACAGAATGCTCGAAAGCGCATAGACGTCGATTGCCGGCGAACGGCGAAGGGCCGCGATGCCTTCGATATCCTGCGTGAGCATCTCGGGCGCGGCGTATGCGGGCGTGGCAAAGCGCCAGATGTCGGCGCGCCGGGTGATCGTGTCATCGCCGAGAGCCATGGTCGCGGAGCCCATGTCGATGAGGCAGGGGTCAAAGGAGCAATCGGCAATCTGCTGCTCGAGCGTTCGGCTGGTGGTGCGGAACATGATATTGGCAGGCGACAGGTCGCGATGGATGACCGGATTCACGAGGCCTTGGGTTATCAAGAGCGCACGAAGCACGGCGTTTCCGACGGCGGCGACTATCTGGGTGGTCAGCCCGCCCGAGGCGTCGTGCGGAAGCAGGGGCAGCGCCTGCTTGAGCGAGGTGCCCTCGACCCACTCCATGAGGATGAGCGGGTTATCCTCGCACGATCCGTAGCCATAGACGCGCGGAAATCCGCGCAGGTGCGAGACAGTACACAGATGACGGTACTCCTCGAATAGCGCGGCTGTGTTGGCCAGGTGCGCTGCCGATTGCTCGGCGGAGCGGTCGGGGGCTTGGCCGGAAAGGATGGCATTGTCCTTGAGTAGCTTGACGGCAAAGACCTCGCCGCTCGTGTTGGTCGCGCGCAGCACGTGCCCGATGTTGCCGTTGTTACGGTGGGTCGTCTGGAGAATAAGCGTCATAAACCGACGCTTGGCGTCGTCCTCGGCGCTGGGGTCGACCGCCACGGCGGTATCGAACGTATCAAGACGGATGAGTTTGTCGCCATAGGCGCTATCGGTAGTATCCATGGCGTTCCTTTGTCTGGCATGGGTCGCCGCGCGTATACGTGGGCAGTGCGGATATCGGTAAAGTACTATGATAGCCGCACTGCTCACGTATACCGCTGAGTATTGTCGTTTACGACGCAGAAGGTAGAAGACGGAAGACGGATGGCGACCGTCTTCCGATCGCCGTCCGTGCTAGTCCACAATGACAAGGAATGTCGTGTAGAGACCCAGATGGAGCCTGTCGCTGTTTTCGATTTCCACCGGGGGATAGATCTTGCCGGGCTCGCGTTGGTCGCGCGGCGGCTCAATCACAATATCGCCGTCGCGCGCGCCCGATTCGAGCACTGTGCCGTTGGTCGATCCAAGGCCCTGGGCGTACCAGTGCTCACCCTCGAGCCAAATGCGAAGATGCTCGCGCGAGGCGTCGGCGCCTACATCGGTGATGCTGGGCGAGGTTTTGGGCAAAGAACCAATCACGGTGCCGCGCGGATCGCGTGTGAGGGGATGGATTTGCATGCCGGCGCAGTTGTCGGCATGGGTTCTGAGCAGACCGAGATTGGGGGCGACGGTGCACGGCTGTTCCAGGCTGCTCATAAAGCCACGTCCGACGGTAGTTTCGGTGGTGCCAAAGTGCCCGCCCGTCTTGCTGTTGCAAAAGCGCTCGACGGTGGCCACGCCCTGAACGGGATCGGCGAGCGCTCCCGTTGCCACAAAGAGCATCAAAAAGAGCGTGCTTTTTTCGCGCACGGCATTGCCGTCAAAGTTGTCGATGCGATTGAGGGCATTTGCATATAGGCGGCTGTCCAGCTTGTGGCTGGCGAGAGCCGACATCATTTCGTTGGCGGCCGGACCGCGATAGTGCTCGGCGATTGCCTGATAGGCGGACTCGCCGCCGCCGAGCTTGCTGCAGATTGCCGCGGAAAGGTTGAGCGTGGTGACGGTAAAGTCGCTGTAGATGGCGGGCGCACACTGGTCAGGCTTGCGATGGACGATGTAACGGGTGAGATACGAGCGGTTGGAAGAGCATTTCTCGAGCAGGGTACTGCCGAGATAAGAGTTTCCATTGATAAGCATTCGGGCGATCTCGAGATGTTTAAGACCGCCGAACGAGCGAATATCGTTATAGAGGACCGAGCAAGGCGTCTCTGCTGCCACGGATACCTCCTTTGATTGCTTCCTAGCCAATATGGCGATAGGAATTAATGGCTCCCGGTGGGAGACGTATTAAATGGCTGCGAAATGGCTGCGCAATATATAGCGTAACCAAAGCAACATTATAGGCCACATGTTCGAAATTGCAGGAAGAGCGAGAGATTTGGTTTGGAATGAACGTAAATCCCCCTCTGTCTTATTCTGTAACATTTGGACCCGGTTTTGCCCTGCATCTGTTACAGATTGAGACAATAGGCCCAGACCCGCCCCGTCCGCCTCGTCATCTGTGGTTTACGTGGGGGCATGCGAAGCACGGGTATACTAACCGGCGGCGAATCTGCTCCATCGCTTAGGGCTGCTGCGTCTGGACGGCGCGTGATAGGGCTGCCAAAGCGATCGCCAGCGTGCTGAGCAATCTCCTCTCTGTGCGCACCTGTTTTTGTATGTATTAGCGCACTACCAAGCACGCCTGCGCGGCCGCATGCCGCGCCCATGACGCGTGCAGATAAGGAACAACAACATATGCGTAATTCTGTATCCGACGTCACCGACGCCGAGATTCTGGACGAGACCCGCGAGGCCATGACCCAGGCTGCCTTCGATGCGGCCGATGAGGCCAATGCTGCCCAGGCCGTCGAGTCCGCTACCGAGAGCCTGCCCGCCTTTAACGAGCTGGGGCTTTCGGACGAGATGCTTCGTGCTATTGAGAACCTGGGCTACACGGCGCCCACGCCCGTTCAGGCCGGCTCCATCCCCATGGTGCTCGAGGGTCGCGACCTGCTTGCCGCCGCTCAGACCGGCACCGGCAAGACGGCCGCCTTTTTGCTGCCGACCATGAACAATCTGGAGCACATCGCTCCGCCCAAGCCCGTGCGTGAGCGCGGCGGTCGCAACCGTCGTCGCGGCGCCAAGAAGCCCGAGGGCAACGGCCGTGGCCCCGTGATGCTCGTCATCACCCCCACGCGCGAGCTCGCCCAGCAGATCGACGAGGTCGCGAGCAAGATCGCCGACGTCACCGGCCATGTCGCCGTGACCGTCGTGGGTGGCGTGAGCTACAAGCCGCAGACCGCGGCACTCAAGTATGGCTGCGACATCCTGGTCGCCACGCCGGGCCGTCTGGTCGACCTGATCGAGCAGGGCGCCTGCCACCTGAACGAGGTCAAGGTGCTGGTGCTCGACGAGGCCGACCGCATGCTCGACATGGGCTTTTTGCCCGCCGTCCGCCGCATTGTGCGCGAGACGCCGGCCGAGCGCCAGACGCTGCTGTTCTCGGCGACGCTCGACGAGGAGGCCGTGGGCGAGATCACCGACTTGGTGAGCGACCCGGCCCGCGTGGAGATCGCGCCCGCCACGTCGACCGCCGATACCGTCGACCAGTTTGTGTTCCCGGTGTCCATCGAGGCCAAGAATAACCTGTTGCCCGAGTTCCTCAAGAAGGAGGGCCCGGAGCGCGTCATCGTCTTTATGCGAACCAAGCACCGCGCCGACAGCTGCTGCCGTCGTCTGGAGCGCAAAGGCATCAAGGCCGCCGCAATCCACGGCAACCGCAGCCAGGCCCAGCGCGAGCGTGCCCTTTCGGCCTTCCGCGACGGTACCGTCGACGTGTTGGTGGCAACCGACGTGCTTGCCCGCGGCATCGACATTAGCGACGTGCGCTACGTCGTGAACTTTGACGTGCCGGCCGAGCCGACCGACTATATCCACCGCATTGGCCGTACGGGCCGCGCCGGCGAGCTGGGCTGGGCCATTACGTTTGTGACCGAGCAGGACGTCGACGAGTTCTACGAGATCGAGAAGCTCATGGACAAGACGGCCGACATCTACGAGGCCGGTGACCTGCATGTGGGTCCCAACCCACCAGCGGTTGATCCCGAGCGCGACCCTGCGGCCTTTAAGGTGAAGAAGAAGACCAAGCGCGGCAAGTCCAAGAGCAAGAAGAAGCTTGAACAGGCACGTCGCGACGGCAAGCGCAACGGCGATGATTACGGCGATGTGGCCGGTCGTTCCAACCGCGGTCGAGACGAGCGTCGCGGCGACGGCGAGCGTCCGAGCCGTCCCAAGCGCGGCGGCAAGACCCGCGTGCGCGAGGGCGTTCAGGCTCGCGTGGACGAGGCTGTGGAGAGCGTGGCCCGCGAGGTGGCTGCCGAGGAGCGCGCTGGTGCTGGTGCCGCTGAGCAGCCTGCGCGCGGTAACCGTGCCGAGCGTCGTGCCAAGCAGTTCCAGGGCGAGGCGCATCGCCGCCGTCGCGAGGATGATGATCGCGGTGGCCGTCGTCGTGTCGAGCGCGAGGACGAGGGCCGCGGTTCGCGCGGTGGCAAGCGCGGTGCGGGCGACCGCCGCCGTTCCGGCCGCGATGGCGAGCGCGGTGGCCGTGGCGGTGAGCGTCGCGAGGGCGTTCGCGGCAATGGC
>OGPJ01001908.1_pt1 | contig 13864 bp, 6 predicted proteins | sample 1552831 | NCBI WGS metagenome assembly OGPJ01 (sample SAMEA2579914, study PRJEB22360) | human gut metagenome | biome: human gut; feature: human-associated habitat; material: faeces | place: Denmark | collected 2008/2010
CAACACTTTATTTGAATACTTTTCTGCCTCACGAATAAATGGAGTGGGAACTGCAATACCTGATATCAACAATATATCATCTTCTTTTCCAATATTTTTATGGTTTAAGAAACGAGCTTCCGAGGGGAATACAGGTTTGACTTCTCCATAAACGATGCTGGTAAAAAAAAGTAACTGGTGAGCCCGCAACTTCATATTTTCTTCAATAATACGAAAATCGATCGGCTTCATATCTTCGTCGCATTTAGTAACAACCACGATATCTGTTCGGTTTATATTACTTATCGGTTCTCTCAGGTGTCCGGTAGGCATTATCATTATAAAATAAACGATGGTAGTCACTCAACACGATCGAAAGGGAAGGGTGCACATATCTATGTTGATATGCATCATCTAACAGAATTACTTCAGGTCTGTCTTTTTCAGGGAGGGATAAAAGATTTTGAATCCCCCGGCGGCGATTAGCGTCGACAGCGACAAGTATATCCGGAAATTTATTTTTCATTTGAAAAGGTTCATCTCCGATCTCCAAACTGGAACTTTCAGAAAGAATAAACCCCGATGTTTTTCTTTTGTACCCTCGGCTTAATACTGCAATGCGATATTTATCTTTCAGTAAACGTATGATATATTCTGTATGGGGAGTTTTACCCGTTCCTCCTACAGATAAGTTTCCTATGCAGATCACAGGAATAGAATATTGTTCGGAATGTAAAATACCCCAATCAAAAAGTCGATTTCGCAACCATATCCCAATTCCATATAAAAAGGAAAGGGGAGCCAGGTAGGAATTAAGTTTTATTTTGTCATTTTTTTGCATGTAACTTCTTATCTGCTGACAAATATAGTTAACTTATCGGTGGCTGTCTGTTTTTTATTTGTTTATTTCAAAAAGAAGATACAATTTGAATCTCTTTGAAAGATAAGTTTGTGTTTATTCTGAAATATTTTCAGGGAGTTTGTGACTATACACATTTATTGTAGAATTAAGTCAATATCCGGATAAGATATCCGTCGTATCTTTGTTGTCTTCTTGATAATCTCTTGTAAATTATATACTTTTGCATTGTCCCAATTAACATGCTATGCCATGAATGTCAAAATAGAAGAAAGCTGGCGAAAACGCCTTCAGGAAGAATTTGATAAGCCATACTTTGAGCAGTTGGTCACATTTGTCAAGAACGAATACAGAAGCGCACATGTGCTTCCTCCCGGACACCAGATCTTCCATATTTTTAATGCCTGTCCATTCGAGAAAGTGAAGGTTGTTATACTTGGACAAGACCCTTATCCCAATCCGGGGCAATATTACGGAGTCTGCTTCTCCGTCCCGCAAGGAGTTCCCATTCCTGGATCACTGGCCAACATATTCAAAGAAATACACCAAGACTTAGGCAAACCGATCCCCACATCCGGCAATCTGGACCGTTGGGTAGAGCAAGGCGTGTTTCCTATGAACTCGGTCCTGACTGTACGGGCTCACGAAACCGGCTCACATCGGAATATGGGATGGGAAACTTTTACAGATGCAGTGATAAAGAAATTGAGCGATGGACGTGAGAATCTGGTATTCATGCTGTGGGGAAGTTATGCAAAAGAGAAGATCTCCCTTATCGACACCCATAAACACTTGGTGCTGACAACCGTGCATCCGTCTCCACGCTCTGCTGACCATGGTTTCTTCGGCTGTAAACACTTCAGCAAGGCGAATACTTTCCTCCAAAGCAAAGGTATTCAAAAGATTGATTGGTAAGAAGTACGAGTTCCGGACATCCGGGTGTGGAGAGCGGTAACATCCGGGTGTAGAAAGGCAGAAGATGGGCATGTTTCCAAACTTTTCTGCTTGCTTTTCGTTCTTTTCCTACTTGTTTTAGTAAAAAAGGACCTTTATGTTGAGGGAACTATCTCCACACAGATGTATATCGGCACGGTTCCCTGCGTTTTTGTAAACACTACCGGCTACCCGTTTCAACGGCAGGTAGTGATACAAGTGTGATACAGGAATCCGGTATGTATCACTCCTTGCACACCATGTTTGTCAATGCTTGCAAAACAAAGTGTGATAGAGTGATAGAGAAACTGGATTATTGTGCAAGAGAGAACCGCAAACTGATACCGTAGTTTGAGTTTGAAGTCGGATAGGATGCACTCGATATCAACGGTTCATTGATCTGAATATCATAGAATGCACGGACCGTCAACGCACGGCTCAAACCGTAATCAGCCGAGAAGGAGATTGTCTTTGCGATGTTACCGCTAGTAGCCTGCGTCAGTTGAGTGTCGATTTTACGAATCAACGACTGCATCTTGTTGAACGAGAAATCGAGGCGAACGGTGAGGTCATTGCTGAAATCACGCGTTTTCTTCATCTTCAAAACCTTGTTGAACTCGGCATATTTGTAACCCAAACCGATCGTCACTTTCTTGGAAAGTGCTTCGACCAATTGGTAGGATGTCGTGTTCAGGCTTAAATTGCGGGTAGTCGAATAGTCCGCCCGAACCGTCACGTTATTCAACAGCGTCGCATCTGCACCCAACAAAGGACTAAACGCTTCGGTAAGGCTGACAGACGAAATCGAATAAGGAGACGATGGTGTCGGGTTATCGTTCAGAATCGACTGGATATATCCCAGTCCGTCCTGCCCGGCATCCACCCAATTCAAGAAGGATGTGAAAGCACCTACCGAATAAGAACAACGGTACTGGTGACTCAACGTCAAGCTCTTGAAATATTTCTTGACAGCCGGAATCTTGATCAAGCCGTCGTAAGTAACGCGCCAGTTAGGCAACATGCTCTTCAACGAAGGGAAAGCCGTCAAGCCTACCTTCTTCGGGTCCTTACCGGTATAAGCGGCCAGAAATGCAGGAATCAGGACATCCGCCGAATTCCGGTTGACGCCGTTCACATTATCTGTTCCCGGATTATAAGGCATTCCTCCCAAGCCTTTATCATGGATAAAGCCCACATCCGGATATTTCAAGCCGGAATACTTGCTTTCGATACGTTGGGCAATGATCTCGCGGTTTGCCAACAACTTGTCAAAGGCTTTCGAAGAATAGTTATTCATAGCATTGCCACTGCCTCCGAATGCGCTTCCCAACGCGATTGTCGTCATGGTAAAGTTTCCCCCCATAATCTCCGGCATACCTTCATACATAAATTGTATTTCCGTATTACGCGTATCGTTGCGAAGAGCCGTCAAGTCGATCTTCAATCCAGTGATCGGTTCGAGGTTCGCCCGTATATTCAGATTTTTCGTACTGGTCATGACTGCGGCATTCACGTCTCTCTCGGTATCCGTAATCAACCAGCCTTTTTCATATGCCTCGTCTATATAGCTACGACGCACGTCACCGAACGCAAAACCGATCCCCGGGGAAAGTCCGAATGAAGACCGTCCCTGGCCAAAGATATCACCGATCTCCGGACGGAAACCGGGCAGCATCATACCGGCAGAGTTCGTAAACTGAATATTGAAACGGCGCACCATCATCAAAAAGCGGGCACTGTGTTCAACCGCCTTGTAAAGAAAATCCTCAGTAGGGGCCGGTCCCGGTATGATCGTCAACTTCAAGCGCACCGTGTCTTGGTTCAAAATCTTAACTTGTGCGAAATTGATCGGCTTGAACTTGACTTTGTAGACACGCCCGTCCGTTCTTCTGGCCGTGATTTGCACCTTTTTCGTAAACATACCATGCTCGACAACCGTAGCGCTGTCCGGACTCAAGACAATTTCTTTTTCCAATTTCGGCTTTTTCTTCTTCTCCGTTTTTTTAGCCGTAGTCCGGGTATTGTTAAACTTCTGGTTGATCTTCTTCAAATATTTGTTTTTGTTGTAGAGAGATAACAGGTTCAAGTTCGCCTGCAAATCGAACTGACGCTGGTTCTTGATCGTATTACCCATCTCGATATCTTCGCTTACCGTCGCTCCACGATCCCAGTTGTAAGTAGCATTGTAGCTCAAAGAAGCATTGGTCCAATCCAGAACCGGGATCAGCTGCAACGGCAACTGCCAGGTCGCCATAAACTGCTGGTCATACTTCATCGGGGTTCCCAGGTCAGCGATGCTCTTCTTCACGGAATCTTTCCATAACTGGTAACCGTCCGGGTTCAGCTCCTTATTCACCTGCACATACGGTTCTTCGATACGGGCATTCGTACCGGAACTGAACGTTATGTTCAGGTTATTCGTAAAAGCCCAGTTCAAACTGAAAGCACGGTCCCAATAGAAGTTCTGGCTGAATGTCACCGGAATATCGTTAGTGACACCTGTTGCTGCTCCTGTCAGATCGCGTAATTTTATTTCGTAATAATTACGCATCATGGCCGTCTGGAAGTTGATAGACGGGGCCACATTAAACGCCAGTTGTTTGGCATAGCGCGTATAGCCGTTGTTTTTCTTCAATAACTTATCGAATGGCTTGATCGGCTTGACATAAGGCACATAGCTATAGGCAAAATTAGCACGATAGTCTTTCGTCGTTTCATATTCCGTTTCCGGATTTTTCTTATCATTAATACTGTACGAATATCCGAGTGTAAAGTTTGCCGGATCATAAGGCATCGGATTCTTACTCTTGATATTCACACGCACGTTATTGAATGAAACACTCTTGATAACCGTCCTATCTTGAGAATAATCACGGATCGAATCCTTCTCAGCCTTTGTTTCTGCCTTATCGATAGCATCCTTCAGTTTGACATCCTGATCCAGCGGATTGTATTTCGGATCATATGTTTCCTTCGAATAAGCATAATAGAACGGGATACTGACTTGCGCCTTTTCCGGAAACAGTTTACCCAATTCGATAGAGGTCGCCACGTTATACTGTTTGAAGTCCTCCATCCGGCGTTCATTCAAAGACTGGTCAAGAGCACCAAAGCCGGCCGTTTCGATACGTCCGCCCACATTCACCGTTCCCAAGTCGGAAAGCGCAACATTCAAATTCGCATTGGCCGCCCACCCATCTTCTTCATTGAAGTCGGTCAGGCGCAATTCGTTCACCCAAACTTCCCCGCTCTTCAACTTATTACGCACGTTACGCACACCGATCATGACTGTCTTCACTTCGGAAAGACTCGGATTACCTTTGACACGGATCGTATTACCATCGTTGTCCGGATCCCTACCAGAATAGACAGTCTGGAAAGACACTCCATTCGTACCGGACCGTTTTTCCCGGTTACGCTCCAGTTTCAGGTCCGTCAAAATCTCCAAACGGAAATTCAACATGTTTTCTGCCGGCCAAACGATTTTCTGGTGTTCCGAATTGTTATAGTTATACTCCCCGTGCGGAGTCAATTTCAACGGTACTTCATATTCGTAATAGTTATTCTTATAGTCCGATCCCAGGCGGATAAAAACAGCGAGATCGCCATCTGCAAGATCGTTTACATCCAATTTCGGAGCCTCGGCATGGGTAAACAGTTGCAAGCGTTTATACTGCCGCAAATCATAATTCGTATTCTTATACACGGCACGTGCATCTTGAGCGGCAAGGTCCGTTATCTTTAAAGAAAGCGCCTGTTCGTTCTCCTGACGGATCTGAGGCTGGCTCGGGTCCAGTACACGGCTGACGCCCGGGGGCAATGTATAGCTGACCGGATCCCTGTCACTGTTTCCCTCGATATTGACAGTCGAGACTTCCAATTTACCCTTCACTGCAGGCGGCATCTTCGGATCGGACAAATCCTGCTCGTAGGATCGCCATTCTCCGCGTACCAATTGCAGAGTACCGAAGCGCAACACGACCGATTCCTTAAACCCTGTCATATACATACGCATGAAACGAATCGTCTTGAAATCATTGATTGCCCCCACACGACGCTGGTATTGTTTTACCGGAATCTTAAATTGATACCAGGTAACGGATTCTGTCGTACCATCCGCCAATCTTACTGATGAAGTACGTTTATCCGCAATGAAGTTTTCACCGACAACCGTATCCTGCGGAGTTATCCTGACTTTGTATTCGAAATATTTTTCATTTTTATTCAGAGTATTGTCCTGATTGATGTCTTCTACATCAGGCACGGTCTTGGAAGAAGTGCTGTAGCGCTCGCCCGAATCATTGATATCTTTCGAGTTTCCTTCCGTTCCATTATAGCGTTTGTAACGTGTTAAGATATCCACCTCCTGAGAATCATAGTCCGAACCACGAAAATAGTGGAACTTGTCACCGGCCGGATCAAAGAAAGGGGACAGCTGTAACGGATCGTTCTCCATCTCGGTTAGGGTTACCGCATTCAATTTCTGGCGTAATTTATTCAGATAATCCTGGTAAGCCGGATATTCCTTTTCTTCATCCGAGGATAAACCGTTCAGGCCGACATCCTGCAACAGACGTGCACCTGCCGTATTGTCGAAGGCATAAACTGTACTCTGCTGTTTTGGAACCTTACCCCAAACAGTATAATCGACCTTAGACGTATCGCCATCGATTGGCAATCCGTTTTCGAAGAACTTCTTTTCATCCTTCAATATGTCTTCCGATATCTCACCCAAATTAAAATACAGATCCCCCCCTGTTGTCTGACGATCATAAATGAACGGATCAAGCATCCAAAATTCGATATATTCGACATTCGCCGTCTCAAAGTCACTCTGGTCTATCTTTCGCATCATTCCACCGAAACGCTTTTCCGGGTTTTGCAATGTTCCGTCAGGATTAATATTATCGGCATCCAAGTTATACGGTCCGCGTTCCTGCGGATAGTAAGCCATGTTCAGAACTGTCAACGTATTACTTTCACTCATGCTTTGCTGCCGTTGCGGGAACAACTCTCTCGTCTCGATAGCACGGACATAATGGTTGGACAAATCTTTTGTCGTAATATATTTCGGACGCAAAGAAGAATTTTTACGCGTGAACAATCCGTCGATCGTGTACCAAGCAAGCAAAGCACGACTTTTCCCGTAATCGATATTATTGGTCAGTCCAGCTTCCGGGAACAATTGGGGCGTACCATCGTCATAAGGCACACTGGACAACTGCCAGGGATAAGGGTCGGAGAGGTCGAAATTGCTCTGTGTCGACTCGAAGTCATCCAGATACGAATATCCCCCCGTGTTCTTGTTTTCGTAATGCCCGGCAATCAAATGAGCGAACTCCGCATTGAAAGATATCTGACTGGGTTTGCTTAGGTTCAGCAACGGCAGCTTGTCGAACATATTGGTAAGCCACTGACTCTCGCCCTTATAAGCCATATTGACACCCCAGAGCGTATTCTTTATCGCTTCGTCGCCCATCGTCGTCTTGGTGGTCAACGGCATTTCGGACATGTGCATGATGGTAGCGCCTACCATCAGATTCGGGTTGAACTGATAGTTCAAGTCCAATCCCATCATGGTCTTACGCTGCATGTTATAGGCTGTCTGGTTTTCCAGCGAGACGCTGACCGGCGTACCTGCGGAAATAATACTTTCGTTCAGGATCGTTACCACGCCGGAAGTATAGTCGACGGTATAATCCACATTCTCGGTTAATATCGCCCCACCAGCCGTTACTTTCACTGAACCTCGCGCTACGTTGGAAGCTCCCAACTGTATCTCGGCACCCGAAGAGGCTTTGTATTCCCCTTCCAGTTTGAACTTGTTCTTTTCAGCAATCTGCCGGGCGACGGTCAATGTCGAGTCGTAGAGTTCCTGGAACACATATTTGTCAGCAATCGCATCATTGTTAATCTTTTTACGCAGATAGGAACCGAATGGTTCCACACTTGGAAAAATAATTTTCCCATTATCGGCAAGGACGGTCACACCTTCAATAAAGTCGTATATACCATCCGGATGCGGCTGATTGTTGGAATCATAGCTATCCAGGTTCAGCACTCGTAACAAGATTTGGTTGGCAATCGCCCCTTCCGGCAAATAGTTGACATACGTACCGGTTGTATCGCTTTGATACATGATATTCAACTTGAACTTCTCTTTTTGGACAGAGTAAGCTCCTAATGAATAGATATTTTTCATCATCAGGTCCCAAAAAGGCATATCAGGCGACATGGTAATTCCTTTCAACAACTTCACATACAGGCAAGAGGCAGCCGATGAAGGGTTGTCAGTCGAGAACTCGCCAACCTGATAAGTCTTTCCATCCGAATAAGTATAATTGTAAGCGACAGCCAATACCTCATCTGCCTGCAACTGTGTTTTCAGCGAGATATACCCCAACTTCGTATTGACCGTATATTCGGACGCATCCAGCAAACGAGCGCTTTCCACTTCTTCATACTCCGTACCGTTAACAAAAGTTCCTCCCAACGCCTGATTTACCGTGCTGATATCACGAGCACCGGTAAATTGTTGGTTAAGGGTATTATATAATGTATTCGTATTATTATAGGGGATAGACAGCGCCCCCGAAGGAGAAACGACCGCCGTATTCGAAATATTATCATGCTCGGCCAGATCGGCAAAAGCGACCACGTTACGCGCCTGGTCATAAGTAGCCCGTTTGTTTGTCACCCAAACTTCCACCTTGCTGATCGTGACGGGAGAGGAAATCGTATTCAGGTTCTTCACCGCCTCATCATAGCGGTCGCGAAAATAGTGTGACAGGAAAAAGTGACGATTCTCGTCATACTGGTCAATCGTCAATTCGAAAGGTTTTGTCTGCACGCCCCCTTTAGAACTGACCGTTTTCGATTCCGACTCCTGCTGTGCAAACAACGCATTGACTCGCAGCTTCCCGAACTGGAGATCCGCTTTCATACCGAACAGGGCTGCTCCTCCGTTGATTAGGGAGTTACTGGTTGTCATACTTACATTTCCGGCTTCCAGCGACTTGATAATTTCATCTTCCTCCCCGGTATAAGCTAATTTCAGTTTTTTGGAGTCGAAATCAAAAGAGGTTTCGGTATTATAGTTCATATCGAAATTCACTTTGCTACCAACCGATGCCTGTACATTCAATTGAACATTCTCATCGAAATTAAAGAAGGTACGGTTACGAGCACGTTCCGGCAAAGAGGGATTTTTGGTTTTATTCTGCTTCAAGCCTAACTCCACTTCAGCCGAACCTTGCGTTTTCACCCGGACACCGCCCGGCCCAAAGATACGTTCCGCCGCACCGATATTGAACTGCATATCAGCTAAATTGAACTGCTTATTAGCCGCCTTTTGAAATTCTTCCTCGTTTTTCTGGCGATAGTAGGATTGAACGGATTTTTGGAAACTATAATCCTGGTATTCCTCAGGGGTCAACGAAATAGGAGTAGTCAGATCGGCATCACCTAACTTGGTACGGACCACATATGTCCCGGTTCTGATATCATATTCGACCACTGATTTCACGTTATCCGGCGTCTTCAAGTCAGCAGGTGACTGCTTGGTAAGATCCTGATATTCTTCAGGGACCGTCTTGGCTACCGGAAAGCGGGTGCGCACCTTCGGCACCGTATCATCCGGAACGACCGGCTGTTCAGTATCCGGCAACGACATCTCATAGGCCAGAAAATCCGTATTCATAGAATACAGACCTGCACCAAACAGTAGAATTGTTATCCAGAGTATAAATTTCAGTGTCTTTCTCATGTTAATTGACAATTGACAACAGACAATGACAACCGACAATTCCAAATTCTCCTAAATTGCCAATTGCCAATTATCCATTGCTTAAAGCATTCTTAGGGCTGTTTTAATGACCTGCTCGACAGCCAGTGCAGGCGAACCTTTCAATATCGAGTTAACCGCCTTTTGCGAAGCGGCCTTCTGGAATCCAAGCATAACCAATGCCGCCACTGCTTCTTCTGTGACAGCACCACTGGCAGCGACAGAAGAGGAGCCACCTGTCACTGTCATTCCCTCTATCGGCTTTACCTTGTTTTTGAGATCAACTAGAATACGTTGAGCTGTTTTCAATCCGATTCCTTTGACTGACGTCAGAGCTGTTTCGTTCTTATCGGCAATCACCCGGATCAATTCAGATGGTGACAGGGAAGAAAGGATCATCCGAGCAGTATTGGGACCGACTCCCGACACGGAAGTCAACATCAGAAACAGTTCGCGCTCATCTTTTCCTGCAAAGCCAAAAAGCAAATGGGCATCTTCACGTATTACTTCGTACACGTAAATCTTCCCGGTCGGTTTCCCATTATAAAAAGTATATGTATTCAAGGAGATATTCAGTTCATAACCGATTCCGGCACATTCCAAGATCATCCTGGCCGGTGTCAGTTCTACTATCTCTCCCTTGATATATTCTATCATGTATCTTACGTCTTTATGATTCGCACCTATTATAACGCAAAATTAGGCAAAAGCGTATATCCGAACTATCTTTTTTGGTATTATTGTTTCCAAAACCCCGGCAACAAGATTGTCAACACCGTAAAGATCTCCAAACGTCCGACCATCATCAGAAAAGACAAGAACCACTTCGATACCGCCGGGACATCAGCATAGTTTCCGACCGGTCCCAGACTACCAAGTCCCGGTCCAACGTTACTGATCGAAGAGATAGTAGCCCCGATAGTCTCCTCAAATCCTACCCCATCGATCATCAGCACCATACAGCTGACAAATATTAAAGCAATATAGGCAAAAGCGAACGCCAATACCCGGTGGACGATATCACCAGAAACAGCATGCCCGTTCATTCGCACCGGAATAATGGCATGTGGATGCGTCTGCTTCTTAAATTCATTAAAGAGGTTCTTGGTCAAAATCACAAAACGGCCCATTTTCAAACCTCCACAAGTAGAGCCAGCACAACCACATACCACCATCAGAACTAGCGCTAACAGCCAGAAAAACGGTCCCCACGGAATATAATCGACCGTTGCAAACCCACATGTAGACACCAATGTCACGACCTGGAATACCGTTTGCCTAAAAGCTGTACCAAAATCGTCCACAATTCCTTTATACATGATCCAGACTGTCGATATTGCCGTAATAATCAGTACGAACCAGAAAAACCAGCGTGTTTCTTCATCCGCAAATAACTTCTTGGGCCTACCGTTAAAAAAGAAATATATCAAAGTAATATTGGTCGCACCGATAAACATAAAAATCGTAATTATATATTCGATATAGGCAGAGTCCCAGTAAGCGATACTGGCATTTTTCGTAGAATAGCCACCTGTAGAAATACAAGTGAGCGCATGATTGACAGCGTCATACAAGTCCATTGGACCCGCCCATAAAAGACCAATAAGGATAATGGTCAGGAACAAATAAACTCCCCACAGGCGCTTGGCCACCTGGGTAACACGCGGACGGAAACGTTCGTGCGTGATACCCGGAGTCTCGGCATTGAACATCTGGGTAGCCCCACCTCCGATAATAGGCATCAGCGCTACGGTAAACACGATCATTCCAATACCGCCCTGCCATTGCGTAAGGCTCCGCCAAAACAATATCCCGTGCGGAAGTGCTTCGATATCGGTCAATATGGTAGAGCCTGTCGTCGTAAAACCGGACATCGTTTCGAAATAAGCATCCGTCACATTATCTATATAGCCACCTAAATAGAATGGTAACATCCCCAAAAGGGAGAAAAGAGCCCAAGTCAATGTAACAGTCAGCATCCCTTCCCTGCGCCCGGCCGTATGTTCATTGGCTCGTAGTCCGATCAGCATAAAAAGGACTCCCGTTCCGAACATGATACCACTCGACTGAAGAAGCGGATAGAAGTCATTTCCTTCATATAAGAAAGCGACTGCCGTTGCAGCCAGCATAAACAACGTCTCAAGGATGAACATCATCCCTAACATCTTAATTATAAAACGAATGTTCAGCATAATATGCTATTAACAATTGACACATTGAACAGAGAAAAGAGACAACCCTGAGTTGTCCATTGACAATTAATTAAAGTAGTCCTCCAATTTACGCATAGCCGTATCCAAACAGAACACCACAACGTGGTCATAAGCTTGGATATGTGTATCACCCTTGATCATCATAGGCTCACCGTCACGAATCAATCCGCCCAACGTCAAATCTTTCGGAAGATTCAGATCTTTTACCTGCTTACGGGTAATTTTCGAATCGGGACGAGCAACAAGTTCCGCCACATCTGCATTGGCAAAAGTTAAACACTTCACGTTCGACACGTCTGCATCCAACAGGAATTGGTAGATATGGCTGGCAGCAATCAGTTTCTTATTGATAACCGAGCCGATGTCCATGCTCTCCGCTAAAGGTATGTAGTCGATATTTTCGATCTTGGCGATAGTCTTGAATACTCCGGCGCGTTTAGCAGCCAGACAAGCCAAGATGTTCGTACTCGAATTATCCGTCAGTGCGATAAATGCCTGTGCATCTTTGATCCCTTCCTGCATCAACAGATCGGTATCGCGTCCGTCTCCATTGATGATCAAGACATTTCCAGGGACAACCTCAGCTATACGGTGACTCTTTTCTTTGTTAGTCTCGATTACTTTTACACGGATATTGTTCGGAAGGTACTGGCAGGTACGGATCGCAATACGGCTTCCTCCCATAATAATGACTTTCTTTACTTCGGGGTCTCGCTTGCCCGCATGCAACCGGACGTCTTCGATATGGCTTTTAGTCGTTGTAAAAAAAACGATATCTCCCGATTCTATACGATCCGTACCACGGGGAATAACGGTCTCGTTCTGCCGTTTGATGGCAACGATATGATAGAGTTTCTGTTCGTTCAGTAATTCGGACAGATGTTTGTTCACAAGTCGGGAATTATCGCGCACCTTTACACCGATCAGAATCAGAGCGCCTCCGAACAACTCCCAGTATTGCCGAGTCCACGGGCGTCTGACAGCCGTGACAATTTCTTTGGCTGCCAGCATTTCCGGGTAAATCATGGAATCGATCCCCATTTTTTCAAACAGTTCCTTGTTTTTAGGGAGCAAATATTCGTAATTGTTGATACGCGCCAACGTCTTATGTGCTCCTAATTTAGAAGCCAGAATGCTGGCTGCCACATTGGTCGTTTCTTCCGGCGTGACACTGACAAACAGGTCGGCCTTTCTGATACCGGCTTCTTCCAGGTCCCGAATGGATGTCGGATTACCCACCATAGGAAGGATCTCCATGCTTGAATTCGTGAAATTCAAACGTTCCTCATTCGGATCCATCAGGATAATATCCTGCTTCTCCTGTGATAACATTTTTGCCAGGTGGGTTCCTACTTCACCGGCTCCGGCTATAATAATTTTCATTTTATATAATAGATTAATTATAAGGATATATTATCCTCTGATAACCATCTTTTTTATTTCTCCTGCAATACTTTTGGCATCCATACCACACAGCTTATACAGTTCGGGAATCGATCCATGTTCGACAAACTCATCCGGCACACCAATCCGTTTTACCTGAGGAGCATATCCGTTATCAGCCATAAATTCCAAAACAGCACTGCCCAGTCCACCTTTGATTACGCCGTTTTCAACAGTGATGACACGGCTGAACCTCTTACCGACTTCATGCAGCAGTTCTTCATCCATCGGTTTTAAAAAAATCATATCATAATGGGCAATCGATATACCATCACTTTCAACCTCCTTTATGGCCTTTATCACTTCGTTGCCAATAGGTCCAAGTGACAAGATCGCAATATCATCCCCATCACGAAGTTTCTTGCCTTTCCCGATCGGAAGGATACGCATCTCATTCCTCCAATCTGCCATCTCTCCCTTACCGCGTGGATAACGGATCACAAAAGGGCCGTTACATTCCTTATACCCGGTATACATCAAATTCCTTAAATCCAGTTCGTTCAAAGGAGATGAAATAACCAAGTTCGGGACTGGACGCAGATAAGCGAGGTCGAACACCCCGTGATGGGTCGCCCCGTCTTCGCCTACTAGACCGGCACGGTCCAGACAGATTACCATATGAAGATTCTGAAGTGCAACATCGTGTATCACCAT
>OGPJ01001912.1_pt1 | contig 13856 bp, 25 predicted proteins | sample 1552831 | NCBI WGS metagenome assembly OGPJ01 (sample SAMEA2579914, study PRJEB22360) | human gut metagenome | biome: human gut; feature: human-associated habitat; material: faeces | place: Denmark | collected 2008/2010
TGATGGAAAAGTATGGCTTTGAGCCGGGGGCAAATTGGAGCAAGTCGCCGGACAGTCCACATTTTCAGGTGAAAGGCGATTTTGGATCTGTATTCTGCCAGGGGCATACTACCACGCATGTCACGAAGACCATCCAGCGAGCACTCAAAACCAAAGGCTTCTACAATGGAGCCGTCGATGGGAAGTGGGGCAGCGCTACCACGAAAGCGGTCAATGCGTTCCGGAAGTCCAATAAATGGACGAGAAATGGAAAGGTCGGCAAAGTCGGCTTGAAGAGGCTGCTGAAATGCTTGTGATAATTGTATAGAGAAGAAGGATCCGGTGTCTGTGAAGGGATGCCGGATCCTTTTTTTTCGTTGTGGAAAAGTGATGTGTCAGAATCTGACACTCATTTTTGACTTGTGTTTCATCACGAGTTATTGTATAATAACATCGAGGTGAGAATGTGTATACATTTAGGGATTTTATTGATAAAAATAGTACAAACAATACAAAAGGGTCTAAAAATATAATTTTTTATAAAAAGAAAGCTACTGTACTAATTGGAATTCGAGGACAGAAATTCGGAGGCGAACAAGTAAGTATACTTCTTTCTTATATTGGCTTTGTGATGAAAAAATATGGTAAAATGTGTAGAAAATTAATAATCCATTTTGAAAAGTTATATCCAGAGGATAAATTATCGTATATTATTTTAGAGTACATTGTTTTTGAATTATTTAAATATTACAAAGAGGTTTGTGTAAAAGCAGGCGGTTATGGTTATGATATTTCAACCCATGGATTTCAAAGTTCCCTTCTTGTTGAGTATATTAGGCAGAAAATATCGGCACAGGATTATTGTAAGAAATATGCTAAAATTTTGAACTACAATCATTATAGAAAAATTATAAGTGAAAATGATGAATTTGCTGTATCAAACTTGATGAGTGAGGTTAAAATATTTTTAAAGCCATTTAGGATATCTGAAGATGCTACTGCAACAATTGCTAAAATTGCTTCAGAACTGGCTGATAATGCTGGCGAGCATGCTAAAAGTGATTGTTTGGTAGATATTGATATATCGCCTGAATATACAAAAGAGGGCGTGACTGATAGTACATATTGTTGTGTTAATATATGTGTTCTTAATTTTTCAAATACTTGTCTCGATGATATTGTGAGAGAAAAAATAGTATCAGAAAATTATAAGGGAGAAGAAAGATACCAAAAAGTTTTTAAAGCATATGATAAGCATAAAAAGTTTTTTGATGATGATTATACAGATGAGCATTTTTTTATGTTAGCAGCATTTCAAAATAAGATTTCTGGGCGCAAGGAGATTACTAAGTCTGGTGGAGTCGGATTGTATGAAATGATAAGTGCAGTTGAAAAGAGTGCGGATAAGCATAATTGTTATGTGTTAAGTAAGGATAAAGTTATTCAGTTTTTTCCTCAGTTGTTAGTATCAAATATGGATAACTGGGTAGGCTTTAATAAGGAACATGATTTCTTAAATACGCCGCCAGATATGAAAAGTATTGGTTGGTCAAATACTTATTTAATGGGAACCGGTTATAATTTAACATTGATTTATAGGAGTTGTGGTTGATATGGAAAAGAATATAATTAATTTAGAATTTGATAAAATGATTACAAACTTATCAGGAAATCGTTTGGGCGTAAAAGTTTTTAAAGATCAGGTTAAAGACAAATTTGTAGCAGAAAAACAAAATGAAGTCGTATTTCCACAGCAGATTGAAGATATTGCTTCTTCGTTTATTCAAGGATTATATTCAGAGATAAGCGAAAAATATGGAAAAATTGAAGCTCAAAATTTTATGATTTTGACTTCGCAAAATAAAAAAGCACAGGAAAAAATTGAAGAGAGCATAAGAACATATGGGGTGTAGTAGATGAGGACAGAAGAAATAAAAGAAATACTAGAGATTATTGATTCTAATACCAATAAAATGGATGCAGGTGATATTGGTTCACTTGCACTTTCGATTATTGCAATTGTTGTGTCTGTGTTGGCACTTATTTATGAGATTAGATTTAACCGCAGTAATCTACAGGCTATTTACTTTGAACAGATATTTGGTAAGTATTTGAAAGAGAAAATACCGGTAGTGATGGAACAATTAGATTTTAATTCAAATGGAAAATTGAATGGAAATTATACAAAAATCAATAAGGTATTCATGGAAATGATTCGTAAGAGTGGATATTTTAAGTATGCAAAGAATGATTTTTATTCTGAACTACGACAGAAAACAATGGATTTGGAAGATCATTTATTAGACTTAGCAGGAAGAGTGGTGCCAATTGATCAACAATCATGTGAAAAAGTAAAGATACATAAGGAAGTGGAAAATATATTTATTTTAATAAATCGCAATTACCATAAATTTTAAAATGATATATATAGTTGAGTCGATGGGAAAAGGCAGAGTTTACACCAAACATTGAAAAAGTGGTTAAGATCTGTCAGGTGCTGCATGTCTCCGCAGATGAGTTGCTGGAGACTGGAATTAGGTAGTAGAAGAAAGCAAAGAGGTGTCGGTTTTGATGCCTCTTTGCTTTTATTGGCAATATTTAATTGACGAAATATGTAATTTTATTATAGTATAATGTTTCTTGTGCTGCCAAAGATGGTAGGCGGTTAGTCCCTCCTTTCGGAGGGGATTCGCCCCTCTGATTACATAAAGCATCTTCTTCGGAAGAGCAAGTGAAAGGAGGGAGGCCTATGACTATAGATGAAATCTTTCAGTTTGTAATAATGATTACAGCAGTGCTAGTTTGTTTTATACGATTGGTAAACGAAAATAACCGCCCAAAGCCTTCCAAACTTAGCGGTTATTTCGTTTAAGTTATGAGGGGACTGACCGTCTGCTTTACGGTAGCACACCTTTTTTATCTGTCTTTATTATAGTCATAATATTTTAAAATGTCAATAGGCTGGCGAGAGAAAAGCTAGAGGTGCGATGTGAAAGCAGATAAATAATGTTAAGATATATAGTTAAAAACGTAAATTTTTGCAATAGCTGGGTCTCCCTCCGGCTTTATTTTTTTATTTGCCCAAGAGAAAAGAGAAGAAAACACAAAAAGTGTGTAAAAAGTGTGTATAAGTATTGACAAGTGTGTAAAAAGTGTGTATAATGCAAAGTGAGAGGTGGGAAAATAAAAAAATAGAGGAAGGAGATAATTATTATTGAAACAACGTGATTTAGTAAAAAAGCTCGAAAGTGCAGGGTTCGTTTTTGAGCGTCATGGTAGTAGCCATGATATTTATGCCAGAGGGACAGAGAAAGAAGAAGTTCCCCGACATAAAGAAATTAATGAAAGACTAGCAAAAGTAATTTTGAGGAGAAGGGGATTGTTATAATCCCCTCCCCCAAAAAATATATAAATACAAATAAAATGGAGGTTGATAGGAATGAAAGCTGTATATCCTGTGTTTTTTACAAAAGCGGAGGATGTTATTCTAGTAGAGGTTCCAGATTTAGAAATAGTAACTGAAGGAGAAGATATGTCTGATGCAATTGAAATGGCTAGAGATGCAATTGAATTAAAATGCGTATCTTTGGAAGATGATGGTGTGACAATACCGCAACCATCTTCGTTAGAACAGTTAGATGTTAATGAAGGAATTTTTGCTCAAGACGGTCAAACCGTTATTTCTCTTGTTGATATTGATTCTACAGAATATCGAAGAAAAATCGATACAAAAACTGTGAGACGAAATGTGGCTTTGCCAAGTTGGTTAAACTATGAAGCTGAACATGCAGGAATAAATGTTTCACGGATTTTGCAAGAGGCTTTGAAAACTACACTCGGAGTTAAAAGAACAATGTAGAATAAGAGAGATTTTATTACTTCGCATGTTGCAAGAAATGGAGTGATGCTATATGATGGATAGAAGGGTTGTTACTAACTTTTAAGAAATGAAGATTTTGTAGTTGGTAATATTCTTAAGACTGTGGGTGTAAATCCAATATTTAATAAATGTGAAAAAAGGTGTCAGAATTTGACACCTTTTTTCATGGGTGTATCTTCTACTCAATCAAAATTAATAATTTTCACACTAGAGGTTGACAAATACAATATTTCATGATATTGTAAATTTACCTCAAAGGTAAATTTGAAAAGAGGTGAGGCGTTGAAGGTCACGTACAGAACAAAGAAAATTGAAAAGATATGTAAAAATCGTGCGGTGTCTGATAAGGTATATGGGATTGAAATGTCTGAAAAGATACAGCAAAGAATAACTGAGATTAAAGCAATGGATGCTATTGAAGATATGATTAAGTACCATATTGGCAGATGTCATAGGCTAAAAAATAATCGAAAAGGACAATATGCAGTTGATTTAGTGCATCCAAATCGATTAGTATTTGAAAAACATGGTGATGAAATTCAAGTAGCACATATATTAGAGATAGTTGATTACCATTGAGTAAATGATGAGTAAGTAGGAGGTAGCGCTATGGTGAAAAGTCGTAGTTTTATTGCAACACCACCTGGAGCGACAATCAAAGAGCAGCTTATTGACAGGGGAATGAGTCAAAAAGAGTTTGCTGCAAGAATGGATATGTCAGAGAAGCATATTAGTAAACTTATAAACGGAGAAGTACAGTTGACTCCAGAGGCGGCAGTCAGATTGGAGGTCGTATTGGGAGTCCCGGCAAAATTTTGGAGCAATCTTGAGGCGATTTACAGAGAAAAACTGATAAAGGTTGAAGCTGAAAATGCAATGGATGCAGATGAAAAACTTGCCAAACAACTCCCATATACTGAAATGGCTAAATTGGGATGGGTTCCTGAAACGAGAAATGCGAAGGAAAAAGTAATCAATCTAAGAAAATATTTTGAGGTGGTAGAGTTATCTTTGTTAGAGAATAAACAAGTAACAAGAATTGCCTGCAGAAGATTAGCAATAACTGATAAGGGTGACTTTGCTTTGTTAGCATGGGCGCAAGAAGCTAAGATAATGGCTCGTAATATCGAAACTTCACTAATTAGTGTTAAAGGATTGAATAATATCATTCCGAATATTAGAGCAATGACCGTTTTGAATCCTGAGCAATTTTGTTCAAAGCTAAAGAAAATGTTGGCACAGTGTGGTGTTGCACTTGTTTTTTTACCTCATTTAACAGGTTCTTTTCTTCAAGGAGCTTCCTTTATGGATGGGAAAAAAATTGTTGTTGGTCTTACAGCAAGGGGAAAAGATGCAGATAAGTTTTGGTTTAGTTTGTTTCATGAGTTAGCCCATATTGTTTTAGGACATATTGGACAGATTAATGGGACTTCAGCTCAAGATGAAAAAGAGGCGGATAGTTGGTCAAGGAATACTCTGATTGAGGATGCTGCTTTTAATGAGTTCAAGAAAAAAGCAGATTTTTCCGAAACAAGTATTTGTACATTTGCAGAGAGCGTGGGAATTGCACCTGGTATTGTAGTTGGAAGATTACAAAATGAAGGATGTATTAAGTATAGCATGTTGAATAAACTTAAAGAACATTATGAAATAAAATGATTGGTAATAATATATGTGACAAAAGGTGTCAGAATCTGACACCTTTTTAAATTAAATGAAACAGGTGGGGTGGCAATCCCACATCTCTTTTAGACCACAAGGGCGTGACGGCTGCCTGTTCCGTCCTCAGATTTCATTTAATAAAGTTTATGTACTTTTAAAGTATATTACTCATTTTCATCCTCATCTTCATCATCTAAATCAGACGAGGAATCTTCCGGCTGTGGAATGCTCTTGTAGATTACATTGTTTTGTGATTGACGGAATTCTTCAGCAACCATTGTTTTCTTAAATTCAGCAGTAGGATCAATGTCGGCAACAATTTGTTCCAGTTCTTTGACGGATGTGTAGAAAAATTCCTTTCTTAAGTTTACTTTGTTTACACGTTTTTCATTTAAAAGTTGATGCAATTTATTTTCCAAAGCAACGGCATCATCAGAGAAGATAAAACTATGGACGTCAAATTTGAATGGAACGCTCGCACTTCCTAACTCATTTACTCTGTCCTGTGGATCAAGTCTGCGCGTCATACCGATTTTGAAAATGTTTCTTCCGAATGAACCGAGGTTACTTATAATATAGACATTTCCAGCTTTTCCATTTTGCAAATTAGAAATTTCTTCTTTTTTCAATGTAACATCCGAAAGCTGTTTTTCCAATTCTAATATTCGGCGACGGAGAGCAGCGGCTTCTTCGTCACCGCTTTGATCTAATTGTTGATTGAGTTTTGATAATTCGTTTTTGTATTTTTCTTCTTCTTGCTCTACTTTTTTCTTTGCATCGGCTAACGCTTTGCGTTCCGCTGCTTCTTGCCGCATTTGTTCACGGATGGCAAGTTGTTCCTGGCGAGCCTGTTCTTTTTTTACGTAGTAATTGTATTCGATTTTTACAGCTTCAAGGAAGAAATATTCCAATTCGCCTATAAACGAAGTGAGTGTGCCGGCAATAGATTGATTTCCATTTCCGGCAATGGATAAATATTTGGCGGTCATTGCTTTAACTTTTTCAGTCGCTTCGTCGAGCTTGCTATACTTTAAGGAGTATAAAATATTTTGTAATTCTGAACGAAGAGCTATCGTCATAAGCCGGTAGATTGCTTTATTAGCTTTTGTGGTATAACGAGCGGAGTATCGTTCTGTAAGTTTTGTAATCTGTTTATCATTTTTACGGTAGGCCTTGCGCAGAGATTTGACATCCATGCAGTGAAACTCCAGAGTTTCTGAAGCCTGCAATTCAATAATTTCTTTTTCAAGTTCTTCGGTTAAGCGGGATCTATTGTCAATGCAATAAACGACACTTTTGTATAGATCTTTAATACGTTTAATCCTGTTTTTCTGCGTCTCCAATTGTTTTTGAGAAGCAATTTCTTTTTGTGTTAGTTCAATTATTGCATCTTGCAGTTCCGCTTCTGTATGCCTTTGTTCAACGATGTGTTCGTGAATTGAAGCCAGTTCCTGATTCATTTCATCTTTTTCTTGTGCAAAATCTTTTTGTGCTTGTTCGACTAGTTTAGTAACTTCATCGTAACGATCACAGCCAATTTCATAGTATTTCTTTTGTGCCTTTTCAGCGGTTTGATATAGTTCCATAAATTTTTCGTCGCGTTTCTTTTGAAGATATAGTCCCAATATTCCCAATATGGGCGCAATGACTAGAAACCATAGCGCAAACATGATAGCTATAAATTCTGTCTTATATAAAAACGCAAGTTTTTCATTCTCTAACATAATATCATATAATGGTTTTCTTTTTAAAGGTATCGAATTGTCTGTGGAAGATGAAGGTGTTGATTTTTTTGTAAAAGATGTATTTTGGTGTGTTATAACATATATACAAAAGAACAGCATAATAGTTACAGTAAGTAAAATAAATATAGTTACAGTCATAGTGGAATCCCCCCAATAAGTTTTTTTCCATCTTATCATATATGGAATTTTTTGTAAAGACAAAAGGTGTCAGAATCTGACACCTTTTGCAATAAAAAAGAGAGAACTAGTTTCTCCCCGATACGCTTATTATTTGTCTTTAGAGTTGATGGAAAGATTCGTTTGATTAATTGCTGCTCGATTCTGCTTGAACCTCCTGAACAGACTTGTGTAAAAATTCCATAAGATCAGAGCGCATATCTTTAGGTAAGGCAAGATAGTTGTTAAGAATTTTTTTTTCCAAGGAGGACATGTTAAATTGTCCAGCCAAATCGTCAAGAGGTTCGGAAGCAGTTTGTTCCCGACCGAGAAGGTAGTCAGTAGTAACATGAAAAAGATCGGCAATTCTACACAATGTTTCATATTTTGGTTCACTGACTCCTTGCTCGTATGTTTGCCATGCTCTAAGTGTGATACCAAGGGCATCAGCACAAGCTTTTTGGGTTAAATTTTGTAGTTCTCTAGCATTTTTAATGTTATTTTGCATCAGAAATACCTCCAGTTCGGTTTTCTTTAACTGTAACATGAATAATGTTATATGTCAATGAAATACCTCTGTAAAAATGTATGTTTTATATTTAAAAATAAAAGATTATAGCATGGAGTGACATGATAAATGATATAAAATGCTTGACAGATAACATTAATAGTGTTATATTGTATTCACAGACAAACATAAAAAGTGTTACTGAATAAGCAGGCAAGAGGCAGAAAGGAGAAAGACATGGACGATATGAACACATATGAGTTAGAAACATTCCTAAAGATGATACTTGAAATCTTAAATGGTTGTAAGGAGCTTGAAGAAGCAAAGAAAAAAATAAAAGCCTTGCTTGATAGATAAGCAAGGCCACACAAAGAATATCAAACGCAAATGGTGACTTGCCCACCGTTTGCAATTGATAATACTATAATACCTGAACGGAAGTAAAAAGGCAAGAAGAATTTTCGAAATGAGGTGAATGTTATGACGGAAGACGAAAAAATTGCAATGATAAAATTACTTCGCCAATTACCGAAACAAAAACAGCGCGAGTTTTACTATATGATTAAAGGTGCGGCATTTGCGGCAAAGAAAACCAAAACTGCATAGGAGGAGCAATAGCATGGTAGAGACAATTATTTTTATAGTTTGGCTTTTAATTGTTATATCGCTTGCAGTGCATGAGTACCGAATGTATCCAGAAGCATCAACGTATATCACTATTATGACAATACTTATTCTGATACAAACATTCTTGGCAGTTGCAGATGATATTGATAAGTTTGAGTTTGATGGATTATTTCATATCCTCAGCCCAAGCGCGCAGTAAAAGGCAGAAAAGCAATAAGAAAAGGCAGAGTAGAAGATAAGGATGCAGTAGTGCAAGAAACAAGCCTATAAATATAATGCTGGGAAGATTAATCAAAAGAGTGTTTAACAGCATTTTCATTTTGGTTCGATACTGCTTGTAACATAATCGATAATGAATATTACGTACTGGTAAAAATGCACGTTTACACAATTTATCATAATCATTAGATACTATATCACATATATCAAACCAAAGGCAGTTGCCGTATTTATCTCTTTCAAAGCAGTCGGGATCTTTAGAAAGAACATGAATGCATCGAGATAAAGACGGATTTATGAGTAGTAAATGGGAAGCCTCTGCTTCATAATAAGCCGTTAAAAATGGTTGAACTGTTTCGTAGGATACATTTTTGTATAAAAAGGGTTCTATTGCAACAAAAAGTGGATGATATACCTTTTCAAGTCGTTCACGAGCTACAGAAGACTGGTTGTCATTATGTGTAAAACGCATGGTAACAATGGCAATTATGACGGATATTACTGGAGTTAGATATTTGTATAGGTACTCTATGTATTGCATAACAAGTTATCCTTTCATTGGTTATATATGGGAAATTATATCAAATATAATTTGTAAAAGCAAGAAGTGAAAAGTAAAGAGATAAGGAGAGAAGAACGGCATGGTAGTACGACGATTTATCGGAAAAGTAATTGACTACTATGTTTTGGCGATCAAAGCTATGGTTTCATCACTTTTTCCGGCAACTCATTACACCAAAGCATACATTCCGCACAAAAATTACCGGGAGTATCTTACCATATATACAGAGTGGCTCGGTCAAACGATCGACACGGAAGTATTTGAGTTGGCAGATAGTCCAAGACGGAGACAGTTTTTGAAAAGATTGTATGAGGATGGAAAGATTTCGGAGCATGAATACAGAAAATGTCTGTCGCCAGAAAGGGAGGAAACAAAAACATGATCAACATGACTTTGACGGTAGCAATAGTTGGCTTGGTGGCTTATAGTATTCATTTGAAAATTGTTATGAAAACCATAAAGGCTTTTTTACAAATGAAAGACATCAAGCCAACAGATGAAGAGCTAAAGAAATGCTCTGGGATGGTTATAAAAGGAAAATAATGTAGATGACCTAATTGAGCCAGATTTTAACGGCGGAAAGGAGAGCAATATGGTTACTGTGATTTTAACATTACTGACAATCGCATTGGTTATCCGTATCATTGTTATGAAAGGCGCCATCAAAACGCTGACATTATCCCTAATCATGCGGGGGATTGAGCCAAGCAAAGAAGAGTTGGAACAGTGCGGAGAGATAGTCAGAAAGAACATGTTTAAGTGAGAAGCCTATGAATGAAATAGAACTCAATAAATCAGATGTATGCGAAATTGAGAAGAAAGCATCTTCCACAAAAGTAAAGTATGACAATGTGTTTTATGTCATGCCGGATGATATGAGCAAGATGATCATTATTTCGCCATCGGTACCAGGAGCAACCTTAAAACTTGGTATAAAAGAAGCAGAGGTGTTGGTTAAAATCCTAGAGCAACAAATTCGTTTATGGAGGTGAACGTTATGATGAAAAATTATGAACCAACTGAAAGCGAAAAGCAAAGAGACAAAGAAAACTCAAGACGAGAGTATCAGTCCAATATGACAAAGTCATATCGCAATAAAAATCGTGGACTTGATATAAAAATTGAAGCCATGGAGATTTTGAGAAAACGATTGGTTGAATTGGATGAAGAGCTTGACAGCCAGCAATCTTCGACGTTGTCAAGGAGCGAACGGCTTAAGATCATGGCTGTCATGGCTCAACTTGGGAATGCGATTATTCCGGATTAAACAACATCAGCGGAATCGCCCCATTTGAATCCCTCATGTTCAGAAATGTCATGATAAAGAGTTTCATAATCCCAGACAAGATTACTAAAATTTATAAGAAATTCTCTATCGGACATATCTTTAATATTTTCCGTTGCTGCCATTTTGGCAAGAGCAGCGAGTGGAATCATATCTTGCATATTAAATTTGCAATACATATGTATTTCCTCCTTCCCTTATATACTCGACTGCTGGCACAGTCTGTACCAATAGTATAAGGGAAGAGGTAAAAAATGTAAATGAAAATAGAAAAAAATGTCAAAAAAAGAAGAAAGAAAGGAAGGATCTTATGACACCAAATTTTAATCTGGAGATACGCCTTGTTGAACAGGGCAAAACAAATCAATTAGCGCAGATTATCGTAGATTATGCAGCAAAGAACGAGTTTACAGCTAGAAACATTATGGAGTCGGTTGATGTAGCACTGGCACACATGAAAAATAATGCGGTGCTGACGAAAGAAGACTAATCGGTTAAAGGCAGGAGGAAGAGAAATGCAGAACAAAATCCAGAAGAACATCGTATCTCTTTTCGGAAAAATCATATCTGAATGGGAATACGATCACGAAACGATGAATGAACGATTCGGAAGGGTATCTTTCCGAATTGAGCGCCAAAGTGGGACATCCGATGTCCTGCCATTGATGGTGTCGGAGAAGTTTTTAGAGGTCGGCGAGATTAAAGTAGGAACATTTGCCACCGTAAACGGAGCGTTCCGTTCCTACAATATTCAGGACGAAGCCGGAAAAAGCCATTTGGTTTTGGTGGTTTTTGTTGACGATTTGTTCTTGTTCACCGCGGATCACGATATGTGGTGGAAGAATGAGGCGTTGTTGGATGGGTACATCTGTAAGCCAACGATCTACCGCAAGACACCATTGGGGCGAGAGGTTACAGACTTTATTCTTGCCGTTAATCGTGCTTACGGCAAGACGGATTATATTCCTTGCATCTGCTGGGGCAGAAATGCCAAGTTTGCCGCCCATTTCAAGGTGGGTGATATGGTTACGGTTTCCGGCAGACTCCAGAGTCGAGAGTATCAAAAGACGATGGAAGACGGAACAGTCATAAACCGTACAGCCTATGAGTTATCCGCACGATCTGTCGATCGGATATCCATAGCGGTTTAGATAAATCCAAGTGACCTTCCCATCCGGTTGGTGGTCGGAAAATATGAACTGGATGGAGGGGCGGTCGGAAATAGGCAGAGAGGTTTCCTCGCTTCTGAGTGGGTGTGACGCGGAGTATCTTTCAGGCATGTGGAAGTACTGGGGTTCGAATCCTCACACACTCATAGGGCGCAGTCCCCACATTCACTTTTTTAACATACCCCCTGGTAGAATATTTTTTCCAACTACTGCGCCCTTATTTTTTTAGAAAAGAGGTGAAACACATTGGAAGCAGTCGAATTGAAAAACATTGCCGGCGGAGCATTGCAGGCAAAGTTCAACAAAGCAATGGAGGCGGTGGTCGCCAATTTATTGGATCCCAATACTCCATCGAAGGACAAACGAAAGATCACGATAGAAATGACCTTCGTAACAGATGAAGAGCGGACGCAGGTGGCATCCACCGTATCCGTTAAGCAGAAACTCGCACCGCTTCATCCAATCAATACCCAGTTTGGCATCGGGAAAGATTTGAAGGATGGTGGAAACTTCATCGAAGAGTATGGTCAGCATCTTCCGGGACAGCTGGCACTCAATGAAAATGTAAACGAACAAACGATAAATGGACAAGTAGTAGATACCGATACCGGAGAGGTATTGGAAAGTAAAGTAGTAGATTATCGCAAGAGAGGTGCTATGTAGGAATAGCACAGAAAGGAAACAATATGATCAAAGAAGCACTACAGTATGTTGTCGGCTTACGGAAGCCGGAAGTATTGAATATTGACGGAACGTCGTATTCAGACAAAGAATTAGTGGAGATTGAGCCATTTATTCATCATGCGGATCCCCTTTCGATGCACACGCTCACTAGTTTAGTGGAGTATATACGAGAGAAAGTAGATACGATGGGGGAACATATGCTTATCCATGTTGAGTCACCTACAGAAGTAGGTTTGTCAGGTGCATTGGATGCGAAGCGAATGCGTGAGCGTCTGTGCTACGTTCAAGCCTCTGTTCCGGAATTTTGTTTCGGACATTATTACGATTCAGAAGAGTTTATCATCGCATTGCAGTCAATGTTTATCCCTTCGGCAGACCGTGATTTGCTTTTACGCTTTGCCGGGACCAGCGAGGCGGGAACGATAGCCGCTTATGGTGATGATGGTGTGACCCAGAAAGCTACGATCAAGCAGGGAATTGTCAACAAAGAAGAGGCAATCATTCCGAACCCGGTGTGCTTGCAGCCGTACCGGACTTTTGTAGAGGTAGACCAGCCAGCTTCCCAATTCATCTTTCGAATGAAGCAGGAGCAGGGCATGGGGATTCGATGTGCTCTTTTTGAAGCCGATGGCGGAGCATGGAAGAATCAGGCTTGTCAGAATATTGAACAGTACCTGAAAAAAGAACTGAGTGATGTAACAGAACCACGGATCACAGTAATCTCATAAAAGAAATCTGGGCATGAAAAGATTTACGCTGGTTTAAAACTCCAGTGAGCGGGTTCGATTCCCGTGTGCCCCTTTTAACAAGAAAGGAGCAGCCCTATGAAGAAAGAGCAAAAGACGAAAAAAACAATCCTCGGTCATGTCATTCTCTTTGTGTTATTTATTATTTTGATGCTAAAGGGAGTGACATGCGGGGTGGATTGGAACCATGTGGACGAAGCAGAAAGATACTTAGATAATTATTATGGAGGAAGGATGAATCAGTATGAAGCGAGAGAAGACATTAAAAAGAAATGCATTGATCTACAAACAATTCCTTAAAGGAATGTCAAAAGATGAACTTGCGAAAAAATTTGACATGACTCGTGATCACGTAATCACTATTATTTCCTCAGAAAAATCACGTAATAATGGTACGATAGAAGAAGAACGTGAGAAAAAAGCGCGAGTTTTTAATTGGCGGTTAGAAAAATTTAAGGACAGTATCGAGCTGGGTGACGTTATTGTTTTTTATAAAAAACTATTGACAGATGGAGACAAGCAAGAAGAAATCAGAAAGCAGGTCGGCGAAGTGATTTATAAAAACAGTCACTTTGTTACCCTGCGTGGTGAACTCTTTACAGAATCCTTTTTGTATGGAGATCTGCAAAAACAG
>OGPJ01001915.1_pt1 | contig 13844 bp, 10 predicted proteins | sample 1552831 | NCBI WGS metagenome assembly OGPJ01 (sample SAMEA2579914, study PRJEB22360) | human gut metagenome | biome: human gut; feature: human-associated habitat; material: faeces | place: Denmark | collected 2008/2010
TACCCGGATTAATCTCCAGTAAGCTATTTTCCATCAAGCGTGCAAGATACGGACTGATATAAATAACGAGTGGGACAAGTGATGCTGTACTTCCGATAGTTGTTCCGACAATTGCTCTTGTCAGTGGCATGATTGCTACCAGTAAGATCACAAATGGAATACTTCTTACTATATTAATATAGATACTTACAATATTGTAAAGGATCAGATTCTCTATCAGTCCTCCCTTACGGCAAAGTACAAGGATCAGTGCCAAAATAATTCCTATGATTGTTCCAATAATCAGTGACCATGCAACCATATATAAGGTCTGTCCACCACTGGTCAGTAACTTTTCCAGTGATACTCCAAAATACTCTTGTTCCATTAAATCGCCTCCACTCTTTCTCTGATTACTCCATTCTCATCAATCTGTTTCTCAGCTTCTAATATTTTCTCTTCCGTTCCGATCAGCTGCAAAATGAACACACACATTACATTCTCCTGCAATTCCTGCACGGTCGCTCCCAGAATATTTACTACAATTCCATCCACATGACAGATATCTGAAATCACAGGTCGTTTTACACTGCTTCCGATAAACTTAAGCCTCTCTACCCGGAAATGTTCTTTCTGTTCTTTCACAAGACTTAGAATGCTTTCCGGAATCTGATCATTTACTACAGTCTGAACGAATCTTCTTGTAACAGGTGCCTGTGGCTTTCCGAATACATCAAGCACACTTCCGGCCTCTACTACTTGTCCGTTCTCCATAACTGCTACTTTATTACAGATCATCTGAACGACCTGCATCTGATGTGTGATCAGAAGGATTGTAACTCCCATCTCCCGGTTGATCTTCTTAAGCAGTTTCAGAATGGATTCTGTAGTTTGTGGATCCAGTGCACTTGTTGCCTCGTCACAGAGCAGGATGTCCGGTGTTGTTGTCAGTGCCCTTGCGATCCCCACTCTCTGTTTCTGTCCTCCCGAAAGCTGACCGATTTTTTTGTCATAAGTATCGATTTTCAGTTCCGAGAGGATTTGCTTGATCGTTGTGTCGTAATCCCAGGCCGAATGGATATCCATTTCGGGAATCAGTTTTTCTAAAGCTTCGGTATGGTTGTGCGCAACTGCTTCTTCATAAGCTTTAATCAGCTTCAACACAGGAGAATCCGAGTGGAATACTTCTTCGAATACAGAATTTTCGGGATCTAAAGCCGGATCCTGGTCCAGGATACCCACTGTGATGTCGTTTCTGAAAATTACCGTCCCGCTCTCCGAGGTATCTTTTCCGGCAATAATCCGCAAAAGCGTGGATTTACCCATTCCGTTTTTGGCGATCAAGGCTACTTTTTGTCCTTTACCGATCCCGAAAGATATATTTTCGAATAACAGTTGCTCGCCGAACCGTTTGCTGAGATTATCTACTTGTAAATAACTGATCATAATTTTATGTGTAATACGGGACAAAGATAAGAAATTAATGACTACTCAGGTATTTTTTCCGTTCTTCTTCCGGGAAGTGCTCGATGGCATAGCGGAGCATGGTGCGGGGCATCCGGCTGGAACGGGAAGATAAAAAGTCTTTCAATACCTGACGGTCTTTTTTGCCGGTTTCACGGAGCAACCAGCCGACGGCTTTGTGGATCAGATCGTGGGGGTGGTTCAGAAGCAGGTCCGAAATAGCCAGACAGTCCCGGAAATCTCCTTGCCGGACAAAATGCATACAGCTGACTATAGCTATCCGCTGTTCCCACATATTGGACGAGTGGGCTAAAACATACAATATCCCGCGGTCTTTATCTGTCAACCATACTCCCAAAAGCTTGTAGCAGGTGAGGTCTACCAAATCCCAATTATTGATGTTTCGGGTTTGTGAAAGGTAGAAATCGACGCAGGTTTGCCGGAAAGCTTCGTCTTTGTTTTTAGTAAATTGGTCTACCAGGATAAGCAAGCCGGTTAGCCGGATTTCATGGTAGGGAGAAGAGATCAACTCGGCTAAGACCGGAGGTGTTGCTTTACGGTATTTCAGTGCTATGCTTCTTTGTTCGGGAACGGTGATTCCCAGGAAAAGATCTCCTTCTCCGTATTGACCTTTCCCGGTTTTGAAAAAACGGGAAAGGTGTGCGGCTTTATCCGGATTACCGAGGGCATTTAATTCGGCTATGATGTCTTGTGCCGTCGGAGTGGCATGGGTTTCGGGCTTCATCAGTTCAGTTTTTTTCGCCACACCAGTTGCTCCAGCAATAAAGCCGATACAGCGATCAGGATAAACCAGCCGGTGAGGTATTTGTTATTATCTTGTAAAACAATCTCTTTTACTAATTCGCTATTGTGATCGAAGCAGGTTGTTTTAATATCTGGCACCTTGCTTCGGGGAAAATATTGGCTTAGTTCCTGTTCCTTACAAAATTCCATTTGTGATTCGGTACGGTCGTAGTTCCAGGCCAGTACATCGACCAGACGGTCTTCCTGGTATACTTCGAATAATCCTGCTTCTTGTATGGTCGTTGCGTTGGTGAGTTGCAGGTCGCCACTGAAATTTTTCCGCACCTCAGGGATAAATTCAAAGGTGTGGTTTTCGTTCCGGATTTGCAGGGGTTGGTTGGTCTGGATCGTTCGGGTATTCAGAAGTACGGGAGCGGTGGTATTCAGAAAGTAGGAGGTATGAAGACCGGTATTGACCTGAAAAGCCATGTTGACCAAAAGTGGTACGAACAAAGGATGAAATACCAGATCACTGTCGGTGGGCAGAAAGTTGAAAGCAGAAAGGTAAAGATTTCCTTTGCCGTAATGCCGGGATACCAATAGAGGTGCCGAGTGTTTATCCGATAATAAGATTTCGGTATGGGCGGGTAAAATAAGCCGGTAATACTGACGGATTTGAGGGAGTATTGTTTTAATATCCGGTTGTTCGAATGCATCCCGGAATAAGGCTGCCTGGGTTTCGATATGAGCGATTACGGTATTGGTATCCCGTTTGTCGTAGCGGGGAGCTTGTATTTTTTGTAAGAATTTATTCTGAACTTCGGGAGAGGAAGAGTCCGGAAGAACCAATAGATTGCCTCCGTTCATCAGATAGTCTTCCCACATGCTTTCCAGACCCGTAGAGCTGTCGGTCAGACCGTCCAGGATAATCAGGCTGTAGCGGGGAAGGTTTTGCCGGACTGCCTGGTTGACAGGAATGGAGGTAAAACTAAAATGGCTGGAATCCGAAAATAGTTTTCCAAAATAGGGATTTTCCTCCTGTTGCCATAAATACAGAATTTCGGTATTTTCACTGACCGGATAGGCAAAATAAAATGTATTGTCGAAAAGGACCGGAAAATCGGAGATTTCTACCGTTCCCTTATAAAAGTCTTCTGCTGTGTTCAGATAACTGATTTCAACCTTCTTTTCGCTATGGGCTTCGAGATCGGTTTGGATGATGCTGCGCTTTTTTCCGTTGATCGTCAGGGTGAGCGGAATATGGTGAAAATCCCTGTCTGAAGTGTTGACCAGGGTGATATATACTGTTTCGGATTGATTTTGTTTATGGAAGGCTTGCCCGAAGTTCACTTCTTTGATATAGAGATTACTTCGGTTTTCAGGTTTCATCATCAGAAAGACGGATTCCAGGGTTGAGTCGGTGATGATGTGTTGGAAATCACAGTTCTTTTTCTGGAAATCAGAAATCAGGAATAGCGTACCCGGCTGGTTTTCTCCCGATTCTTTTACTTCTTTATAGACTTGAGAAAGTGGTTTAGTGGCCGGGCTGATTTTAAGATTCCCGATAGCCTGGAGCATTTTTTCTTTATCCAATGTGACCGGAAGAACTTTATCATTGGTGAACAAGCTGAAACGGCTACCGGCGGGATAGGTATCGACGATGTCGAAAAGATGTTTTTTCGCTTCTTCGAAAAGACTTCCTTGCGAACCTGTATTGGTCATCGAGAAAGAATTGTCGGCGTAGATAAAAATCCGGGGAGTGGTCGTTGCGGGTAAAGCTTTTCCTTCCGGGTTGAGATAGGGGGTAGCAAAAGCGATGACGATACAGCTTAAAGCTAATAGACGCAGAAACAACAACACTAAATTTTTTAAACGTGAACTGTTTTTCTTTTGCTTTTGTAAAGCTTCCAGAAAGTTGAAGTTGCTGAAATAGACTTTTTTATATCGCTTTAAACTGAACAAATGTAATAGAACAGGTATAACCAATAACAGTAATCCGTATAGAAATACCGGATGTAGAAATTGAATGACTGATAACATAAATACTCGATTTATCGATTAAATATACCTGATTGAGGGTACCGACTATTTGCGGGAGTAAAAGTAGCAATAATTTCTGTTTTTCGGGATAAGTTTATCCCGGAGAGTGAGGCGGTTTGTATATCTCTGACTGTCAGTTTGAAAAAATGAATTGTTAGTAAAAAAGCCGTTTTTGTTATTAAAAAGGTATTCAAAAATCAAAGAGATAATTTTTTTAATTGTACTTTTACGACAAATATCATAAAATGGGAATTTATGTCTAAGATCATTGCTATTGCAAATCAAAAAGGTGGTGTCGGAAAAACAACAACTTCAGTGAATCTTGCTGCCAGTCTGGCAGTTTTGGAGCAAAAAATTTTGTTGGTAGATGCAGATCCACAGGGAAATGCTTCGTCTGGATTGGGATATGACGTGCAAAAATTAGGAGATTCGACCATCTATGAATGTCTGGTCGACGGACTGGAAGCAGAAAAGGCAACATTGAAGACTGAGATCGACCGTTTAGCTTTATTACCTTCTAACATTAACCTGGTCGGAGCTGAAGTAGATATGATGAATCTGGAGGACCGTGAAAATATCATGAAGAAAGTGCTTGCACCGGTGAGGGATAAATACGATTATATTCTGATCGACTGTTCACCTTCTTTGGGACTGATTACCGTAAATTCACTGACAGCTGCCGACTCTGTGATTATTCCGGTGCAATGTGAGTATTTTGCTTTGGAAGGACTTGGAAAATTGTTGAGTACGATAAAACTGATTCAGAAACGGTTGAATACCGATCTGGAGATCGAGGGATTTGTGTTGACGATGTACGATGCCCGGTTGAGGTTGTCGAATCAGGTGGTTGAAGAGGTGAGAAAGAATTTTCAGGATATGGTGTTCAAGACATTGATCAACCGGAATACGAAACTGGCAGAAGCTCCCGGATTCGGACAGCCTGCTATCCTCTACGATGCAAATAGCCGTGGATCTGAAGACTATATGTTGTTGGCACAAGAGTTGATTAAAAGAAATTTGGAATAAAAGTAGATCTACATTAAAATAAATACAGAAGGAAGATTTTCGATTTACGATCGTATCCCTTTTTATATCGAATCGTAAATTTATAATCAAAATGAAATAGAGTTATGGCAAAAAAAAATGTATTAGGACGGGGGTTGGGAGCCCTGATTGCTGATGCGGCTGAAGAACCGGTGACCAGAGAGATTGTCGTATCGGCCATACAAGAGTTGAATCTTGCCGATATCCGTCCCAATCCTTTTCAGCCGAGAACGGAGTTTGACGAGGAGGCTCTGAGTGAGTTGGCTGCCTCTATTAAAGCGATAGGAATTGTACAACCCATTACCGTGAGGGCTGTCGAAGAAGGGAAATATGAGATTATTGCCGGAGAAAGAAGATTCCGGGCTTCCAAATTAGCCGGGTTGTCGACTATTCCGGCTTATATTCGTAAAACAGAAGACGATAGTCTGCTGGAATTAGCTTTGATCGAGAATATTCAGCGTGAAGATCTGAATGCGATCGAGGTTGCCATCAGTTACCAGCGTTTGATAGATGAATGCAATCTCACTCAGGATGGCTTGAGTGAGAGAGTCGGGAAAAAAAGAGCTACTATTGCCAATTATCTTCGTTTATTGAAATTGCCTGCTCAGATTCAATTGGCTGTCCGGGATAAAAAAATTTCCATGGGACATGCGCGGGCGATATTGGGAGTAGAGGACCCGGATACCCAGCTGATGATCTTCGAACAGATTCTGGAGTATGATTTCTCGGTGCGGAAAGTGGAAGAGATCGTCCGGGAATTGGTACATCCTCAGGTGGAAGAACCTGCAGAGGCTCCGGTCGTTGAAGATAAACCGAAGAAGAGTAACGAGATCGGAGATTATATCGAGTTGCAAAAACATCTGTCACGGCGTTTCGATACCAAGGTGGAACTGAAACGCAATGAAAGCGGGAAAGGAAAAATTATTATAGGCTTTAAGTCTGATGCAGAACTGGAAAAGATCATCGAGTTGTTGGATAAGATTGAATGAGAAAAATTGTTTGTTTGATAGTAGCCATTTTGGCAGGACTTAGTGTGAAAGCATTGAGTTTATCGCAAGATTCGGTGACTCAGCTAGTAACTGCCGACGATACGCTTAAAGCTTTTGAGAAGATCGTCAGGAAACCTCATTCTCCTCATAAAGCCACGATTATGGCTATGCTTCTTCCCGGATCGGGACAGATATACAACGGACAATGGTGGAAAGTGCCTATCCTGTACGGGGGTATGGCTGCCGATATTTATGGTATTGTCTGGAATCAGAAGCGTTTCAAGGAGTATCGGGATGCTTATGTCGAATGGGTGCAGTATCTGGATGCGAAAGCCAAAGATCCGGATACGCCTTATCCGCAAAATCCCGCGTGGGATAAAATTCCCAAAGCTTTCGATGTGGAGACCGATCCTTATTTGCAAACATCCCGGGGACAAACCTGGTTTAAAAATACGTTGAGTAACCGGAAAACTTCTTTTAAGCGGAACCGGGATTTGTGCTATATTGTGATGGCCGCTATTTATGCCATTAATATTATCGATGCCACGGTGTATGCGCATTTTTATGATTTTGAGATAGATGATAATCTGAGTTTTAATTTACAACCTACTTCTTCCTATAGTCCTGTTAGCGGAGGAAGTATCGGTTTGGCTTTAACTTTTAATTTTTAACGCGAGATGATACGTTTTTTGTTTTTTGCTGTATCCTGTCTGCTATATCATGGTGTATGCGGGGTGAATGTGGTGTCTGAGGATTGTGTTGCTTCGGTAGAGCAAGATACTGTAATTGAAAATCAGATTATAACGGATTCTATTCCGGAATCTTTTCTGGAGAAATTGGATTATTATTATACGAGCTGGTATACAGGGAAACGGGATAGTACTTATTATGTCGATTCGCTTTGTATAGCAGAGAGTTGTAAAAATATTATTCCCTGTAACGATTCGGTTTATCTGTTGCGTTTGGATTCTTTACAATCTGCCGTTCCATTGTCGTTCAACGATATTGTCCGTACGTACATCGAACTGTATACGGTGAAAAAACGGTTGCAGGTAGCCAATATGTTAGGACGGAGTGAATATTATTTCCCCATTTTCGAAGAAGCGTTGGATGCAGAGTGTATGCCTTTGGAACTGAAATATTTGCCTGTAATCGAGAGTGCTTTAAATCCGAAAGCTTTATCCAGGGCGGGGGCCTGTGGATTGTGGCAATTCATGTACGGCACAGGGAAAATGTATAAGCTTGAAATCAATTCCTATGTCGACGAACGCCGTGATCCGGTAAAAGCAACTCAGGCGGCAGTTCGCTATCTGAACGATCTGTATGCTATTTATGAAGACTGGATTCTGGTGATAGCTGCTTATAACTGTGGGCCGGGGAATATCAATAAAGCGATTCGTCGTTCCGGAGGAAAAAAGAATTATTGGGATATATACTATCATCTGCCTAGAGAGACCCGGGGATATGTGCCCGCTTTTATCGCTGCGAATTATGTATTCGCTTATTATAAAGAACATGGCATTTTCCCGATAGAATCACCCTTGCCGCCGATGTGTGACAGTATTATGGTGAACGATGCTTTGCATTTCGAGCAAATTGCGGCCAAGCTGGATTTTTCTGTTGAAGAATTGCGTGATTTGAACCCTCAGTACCGGGCCGACGTTATTCCTGCCGGTTTTGGAAAATCGTACGCTTTGAAGATGCCTTATAACCATATCGGTAGTTTTATCGATAATCAGGATTCTATTTTTGCTTGTAACCGCAGTAAATATTTCAACGATAGCGATCGGACCGCCGATCCTAAAAACCGGATTAAAGTGCATGCACAGGCTTTGGGACAGGACGGACGGGCCCGTTTGGTATATACTGTGAAAAGTGGTGATGTACCCGGAGCTATTGCTATGAAATTCAATGTCCGCTTGGCCGACCTGAAATACTGGAACAACCTCAATAAACGGATGACGATCCGGCCGGGGCAAAAATTGGTGGTGTATGTACCTGAGAAAAAAGCCAATCAATACAAGAATAAGGCTGCTTATACCGGTAAGGAAGATAACGTAGCCTCAGCCCCGAAAGTCGAAACGATCGATGGTGAGTTTGTATTGTATACCGTCCGGAAAGGAGAAAACCTTTGGTCTATCGCCAAGAAATATCCGGGAGTATCGAATAAGGATATTATGCGCTGGAACGGAATCTCTGAAAATCAGGTCAAAGACATTCGTCCGGGACAAAAGTTAAAGATAAAGATTTAGTTTAATTTTTTTTCATTAAGAATAATATACAACTTTCAAATTAGGTATTAATTAAAAAACACCCAATTTTACAAATCCGGGTGTAAAATTGGGTGTATTTTTGTAAAATACTGATAATCAGTATTTGTTGTGGAGCAGCAGGGAATCGAACCCTGGTCCAAACACGGAATCCATATGCTTTCTACATGCTTAGTCGCTTATTGGTTTTCGACGATGGTCCGGAAAGTGACACCCAAGCCATCGCTTATCCTCTTAAATTTTCGCCTTTCGCCAAAGGTGGGCTAAGACTAACCTTAAATTGACTGCACCCCGTATGCCGACCGGAATAAGGTGGAACCACCGGCGGGATGTCCCGTCCCCGTTCCTTGAACAGGGATTAAGCCTTCAATCTTCTAAAGATTAGGCAGCGAGAGCGTAATTATTTTCGCCAACTAAAATTTTGTGTCCGGGATTTACGGGCCGTTTCACTGCTCCCGACATGCTTACATACCTATTCTTCATGCTGTCAAATCCAGGTCTGCCCCATGGTATGCGAGGACAAAGATAGGAAGAAACCCGGTAAATCATATCAAAAGAGACTTAAATTTATAATTTTTGGTAGTTATATACATATTTATACCTACAAACGTACATTTCATGTAAATATCTATATAAATACCAAAAATGAAATCGTGCAGATCCGGGAAGGTTCTGCACGATTTTTATTTTGAATGAGGGGTAAAATTATTCTCCGATCATAAAATGATGGTATCCCTTCATTTTTTGCCAACTGCCCCGGGTGAAATCGGGGACCTCGACGGGCATGCTGTTGTTTTCGATGGAGAGGCGGGTGAGTTCGCCCAGACAGGACCATTCGGCTGCGTCATAGACATCTTGATCGAGAGGGAGGCCGTGGCGTAAACAATATACCAACCGGCAATCCATGATGAAGTCCATGCCACCGTGTCCGCCGACTTTTTTGGCTTTTTCCTCCAGTTCTTTCTGAATGGGGTGTTTGTATTGCTCCATCAGCGCCTGTTTCACATCTGCCGGGACGAACGAGTGCATACTTAAATTTTCGTGATCGGGTACACCTTCGACCTGCTCCGGAGAACGGAATGTATAGCCTTCTACCGGATATTTGTTGGCGAAACCTTCGGTGCCGGTCAGTTGGTACATCCGGGAATAAGGCCGGGGATTCATGACGTCGTGCTGGATGTGCATGGTTTGGCCGTTTTCGGTCATAATCATCGTCATCGTATGGTCTCCGTTCTGAAAATCCTTACCGTCCCGTTTGTTGATCTTTTCTACCAGTTTCGGGCCGGTCAGGGCTTTGGTATCCATAGAAACGAGGTAGTTCATTTTATTTCCCCGGTGGATGTCGAGGAGTTGACAGGCAGGTCCCATGCCGTGGGTGGCATATACATCCCCCCGGTATTTTTCATTGAAATCCAGCCGCCAGTTGCCTTGATAGGCCGCCCAGAATTCTTCCAGGTTGTGGATATACGAACCTTCGACATGGAGGATATCACCGAACAATCCATGTTGGGCCATATTCAGGGTGGTGAGTTCGAAAAAGTCGTATACGCAGTTTTCCAGCATCATACAGTGCTTGCGGGTCTTTTCGGAAGTATTGATCAGTTGCCAGCATTCATCGAGATTCATGGCTGCGGGGACTTCGATGGCGACATGTTTACCGTGTTCCATGGCGTAAACGGCTATGGGAGTATGCAGCAACCACGGAGTGACGATATATACCAGATCGATATCGGGGCGTTCACAAAGTTGTTTCCAGCCTTCTTCTCCACTATAGGCGGCAGCCTGGGGACGATTGTTTTTGATGAGGATCTCCTGGGCTTTTTCTACCCGTTCGGGATAAAGGTCACAGAGGGCTTTGATGGCGGTACCTTCGATTTGGGTAAAACGATAGACGGCCCCCGGGCCGCGCATGCCTAATCCGATAAAACCGACCCGTACGGTGTCGAGGGGTGCACAGCGAAGGCCTATGACGTCTGTCTGACCGGCCGGACGTTCCGGAATAGCGGTGCGAATCAGATTGGGAGTCGTTTGATCCGAAGATTTAGGACATTGGCAACTGCTGATGCCCAGGATCAGAAAAGCGGTCAATAGGTAAGTGATTTTTTTCATATAATTACTGATTTGAGAGTTGATTAATCCAGGCGTTCATTTCTTCCAGATGACTGTCTATGCTGTGGAGATGGGTCAATTGAGCCAAGGTCCGTTGCAGGTTGTGTTCGGGATATTGGATTTTGTAGTATGTATCTCCGTTGAGGTAATCGGTCAGAAAACGGACGGTTTGCATATAGGTTAGAAGTTGTGCCCCATAGGGTAACAATTGTTTTTCGATAGGGGTAAGGAAGGCACTTGCCGTTTCGAGATAGCCCCGGGCAAATTCCCGGAATATTTCCATATCGAGACCTACCCGGTCCAATTCTTTATCGTCTTCTGCTCCTTTATTGGCAGCGGTACGGATAAAGTCACCGAAATCCGACAATACAAATCCAGGCATCGTTGTGTCGAGGTCGATCACACAGAGAAAACGGTCATCCTGATCGAACAGCATATTGTTGACTTTTGTATCGCAATGGGTAATGCGTTTAGGTAATTTTCCTTCGCGATGAAGCCGTTCAGCCTGGCACATTTCCTCAGAACGTCCGAGCAATTCATCCACGATCGGTTGCACTTTAGCCAGACGGGCCGCTTTGTCTCGAGCGATCGCTTCCCGGAACTGTCCGAGGCGGAATTCCATGTTGTGAAAGTCGGGAATGGTCGCTCCGATCGGTGGATTCGGAATGTCTGACAGAAAGTATTGAAATTCTCCGAAAGCTCTTCCGGTCTGATAGGCCAGGTCCGGTGTCACTTGTTCGAAAGTCTTCGATCCGGCGATATAAATAGTCAGCCGCCAGTAACTGTTGCCGTCGTAATAATAAAGCCTTTCATCTGTAGCAGGTACTAAAGTCAATGTCTTCCTGTCGATATCGTTTGCATTCCGTTGTTGCAAATGGTAACGGATACGGGAGGTAATGTAACGGATATTTTCCTGTAATAAAGGAACATCCGTGAAAATAGCCTGATTGATGCGTTGTAATACGTAATCCGGGGTATCGGGATATCGGGTTGTTACCAGGAAGGTATCGTTGATCAACCCCGATCCTAACGGTTTTATTTCTGCCACCTCTCCCGAAATGGCAAAATGTGAAGTGATTGCTTTTAAATCTGTCATGAAAATGGTGATAAAATGATCTGCTAAAATAGTCAATTTTCCGAAGAATTGGAATTTTGATTTCTGAATTAAATTTTCTGAATTTTTTTTGTTTGTGTTTCTCGCGGAAAGGGGTAATTTTGTGAGGGAGATGTATAGCATAACTCCTCACTACGTTCGTCAGATACCACCGGTCAATGAAAGAAAAGGGCAGACGCCCGACAGAAGCGATCGCGTTCCCGGACACGAATACCGAAGACGAACAAATACCGAAATAATCCTGCCGTTTTTTAGTGACAACGGTTATGGAAATCAAATCTGATCACTGTAACCGTTGTCACTGAAAAAGATAGGACCTGAAAGTTGAAAATTACTCCGTAATCGTTGAAAAGGATGTGGATTTTCAACTTCAAAAGCCTTGATAAAAGATAGTATACACTTGTTTCGTCGGAGTTTTAATACCTTCAGAGAAATGGGTGGCTGTAATGGTTTCTACATAACCGGACATGTTGAAAGTATAACTGAATTCTGTTCTGCTGCCTTTTTTGTCGCTGATCGAAGCCAACAGATTTTGGCTGCGTTTCCCTAGCAAACCGACCATCGACAGGTAGTCCTCCTGATAAAGTTGATTAAGGTCCAGGTTGGCTTTATTATTTTCTTCCGTGGTGTACGTGAAGGTTTCCAGAGTAGCATATTCAGCGTCACTTGTGATTTTTTCCTGTGTTTCTACTCTGTTTTGATCCGACCATATATATTGGAACTGTTCCTGGTCGCTACCGATATTTTGTAAACGGAAATTTTTGTAACGATATACAATCGATATGGGCTCTTCATTACTCATCATGTCGAAGTAAGTTGCCTGATTTTCCCTGATATGGCCTTGTTCGTTCAGCATACATTCGCTGTAAAGTTTTTGAGTAACCTGATTGTTATTTTCATAAATATTCTGCTCATAAAATAAACGGTGATCTTCGGGCATATAATTTATATGAATATCCGACAGTATCGTTTCATTTTGAATTTCTTCACCTTCGATATTTTCTGTATAAATGCCTGTTTTTTCAATATACTGAATTTGGTCATCGTTGTAACCGAATCTGATTTCCAGCCAATTATTCCGGTTTTCTACTCCTTCTGTGATTTCTGTGATGGTAATGCGCTCCACCCAGGCTTCGAAGGGATCCGGTTCGTAAGATTCCGGGAAACTGCCGTCCTGCCGGACAGCTTCCTGATTGATTGTGATTGTTTCGGTTTGGCTTTGACAGTTTAGGTCGATTCGAACTGTCCGGGGATTTCCTGTCGTGTTTTCATCTAATAATATTTGCACGGTATGTTCCCCGGCTTCTTCTCCGGCAGAAGGGGTTACGGTAACCCAGGAGCGGGCTTCATCGTTTTGGATATAACTCTCCTACGAAGAGGTGGTGGTAAAAGTGATCTCGCAGGAGGGAGAGTCGGCATAAGCTGTCTGATTGAGTTGAGCAGGATCGGACAGGGTTATAAATTGATTGGAAGGATTGCCTCCGCCGCCTCCGTCGCCTTCGCCTTCATAATCGGTAATCACATTGGTATAACAGGCTGTCAGGCATACAGCAATAAACAACTGAATGAATAGTAATATCTTTTTCATGATTAAGCTGATTTAATATTAAAATCTGAAGGATAGGTAAACACGCATTCCGTTGAATTTGGATTTTCCGGGTGCCGGCTCCTGTTCGTCTTCTTCGGAATCACCGCTTCCGAAAGATTTAAATTTACAACTTCCCCATCTGGACTCCACTCCAAGGCCGATAACTCCGTAAGAGATACCGCCGCCGGTGACAAAATAAGAAGCATAGTTTCCCAGGAGGGTATCGTCGTCGTATAAAGCTGAAAAACTGGGGGCAAACCGGAAATAAGCGTTGACGTTTAGTTTCCCGACCGGGTTGACGGTAACAGAAGGACCTACTTGCATGCCGATTTCAGCTTGATGGAAATTACTGGTTTCTGGTTCTTCTTCCTCATCGTAATTGTCTTCCCAACGGTATTCGAGTTTGTAATTGGTGTAATTCAAATCGAACCAGGTGGCGTCGAGACCGAAACGGATCAAACCGGCTATCGGTTTTTTATGAAGATAAAAAGTCCTGCCGACGG
>OGPJ01001916.1_pt1 | contig 13837 bp, 9 predicted proteins | sample 1552831 | NCBI WGS metagenome assembly OGPJ01 (sample SAMEA2579914, study PRJEB22360) | human gut metagenome | biome: human gut; feature: human-associated habitat; material: faeces | place: Denmark | collected 2008/2010
AAAGATTAATACGAATATCGGAAATTCAGCTACCTCTTCCACGATTGAAGAAGAAGTGGAAAAGGCCGTCTGGAGTTGCAAATGGGGTGGAGATACGCTGATGGACTTATCTACAGGAGAAAATATTCACGAGACACGGGAATGGATTATCCGGAATTGTCCTGTTCCGGTAGGTACTGTTCCCATGTATCAGGCAATGGAAAAAGTACACGGAAAGGCGGAAAACCTTACCTGGGAACTATTTAAAGATACACTGATCGAACAGTGTGAACAAGGAGTAGATTATTTTACAATTCACTGCGGCATCCGCCTGAAGAATATTCATTATGCCAATGACCGCCTTTGCGGAATGGTGAGCCGGGGAGGAAGCATTATCTCCCAATGGTGTAAAATCCATCAGAAAGAGAGTTTCCTGTATGAGCATTTCGATGATATATGCGATATATGCGCACAATATGATGTGGCACTTTCATTAGGCGACGGTTTGCGTCCGGGAGCTATCCGTGATGCGAACGACCGGGCACAGTTTGCGGAACTGGATACGATGGGAGAACTGGTAGAACGCGCCTGGGCAAAAAATGTACAGGCATTCATCGAAGGTCCGGGACACGTACCCATGCATAAGATCAGGGAAAATATGGACCGGCAGATTGAGAAATGCCACGGAGCACCGTTCTATACTCTCGGTCCGCTGGTTACAGATATTGCACCGGGATATGATCACATCACAAGTGCCATTGGCGCAGCACAAATCGGTTGGTACGGAACAGCGATGCTTTGCTATGTGACTCCCAAAGAACATCTTGCATTACCGCAGAAAGAAGATGTACGCATAGGAGTGGTAACTTACAAAATTGCCGCACACGCCGCAGACCTTGCCAAAGGCCATCCGGGTGCCGAAGTACGTGACGATGCCTTAAGCAAAGCCCGCTATGAATTCCGCTGGAAAGACCAGTTCAATCTGAGTCTCGATCCGGAACGCGCCTTGCAATATTACAAGGAAGCCAACCACCTGAACGGGAAGTATTGCACCATGTGCGGACCCAACTTCTGTGCCATGCGCATCAGCCAACGACTGAAAGATTGTGATTATGATGCAGAAATAGAAAATACAGAGAACGAATAACTTTTTAAACTTATAAGAAAATGATTGAAACAAAAGTATCCAAAGGTATCATCAGTACCTATTTTGAAAAATTAGAGAGAAATCTTGATCTGGACGTTGCCATTGTAGGTGGTGGTCCGTCGGGCATAGTAGCCGCTTATTATCTGGCAAAGGCCGGATTGAAAGTAGCGCAGTTCGACCGTAAGCTTGCTCCCGGCGGCGGTATGTGGGGCGGTGCCATGATGTTTAATGATATTGTCGTACAGGAAGAAGCCATGCCGATCGTGAAGGAACTGGGCGTTTCTTATCATGATGCCGGCAATGGTACTTATATTATGGATTCGGTTCATACTACTTCAGCATTGATCTATCAGGCAACAAAAGCCGGTGCTACTATTTTTAACTGCTATTCTGTGGAAGATGTGGTATTCCACAACGATGCAGTAGCCGGTGTGGTAGTTAACTGGGCTCCGGTAATCCGCGAAGGTATGCATGTAGACCCGCTGACTATTATGGCAAAAGCCGTATTGGAAGGAACAGGACACGACTGCGAAGTGGCACGTACTGTTGCCCGCAAAAACGATATCAAACTGAATACCCCGACCGGCGGTGTAATCGGCGAACGTTCATTAAACGTTGAGTTGGGTGAACAGACAACGGTAGAAAATACAAAAGAAATCTATCCGGGACTGTTTGTTTCAGGTATGGCAGCCAGCCAATGGTGTAAGTGGTAGCTTCCGTATGGGACCGATTTTCGGTGGTATGCTGATGAGCGGTAAGAAAGCGGCAGAACTGATCTGTGCAAAACTGGATAAATAAGATTATCTGATATACATGAAAAGAAAGGACGGTTATCTTTTTACAGATTTCCGTCCTTTCTTCATATAGTAACATAAAAACTCATGCTTCCTATTACATCTTCTCTACAAGTTCCCGTTGTTTTTTGAAAAACTGTATACGCTGCATTTCTCCGCTTTCGGAGATCATAGTAGAAAACTTACGTAAGGATTGAATCCATTCTTTCAGGTTCTTACACATCTCTTTGTCTCTCGATGTGATCGAGTTGATCGAAAAGATCCGGATCAGGCTTAATTGCAAACTGGATGTTTCCACAAAACTGTATGTGGCTTCGAAGTTTATGTTGGATATATATATATGTATATCCTTGCCTGAGTCAAATTTACCTCTGGAAGCGATTGTCTCCAGGTCGTCCAATAGCCGGAGGAGTTCTTCCTGTAGTTTGGTTACTTCCTCTTCCGTGATTAAATGAATGCTGGCGAAATATTTAATATCGTTCACCAGGTAGTTAAACATCATGCTGTCCCATATATAGTTTGTTGTTTGTATATATGTACTGGCTTCTACGAATGCCTTTTGGGCATGTTTGAGTTCTTCGGATAAATTTAATTCTGAAAAATATTTTACACAATTTACTTTTTCATTCTGGTACATCCATTTAAATAACCGAAACTTAGACAAGCTATCGTATTTCAGATAATAAGTCTGTGGTATCATATTTGAGGCTGTACTTAACTCCGAAGTCGGATCGTCGCGCAGAGACTCAAACAATTCAAGATAGTGGTCAAGGATTTTGTAATACGTTTTGATAGGATCTGAATAATGTAAAAGATTCAGGTCGAACATTGCGTTATTAGTATAGCTTATACCCACGATCTGGTCAAGTGAAACTCCCAGTTTCTTTGAAATGATGGAAGCCTCATTGAGGGTGAAGGGAACCTCGCCGCGTAATCTTCTGTATACGGCCTCTTTTCCTATGTAGAGAATATCCATCAGGGTATTCGCTAAATTAACCCCATCCGGTATCTTCTCTTTCATTACCTCGATCAGATTTGTATTTAATACATCTGTATTCATTTCCAATTCTCCCTTTTAAATAATATATATGTTCAATTATTAAACAATAAACAAAGCGTATTGTTTCGAAAAACGCAACAAATGTAATAAGCACACTCACGGGTTGCGTATTTTCGAAAATGCGGAGGGGGTAAATAGACGAATGAGAAATAGATATGACTGAAAATACCTTATATGCGAAATAAAACTCCCGTATTTGCTTAGTAAATTCGCATATCTCAAAAGAGAGACGGCAATGATGGTTTGAACGGATAGTTATTGCAGTTTACTATTAATACTAAGTGATGTTAATTGAAATAGCATTAGAATGGATGAACTTTATTTTATTTTAGTCTTAGATTTTTTGTTTATAAATTATTGACCTAACCAAACATTTGCTTGTATAATCAGAATGAGTAGACCACTAATGCTAATACCATGAACAACTGTCCGGCTGGGAGGTGACTCTCGGCCGGAATTTTTTTTTTTGCTATATATCTGATATTTGCCATTGTGTTGCAAAATAAACTTTCTATTTTTGCAGAATAAATATGAAAGCAAAGAAAAACATAATCCGTTACGTAATGTTGATAGCCGGCATCATCATGCTGCTTTCGGTCATTATACCGCATCATCATCACAGTAACGGTCTGCCTTGTTTTAAACCGCTGACTGAACACAGTCACCAGAGTGCTTCTTCTCACGATTGCGGTTGTAACGGGCATAATGTTGCTCTTTTCACCTCTCTGCTGTCACATGCGACGGATGTGGATGCTAGTCATCTGCTTTTCCCTTTGCAAGTTTTATTTGATTATATTAACCCTCCCGAACCGGCTTTTTGCGGACAACCTTTTGAACGCAGTCGAGCCTTTTATATTGAGTCTCTGCACGATAGCTGGATAACGTGTGCAAGTGGACTGCGAGCCCCTCCTGTGTTATAATTGTTACTGATGGTGGCGAACCTTATTCGCTTTTCGGTGTTTTTATCTAAACGCCGAGCTATTTATTATGCATTAATAACACATTATAATACAATGAAAAAGATATATTTATTGTGGGTTTTATGTGCCTACATATTTGCAGGTTGTGGTGGCGGAGCTACTAAATCTGAAGAGCATAATCATGATCATGAAGCACATGAACATGAAGAGGGGCACGATCATGAGCATGAAGGACATGACCATGAACACGAAGGAGACGAGCATGAAGGACACGAACATGGGAATGAAGCTGCCGCCGGCGTACATTCCAATGAAATCATTTTCAAAGAAGAATTAGCGAAAGCAGTCGGTTTACAGACGAAAGTGATGGAACCGGCTCCTTTTACCGATGTGATAAAGACCAGCGGAAGCGTGATGGCTGCACAAGGCGATGAAACGACTGTGGTTGCTACTGTCCCCGGTATCGTTACATTCGGCAGTTTATCTTTTGTGGACGGTACTCCGGTCCGGAAAGGACAGGCTATCCTGAGCCTGGCTTCCAGTAATTTGTCTGAGGGGAATGTGGCAGCCCGTGCCAAATATGCATACGAAAATGCCAAGAAGGAATATGAACGTATGCAACAGTTGGTGGGAGATAAGATCGTTTCTGCCAAGGATTTTGAACAGGCACGTCTGAACTATGAAAATGCAAAGGCCGCTTACGATGCCATTGCCGGTAAACAAACAGAGAACGGTGTCTCGGTTGTTTCTCCGATGAACGGATACTTGAAGAACCTTCAGGTGAAAGAAGGCGATTATGTCGCTGTGGGACAACCGTTGGCTACGATTTCTCAGAATAGCCGCCTAGTGCTTCGTGCTGAAGTGTCGGAAAAGTATTATCAATATCTTCCGGCTGTACAGTCTGCTAATTTCCGAACTCCTTATGATGACCAGGTGTATGAGCTTTCCGAACTTCACGGACGTTTACTTTCTTACGGAAAGGCTTCGGATGCCAATTCTTTTTATATTCCTGTGACTTTTGAATTTGATAATAAAGGGGCTGTAATTCCCGGTTCGTTTGTTGAAATCTATTTGCTTACCTCTCCGATGCAGGATGTATTGAGCGTTCCGGTTTCTGCTTTGATAGAAGAGCAAGGCGTTTATTCCGTATTTATCCGTCTGGATGAGGAAGGATACAAAAAGCAGGAAGTGAAACTGGGTGCCAACAATGGTGCTGAAGTCCAGATTCTGTCTGGTCTAAAACCGGGAGATACGGTTGTTACACAAGGCGCTTACCAGGTCAAACTGGCTTCTGCCTCCAATGCTATTCCGGCTCATACTCATAATCATTAATAATGAGCAAATATGCAAATATGCCAATGTGCCAATGGAAATCTCATGGCACTATCTTGATTGGCACATTGGCATATTCGGCTAATTAAACAATTATTCTTATGTTGAATAAAATAATATATTACTCGCTGCATAACAGATTGGTTGTCCTGATTTGTGCATTCCTGCTGATGATAGCGGGATCCTATACAGCTTTTCATACAGATGTAGATGTGTTTCCCGACCTGAATGCTCCGACCGTGGTTATCATGACGGAAGCAAATGGTATGGCTCCTGAAGAAGTGGAACGTTTGGTTACTTTCCCGGTAGAAACAGCAGTGAACGGGGCTATGGATGTGCGCCGTGTACGTTCTTCCTCTACCACCGGTTTCTCTGTTGTATGGGTTGAATTTGACTGGGGAACGGATATCTACCGTGCCCGCCAGATTGTTTCGGAAAAGCTGGCAGTCGTTAGTGAAAGCCTTCCCGAGAATGTAGGTAAGCCGACGCTGGGACCGCAATCTTCTATCTTGGGAGAAATGATGATTATCGGTCTGACTGCCGATTCTACTTCTTTGCTCGATTTGCGTACGATTGCCGACTGGACAATCCGTCCGCGTTTGTTGTCGACAGGCGGTGTGGCACAGGTCGCTGTGATTGGTGGCGATATCAAAGAATATCAGATATTGCTTGACCCCGCCCGTATGAAACATTATGGAGTAGGGTTGGATGAAGTCCTGACGGTCTGCCGTAATATGAACCGCAATGCAAATGGCGGCGTCTTGTATGAATATGACAATGAATATATCATCCGTGGCGTTCTTTCCACTCCGAAAGTGGAGGAACTGGCAAAAGGGGTTATCAAGACTGTAGACGGTTTTCCGGTTATGCTGGAAAATGTGGCGACGGTGAAGATAGGAAGCAAAAGTCCTAAACTGGGTACAGCTTCTGAACGCGGCAAACATGCTGTGTTGATAACGGTGACCAAGCAACCGAATACCAGTACAATCGACCTGACAAACAAGCTGGACGGTATCGTTGCCGACCTGCAAAAGAACCTTCCGTCGGATGTGAATGTCTCTACCGATATTTTCCGTCAGAGCCGTTTCATCGACAGTTCTATTAATAATGTAAAGAACAGTTTGTTTGAAGGAAGTTTCTTCGTTGTCATCGTTTTGTTCCTCTTCCTGATGAATATCCGTACGACGGTGATTTCGCTGGTGGCATTGCCTTTGTCATTGCTCGTTTCTATACTGGTTTTGCATTATATGGGGATGACCATTAATACAATGTCTCTGGGCGGTATGGCGATTGCTATCGGTTCGCTGGTGGATGATGCGATTGTCGATGTGGAGAATGTGTATAAACGAATACGGGAGAACCGGATGCTTCCTCCGGAAGAGCGACGCTCGGTATTGGAGGTGGTTTATGACGCTTCTCGTGAAGTGCGTATGCCTATCTTGAATTCCACGTTGATTATTGTGGTAAGTTTCGTACCCCTGTTTTTCCTTCATGGTATGGAAGGACGCATGTTGGTGCCGCTGGGTATTGCGTTTATCGTTGCTTTGTTTGCATCTACCGTTGTTGCACTTACTTTGACGCCGGTATTGTGTAGTTATTTGCTGGGTAATAAGTCGACCGATAAGAAGATAGAAAAAGAGGCATGGGTAGCCCGTAAATTGAAGGAGGTATATGCTTCCGCATTGAAAGTTGCCTTGGCGCATAAGAAGATTGTACTGGGTTCTACGGTAGGTCTGTTCCTTGTGGCGTTGGGTATTTTCTTTACGCTGGGACGCAGTTTCCTTCCTCCTTTCAACGAAGGTTCTTTTACTATTAATGTAAGTTCGCTGCCGGGTATTTCGTTGGATGAATCGGACAGGATGGGACATCGGGCGGAAGAGTTACTGATGCAGGTTCCCGAAATCCAGACGGTGGCCCGTAAGACCGGACGTGCCGAACTGGATGAACATGCATTGGGTGTGAACGTTTCGGAAATAGAGGCCCCGTTTGTATTGAAAGACCGTAGCCGGGAAGCTGTGATGAATGATGTCCGTAAGAAGCTGTCGACTATCAGTGGTGCGAATATCGAAATCGGCCAGCCTATCTCTCACCGTATCGATGCGATGCTTTCGGGAACGGAAGCCAATATCGCCATCAAACTGTTCGGTACCGATTTGAACCGTCTCTTTACGATTGGCAACGATATTAAAAACTCTATCCAGAGTATTCCGGGCCTGGTTGACCTGAAAGTAGAACAGCAGATTGAACGTCCGCAGCTGACCATCACGCCGAAACGTGAACTGATGGCTAAATATGGCGTATCTCTTCCTGAGTTTGAAGAATATATTAATGTCATGCTGGGTGGCGAAGTTGTCAGCCAGGTGTATGATGACGGTAAAACATTTGACCTGACAGTAAAGACTTCCGACGAGAGCCGTGCAACGATGGAAGATATCCGTAATCTGATGATAGATGCCGGAGGGAAGAAAATCCCGCTGAGTTATATTGCCGAGGTTCGTTCGGTAACCGGTCCGAATACGATTAACCGTGAAAACGTTCAGCGTAAGTTAGTAATCAGTGCGAACGTATCCGAACGGGATTTGCGCAGTGTTGTTAATGATATTCAGAATAAGATTGGAACATCAATCAAATTGCCCGAAGGGTATCATATCGAATATGGCGGACAGTTTGAAAGTGAACAGGCTGCCAGCCGCACGCTGTTGCTCACTTCTTTGATGTCTTTGCTGGTAATCTTCCTGTTGCTTTATAATGAGTTCAAGAATGCGAAAGAGAGTGGTGTCATCCTGCTGAACCTGCCGTTGGCTTTGATTGGTGGCGTGTTTATTTTGTGGCTGACTTCCGGCGAAATCAGTATACCGGCTATTATCGGTTTCATTTCGCTGTTTGGTATCGCTACCCGAAACGGTATGTTGCTGATTAGTCATTATGCACAGCTGCGCAGTGAAGGGTTCTCTGTTTACGATACGGTGATACACGGTTCGCTGGACCGTCTGAACCCGATTCTTATGACTGCTTTAAGTTCGGCTTTGGCATTGATACCGTTGGCATTGAACGGAGATTTGCCGGGTAATGAGATACAGAGTCCGATGGCGACTGTCATCCTGGGAGGGTTGCTGACATCTACTTTCTTGAACGGATTTATTATCCCTATTGTTTATCTTTTAATGAATAAGGAAAAATGAAACAATTCATAGTAATTACCTTGTTGGCTTCCGCTGCGCTTTCAGTGAACGGGCAGAATTCTATCGATGCCGTCCTGCGCAGTATCGAAGCCAATAATAAAGAATTGCAGGCAAACAACCAGCTTACCGTTTCTAAGAAATTGGAAGCGAAGCTGGATAATAACCTGCCAGACCCTTCAGTTTCCTATGTACATCAGTACGGCAACCGGGAAGGGATGGGGATACAGGGAGAGTTGGTTGCATCCCAGTCGTTCGACTTCCCTTCGGTATATGTGCAGAAGAATAAACTGGCGAAATCGAAAGCCGCCAGTTTCGACCGCCAGGGGGCAGAGTTTCGTCAGCAAATACTTTTGCAGGCAAAAGAGATTTGCCTTGACCTGGTCCTGCTGAACCAGCAACGGGCATTACTCGACCAACGCAGGCAGAATGCGGAACAACTGGCGGAACTGTATGCCATGCGTTTGGAAACCGGCGATGCGAATATTCTGGAAACAAATAAGATTGACCTGGAGCTGCTGAATGCGAAAACGGAAGCCCGTATGAACGAGTCTGCCCGTATTGCCAAACTTCAGGAACTGGCAACATTGAATGGTGGTATTGCTATCGACTTCACGGACACGACCTATATGTCGGACGGTGATATCCTGTCATTCGAAGAATTATGTGCGGAGGCTGTGACTTCCAATCCTCAGTTGCTTACGTTGAAAAGCGAGCAGGTGGCTGCCCGCCGCCAGTTGAGCGTCAATAAATCGAAGAGTTTACCCAGTTTTGAGTTGGGGTATCGTATGAATACGGCTACCGGCGGAGAACGTTTTAACGGTTTCCTGGTTGGTATCAGCATTCCTTTGTTCTCAAACAGGAATAATGTAAAGCAGGCTAAAGCGCAGGCTCTTTATACCGACCTTCAACTGGAAAGTACGACAACGACCGTGGAAAGTGAATTGCACCAATTGTATAACCAGTCGGTCGCTCTGAAGACTTCTATGGACGAATACAATACGGTTCTGAAAAGCCAAAATAGCCTGGCATTGTTGAATAAGGCTATCCAGACCGGCCAAATCAGTATGATTGAATATTTCGTTGATGTAACGACTTTCTATCAGAGCATGCAGAATTATATGCAGTTGCAGAACGAGTATCAGAAGGTGATGGCGCAATTGTATAAATATAAGTTATAAACTTTCTTATAAAATAAGGAAGGTTCATGTCTTTTTCGGGCATGGACCTTTTTTTATTATAGCTTCCCATTGAGCCGTATATTGGTTACTAAACTTATAAAAAGTTATCGTACTGTTTTTTTTCATCATTGTATTTTTTATTATGCAAATAAGTTTTTACTTTTACAAAGTACTTTTTACCAGGAGATTATACAATGTAGCATTGTTTAGGAGACCGATAATCAGACATATCTGTGGATAACAGGTATCAGAATGCCTTAATTCGTATAAAGAATACATATTAGTATTAATTATCAATTTAAAGAGACCATGAAAGATTTAGAAATGTACATCGATGGACAGTTCATCGAGAATCGATCCGGAAAGTGGATCAATGTGTTGAATCCTTCTACGGAAGAAGTTATATCCCGTATGCCTGACGGAACAGTGGATGATGTTCGGGCTGCCATCGATGCGGCGGAGAAGGCGCAAGGAGCATGGGAACGACTGACTTCCATTGAACGTGCACAGTATCTGACCAAAATAGCACAGGGAATTCGAAAAAGGGAAAAAGAACTGACGGATATTATTGTACGTGAAGGAGGCAAGACGCAGGGACTGGCCAATGTGGAAGTTAACTTTACAGCCGATTATATCGATTATATGGCCGGTTGGGCACGCCGTTATGAAGGAGAGATCATACCCAGCGACCGTCCTCATGAGACTATCTTTGTATTTAAGAAACCTATCGGAGTGACAACCGGTATATTGCCGTGGAACTTCCCGTTCTTCCTGGTTGCCCGTAAGGCAGCCCCGGCTATGTTGACAGGAAATACGATTGTGTTGAAACCAAGTCAGTTGACACCGGAGAATGCGTATGTCTTTGCCCGGATCGTGGATGAAGCGGGAGTGCCTAAAGGTGTATTCAATATCGTAAATGGTCGCGGATCGGTTGTCGGGCATGAGATGGCCGCTAATCCGAAAGTCGGAATGGTCAGCCTGACAGGAAGTGTTTCTGCCGGTGTGCAGACGATGGAAGCCGCTTCAGCTAATGTGACGAAGGTATCGCTGGAGTTAGGAGGAAAGGCTCCGGCTATCGTTATGCCGGATGCGGATCTGGATCTGACCGTGAAGTCGATCATTGCTTCCCGCGTGATCAATACCGGACAAGTGTGCAACTGTTGTGAACGTGTTTATGTGCATTCCAGTATTAAAGATGTTTTTATTGAAAAGTTGCTGGATGGCTTTGGTAAGGTTAAAGTAGGCAACCCCAACGAGGTCGCAGATTTGGATATGGGACCGCTGATTGATGCCGGTGCTCTGAAATCAGTGGAAGAAAAAGTCGGAAAAGCCGTTAAGCAGGGGGCGACCCTGGCTTATGGAGGCAAACGTATCGGAGCTAAAGGCTACTTCTTTGAACCGACCCTTTTGACTAATTGTACACAGAAGATGGATATTATCCAGGAAGAAACATTCGGTCCCGTTCTCCCGGTTGTAGAGTTTACAGAAGTGGAAGATGCTATTACCTGGGCAAATGACTGCGAATACGGGTTGACCTCTTCCGTCTATACACAGAATCTGGATATGGCGTTTAAGCTGATGCGTTCCTTGAAGTTCGGTGAAACTTATATCAATCGTGAAAACTTTGAAGCCATGCAGGGTTTCCATGCCGGTTGGCGTAAATCGGGTATTGGTGGTGCTGACGGTAAGCATGGCCTGGAAGAATACCTTCAGACTCATGTCGTTTATCTGGAGACGCAGGGTTAATTAAGCTATTACTGAATGCGGATGACGCAGAATACACAGAGTAACGCAGATGTTTTATAAGAAAAGAAATTATAAATCTGCGAGTATCTGTGTTTTCTGCGTTCGGTAATATTGAATAGTTTTCCGGATAATATATGTATCTTTATTCCGGAATATGGAAAAACGAATCAAAATGAGAAACGCTGCTATCTTATGTTATTGCCTTTTTGTATTAGGCGCCTTTACTACGAATGCCCAGGAAACGAATAGCCTGGGAATGCAATTTGCCCGGATTCCGGCCGGCTCTTTCCACATGGGAAGCCACGGATGGGGAGAAGATTATGATGAAGCACCGATTCATCCGGTAACGATCACAAACCCTTTTTTGATGGGAACGACCGAAGTGACAAATGCCCAATACGAGCGTTTTGACCCTTCCCATAAAAACTTACGGGGAAAGTACGGCCTTTCGAAAGAAGATGACGAAGCTGTTATTTATGTGAACTATCACGAGGCGAAAGCATTCTGTGACTGGCTTTCGGAAAAGGAAGGGAAGACGTATCGTCTGCCAACCGAAGCCGAATGGGAATATGCTTGCCGTGCCGGGTCCTACTGGAATTTCTGGATGGACGACGGACTTCATGGCGTGTATCATAAGAACCAGCAAAATGTCTGGGGAACGGATTCTACGATCAGCCTTCAGGTTGGCAAAACTCCTGCCAATCCTTTCGGACTGCACGATATGCACGGAAATGTAGAAGAATGGTGCAGCGACTGGTATGGACCTTACGAAGCATTACCGCAGACAGACCCGGTGGGCCGTGCTGACGGATTATATAAAGTGACACGTGGCGGAAGCCATAGCGCTCCGGAAAGATTCCTGCGTTCCGCCAACCGTATGGCGATGATACCTGAAGATAAACACTGGCTCACCGGCTTCCGGGTAGTGCAGGCCGATATGCCTAAAACCCAGCCGCTTCCTGTGGCCGGACCGACCCTGCAAGAGCATATATCACAGCAGAAACATAGCTGGGACGCTCCTTTGAAAACACCTTTCTTCGGTGAACCTCTCGTCTATGTGAAAACGCCCGAATGTTCTTCCGGCGTCCCGTTCTACAAGCATAACCATTGCCCTGCCATAACCTGGTGTGATAACGGGGATTTGTTGGCTATCTGGTTTACATGCGACGAAGAATCGGGTAGGGAGATGGTGATTCTGGAAAGCCGCCTGAAGAAAGGCAGTACCGAATGGAGCGAGCCGCACGAGTTCTTCAAGGTGCCTGACCGGAATATGACCGGTTCTTCCCTGCTGAATAATAAGGGTACACTCGTCCATATAAATGGGGTGGAAGCTGCCGGTACCTGGGAAACCCTCGCTATGGTCATGCGGACAAGCACGGATAACGGTGCAACCTGGAGTCGTCCGCGTATCATCGCCCCTGAGCATGCCAGGCGGCATCAGGTGATAGCCGGTTCTTTCCGCACTAAGGAAGGTTGGCTGGTACAAGCCGCCGACGCAACTCCCAGGAGCAATGGCGGCACGGCATTGCATATCAGCAAGGATAACGGTCTGACCTGGGAAGATATGGGCAAAACCAATCCGGGTAAGTTTGAAGCAGGTGCTTCGGGCGGTACTATTGCCGGAATCCATGCCGGAGTAGTGCAACTGTCCGACGGCCGTTTTATGGCATTCGGACGTGGTGACGGCATTGTCGATAAAGACGGTCTGGAACGGATGCCCATGAGCCTGTCGGAAGATAACGGACGCACCTGGACATACAGCGCTTCTGAATTTCCCCCGATTGATGGTGGTCAGCGTCTGGTATTGATGCGTTTACAGGAAGGACCTGTTTTGCTAGTCTCTTTCACGAACCATCCTTTCCGTCTGAAAAATGGATTGAATGGTATGACCTTTAAAGATAAGGACGGCAAGGAATATACCGGTTACGGAATGTATGCCGCCCTTTCCTTCGACGATGGAAAGACATGGCCTGTTAAGAAATTGCTGACCGATGGCAAAGAACGTTTTATGGATGGAGGCGCCTGGACCGGTTTCTTTGAAATGGACGGGAACCATGCGGAACCCCGCGGTTATCTGGCCGGTACGCAATCGCCGGATGGAATGATACATCTGGTAAGCAGTCGTAACCATTACCGTTTCAACCTGCCATGGCTGGTAAAAGATACAGGGGATTCATTTTAAGTGATAACTCTGATTGTGAATTGATTACGGTTGTATGGCTCGATATATCCGTCGAAGTATTCGTCCAGAACCACTCCCAACTCTTTGGCGAGAGTAACGACCTTTTTTTGTTCGGAAAGTGATAAAGGTAATTTAGATTTGGGTTATTATCTATTTATAAACTCCTTATATTTGCAAAATAAAGAACTAAAGTATGGAAAATATTATTTGGATACAAAACTATCAGTCTCCTTGCGGAGAATTGATACTGGGTTCGCTGGACGGCAAACTTTGTTTGTGCGACTGGATGGATGAGAACCGTAGGGCACTGATTGACC
>OGPJ01001920.1_pt1 | contig 13809 bp, 10 predicted proteins | sample 1552831 | NCBI WGS metagenome assembly OGPJ01 (sample SAMEA2579914, study PRJEB22360) | human gut metagenome | biome: human gut; feature: human-associated habitat; material: faeces | place: Denmark | collected 2008/2010
GATGATGGCGGTGATGCCGTCGCGGTGCATGGCAAGAAGCTTCTGCTGAAACGGTGTGCGTTCTGTGGAAAGTGCGGCATTATCGGAAAGCTCCTTGCAGCAAGTGACAAGCTGATGCGGGTCCGGCGCGATCCCGGCGGCTTTCATTTCATGCAAAAATCCGGCAAAGCGGTCGCGTACCGATGAAGTCTCAGAGAGTGGCGCCGCGGTGAAAAACGCGATGTTTCGGTGTCCCTGCCCGAGCAGATGGCGCGCTGCCTGTCGTCCGCCGTCATAGTTGTCGCAGACAACATTGTTCAGATACGGGCAGTCCGTCTGCTTGTCAACGATGACGATCGGACAGCCGGAGAACATGAAATCGTTCAGCTTTTCCAGGTGAATGTTGTCGCGCTTCGGATAATAGACAAGCGCGGCAATATTTTGAGACCGGAGCAGTTCCAGTGTTGTGCGTTCCTTCGGTGAGGAAGAGCCGGTGACGTGAATGCTTAGAAAATAGCCACATTCAGCCAGCACAGCGCTTAAGCTTCCGATTGCCTCCGAAATATTTCCCTGTGTGGTGGCGAACGGAAGAAGAAGAGAAATCATTTTCGGCGTATCGGTTGCTTTGCTGTCTGGTGAAAGGCTTCGCGAAACAAAGCTTCCAACACCGCGCTTCCGATACAGAATCCCCTGCTGTTCCAGATCCTCGATGGCACGCTTTGCGGTAATCCGGCTGACGTGGTACTGATCCGACAGCATTTTTTCGGTGCAGAAGGATTCGTCAAACGAAAAGTCTCCGGCGTGAATGCGTGCAAGCAGGGCTTCTTTGATGATTTCATATTTTGGTTTTGTTTTTCTGGTCTGTGAATCCATAAAATTCCTCTGGGATAAAAAGGTATAAAAACGTTGACTTTGTCTGCGTGTTTCTTTTGTTATTATAACGAATGCAAAAAAGCAAGTCAAATAAGAGCTGCTCGCGCCGGAATTATTTTCCTGCACACCGGAACAGCAAGTGCTCCGGTGCTGCGTGAATTGTAACAGGCCTTTTCAAACACGATTTATTGCCAGATCAGGTGTGACATGAGAAAATGGCAACTTGATATATCATATAGAAAAGAAGTGTAAAATACTTGACAGAATATCGTCTGATTTTTATAATATGATATATCAAATGATATTGGGGTCAAAAGGTATTTTGACCTATTTGATACCAGATTGCTACGTGCTTTGCACTCCCGCAATCTTCAAAAACATTCGTAATCCACTCATGTTTCTTCGAAAATGGATACCTGCTTATGTTTTTGGAGGGGCAAATCAAATGCGACAAAATGCCGCATTTGCAGAAGGACAAAAAGCAACATCGAGATGCAGCGTAAGCGGAATCGAGATGGGGCTCTGAATAGTTACATAAATTTTATAAAAAAGAAACGAAAGGAAACAGATCATGATGAAAACAACCGTACATATTATTTCCCATTCCCACTGGGACAGAGAGTGGTATCAGTCCTTTGAAACTCACCGCATGAAACTGATTGAGCTGGTAGACAACATTCTGGACAAGGCAGAGAACGATCCGGAGTTCGGCGGATTTTTCCTGGACGGCCAGGTCATCGCAATCGATGATTATCTGGAAATCCGCCCGGAGAAACGTGCGCAGGTGGAAAAATGCATCCGCGAGGGCAAAGTTCAGACCGGTCCGTGGTACATTCTGCAGGATGAGTTCCTGACAAGCGGCGAGGCGTGTGTCCGCAATCTTCAGGTCGGCATGCAGGAAGCAGAACAGTACGGTGCGGTCGGCAATGTCGGTTATTTCCCGGATGCATTCGGCAATGCAGGCCAGATGCCGCAGGTATTAAAACAGGCCGGCATGGACGCGGTTGTTTTCGGACGCGGTGTAAAACCGATCGGACCGAACAACGAGGTGACCGGCGGACAGTATGAGTCTACGTATTCTGAGATGATGTGGGCATCCCCGGACGGAACGAAGCTGCCGGGCATCCTGTTTGCAAACTGGTACAACAACGGTGTGGAGATTCCGGTGGACGAGGCAGAGGCAAAGGTTTACTGGGACAAAAAGCTGGCGGACGCGAGAAAATTCGCAGCAACCCATCAGCTTCTGATGATGAACGGATGCGACCATCAGCCGCTGCAGAAGAACATCACCGAGGCGATCCGCGTGGCGAGAAAGCTGTATCCGGATGTCGAGTTTATTCATTCTGATTTCAAAAAGTATGTAGAGGCAATGGAGAAAGAAATCTCCGAGAATTTCTCTACCGTTAAGGGCGAGCTGACAAGCCAGGAGACCGACGGAAGATGGACGCTGGCAAATACGGCTTCTTCCTGGATCGGATTAAAGCAGGACAACCGCGCGGGTGAGACAGCGCTGGAGCGGAAAGCAGAGCCGGCAGCTGCGATGGCAGATGTTATGGGAAAGGCTTATCCGGAAGACCAGATGATCTACAGCTGGAAGAAGCTGATGCAGAATCATCCGCATGACAGCATCTGCGGCTGCAGCGTGGATGAGGTCAATGAGGAGATGAAGACCCGTTTTGCGAAGAGCAGACAGGTTGCGGATGCGATTTACGACGAGAGTGTGGAGTATCTGACGAACAAGGTGAACACGGCAGCGCTTCCGGGCGACGGCGAGAAGATTCCGTTCGTGGTATGGAATACTTCCGGCGAGACGAAATCACAGGTAGTAGAAAAGGAGCTGCATCTGTTCCGCGATTACAATCTGTTTGTATGGGACGGCTATGAAGCCGCAGAGAAGGTGGAGCTTCCGGCGATGGTGCTGCGTGATGCGGACGGAAATGTGGTTCCGGCGAAGATCGCGGATGCGGGCGTTGCGTTTGGATATGACCTGCCGGACGACCGGTTCCGTCAGCCGTATATGGCAAAGAAGGTTCTGGTAACGTTTGAGGCTGAGGTTCCGGCGCTTGGTTACCGCACGTATTATCTGGAAACAGCGGAGCAGGCACAGGACGTGGATGTGGTTTCTGCGGATGAAAATGTGCTCGAGAATGATGCGGTGAAGGTTGTTGTGAATGCAGACGGTTCTTACAATCTTCTGGACAAGAAGACGGGCAGAATGTATGAGAACCTGGGATTCTATGAGGATACCGGGGATATGGGGAATGAGTATATTTATATTCAGGACTCCGGTAAGCAGGTGGTTTCTACAAAAGGCATGAAGGCGGAGATTTCCTGTGTGGAGAGAAATGCGTTCCGCACGGTGGTTGAGATCTGCCACAAGATGATGGTTCCATCCGGCATGGGCGAGGAGCTGCTAAGACAGCGTGAGATGTGTATTGATCCGTATACGCGTGTGGCTAACCGTTCTTCTGAGCTGGTGGAGATGGATGTGAAGACGGTTCTGACGCTGGAGAAAGCGGCGAAGGGGCTGCGTGTGGCGACGACAATCTGCAATCAGGCGAAGGATCACCGGGTGCGTGTGATTCTGCCGACAGGGCTGGATACGTCGATGCATATGGCGGATTCTGCGTTTGAGGTTGTGCGGAGAAATAACCGTCATAATGATACCTGGACGAATCCTTGCGGTTGTGAGAGACAGCAGTGTTTTGTGGCTATGGAGGACGCGAAGGGCGGACTTCTGGTGGCGAACCGCGGGCTGTATGAGTATGAAATTCTCGAAGATCAGGGGAATGCGGTTGCGGTGACGCTGCTTCGCTGTGTTGCGGAGATGGGCGACTGGGGGTATTTCCCGACACCGAAGGCGCAGCAGATCGGTACGTTCTGCTTGGAGTTTGAGGTTGTGCCGTTTGCAGCTGGTGAGACCGGGGATGCGTTCCGGGAGGGTTATGCGTTCCAGGAGGATCTGACGGTGGAGCAGGCTGGATTGGAGAGAGCGTTCCTTCGGAAACCGGGACAGGTGAAGCCGGAACTGGTTGAAGGGGAACTTCCGCTGGAGATGAGTTTCCTTGCATTTGAGGGCGATGGTATTCATATGACGGCGTTTAAGAAAGGTCAGAAGAAGGACGATTTGTTTGTGAGATTCGTAAATAATATGGAGCACGAAGAAGTTCTTTCCTTTAAGAAAGAAGACTGGATGAAAGAGGTTTACCGCAGCAATGTCATTGAAGAGAAGGGCGACTTGATGATTCCGGATAAGGACGGGGTTTATCATGTGGCGCTGAGGGAGTTTGAGATTGCTACGTTTGGCATCGTGAAATAAGTGGGCGCTCGGCCGCAGGGCTAACGATGATGTCGGGGAGGAAGAAAAAGCGGCTGGATCCGCCCTTGGCGGATCGGCGTGAGATTGTTGTGGGGAAAAAGCAAGAATGTACTGGACTTTAAAGGGGACAAGTCGTATGCTGGGGGTATGAGTAAAATATGATTTTTACAGGAGGGTTTTATCATGAAGAAATGGACAGACCGAATCGAAACTCCGATTAAAGCGGAGCTGATCTGTTATGATGTGAATGGGATTCAGATTGTGTTTGGGGTGACGGAGGAGAAGGAGCTGAAGCTGTTTCATTTTTCGCGTGCGCCGTTTGATGCGGAGAATCTCTGCCGGAAGCCGGATAACTGGTGGCCGATGGAAGGGATGCGCGAGGCTCAGATTAAGGAGAGTTTTCAGCTGGTGCAGGTGAATTTTTCCGGGTATAACCGGCCGTATGAGAAGCATGGTAATAAGTACATTGTGACGGCACCGGGATTTATGCTGAAGTTTGATTCAATTTCGGAGGAGAGAGATGAGAACGGAGATGTGCTTCGGATTGTACAGAAGGATGGTGTGACCGGCGCGAAAGTAGAGTCTGTGATGCAGTTTTATGATGGACTTTCCATTGCGAGAATGTACAATACAGTGACAAATGAGGGTAACGAGGATCAGACGCTGGAATATATCTCGAGCTTCAGCTATTGGGGCATTGAAAAAGAGCAGAAAGAGGGCATTCCAGAGTTTATCAGCTCGGATGATAAGATGTCGATGGTTGTGGTGCACAATGGATGGCAGAAAGAGCTGACGGTGAAGAAATACCGTTTTGCGGATCTTGGCATGGCGCAGACGCAGCCGCATAATTATCAGAGGACTTCGAAGACGATTGAGGTTACGAATACGGGTAACTGGTCGGCGAAGGAGTATATTCCGATGGGGTATATTGGGAACAGTGCGGCGGATTCGAGTCTGTTTTTTGAGATTGATCACAGTGGTTCCTGGCATTATGAGATTGGGGATCAGAACTGCCATTTCTATTTAGCTGTCAGCGGACCGACGGAGATTCAGTCGCACTGGTCGAAGAATCTGAAACCGGGTGACAGTTTTACAACGGTTCCGGTGGCCGTTGGCGTTGGGCATGATGATTTTGAGGAGGCGGTTGGTACTTTGACGAAGTACCGCAGAAGGATCCGCCGTCCGAATAAGGATAATGAGAATCTGCCGGTTATTTTTAATGATTATATGAACTGCCTGTTTGGGGATCCGACGACGGAAAAAGAGTTTCCACTGGTGGATGCTGCCGAGAAGGCCGGATGTGAATACTTTGTTATTGATGCGGGCTGGTATGCGGACGGCAACTGGTGGGACAGTGTCGGTGAGTGGCAGGAGAGTAAAAAACGTTTTCCGAACGGTGTGCGTGAGGTGACGGATTATATTCGGTCGAAGGGCATGATTCCTGGGGTATGGCTGGAGCTTGAGGTTATGGGTATTAACTGTAAGAAGGCTTCGATTCTGCCGGATGAGTGTTTCTTCCTGCGTCATGGAAAGCGTGTGTATGACAGAAGCCGGTATCAGCTCGATTTCCGTCATCCGCTGGTCATTGAACATGTGACGGAAGTCATTGACCGTGTGGTAAGGGATTACGGCGTTGGTTATATTAAGATGGATTACAATATTGAACCTGGTATTGGTACGGAAGTCGATGCGGACAGTTTTGGAGATGGCCTTCTTGAGCATGAGAGAGCGTATCTGGCATGGCTGGACGGCATTTATAAAAAGTACCCGGATCTTGTGATTGAGAACTGCTCGAGCGGCGGTCTCCGCATGGACTATGCGATGCTGGCGAGAAACAGTATTCAGTCGACGAGTGATCAGGAGGATTACCGGAATTATGCGACGATCTCGGCGAATGCAGCCATCGGCGTGACGCCGGAGCAGGCGGCGATCTGGTCGTATCCGCTGCGGGACGGCACCGAAGAGGAAGTTATTTTCAATATGGTGAATGCGCTGCTGCTTCGTATCCATCAGAGCGGCCACCTTGCAGAGATTTCGCCGGAGCGGTTTGATCTTGTAAAAGAGGGAATTGACTGCTACAAGGAGATCCGCAGCGGCATCAAGGACGGCGTTCCGTTCTGGCCGATGGGATGGGCGGATAATGAGGACAAGCACCTCGCAGCCGGCATCCGCGTGCCGGGGGATGTGATTTATCTTGGTGTATGGAGACGCGGCGGAGAGGCTGATTTTGAAGTTCCGCTGAACCGAGCATTCCCAGGGAAAGAACTGGAGGTTTCCTGCATTTACCCGAAAGCATGCGGTGATGTGTTCCATTACGATGACTACAGCAAGACGCTGCAGATTCACTTCCCGGAGACGTATATGGCGCGTCTGTTTCAGATTAAAGTGAAATAAAATTACATAAATCCCCGCCCGCGGAATAAATTGTATCGGAGTGTATCTGATAGGATTTTTCCGGGGAGGGGATTTTTTTGCGTATTCTTTCGGCACTTTCGGATCTGATGGTTCCCGTGCTGATTTTTTATGTGGTCGGACTGGGGCTTTTGATGAAACAGGATGTGTTCGGCGATTTTCTGAACGGGGCGAAGGACGGCATGCGGACGGTGATCGGAATTGTGCCGACCTTAATCGGGCTGATGGCGGCGGTCGGTGTGCTGCGGTCATCGGGGTTTCTGGAGGATTTTGGAAAACTGCTCGGAACGGTGCTGGAACCGGCGGGGATTCCTTCTGCCCTGGTGCCGCTCGGGGTTGTGCGCTTCTTTTCCAACAGTGCGGCGGTGAGTTTGCTGCTGGATCTCTACAAAGAGGCGGGGTGTGATTCCTTCGCCGGACGGGCGGCTTCGATTATGATGTCGTGCACGGAGACGGTTTTTTATACGATGGCGGTCTATTTCGGAGCGGTCCACATCAAAAAAACGCGGTACACACTGGCGGGTGCATTGCTCTCTTCCCTGGTCGGAATGGCGGTCAGTATTGCGCTTGCAGGTCTGCTCTAACCATCTTTTCTGATCATATCAGTGAAATGTGTTGACATTTTAAAACGATTGGAATAAGATGGAAACAACTTAAAACATACAAACTCAATAGGAAATAGGGAAATAGAGAAAAAGCGAGCAAAAGTAAGGAGGAAATCAACGATGGCAAAGGTATATGACAGCATTCTGGATCTTGTAGGAAAAACTCCGCTGGTAGAACTGAAACGAATTGAAGAAAAAGAAGGACTGCAGGCGAAACTGATCGCAAAAGTAGAATCCTTCAATCCGGCAGGAAGCGTCAAAGACCGTATCGCAAAAGCGATGATCGAGGATGCTGAGGCAAAAGGTCTCTTAAAAGAAGGTTCCGTTATCATTGAGCCGACTTCCGGAAACACTGGAATCGGACTGGCAGCGGCAGGGCCAGGGGGACGGGTGAATCGTCGGTATCTACCGTAAAAGGCTATCGTATGATCCTTACGATGCCGGAAACCATGAGCGTAGAGCGCCGCAACATTGTAAAAGCATACGGCGCAGAGGTTGTTCTGACGGACGGAACAAAGGGTATGAAGGGTGCGATCGAGAAAGCCGATGAGCTTGCCAAAGAGATTCCGAACAGCTTTATCGCAGGCCAGTTTGTGAACCCGGCAAACCCGGCAACCCACAAAAAGACAACAGGTCCGGAGATTTGGGAAGATACTGACGGAGAGGTTGACATCTTCGTTGCAGGTGTCGGCACCGGCGGAACGATCACTGGAACGGGTGAGTATTTAAAAGAGAAAAAACCGGAAGTAAAAATTGTAGCAGTAGAGCCGGCATCCTCACCGGTACTGTCTGAGGGTGTTTCCGGACCGCATAAAATCCAGGGAATCGGCGCAGGTTTCGTGCCGGAGACTCTGAATACCAGCATTTACGATGAAATCATCAAGGTAGAAAATGAGGATGCTTTCGAGACCGGAAAATATCTGGCAGCCGAGGAAGCTATTCTTGCAGGAATTTCCTCCGGCGCAGCGCTGTATGCGGCAATTCAGCTGGCAAAACGCGAAGAGAACAAGGGCAAAACCATTGTTGTGCTTCTGCCGGACAATGGAGACAGATACTATTCTACCCCTCTGTTTGCAAAATAAAGATTGAGAGCGGTATGCTCTGAATCGAGACATCATGCATAAATGTGTAAACTGCCATCCGCGGAACTCTCCCCTCCGCGAATGGCAGTTTCGTATATCAAATTATACCAGAAAGGGAACTTTACTTATGACACTACAACAGCTTCGCTACGTAATCCAGGCCGCGGATTCCAGATCGATGAATGAGGCGGCGAAGGCACTCTATATTTCACAGCCAAGTCTCTCGGGCGCGATCAAGGAGCTGGAAAAGGAGATTGGAATTGAACTGTTCAAGCGCAGCAGCCACGGAACGGTGCTGACCCCGGAGGGTGAGGAGTTTTTGGGCTACGCCCGTCAGGTTACCGATCAGTATCAGCTTCTCGAAAACCGCTATGTTTACCGCACGAAAGGCAAGAAAAAATTCAGTGTGTCGATGCAGCATTACAGCTTTGCCGTGAAGGCATTCGTGGAGCTGGTGAAACAGTTCGGCATGGATGAATACGAGTTTGCCGTTTACGAGACGAGAACGTACGATGTGCTGATGGATGTGAAGAACTTCAAGAGTGAACTCGGCATCCTGTATCGGAATGATTTCAATGCGAAAGTGCTGAACAAGCTGATGAAGGATAATAACCTGGAATTCCACGATCTGTTTTCCTGCGGAACATACGTCTACCTCTGGAAGGATCATCCGCTGGCGGACAAGACTGAGATCACCATGGAGGAACTGAAGGAATATCCGTGTCTGTCGTTTGACCAGGGAAGCAATAACTCGTTTTTCCTGGCGGAGGAAGTGCTTTCTACGTATGAATATAAGAGAATTATCAAGGCAAACGACCGCGCAACGATGCTGAACCTGATGGTCGGCCTGAACGGGTATACACTCTGTTCCGGAATCATCTGCGAGGAGCTGAACGGCAGCGATTACCGTGCAGTGCCGCTTCACGCGGATGAAAATATGATGATCGGCTACGTTTCCAGAAAAGGAATGTCGATCAGTGCGATGGGACTGCAGTATCTGGAGGAGATCCGGAAGTATAAAGAGTTTGTACTATAAAAATTGATTTGCGTTTGCAAACCGGGTATAGGAAATTCAAAAGAAAGTGCAATGGCAGTAAAGATATGGTATAGGAAAAACCTATAACCAGCCATTATTTTTCTGTATTAGACAAAACAGAAGATAGCCGCTATAATATTCCTTGTAAACAGATAGGAAATATCACAAAAGCGAGAGGAAGCGAAGTCAATGAGAGCAGTTTTCGCAGAGAATCGAATCGTGATCTATGATGTCATGTGTTGCAGCGTAAGCAGATAAATCCAGAATCAAAACGGAGCCGCTTCGCAGCAGGGGACAAACAGAATGACGACCGGTTCCGACAAATAATAGAAAAACGAAAATAAAAAAGACAATCAGAACAGGAGAATAAAATCATGAGCAAAAAAACAAGAGCAGAAAGAAATCTTAAATTTGAAACCTTACAGCTTCACGTAGGACAGGAAAATCCAGATCCGGCAACCGGAGCAAGAGCAGTGCCGATTTATCAGACATCTTCTTTCGTATTCAATAACTCCGATCACGCAGCAGCAAGATTCGGACTCCAGGATGCAGGAAACATCTACGGCCGTCTGACCAACCCGACCGAGGACGTTTTCGAGCAGAGAATGGCAGCACTGGAGGGCGGCGTTGCAGCACTTGCAGTAGCTTCCGGAGCAGCAGCCATCAACTACACCATCATCAACCTGGCGCAGAAGGGCGACCACATCGTATCTGCAAAGAACATCTACGGTGGTTCCTACAACCTGCTGGCACACACACTTCCGCAGTACGGAATCAGCACCACATTCGTTGATGTATTCAATCTGGATGAGGTCCGCGCAGCCGTTCAGGAGAACACAAAAGCCATCTACATCGAGACCCTCGGAAATCCGAACTCTGATGTTGTCGATATCGAAGCACTTGCAAAAATTGCACATGAGAACAAGATTCCGCTGGTTGTCGATAATACCTTCGCAACTCCATACCTCGTTCGTCCGATCGAGTACGGCGCAGACATCGTTGTTCATTCCGCAACCAAATTCATCGGCGGCCATGGAACTACTCTTGGCGGTGTGATCGTAGACAGCGGTAAATTCGACTGGGAGGGATCCGGAAAATTCGCATCCCTGACCGAGCCAAACCCGAGCTACCACGGCATCAGCTTCACAAAAGCAGTTGGACCGGCTGCATTCGTTACAAAAGTACGTGCCATCCTTCTTCGTGATACCGGAGCAACTCTTTCTCCGTTCAACTCCTTCCTGCTTCTGCAGGGACTTGAGACTCTGTCTCTCCGCGTAGAGCGTCACGTTGAGAACGCACTGAAAGTTGTAAAATATCTGGAGAGCCAGCCGCAGGTTGAGAAAGTACATCATCCGTCTGTATCCGATGATCCAAAGCAGCAGGCACTGTACGCAAAATACTTCCCGAACGGCGGCGGTTCTATCTTCACCTTCGAAATCAAAGGCGATGCACAGAAAGCAAAAGATTTCATCGACAATCTGGAGCTGTTCTCCCTGCTGGCTAACGTTGCCGACGTAAAATCTCTGGTTATCCATCCGGCAACCACCACTCACAGCCAGTGCACCGAGGAAGAACTGCTGGATCAGGGAATCAAACCAAACACCATCCGTCTTTCCATCGGTACCGAGAATGTCGATGATATTATCGAGGATCTGGATGAGGCATTTAAGGCAGTTCAGTAAGAAGTAAGAAACAGGTTATAGTAAAATAAAACGTACGCCTCTGGCACAAGGTTTCGTGTCAGAGGCATATTTTTTCAATTACAGGAAACTTCGTTGAAATTTCCTATTTCCTATTGATTATGTAGAGAATGTGGGATACAATAAATCATAGGATAAAGATTCGGAGGAAATGTGAATGAGAGTTTCAACAAGAGGACGATATGCGCTGCGCTTAATGCTGGATCTGGCGATGAACAACACCGGAGAGCCGGTGCGCCTGAAGGATGTGGCAAAGCGGCAGGAGATTTCCGAGAAGTATCTCGAGCAGATCATCTCGATTTTAAATAAGGCCGGTTTTGTAAAAAGCGTCCGCGGCCCGGCAGGCGGCTACTCCCTGAAACGGAAGCCGGAGGAGTACACCGTAGGCATGATCCTTCGGCTGACCGAAGGCAGCCTTGCCCCGGTCGACTGCGTCGAAGACGGCACCGACTGCGGCCGCGCCGACCAGTGCGTCACCGTTCTGCTCTGGAAGAAACTGAACGACGCCATCAACGGCGTCGTGGACAACATCACCCTGGCAGACCTCGTGGACTGGCAGATGCAGAAGGCGAATGAATATGTGATCTGAGATTCAGAGTAAAAGAGAAGGATGTATTGCGGTAACGATTAAAAATATTACTGCAGTACATCCTTTTTGCGTGGTTTATATTTTTTTCATTGCGGCTTCAAATGCACTTTCTGTCATATTCGCCCGAAAAGCTGCATCCTTTATGCTCAGAACTCCATCCCGAACAAGCCCGGTAAGTGCAAACAGAATACCTTCTGTTCTGCCCTCTGCTTTACCTTCCTCTCTGCTGTCCTGCATCATGTCATCAATTGCTTTACACATGTCTACTTCCTCCACTTCTTCTGAAAGATCTAAGGTTATGTTTGTGATTGCCTGAATTACTCTGGCGGCGTTTATTTCTAACATCATTCTTGTATTATTTCGGATAAAGGAAGACAGTTTTTCTTTATCCTTTGAATACTTAATACAGCCGAGCACTTCCCGCAGACTGGTTGAAAATTTTTCGAGTTCGTCTGGTTCAAGCGCTGCCGGATCGATGAGATGAATTTTGTAGTCCTGAATGAATGTCCGCATTTCTTCCAGCGGAAAATCCATCATTTCATGCAGGGAAGTAGCGCCATCCCATGGATCCGCTCCAAAATGAAGCACAAGAGTGATGACTGGCCGGAGTTTGTCTGCTTTGTAGAAGCCTGACAGAAATTCTGCGCGTGTCGGTGCTTTCTTTTCTTTTACATTTTGTGCTGCAATTGCTGCAACCTGATTTCCATATTGCAGAGCATCATAAATCATATTTCGGACAGGCATTGCATAATGTATCTCCGTCTGGTTTTCGATTCCAAGCAGAAGATAATCCGCATTCTCATCCTCCATAATAACAGCAGCCTTTAAAATGTCCCGGTATTTCTGAACGGACTCATTTTTGTTGTTTTTCCCTTTTGCGATCAGCTGCACCAGTTCCGTTGTGTCAAGCTCCTGCAGCCGTTCCGGCTGAATCACCTTTTTCCCATTGAAAATCAGGTAATTAAAAGCGTCCGCAAACACAGTGTTTTCACGCATGAATGCTTTTGTAACAGTGTCTTTTTTACTCATTTGTTTCTTACCTTGTCCTTTCTGCTTATCCACTCTTCGGGAATTTTTAAGGTAAGAATCTTTCTGAAACCTATTCGATTTTGTTCTAATACTATATCATATTTGTATTATGTTTGCCACAATGTTTTTCTGAATTTTTTCTAAAACAGGTCTTTGGAAAGCAAAGGCTGGGAAATCGCGGGATCCGGCATTTACAAGTGAAAAAAATTTTGTTATGATAAAAAACAGCGCCGGAAGCACATTTTTGCGGCGCCGAGAATATGAAAAGTGAGGAGTTTTTCCGGATGAAGAAACAGCAGGAAAGTCTCAAAAACATGGTATACCAGGCCATTTTGAACGGCATTTTTACCGATGAATATAAACCGAACCAGATTATCAATGAGCAGGAGCTTGTGCAGAAATTCGGTTGCAGCAAGACGCCAATCCGTGAAGCACTGGTGACGCTCTGCAACGAGGGAATTCTCCGCAGCTTCCCGCGCTTCGGCTATCAGGTCGTCAGCGTATCCCGCGAGGAGGCACAGAATATCCTGGATTTCCGTCTCGTTCTTGAAGGCGGATACCTTCGTCAGTCGATCGGAAACATCACCGAAGAAAACCTGGCGGAGCTCGCCGAAATCGACGAGAGATGCAAGCAGAGCACCGACAGCGTCTGGGATCACTGGGAGGCAAACACAGCATTCCATCTGAAGCTGATTTCCTTCTCAGGCAACGCTTACGCATATCAGGAGCTTGAACGCACCATGAACGTTTTAAAACGCGCTTACGCCCAGTTTTACTGGCAGACCTGGTCCAACGTAAACCCGGCACTGGACATTGCGCATCATAACGATATTATGCAGAGTATCCGGGAGAAAGATCTGGAGAAGACGCAGAATTATCTGAAAGAGGATCTGGCGGATTTTTGCGGGTAAGAAATGAAACAGAGTGCATGGGAACGAAAAATCCCAATACACTCTGTTTTTTTGCGCGCTGGAGACCTTTTTCAGGCACGCTCCAGTGCTCGTGATTATCCATGAAAATGCCTCTCCCGATACTGCTGCGGTGTCACCCCGCTGCTTTTCTTGAACTGCCGGTAAAAGTAGGAAACGTTTGCGATTCCGATCTGGTCACAGATTTGCTGAGGGGAGAAGCCGGTAGTGGCAAGGAGGCGTTTGGCGGCAGGCCCTCGGTCGTCCAGGAGGTGAA
>OGPJ01001941.1_pt1 | contig 13699 bp, 9 predicted proteins | sample 1552831 | NCBI WGS metagenome assembly OGPJ01 (sample SAMEA2579914, study PRJEB22360) | human gut metagenome | biome: human gut; feature: human-associated habitat; material: faeces | place: Denmark | collected 2008/2010
CTGGTATTCGCAGTTCGATTTCTTGTTTTAACTCTTTAAAAAACACATCAAAATCAGCGGTATCCCAGTACTTTTGAGAATTATCTAATCCGACTCCAATTCCCCCGGTGCAAATACAACATCCAAAACTCCCTACACCATAGTTTAAGCGTACTGCAAAATAATTATATGCTTTAAACTTGATAGAAAAATAAGTATGACCGGGCACATCAATTACATTTTCTATCACCACATTATCAACTCTTTTGCCGAAAAAAATCTTCAATCTATCTGCAATAAAATCTGCCTTTTTCTCTGTTTCATTTAATTGCATATCAAAACTCTCCTTTCTGCTCCAAACGGCTATAACCATAGTCTTCCATCAATTTTGTCCTCACCTGATAACCTGAACGCCTTATTTACAGCCAACCTTTTGCCTTCAAAAATTTATCTGGTATTCGCAGTTCGATTTCTTGTTTTAACTCTTTAAAAAACACATCAAAATCGGCGGTATCCCAGTACTTTTGAGAATTATCTAATCCGAATTCAATTCCTCCGGTGCAAATACAGCAACTAAAGTTTCCTCTATCATAATTAAGTCTTACCATAAAGAAATCATACGCCTTGAAAGTACTCGAAAATGCTCTATGGTTTGGGTCATCAATCACATCTGAAATCACGAAATCTGTTACACGATTGCCAAGCAGCTCCCTTGCCTGTCGATTAAATTCCAATGCCATTCGATCTGTTTCATTTAATTGCATACCAAAACTCTCCTTTCTTTTTCAATTCAATAAATCTATGACGATGTACCCAGTTGCTTTCCATCGATGGTAAAAGTGACACGGTCTCTGTCGACTTCTTTTATTGTAGCATAGGTTTCCTTTTTTGTCAGTATCGTGTGTTGTAAAAAAGAGAGGGGCAGCCAAGAAACGGTGGTCGCGGATTTAATTCGGTTTCTGGTCGTTGTAAAATATGCTGGAAATGCATTGCAGAATATTTTGTTATAACTCCGGAGAAATGCTTCTCTAGGTTTTATATTTTTCTGTTTAAGAGCGCATCACATAAGCTCTCTTATATCTTTTACACGTTTTAGAACATTATTCCGCTTTCTATACAATTTTCCGTCTATATGAATGTAAAAATCAATCTCATCGGTATCTAATACCTTTTTCAGCAATTTTATAGCATTCTTGATGTTACTCTTGGACAATTGATTATCAAAACGCTCAATTCTATACAAAGAATTCCTCTCTTTTTCCTCATCTTCAATGGCAATTGTAAATGTCCTTAACTCATTCTCCACTACTATTGTATAATTCATTGGAATATAAACATAATGTAATTTAAAATAACCCATGTGTCCAAAGGAACAAACTTTTTCCCTTAATAACATCTTTTCGAAAAACACCTTTTGAAAAGATTCTTCGAACTCATTAACGGCTTTTTCATAAAATTTGTCATCGTACAGCATGCCATATTCCTCCTCTCCAACTGAAACAAACTTTTTATCTGTAGCACTATAAATAGCTCTCAATATTTCCGTACCATCTTTCCTTATTTCTATCAATTTTGCTCCATTATCACCAAACACGTGTTCATCACAAATTTTCAACTCTCTCTAGGCAAATTAAAATAATTCTATTCCATATTCTTCTTTGCACACATGATTAAATCTCTCCAAATTATCCCACACCTTTGATGATACAAATCCATTGGAATATACTATACCCTCCTTAAAGGATTTCTCTCTTTGTAACACCTCACACTTTAACTTAGGCAATATTAACGATATATTTATATTAAACGGAGACAAACCATTCTTTTCCTTAAATAATTCGCTCATTATATATAATACTGCAACATACACATCATAATCCGTTTCTCCTAACATGATTAATAAAGTTTCTTCAAACTCCTCTTTTATGCTAGAGTCTGTTTCGTACACTTTGTAAATCACTTTAGACAACACTTTACTAACATCTGTCGGTTCTGCCGCCGGTGTATATTGCGATGGAGTAATATTATACTCTTTTTCGCCTTTCAAAAAAAGAATTAATTCTTCTTTTTGAATTGCTTCATATAGCATTTCTGTATATTCCATAACCTGCCACAACTCTTTCATCTTTTTTTGCAGTTTTGATTCTTTCCACTTTGTCCGCACCGCATTTCCACACTTCTTCACAATCCATGTGATTGAACTAAATACAAAGCTAAACAATGCATTTACCATTGTCTCTGTTACGACCTGTTCCCCAGCTTCCAAATCTCCGTTTAGGAACCTCACATACAACTGTATATACTGTACTAACTCGATGACCGCAACTGTTACTTCTTTTCCACTCTTGACCGCCTTTTTGATATCTGTCAGTACCGCATTGTCTGCTTCCAGTTTTTCTGACATCTCCTCATAATTACTCTCGTTAATTACAAGAAGTTCCATGTCCTGCTCTGTTGCCGTCTGCAACACCGTCATAGTAGAAACGGATTCTGCACCCGTCAATTCTTCCCATATCAAGTTTTCGCATAAGGAAGAAAGCATTCCACTGACCTTCATAAATTTCACTTCGTCAGCTTTGCTGCCACTCAAACTCACAACTCCATGACTGTCATGGTCGATGTCAATAAACAGGCTTCCCTCGCTGACCGCCACAGGACTTCCATACAAAGAACTTGTCCGCACCTGATAGCCTGTCATGCCCTCACTAAGACTTCTCGTCGCCTTGACACCACACATCTCGCTTGCTATAGTATTAGCAGCATCCAATTGGGCAAAATACAGCTTACCCGCCACGTCTAATACTTTTCCGAGATAGTCATCCGAATAGACGCTTTCCACAGTCGCACTTTCTGCCAGGGCAACGGCTTCCTCATAACTACTCAGCAAATCATTTCCGGTAATCGCCTGTCCATCCAGAGTCACCTGATACAATGACCCGGCTGTAACAGAGTTATTAACCGCATTTTCCATTCCACAGGAAGTTATCTTCATTGAAAGAGTCTGGGTAGTTCCGAGGATGACTGCATTACCAGCCGCAACGATTTCTCCGTCAAATTTCAACACCGGCTTCATAGACACCAGATATGCCGGGGTGTCAAAGACGGAACCGTAGGTTTCCAATGCTTTTTTGTCATCTTCCGTCTCAGCTTCGTAATCAATGGTAATGCGTTTGCCTGCCAATTCCGCGTATTTATATGTACCCAGTTTCTTTCCATCAATGGTAAAAGTGACACGGTCGCTGTCGGCTTCTTTTATTGTAGCATAGATTTCTTTTTTTGTCAGCACCGTGTATTGTAAAGAGAGAGGCAGATAAGAAACGGTGGTACTGGATTTGATTCGGTTTCTGGTATATAGATTTGAGGAACCTTCCGACTGTTCGCCCACTATTCGCTCTTTCATCTGCTCCATCTGAGCGATGATAGTCTCGCTGTCTCCGTTCTCCAAAAGGGTGTTCCAATTCACAGTAATGTCTTTATCTTCCAGATAAGAAGCAACACTTTCCACTTCCTCATACTGCGAAATCCCGGTATCAAGGGGAATCCACCGACTTTCTCCGGTGTTTTTCCCGGCACCGCGATAGTCGGTGTATGGCACATAGGCTTCTACCCATGTGTGGTTAAGGGAAACGGCGGCTACTTTTCCGTCAGCAGAAAGCAAGGTTATCGGAACACCGGCAGAAGCAAGCACGTTAGCACCGCTTTCAATGTCTTTTGCTCCCGTTAAATTTTTCACCTGAGCGGAGTCCAGTTCAATGGTTCCCTCTACATAACGCGCGGGATAACCAAGATAGCGAAGCATGGTAATCAAAAGACTCGCTTGGTCTTTGTCGTTTCCAGCCTGTGCATCAAGGGTTTCTCCGGCTCCTTTTCGGCTTCCCAAATACAATTCATAATCGATGGTTGTTTTCAGATAGTTATACACGTTCAAAGGTGTGGCAAGTTCTTCCGCTTTGGCTTTGATGTTATCTGTCAAAGCTGTTTCCCCGGAAAGTTCCAAATATTCGCCCTTTGCCCCCCGCTTATCACTACTTTTCACGGAATTTTCTGTCATGGATTCCGCGTATTCTTCCAGACTCTCCACTTCTTCCGTAGTAATTTCTGCTTCTTCTGCCACGTTGACGGGTTCCGTTCCGTAAATCGGAGTTTCTTCCTCTCCCCACAGAGATTGCAGAGTTTTCAGCGATTTTTTCGTCTCCTTAGTGTTGGTCGCTCCGGCAAGGTCTGCAAGGATTTCTTTTGCTGCCGCTGTTTTCTCGGCATACATGGTTTCATAGGCTTCCTGTCTTTGGTTCAATGTATCGGATTTCAAGGAAGCGATTTTCTCGCGATTTTCAGCAAAAAATTTGTCCATGTTTTGTTGGTACGTATCCAAAAGTGTCGCCAGCTCATCCGCTTTTTGCGACACATTTTTGCTTACCTTTTTTCCGCTGTTGTCTACCTGTTTTTTCAGTTCTGCAACTCCTGTCTGTAATTTTGCCGCTAATTTCTCAGCATCATTATAGACTACTTCGGCATATGCAGAATTGTCCACAGCGGGTTGTGCTGCCTCCTGTTTATCCGGCTTTGCCGCACAACTGCACAGGTTTATTACCATGGCAAATACAAGCACAAGTGCAATCGTTTTACATGTTTTTTTTGTTTTATTAAATATGATATTTTTCATCAGATCCTCCTACCTTTCGTTTCCCTTTGGTGTTACTGGTTGATTCGAACATAACTTCCGTTTAATTTGATCTCTTTTGCAATGATGGTTCCCACCAAATCAAACTCAGACACGTTGATAGATACCGTTCCCTTCGGAGCATAAATCAATCCATAGACATTTGCCTTTGTGGCATTGATGTTGATGTCTCCATTCATGGAACAAAGGACTGCCTTTTCGTCTTCTGAACCGATCGTAGTTTCATTGCAATTGATGAAGATACTTCCATCGGAAACAAGAGGTTTTGCGATGTCCAGTGTGGTACAATAGGCACCTGTGGTTCCCTGACAGAATGTCGGTACTGTTATAGTGGTACTGTTGTACATATCAAGCTGCAAGTATTCTTCTCCATCGTTTTTTATGTCTGCCTCAATATCCCTGGTGTAATCTTTAACAGTAAGAGTTTCCACCTGTTCTTGCTTTTTGGCAATGTTGATAATCCAACCATATGCCATCACGTTGCCTTTGGTTTTTACAAGACAGTCTGCATTGAGGATTGAGCCGCCAAAACAGAAATTTTCTCCTGCATATATATTCTTGTTAATATCCGCCTGACAACAGTTAATTGATATGGATTTCTCGGTTGCAATGAGGGCATTCTCCAACGTCTGATAGGTCGGGGTGCTTGATTCAATCATAATTTTCTGCACTGATTCCTCACTTACATTTCCTGCATAATCTACTGCACGTACATGGATATAATATATTTTTCCTACTTCCAGATTTTCCAATGTATGCTCATAGTTTTCTTCCCCTTCTCCAAACACCTCGGAAAGCAGATTGCCTTGATCATCGTAAGTCACAAGCTCATTCATTTCTTCTTCGCTATCATTAACCCCCACAAGATATCCTTTAATTCCCGATATTGCCTCTGCATCAACAATATTGGATTCACGCACTTGTCCATCACGATTTGTCGTACTTATCGCTTCTACACGATAGCGATATGCTGTTCCCTTATCTTTTCCGCCAATCTGTACCCAGGCCCTCTTCCCTTGCGTACTATACCTGCCACTGATTTCCGGTTTCTCCGGCTTTTCCGTATCGTAAAAAGACTCATCTTTTGCTTCTGTTTGATTTGTCAACTGTTTTAGATAAAATAATGTATTAGCAAGTATCTTTCGTTCATCGTCGGTTGCCTGTCCACTGCTATGACCTGTCTGGATTAGTGCCAGCGAATTATTGGTACACAAATACGCCGTATTTTTTGCTCCTGTTTCCTCATCCGTAAGTCCCCTCTTTTCAAATTCCAGCCATACGGTTGAATCCAAACTTCCTCCCGCATACTGACTGGTACTATGAGTCGCCGGAATATCAAGAGTTCCTGACAATTTCCATGGATAACTGGTCAAAAAACCATTATTGACTACTTTTACTTTTCGACAGGCACTATAATCGTAATCCGGTATCAGACGAATTCCCATTTGGTCTGCAAATCCTCGAAATGTTGGACATCTGTGTGCAAAATTATTTCCCACTGTATCATGTCCAAACAAAACACCCCTTCCGGAATCAATGAATTCCTGTGTTGCATTATATGCTTTTTGATTTATATCTTTTAATGCATTACAATCATACGTTCCATACATAAGAACATCATGCTTGTACTCTCCATTTTCATTCAGCAGATATTGTTCCGGATTGCAATTAAAGTCATCAATATAAACTTTATCTATTTCAAACAGCCCTTTTCCTGCCACTTCCTCCGTTCCGGATACTGTGGTATTAAGCCATTCGTCAAGATAATTTTCGGCGAGACTATGGGGATAAATATTTAATACCTTTACTTTTTCTTCACCATTCCATGTAGATTTTGTCTCCCACTCTCCATTTTTCTTTTCTCGATACAGCCGATAACCATAACGCTCTTTTTCATCAGACATTTCATTCCAACGCAGGGTTACCCCATAAGATTTTCCTTTTTTTACCTGTGCCTGTAATATAAGATCGCTTTCTTTTGTCTCCTGTATGGTGAGTGATATTTCCTGATTTTTTCGAAACACTTCTGTTCCATCCTGTCCATACAAAATCAGTTCTATTTTTATGCTATATTTTTTATCCATTATTGCAGACACCGTCATTTCTTCTTGTATTGTCTGCTTCTTTTCTCCTATTGGCAAGGAAATTTTTTGCTCACTAGAATGATTTTCTACACCGTTCTCCATCAAATGATATGTCACTATTCCTGTCAATCTCTGATTCGTACAATATCCCACCTCGGTTGTCAAATGAAGAGTCTGTTCTACTCCACTTTCTAACACATAAGAATCCATTTCTGTCTGAAATTGTATTATTTCAAAACGCAGTTTATAAAATTCCTCAACTTCCAATAGCAGCAAAATATATTGTATGGTTTGTTCAACTCCATCACAAATACTTCCATTCTCTGACTGTATCGCAAGCAATGTATCCTTTATTTCTGCCACATTTGAAATGAGATTTCTTTTTATAAGGTAACGTGCCAGTTTTGCCTGTTCACAAAATTTCTCTGTTGTAAACTCCCCGGTATATGCCTTCAAACAATAGGCATCTAATTTTTCATAAAATATTTTGTTTTTTATATTTAAAGACAACATAACATAACCTATATCCGCTGTTAATGCCTTGTCGGTATTATCTTCTGTTATCACAAATCCGCCATCATTTTGTTGCTTTGCCATGATATATTCTGCTGCTTCTGTTACTGCTTCTTTTTCTGTTTCTTCTAAAGAAACTGCCGCCATCAGAACCATTAACGTGTCATATATTTCACTGGTATAGGTACTGTCAAGTCCATATCCTCCATCTGGATTTGCACATTTCAAAAGATCTTCCAGCTTTTCTTTGTCTCCATGTCCCCAAACCAAATGTGCTTGTTCATCAACATTTAATGCCGAATGCTCTTTTTCCCATATGGAAAGATATTTGTCATCTGCCTCTGCTCCTGCTTTTCGCAACACTGCCAACGCATTGCATGTAAGATTTGGTAATCCGTCATTTCCCCACTTTCCTATTTCCCCTTGTTGTGATTGAAGCCAGTGAATTGCCCTGACAAGTGGTGTCTCCTGCTCTGTCAGTTGTTCTGCTCTTGCTTCCATTACTTTTCCTGTAAACTGTGGTAGCGTTCCCTGAAATATAAGTGCCACGATAAGCAAAATTGCTATAATTTTCTTTTGATCTGCCATCATATATTGATTCCCTTCTGTTAATTTTTTTCAAATCGTCTATAATGTTAACGATTTATTTATAGTTATATAGTCAAAAATTATTTTACCATATTTTCCCTATCTCTGCAATCATTATTTCGTGCTTCTTGACTTTTTTATCTCAGCATGTATGCTATCATGTAATCATTTTAAGATAAAAAAAGAACTCTCTGTCACACCTTGGCAAAGAGTTTCTTTCTTTTTATTCCTGCATTTCTTTTAATTTTTGTTCAATCGCATCTACTACCGTTTTCAACACCTTGATCCGGGCATAATATTTACTGTTTCCTTCTACCACGATCCACGGTGCAGACTCCGTCGAAGTTCGTAAGATCATCTCATCTACGGCTTTTTCATAGTCGTCCCATCTTGCGCGGTTTCTCCAGTCCTCGTCTGTAATCTTCCACTGTTTTTCCGGGATCTGCTCTCTCTCATGAAAACGTCGTTCCTGCTCATCTTTATCAATATGCATCCAGAATTTCAGCAAAATTCCTCCCGCATTGGTAATCTGCTCTTCCATGTCGTTGATCTCGCGATAAGCCCGTTTCCACTCACTTTCTGTCGCAAAACCTTCGACACGTTCGACCAGCACTCTTCCATACCAGGTACGGTCAAAAATCGCCATATGTCCTGCTTTTGGAAATTTTTCCCAGAATCTCCACAGATAATGATGGGCTTTTTCAACATCATTTGGAGACGCTGTCGGAACCACTTCATAACCACGCGGATCCATGGCCTGCGTAAGACGTTTGATCGCGCCTCCTTTTCCTCCGGCATCCCAGCCTTCGAATGCAAGAACCACCGGCAGACGTTTCAGATACATCTGATTGTGAAGGGAGCGCAGTTTTTTCTGCAATTTTTTCTTTTCTACCTGATACTCTTCTTTTGTCATTGACTTTGACAGATCAATGCCATGAAGCACACCATTGCGGAAACATTCTTCCGGCTCCGGCAGTTTTGGCGTTTCCTGCTGAGGTGTCCGGCTTGCCTGAAGTGCTTCTTCCATACGGCTTACCAGAGTGGATACGATCTTGCACGCGGCATACAGTTTATCCGTGCCTTCTACAATTACCCACGGAGACTCTGCAATATCGGTGTGTACCAATATCGAATCCTGCTTTTTCAAGCACTCCGCATAATTTTTATTGTTTTCTTTTTCCTGTTTACACACACGCCATCTGGTGTCTTCATCTTTTTCCATCTTTTCCAGACGTTTTTTCTGTTCTTTTGCCGAAATTAAAAGGAAAAATTTTACAATCAGTGTGCCGTCCTGTATGAGCATTTTCTCAAACTCTGTGGCATCTTTTTCCCCAATTTCTCCTTCGTACACCCCACGATACCAGCTTTGGTCAAAGATATGCATCCTTCCTCTTTCCGGAGTTTTTGTAAAAAACCGCCAAAAATATGGGCGCATTTTCTCTTCCTCTCCGGCTTTTCCTGTTGTAAACACCCGGTAGCCGCGGGGATCTAAAAATTGAATCACACGATTGATCATCGTGCCTTTTCCTGCGGCGTCCACTCCGTCAAACGTTACCATAACCGGAATCTTCTGCTCCTTGCATTTTCGCTGCAGTTCCCCGAGTCTGGTAGAAAGAGACTCCATCTTTTTCTCATATTCGTCTTTTGACATCTTTTTGTCTACATCCACTTGTTCCAGCATACGCAATACCTCCTATTTTCCGGTAGATCCAAAACCACCTTCCCCACGTACCGTTTCATCCAGTTCGTTTACTTCTTCATAAACGGCATAAAGATACGGAGCAATGACCATTTGCGCTACCCGTTCTTCATTTTCAACAACGATATCCTGAGTAGAATGATTATGTAACGCTACCATAATTTCTCCACGATAATCGGAATCAATAACACCTACTTTATTGGCCGGTGCCAGTCCTTTCTTACATGCCATGCCGCTTCTTGCATAAATAAGTCCTACAAGACCTTCCGGAATTGACATTGCGATTCCGGTCGGAATAAATTCTGTCGTTCCCGCAGTCACACAAACCGGCTGTTCCAGGCACGCATAAAGGTCTGCTCCTGCGGCATATTCTGTCCCATAAGTTGGAATATGCGCATTTTTATGTAATTTCTTAAAATCAATTTTCGTTTTCTGCACGTTTTTTTCCTCGCTTTTTTTATTCTTGTTCCCAAAGAACGATCTCTCCGGCTTCTATCGTCTTTTTGACGTCAATGATCCGCTGGTTATCGGAACCTCGAAATCGTATTTTCAAATTTTTGCGTTCTTCGATAAACGGTCCATCGATCAAAACATCGATATAAGACAAGAGTTCCTTGGTTTCCGGCACTTGATCCATCATTTTTCCGCAAATATCCTCATCAAACAGATAGCCGGTATAACACCAGATATTTTTCTCCGGATAGGTCTCTTTTACTTTTTTTACCAGTGGCAGCAGTCCGGACTGATTTTCCGGTTCAAAGGGTTCTCCCCCCAGCAATGACAGTCCCGATACATACGATGGTTTCAAATATTCCAGGATTTTTTCAATCTCTGCTTCGGTAAAGGGATTTCCAAATCGGAAATCCCAAGTTTCTTTATTAAAGCAGTTTTTACAATGATGCGTACAGCCGCTGACAAACAGGGAAACTCGGATTCCCAAGCCATTTGCCACATCGTATTGCTTAATATCTGCATAATTCATAATTTTTATTCCTCACCACTTAGATATGGAGTACACGGGCATTGATTTCTTTTGTCTTGCCGACATTCCAGAAATTCTCTCCCAGATATCCACACGTTCTTCTCGTAACATTCATCTTATTATGGTCTTTATTTCCGCAATTCGGACATTCCCATTCAAGATCCTTATTAATCTTGATCTCGCCATCAAAACCGCATATATGACAATAATCCGACTTTGTATTAAATTCCGCATACTGAATGTTATCATAAATAAATTTTACAATTTCTTCCAGTGCCGGCAGGTTGTGCTGCATATTTGGAATTTCCACATAAGAAATCGCACCACCGGAGGAAATCGTCTGGAACTGGCTTTCAAATTCAAATTTATGGAAGGCATCAATCTTTTCACGTACATCCACATGATAGGAATTGGTGTAATATCCTTTATCTGTCACATCTTCGATCGAACCAAAACGTTCTTTATCGATCTCCGCAAATCGATAACACAATGATTCTGCCGGTGTTCCGTACAAACCAAAGCCAAGCCCGGTTTCTTCCTTCCATGTATCGGTCGCCCGGCGCAGACGGTTCATCACCTTCTTAGCAAACTCACTGCCTTTTGGTGTCGTATGGCTTTCGCCAACCATCAATTTCGTCACTTCATACAAACCGATGTATCCCAATGAAATCGTAGAATAACCGTCATGAAGCAGTTTGTCGATCTTCTCACCTTTTTTCAAACGTGCAATCGCACCATACTGCCAATGAATCGGGCTGACATCCGAAGTTACACCCTCCAATGCATGATGACGGCACATCAAAGCTTCAAAACAAAGGGAAAGTCGTTCTTCCAATAACTGCCAGAAATATTCCATATTTCCTTTTGCCAGAATACCAATCTGCGGAAGATTTAAGCTGACAACACCCTGATTAAATCTTCCTTCCCATTTGTAATTTCCGTTTTCATCTTTCCATGGAGACAGAAAACTGCGGCAGCCCATGCAGCTAAATACATTTTCTTCATAATTTTCGCGCATTTTCTTTGCGGATATATAATCCGGATACAAACGTTTTGCAGAACATTGTACCGCTAATTTTGTAATGTAATCGTATTTTCCGCCTTTGAGGCAGTTATGCTCATCCAGAACATAGATCAGTTTCGGAAATGCCGGTGTCACATACACACCTTTTTCATTTTTAATTCCCTCCAGGCGCTGACGGAGTATTTCTTCTATGATCATTGCATTTTCTTCTATATACTCATCATCTTTGTCAAGATTTAAGAACAGCGTAACAAACGGAGACTGTCCATTGGTCGTCATCAATGTATTGATCTGGTATTGAATGGTCTGTACACCGGAACGAAGTTCATCTCTTACCCGTTCCTCTACCATACGTTCAAGAATCGCCGAATCCACACTTTCACCAAATGTAGAAAGATAACGGTCCCGATATTTATTGGCACTTTTTCTCAAATATTTTCCCAAATGACGGACATCTACTGACTGTCCACCATACTGACTGCTCGCAACCGCCGAGATGATCTGTGTCACCACAGTACATGCTACCTGAAAACTTTTTGGACTTTCGATCAGTTTTCCGTTCATAACCGTTCCGTTTTCCAGCATATCCCCAATGTTGATCAGGCAGCAGTTAAAAATCGGCTGAATGAAATAATCCATATCATGAAAATGAATCATTCCTTCTTTGTGTGCTTTTACGATTTTTTCCGGCAGAAGCACACGTTTTGTGAGGTCTTTTGACACTTCACCCGCGATCAAATCTCGCTGAGTTGAGGCAATATAGGCATTTTTGTTGGAATTTTCTTCCATAACATCTTTATTGCTGTTGGAAATCAGACTCATGATCGAATCGTCTGTTGTATTTGCTTTACGAACCAATTCACGGGTATAACGGTAAATAATATAAGTCTTCGCCAAAATAAATTTCCCCGCTGCCATCAGTTTCTGTTCGATCATATCCTGAATGTCTTCCACCTGAATGGTTTCCCGGTTTTCCCATTCAACACTAGCGATAATCCCATCAATATCGTCCTCTGATACTCTTTCAAATGGATCCACTTCCGCATTTGCCTTCCGTACAGCAATTAAAATTTTATTACGATTGTAATCCACAACTCTTCCGTCACGCTTTACTACTTTCACAATAATTCTCCTTCCTTCTCAATCTTTATTATCATTATCGTTCATAAAAGCCGAAAAGCCGGCTATGAAAAACATTATATCACTATCCGCATTTTCTGTCCACTATATCTTGTGATTTTTTTCTTGTTTTTTTTACAAGACACAATATATGGTAGTTGTACTAAAGTTGTAGAATTAGGAAATTAGGACATTTGCATATTTTTTCCCCTTTTTTTCTGCAAATTCGACAATATTTCTTGACTTTCGTATTATGTTATGGTAAATTTTTTATAAAGAATTCGTTAAGCATTCTTTGCATATGCTGTATTGTAGCATTCACATGACTAGTCTGTATCTGCGATGCGATACAGACCGTACTCTCAAAACGCATCGTAGAAAAAAATTGAGAGGAGTTCAAAATATGGACAGAGTACAATTAAAAGCAATCGCGAAACAGCAAATTCAGGGGAATATCGGTATACTCTTTGTATGTTTATTAATTACAAGTGTATTATCAGGCCTCATTCCCGGTCTTACCACCCTCATTGTAGGACCACCTTTAACACTTGGTTTGACCATGATTTTCCTTGGTTTAACACGTGACGAAAGCCCTGAAATAAACACATTATTCAGTGGTTTTAGTTATATGGGACCTGCTATTTTGCTCAACATTATGATTGCAGTATTTACCTGTTTATGGTCTTTGCTTTTTGTCATTCCGGGAATCATCAAGGCGATCAGTTATTCCATGGCATACTTTGTTTTAGCTGACAATCCTGAACTGTCCGCTAAGGAAGCCTTGGACGAAAGTAAAAGAATCACTTCCGGTCACATTGGAGATTTATTTGTTCTGTATCTTTCATTTATTCCTTGGGTCCTTCTTGGAGCTATCACCTGCGGACTGGCACTCATTTACGTGGTTCCTTACATGCAGACTACTATGGCAAACTACTACTTAGAATTAAAAAATAATTAGAATCACATAACAGCGCCTGTACCGACCCCAAAAAGTTAGACCTAAAAATCTAACGATTGGAGGTCGGTATTT
>OGPJ01001955.1_pt1 | contig 13635 bp, 10 predicted proteins | sample 1552831 | NCBI WGS metagenome assembly OGPJ01 (sample SAMEA2579914, study PRJEB22360) | human gut metagenome | biome: human gut; feature: human-associated habitat; material: faeces | place: Denmark | collected 2008/2010
AGAAAACGGAAGAAGCGCCTGCCGCCCCTCCCGCTCCGCCAGCCGATGTTCAGTTGCTGACTGAAATACGTGACTTACTGAAAGAAAAGAAATAAAGAAAAACCTTATCCGTAAGGTTTCCTGAACAACAAGGAAGCGTGTCAAAACAGAGGTCAGCCTCTTTTTGGCACGCTTTTGTTTTCAGGCACCAATCGCTTCCGTCTCATCCGGTTTCGGGAACAGGCGGGAGCTCAGTGCCTGCAATGCACGCGTTTTATCGGCGGACTTCATCACCAGGGAGACGTTGCTGCTGCTTCCCCCGTAAGAAATCATCCGCACGGGAATATCTTTCAACGCATCTATGATTCTTGCCTCGAAGCCGACATTCTGCCATTCAAGGTCGCCGACTACGCAGACGATTACCATATCCTTTTCGACACTGATCGTTGCATATTTCTCCAGGCTGCCCACTATTTCCTGCAAATGTTCGGGATTGTCGGTCGTCACGGAGATACCTATGTCGGAAGTCGTCACCATATCGACAGCCGTTTTGTAGCGGGCGAACGTATCGAACACCGTGCTCAGGAACTTATGAGGCGGCAGGATATTCAACGACTTCATTTTGATAAAGACGATATTGTCTTTCGCTGCTACCGCCTTGATCCTGCCCTTCTCCGCTGTATTCGAGATTAATGTTCCGGGAGCATCGGGTTGCAGGGAGTTCAGCAGGCGGACCGGGATATTGCTTTCCTTTGCCGGGCGGATGCAAAAAGGATGGAGTATCTTCGCTCCGAAATAAGCCAGCTTCGCCGCCTCTTCAAAGTTAAGCTGGCGGACAGGAGCGGTATGGTTTACCACGCGCGGGTCGTTGTTATGCATACCGTCGATGTCCGTCCATATCTGTATTTCACTGGCATGGATGGCCGCTCCGATCAGGGAGGCACTGTAATCGCTTCCTCCGCGTTGCAGGTTATCCGTCTCGCCATATGCGTTCCGGCAGATGAAACCCTGAGTAATAAAGATATCCGTGTCCGGGAAGCGGGACAGCAGTGTTCCGAGATGCTCTTCGATGTAGGACATATCCGGCTCACCGTCGGCATTTATCCGCATAAAATCGAGGGCCGGAAGCAATGCCGACTTCATTCCCTGCTCTTGCAGGTAAAGATGCATCATGCCGGTGGAAATCAATTCACCCTGCGCCAGCACCACCTTTTCATCGAAGACGGTAAAAGGAGCACCGGCAAACGCCCATATTTCATTGAAACGTTCCGTTACCAGTTCCAGCGCCTTTTCCTTATAGGCGACAGAGGTATATAAATCCTCGATATGACCGGCATAAGCCTGTTCAAGGCGGGTAATGATTTTATTTGCCTCATCGACCTCCTTGCGATAGAAGCAACGGGTGATGTCGACCAGCGAATTAGTTGTTCCGGCCATCGCCGATAAGACGACAATTTTAGGTTCACCGCCGGATATGATGGATACGACGTTCTTCATCCGTCGGGCCGAGCCGACAGATGTACCGCCAAATTTTAATACTTTCATGATTGTTTACTGTGTTTTCTTACTTATTATCAGACATTAAATGAAACGATAAAGGTACTGCCCTTTCCTATTTCGCTTTCCACGCGGATGGTTCCGCCATGAGCTTCGACGAAGTCCTTGCTGATAGCCAGTCCGAGGCCGCTACCCTGTACTTTCGTACCGGGAACGCGGAAGTAACGGTCGAAGATACTCTGGTGGTAACGCGGGTCGATGCCCTTGCCGAAATCGCGGACGAATATCTCTACGACTTTGCCTTCCTGGCGGGCACCGATGATGATGCGGCCGTTCTCCGGCGTGTAGTGGATGGCGTTCGACAAAAGATTTGTCAGGACCCAGGCTATCTTTTCGCTGTCGACAAAGAGTTTGGAGATTTTCTCCGGATACTCGACCTCTATATGACAGCCGAAACGCTCCGCCTGCACACGGTTCGCCTTGATGGCATAGTCTATCAGTTCGATTGGCTTGGTGATTTTCGGGTTCAGTTGCAGTTTTCCGGTTTCCACCTGCGTCATTTTGAGGAGTTCGCCGGTTATTTCGAGCAGGCGGTCGCTGCTTTCCTTGATGCTTTCGGCAAGCGCTCTCTGTTCGTTGTTCATATCGCCTACCCGCTGGTCTTCCAGGAGTTTGAGACTCATCATGATGGCTGAAATAGGTGTTTTCAGTTCATGGGAGATTGTCGAAATGAAGGTCGTCTTTGCTGAATCCAGTTCCTTGAACTCGGTAATGTTTTTCAGGAGGATAACGTCGCCGACGTATTGGCTGACGTCTTTCTGCCCGTCCGTCAGATGGATGGGAATGTATTGCACCTTGAAATAACTTTCTTTATTATCAGCATAAATTTTAAGCGGTTCCTTCTTTTCGTCGGGTTGCACCAGTTCGCGCACGAGGCGTCGCAGGAGGTCATTCTTCAGCGCCAGTTCGGCGGCAGACTTGCCGATGACATTTTCACGTTTCAGATTGAGGATTGTCAGGGCGACATCGTTGGCGAAAAGTATTTTACGGTTCCCGTCCAACCCGATGATCGGCTCGGTGATGCTGTTGACGATGGCTTCGATGTATTTTTTTCCCTGGATAATATCCGCCAGCGTACTCTTACGGTATTCGGTCAGCCGTTCCGCCATCCGGTTGAAGGAGTTGGCGACGGCGGCGAACTCTTCATATTTCCCGAGGTCGAGGCGCTTCTCGTAATTATGGTTGGCAATCTCCATGATACCGTCCGTCAGCTTGCGGATCGGCGTGTTGATGGACCGGGGGAGGCGGATCAGGAAAGCAAAGGCAATCAGAATGCAGATGATGCCGAGGATGCAAATCCACAGCAAGGCTTCATGTGCCGTATGCTCCGCCACCTGGCTTTTCCGGTAGATGGAGGCCATGTTCAGGCTCATCACCTCGTTCAATGCCATGCGGACACGTTGGATGGAGGCGTCGTTCATATCCTTTTTCATGGATTCGTATTGCGTGACCAGATGGGTGGTCGCGACATTCTCGTCTACTTCCGTTATATTCTCCTTTTGCAGGTTCAGGTTCTTTTCGAACTCGGTACGCGCCACCGGGTCGGTCTTGATACGTTCGAGGGCATCCAGCATACGGCGCGAATACAGGAGCGTATTGTAATTATCCGCCAGGATATTCTGCGTATCTGCCGACATGCGGTAGATATTCTGTACCGAAAGACCGCCCAGCAGGACAATCATTGCAAACAGCAGACCTATACCATAGGTGAGCTTCGTTTTAATCTTCAGACTAACAGACTGTAACATATTATGCCAATATTATCAGGTCAATATTCATTTGCGACAAGCTATTCAGCAATTTCCGGTATTGGAAACAAGCACGGAACACGGAAACAAGCGTAAAGGCAGGCTTCCCGATGCAGACGGTCGAAATCTGCTTTTCGCGGCATACTTCGATAATACTGTCGGGGATGCTTTTGGACTGCACTTGTATGATTTCGCCCCCCAGTTCGGCCGCCAGCTTGAAATGATTCGACAGATAACGCTGGTTTGCCAACGGGATGCGGTCGATACTTTCGCGGGGCGTCTGCACGTAGAGGACAAAGAACTTCGTGTTGTAGCGGGTTGCCAGCCGGGCAGCCTTGCGGATGACCTTACGCGGCGTCTTCTCCTGACTGCTGATGCAAGCCAGGAATTTTTCATGCCGGACACCTGTATTGATGGGGACCGCGCTCTCCACCTTCTTCTCGACACGTAGCGCAACCTCTTTCAGGGCAAGTTCGCGCAACTGGAGAATGTTTTCGGACTTGAAGAAGTTGTTCAGCGCCGTCTGAATCTTTTCCGGCTTGTATATTTTTCCGGCTCTCAGGCGTTTCACCAGTTCGTCGGCTGTCAAGTCGATATTCACCACCTCGTCCGCCTGCTCCAGGACACTGTCGGGGATGCGTTCCTTTATCTCGATGCCGGTGATATCCTGCACGTCCTCGTTCAACCCTTCCAGATGCTGGATATTGACGGCAGTAATGACGCTGATACCCGCCTCCAAAATGTCCGTAACGTCCTGCCAGCGCTTTTCGTTCTTGCTACCTTCGATGTTGGTGTGCGCCAGCTCGTCTACTATCACGACCTCCGGATGGATATTCAGGATAGCCTGCAAATCCATCTCCTCCACTTCTTTCCCCTTATAAAATGACCGGCGGCGCGGTATCAAAGGCAAACCTTCGACCAACGCCTCCGTTTCAACCCTGCCGTGTGTTTCCACGTAACCTACCTGCACGTCGATGCCGCTCCGAAGCAATTCGTGCGCCTCCTGCAACATACGGTAGGTTTTCCCCACACCGGCAATCATGCCAATGTATATCTTGAAATTTCCGCGGCGGGATTTTTTCAGCAAATCTAAAAAGTGTTGTACGCTCTGTTCTCTGTCCATGAGTTGCTTGTTTCAGATTACCACGGTCTTAGTGAAATGCCAAAGACCAGATGTGCATCTTCCATACGGGGATTCCAAATAGCCTGCGCAAATATAGGCAAAGAGAATGAATCGCTGAACTTTATAGCGGTACTTCCTTTCAGCGCGACGTTGGTAACAGCAAATCCGTCGTTCGTCTTCGCCCCCGTATAAACTCCGTAAGAGGTATAGGGAAGGAAGCCGCAAGTGGCGGTCAGGTCGACCATTTTCACGCGGAACGGATAGTTGAGTTCGACGTAGGAAGAATAGTTCTGATTGCCGTCCTCGTCCTTATCCTGTCCGGCAAACATGGTATACCAGGCAACGGAGAGGGGAAATTTCTCCACGGGAAGCGTATAAGCCAGTCCGGCCTCGAAATGATGAGCGGTTTCATGGCTTTTGAAGTTGAAGTATTTGTTCGCGCCCTGTCCGGCCCACCACAGGTCGGCGATGGAGAGGGTAAGTCCGGAGTTGCCGAAGGTATAGGCGGCCGTCAGGTCGATTTCCTTGTTGGAGGCACCTTCCGAAGATTTATAACCGTCGAAATCGGTCGATCCCCACGCTGTCAGGGAGAAGCCGGCGACGCTAAAAGCGAGGGTCGGTTGGAAACTTGCTCCCGTTTGATAGAACCCTCTCCAAAGATATGAACTCAGAAGGTCCCCTTGCACGGTAAATGTGGCTCCGCTATCGTCTTTTTGAGCCATGACGCATGTAAAAGAGGTGAAAAACAGTAACAGAAACGCCGTTACTATGCGTTTTATGGATATATTCATTGTTTTATGCATTTTTACCAGGGTATTCATCATTCGATATATTTATTTTGAGGCTACGCCGCCGATTTAACCCATAAATAGTTGTTTTTATGCGTTTTTACCTAGGTATTTACCCATAAATACGTTTATCTGATGATTTTTACCCTGCGTTTGGTATTTCGATACGATTGTTATTTATTTTTTTCGGCCTTTTCCAAAGCGATATTCAATTTCAGGACATTGACCTTCTCCGGGCCGAACAAACCTAATAATGGTCCTTCGGTATTAGCATTCACCAGGGCCATGACGCTTTCGGGCGAGAGGCCGCGGGCCTGTGCGACACGTTGTACCTGTGCGTAGGCGGCTTTCGGGGAAATATCGGGATCGAGTCCGGAAGCGCTGGCGGTGACCATTTCGGCGGGCACTTCCTCACGTGTCAGATAAGGATGATGAACGAGGAAGGTGTCGATGCGCGCTTTGACTTCCGAAAGGTATTCTTCGTTGGAAGGGCCTTTGTTGCTTCCGGCGGAAGAGGAAGCGTCGTAGCCGTCGCCCGCACAAGAGGGGCGTCCCCAGAAATAGATGTCCTCCGTGAAGTTCTGGCCTATATTTGCGGCTCCCACGACTTTGCCATTGAGTTCAAGAACTTCGGCGTTACCTTTGTTCGGGCCTGCTACCTGTGCAAAAATCCATAAGACGAAGATGTAGCAGATACTAAACAACAGACTGAATGCTATTGTCAGTTTAAATGATTTGAAAAGAGTTGATATCATACTTGTTTTTCTTTATTTTATTAATAATGATTACATAAACATGCTTACCACCAAATCGATCAGCTTGATGCCGACGAACGGAGCAATTATCCCTCCTACCCCATAGATGAGCAGGTTGCGGCGAAGCAGGGCGGAGGCCCCGATCGGCTTGTAAGCGACACCGCGCAATGCCAACGGAATCAAAGCCGGGATGATGAGCGCATTGAAAATAACTGCACTGAGTATCGCGCTTTGCGGACTATGCAGGTGCATGATATTCAATGCTGCCAACTGTGGGATCGCGACCATGAACAAAGCCGGCACGATGGCAAAATACTTGGCAACATCGTTCGCGATACTGAATGTAGTCAGTGTTCCGCGCGTCATCAGCAACTGTTTACCGATTTCAACGATTTCGATGAGCTTGGTCGGGTCGTTGTCGAGGTCCACCATATTTCCGGCCTCCTTAGCAGCCTGCGTACCGCTGTTCATGGCGACACCAACGTTTGCCTGAGCAAGTGCGGGAGCGTCGTTCGTTCCGTCACCCATCATGGCGACCAGTTTGCCGGCTTCCTGCTCCTTCTTGATATAGTTCATTTTATCTTCCGGCTTGGCTTCGGCAATATAGTCGTCTACGCCAGCCTTTTCAGCGATATATTTTGCAGTCAGCGGGTTATCGCCTGTCACCATAACGGTCTTGACACCCATCTTGCGGAGGCGTTCGAAACGTTCCTGTATTCCCGGCTTGATAATATCCTGCAACTCAATCACACCGATAATAAAATCATCCTGCGAAACGACCAGCGGCGTCCCTCCGTTGCTGGTAATCTTTTCCACCAGTTCGGCTACTTCTTCCGGATATTTATTTCCGGCAGCCTCACTCATCCGGCGGATGGCATCGAAAGCTCCTTTGCGGATACGCGTTCCGTCTTTCAGGTCGACGCCGGAACATTTCGTTTCCGCCGTAAATTTAATCATGCGGGAACCTGACGTACTCAGGTCGCGGATGCGGACACCCTTTTCGCGTCCCAGTTCCACGATAGATTTACCCTCAGGCGTTTCGTCGGATAAGGATGCCATCAGGCAAGCCTGAACAAATGCCTGTTCGTCAATCCATTTTACAGGATAGAACTGGGTTGCTTTACGGTTACCAATTGTGATCGTTCCTGTTTTATCGAGTAGCAGCGTGTCGATATCGCCTGCTGTCTCCACAGCCTTGCCGGATTTGGTAATTACATTTGCACGCAAGGCACGGTCCATGCCGGCGATGCCGATAGCAGAAAGCAGTCCGCCGATCGTCGTCGGAATCAGGCAGACGAACAAAGAGATAAAGGCAGCAATCGTAATCTGCGTATTCGAATAGTCTGCCATCGGCTTCAATGTCCCGCAGACAACCACGAACACCAACGTAAAACCTGCCAGCAGGATGGTCAACGCAATCTCATTAGGTGTTTTCTGGCGGGAAGCGCCCTCAACCAGGGCGATCATCTTATCAAGGAAACTTTCGCCCGGCTGCGTAGTCACTTTCACACGTATCTGGTCAGACAAAACTTTCGTACCGCCCGTTACCGAACTTTTATCGCCGCCTGCCTCGCGGATGACCGGCGCCGATTCGCCAGTGATAGCACTTTCGTCGATAGAGGCGAGTCCTTCGATAATCTCACCGTCGGAAGGGATGGTATCGCCTGCCTCGCAGATAAAAACATCGCCTTTCTTCAGTTGCGAACTGCTGACTGTCGTGATACAACCATTCGCACCGATTAGTTTGGCAGGTGTCTCCTCACGGGTTTTCCGTAAGCTGTCTGCCTGCGCTTTGCCACGTGCTTCGGCTATTGCCTCGGCAAAATTGGCAAAGAGCAAGGTGACAAACAGCACAATGAAAACCAACATATTGTATCCGAACGAACCCTGCGCGTGGTCGCCCGTCGCAGCGGACCAGATGGTGACAAAGAGCATTACGAACGTGACAACCTCCACGATAAACATGATTGGATTCCTGAACATCGTCTTCGGGTTCAGCTTCACGAACGATTGCTTCAAACTTTCTATAACAAGCTCCCTGGGAAACAGGGAAGCGGCTTTATTATTTTTCATATTACTTGTTCTTTTTATGTTTCGATATAAATTGTATATCTATTGACAGAGTTAATTTCATATACCGGAAAATATCAGCTAGATGCTTATAGTGCCGGGAGTAACTTCTCCCCTCTCGAGAGGGGGTAGGGGGTGTGTTAACACATATCAATAAAGCAGACTTAAAATGCATTAACATGGAAATAGTTTAATTTATACTGAGGGTAGCATGATAAAGCCGGTTTACAGGCTGAGATATGACACACCCCCTGCCCCCTCTCAAGAGGGGAAAAAGTTACAATCAGTTTTTACTAATAAACATTCATCATTTAATAAACTGTGATACGTATTAATTCAATCAATTGTGCTTAATATATCGAGAAATATTCCGCTATCGGCCCCAGCGTCAGCGCAGGGAAGAAAGACAGGGCGGCAACGATAAAGATTACGCTGAACGTCATCACGGCAAATGTGGCCGTATCTGTCTTCCATGTCCCTGCACTTTCCGGGATATATTTCTTTTGTGCCAGCAGTCCCGCAATGGCAACCTGCCCGACGATAGGAAGATAACGGCTGATAATCAGTGCCAGACCAGTCGTAAAGTTCCAGAAATAGGTATTATCGCCCAGTCCTTCAAATCCCGACCCGTTGTTTGCCGAAGCCGACGTATATTCGTAAAGCATCTCGCTGAACCCGTGGAAGCCCGGATTATTCAGCCACCCTCCTTCCGCCTCCACAAAGGCCGGATTATATACCCAATAATAGCATGCCACCGCCGTGCCGATCAGGATAACGAACGGATGAGCCAGCGCCACAATCGTCGCAATCTTCATCTCGCGTGCCTCCACTTTCTTTCCCAGGAACTCAGGCGTGCGCCCGACCATCAACCCGCTGATAAAGACGGCGATAATCAGGAAAGCGTAATAGTTCATGAATCCCACGCCTACACCGCCGAACCAGGTATTAATCTGCATATTCAACATCTCCATCATCCCCGACAGCGGCATCGTGCTATCGTGCATACCATTCACCGAACCGTTGGAAGTCACCGTCGTCGTGCAACTCCACAAAGCGGTGGCAGCCGGACCGAGGCGGGTTTCCTTTCCTTCCATGGCACCGGCCTGCTGGTCGATTCCCATCGCCGAAATCATCGGATTCCCCTTCGTTTCATAGTATGTATTGATGCCTACGCTCACGAGGTAGGCAAACAGCATCACTCCGAATATCGAATAGGCGAGTTTCTTCCGTTTCAGATAGAATCCCAATGCAAACACCATCGCCATCGGCAGGATAAGGATGGACCAGCATTCCACCATATTCGTCAGGTAAGTCGGGTTTTCCAACGGATGCGAAGAGTTAACCCCATAGTAACCACCACCATTCGTTCCCAACTGTTTGATAGGGATGATTGCGGCAGCCGGACCTTGCGAAACAAGTTGTTCCTGTCCTTCCAGCGTCGTCAGCTTCATCTTGCCGTCGAATCCCATCGGCGTACCTTCTATAATCAGGATAAAACCAACCACCAGCGCCAACGGCAGCAGGATACGTGTACTACTCTTCATCAGCAGATTCCAGAAGTTACCGATCGTATGAGTCGATTTCGATGCCATCGCCTTGAATACTCCTCCCAGGGCCGCCATACCCGTTGCCGCCGTAATAAACTGGAAGAGCATGATGACAAACAACTGTGTAAAATAAGTCAACCCGCTCTCGCCGCTGTAATGCTGCAAGTTACAGTTCACCATGAAACTGATACAGGTATTAAACGACAGGTGCGACGACTGGCTCGCATTGCCGTCGGGGTTCAACGGCAGGTATTGCTGGAAATACAGCAGGAACATTCCCCAGAAAAACCAAAACAGGTTAATGGTCAGCAATGCTTTGAGGAAGCTCTTCCAACTCATTTCCACGTTCGGGTCGATGCCGCACAGTTTAAAAATCCATCTTTCCACCGGGGCGATGAAGTCCAGGCAGGTCTTCTCCCCTTTATAAACTTTTGCAATGTACTTTCCCAGCGGGTAGGCCAGCACGACCATGAGTACTATTTGCGCGATGCTACCTAATAATTCCGTATTCATCTTTTTACCATCATTATTTGTTTAAAACTTTTCGGGCTTAATCAACACATACATCAGATACCCGAAGATAACCAGGCAGAGTATAAACAGTGCTACGAACATATCTCTCCTCCTTCCTTTAAATCTTTTCGAACCAATCTACACACTTGAAAAAAAACCAGTAGCAAAGGCTACCTACCGCACATAAAAAAATAAATGATACAATTTCATTCTCTAACATAGCTTTGTCTTTTAATCGTTTATACAAATCATTTTGCCCTTCTATATGCCAAAGCCGTGCCAAATCGGAGACAACAACATGTTAAAACCTGTATCACAAATACTTATCAGAAAAACGCTGCGTAACACCGGAAGAGGCAACCCTTCCATTTTGAAAAGGTCGTCCTGTCAAAACGGTAAAGTATACTAAAACGGAAAGATGAAAAAGAGAGTGAGAGAATAAAAAAAAGCCCCGGCTTGTATAGGGCCCGGGGCTTTAATAAAAGTAAAGGTAGCCTATATCTCACGACATATCTGGCTACAGCAGGTCTCACGACCTAATAACTTAAAATCAAAAAAAAATATTATTCGGTAAATTGGTAAGGTACGGTGAACCAGAAACAGGTACCTCTGTCTATTTCCGAATCCACCCATATCCTACCACCTAGCTTATGAACAATCATTTCACATATACTCAGGCCTAAACCGCTTCCCTGAATAAATGTATTCAACTTTGTGAAACGATGGAATATATCTTTCACCTTATTTTTAGGAATGCCGATACCCGTATCCCTGACAAAAAACTTCAACAGGCTCTCCCTTTGGTTATATTCATAACCAACCGTTATAGTTCCCTTCTCCGTAAACTTCATGGAGTTGTTCATCAGATTGGTCAGCACCTGCATCAAACGGTGTTTGGCAATGACAGCATAACATTCCATCAAACCTTTGCTGGAGATAATCTGCACATCCTTATTTCTGTTCGTCATCCGGGCAGACGTCGCAATCTCGTCGATAATATGGTTTATACAAGTCCTCGATTCGTTAAAGTCGAGCGTTTCCGCATCAATCATTGCCAGGTCGAAAATATCATTAATCAGTTTCAGCAGCAGCGCGTTGTTACTTTCGATAATCCCGATATACTCCCTCTTTTCTTCTTCCGTCTCAACGTTAATCAACAAATTGGAAAAACCGATAATCGCATTCAGCGGCGTCCGTATCTCATGGCTCATATTCGCCAGGAAGGCGGATTTCAACCGGTTGGCCTCTTCGGCAGCACTCAGGGCGTCACGTAGGCTCTGTTCCAGCAGTTTTTGTTCCGTGATAGGCATGAAAATACCGTCGAGGGCAATAACATTCCCTTTGTCGTCATACTCCCCCTTAGCCAGCATCTCTTCCCACGAGACTTCCTCGTCATTGTAGATATTCAGGTCGCTCAACTGGTATTCCAGATGTCCCCTGCGTATCTCTCCGCTAATTAATCGCCTGAACAACTCCCTCGCCTGCTCACGGAAATCGGTATGCACCAGCATCAAAGCCGTTTCCAGCGGGACTTTTTTATCTTCAACCAGCCTCCGGTGTGTCTTTCCGGTCAACGGGTCATATTCAGCCACCATCTTTTTTACAGAGAATAAATCATTCTTTATATCATAATACCAGCAAACCATATCAGCCGCCTCTATCGCTATCGACAGCTTATAATTTACCAATTCCAGATTTTCACGGTAATTTTTCAGCTTCGTTACATCGACAAAGAACACGTCCACCACATCTTCTTCTTCCGATGAACGAATGATGACTGTATACGAAGACCCGTTCACTTCATATTCGCCCGTATGCGTTTCTTTCGTAGCCAGTACTTTTTTTGAAACGTCCAGAAACCTGTCCATCGGACCAATCGAGGTTTCTTCAATCTGCTCCCTGTTTTTATGCCGGATATTGAATCCGGGCAATACCTTCTTTTCAAAAGCATTGTTGACATCAATAATAATAAAATCAAGCTGTCCGCCCTTATTCAGGACTTTACTCCGCAGATAAGGGATAGGCATATTGTCGAATAAATCACGGTATTTAAGAAGCAATTTATATTCGCGGGTCCGCATCTTCGATTTTATATGCCTGATATAGATGATTGTAAGTAGTGCAACAATGATGGAAGCAAGGAAATAGAGACTGAATATCAGCAGGTCATAATGTTCGATAAAATTCAATGGCTTTTCCAGCATGGAAGAATTTTCAGTATGAAACACATTCCCTCCTATTGCCGGAGAAATATTTATCGCAGAGATGCACCCTGCATATATCTTTCCGGTAAAATATTCCAGTAAAATAAATATACCGATGTTGCGCTTCATAATTTTATTTTAGACCCAAGTTATACCCTTTTAATAAATTCATTGTATTTTCTGTTTCATCTTATCTACATATGAAGAATAGTTGAAAAACATTGCTTTTATATTATCTGCAAAGTTATTGTAATAAATCTATTCTTCAAAGATAATTTGTAATTAAATCCATGAAAACCATTGATTTTTATTGACTATCACAAAAATAGCACATAAAAAACATAATATGGAATATCAAATTCGTATCAAAAATGCAGGCGGAAACCTCGCGGCCTCCGCCTACCCCCCTTATCAATCCTAACCTCCTATTCAATTTCAGGACGGTCGCCACCGCTACTTCCTCCCGATGATGGCGGGCGGGTAGTTCCGGTGCTTGTCTTTCCTCCCTTGCCTGCTCCGAGGCTGTCGGAGATGACGACACGGTAATGATCGATACGCGCGTTCCACCATGCGAACAGTTCGGCGTATTTATCATCTCCTTTGACGAGTGCCAGGGCATTTAGTTTTTCCACCAATGCGTTATAAGCCTTCTCGTAAATGGGACGTGTCATTTCGGTACTTCCTTTTCCGCTCTTTTCGGAGTGTTCTTTCGAGCGCTTCGATGTCAGTTCGGCACAAAGGTCGTTCGCTTTTTTAAGTTCGGCTATCCAACCGTCCAAACCTAAGAGAGTAGCGTCCGCCTTGTATTTATCGGACGCCAGTTCCTGCAAAAAGTTATTGATGAAACTTGTCTGGTCGTCGAACGAGCGCCGTTGGGCAACCGGTAAAAGTATCAGCCAATACGCTCAGACGCAAAGCACCGTCTCGCTTATCCTGATCGAAGTGTCTCAATCCGTTTCTTATTTCTATAAGTATGGCAACATGCAGGTTACCACGCTGTTTGTTACCCGTAGTCATCTGTTCGGTAATAGAACTTTTGGCAACGTTGACAATGCTATCATCAAACGCCTGCAATTTTGCCTTATAATCGGGAAATATATCGGTTATCTCCAGTGTATCGTCGCCTTTGGCTTCGATAGCTGTTTCTATTTCACGACCGAACGTCAGACTTTCGTTGTTCTTCAACCGTGTTTTTGTTCCAAATGTTTGTATTTTAGTCATAAATATGTGTTTCTATTCTTTTAGTACCTGGTAAAAATATTTTCAATATTTTACAATAACATTACGCTCTAGACACAATCCCCCGATACTTATATCGATGAAACAAAAAACCCTTTAAACTGGTTCGATA
>OGPJ01001956.1_pt1 | contig 13632 bp, 9 predicted proteins | sample 1552831 | NCBI WGS metagenome assembly OGPJ01 (sample SAMEA2579914, study PRJEB22360) | human gut metagenome | biome: human gut; feature: human-associated habitat; material: faeces | place: Denmark | collected 2008/2010
TAATATACAACAACTTTTGTTCCAGCAGGAATATTATCATAAATCCATTTTGCATCGATTGCAGTCAGTCTGACACAACCATGTGACATCGGTGATCCCAGGGAATTGAAGTCTACGGCAGAGATCATATTCAGATCCGGTGTGCTGCTTGCTACGCCATGGAAGTAAACAGCGCCATAAATCTGTGATACATATGGTGCCCAGCACACATAATCTTCACCTCTCATTTGCTTCTTTTTCAACTGCCAGCCGATTTTATATGTTCCTGCTGCAGTGTAACTGATTGGATTTCCTACGGAGCAGATCATTGATTTGATCGGGGTATCGTAAGAACCGGTTGCACTGTTATAGCCGTAAATGGTGACACGTCCGCGGGTTCTGTCTACTGTGATGTATTTGGATGACGGATTGAAGATGCTTGTCACATCCTCCATCAGAGAACCGTCTGCTTTGCGGTAACGGCGGTATTTTCCGATGTACTCCCATCCTTCCGTGATTCTGCGTCCGGAAGCATCGAATTTGTACTGTTTTCCATTGATCGTAGCGGTGCAGTTCTGATATCTTCCGCCCCAGCTGCGGAAATAATACTGAGAACCGTTCAGTGTCAGCCACTGATCATGGTACATGCCGCCCCAGCTCTTGAAGTAGTACCAGTTCTTATCATGAAGAATCCACTCGTCATGTGCCATGCCGCCCCAGCTCTTCATGTAATAATAGTTACCGTCATGGTAAACCCAGCCGGTCAGCATTTTTCCATCTTTATCCAGATAATAATAATTTTTATCATAGAGGAACCAGCCTTTTTGCGTCCGTTTGGTTCCATCTGCATTAAACCAGTACCAGGTATCGCCGGACTTGCCCCATTCGTTTTTATACATACCACCCCAGCTCTTGAAGTAGTATTTTCCATCGAGCCATTCATTGGCAAGCATGGTTCCATCGGATTTCAGATAATACTTATTTCCTTTGTAGGTCAGCCAGCCGCTGGTATATTTCTTTCCATTTCCGTCAAAATAATACCATACATTGTTGACTTTTGCCCATGCGTTTTTGTAGGCCGCACCCCAGCTGCGGAAGTAATAGGTGTTATCCAGCCACTCATTAAAAGCCATTTTTCCATCGGCTTTCAGATAATAGCTGTTTCCATTGTAATCCAGCCAGGAATTCGTCAGCAGTTTTCCGCCGTCTGCCGTCGTCCAGTACCAGATCGTCTGAGTTGCGGTTTTAATTTTTTTCCAGCCAGTTGTGGTCGAAACGGTTCCGTCAGCTCCGACGTAATAGTAATTTCCCTCATAGCTTCCAACATCGTTGACACGCATGCCGCCCCAGCTTTTGAAGAGATACATGGTTCCGTTCACGATCAGCGCGTTGTCTTCCATATGGCCGTCTTCGTGGAGATAATATTTATTTCCATCGTAATTGAACCAGCCGGTTCGTACGCCGCCCCAGCTTCGGAAGCTGTACCATTTTCCATCAATTTCAGCCCAGCCGGATTTATTTTTCTGATTGCCGGTCTCCATCTCGAAGCTTCCGTCTTTCATGTCTCCGTTCGCATCAAAGGAACCTGGTTTCATATAGTAGGTTGCTGTATCTACCTTTTGCCAGCCGGAAAGGAGTTCTCCAGTTTCTGCATCTACCAGATACCAGGTAGAACCTACTGTCAGCCAGCTTACGGTACGGTCTTCCTGCTGATATACGGTGTGGTTTCCAAGAGATACGGTGCTGTCTGCATTCAGATAGTAGGTATGTGTTACCCCTTTTTCATCGACAACAGTCTGGAAACCTGCCTCTTTTACGCGGGTGCCGTCATTGCCGAACAGATATGTTACGTTGCCTACTTTCTGCGTTGTGCTCCAGATGGCATAGCCGTCTTCATCTGCGTAGTAATCATCAATGCTGCCATCCTCAAATTCGATGGTAACAAGTTCATTTTTTCTCAGATCCGGTGCAAATACCTTTCCTTCACAGATACCCTTCTGCTGAGAACCAAGTTCATCTTTTGCAGGATCTTCCCCTTCTTCCTCAAAATAGTAGGTTCCGGTTTTGCCATCTTCATCTGTCAGGTCAACTTCACCTGTCAGCATGTAGCCATTTTCATCAAATGCATAACTAATGCCATCGATTTCCAACACTCCAGTGGCAGCATTTACCTTGTTATTCTCATCAAGGACTCCATACTGAAACAGTTTCTTTCCGTCCTTTTCAACACTGTTCCAACCCTCTTTCAGAGTGCTTTCTGCAGGAGCTGGTGTCTCAGATGGGTTTGTACCCGGCGTCTCACTCGGATCCGGTGTAGTGGCCGGTGTCTCGGATGGGTTCTCGTCCGGAGCCGGTGAGGCATCTGGTATCACACCAGGTGTTGCTTCCGGTGTTGCAGCAGGAGTCGTTGTGACTTCTTTTTCCTCACTCTGCACTGCCGCATCGCTTTCCGAGTTAACTGGTAATGAACTTGTTTCTGTAGAAGCTGCATACGCACCTGCTGGTGTAACGCTTACCATCACGCCAAGCACGGCCGCTGCCAGAAACTTTCTTTTCATGCTTATTCATCCTCCCATTGTTTGCTCTTATACACTTTATAGATTACTACATTTTTCCAGGTATTTCAAGTTATCCGGCAGTAAAATACCTTACAAATTTCTTATGGTTTTTTCCGGTTTTTCGGGCAGAAAAAACCTCCCGGCTCCGGTTTTCTTGCCGGATACAGGAGGTTTTTCATTTGTTTCTTTTTTATTCGTTTACGGTAGTAGATCCGTAGATTTCTGTCTGAAGTCTGGAAATAGTTGCCGAGAAATCCGGAACAAGCATCTCGCCCTTGCCGGAATACAGATCATCGTACGGCACACGGCTCTGTACAATATCGTAAGACAGAATCGTCGGCAGCTCACCGATTAGTGTCATCAAGGTAGACTGGTCAATGTTGTGGGTGACACTTGGAAGAATCGTATCGGCCAGTGCACTCAGTTCGGTCACGCTGGATGATTTCATCTTCTGCATCATCTTGCTTAAGACTTCTCTCTGACGCTCTGTTCTCTGGTAATCTGAATTTCCAACATATCGGATCCTTGCATAGGCAACCGCCTGATAGCCATCTACATGCTGCTCGCCGCCTGCTGTGTACTGATGTGCCGATGCATCCACATTGCGGAGACCACACATTTCGTTCACATAGTTGTTTGCTACCCGAACCTCGTCATCACTCGGGGAAAGTTCAATTCCTCCGATGGCATCGATAATATCAATCATGGAATCAAAATCAACGCTTGCATAATTGTCAATCGGCAGTTTGTAGTTGTCCTCGATGGTTCGGACAACCAGCGGACCGCCGCCATATGCGCAGGCTGCATTCAGTTTTTTCACACCGACATCCGGGATATTTGCATACAGGTCACGCATAAAGGATGTCATGTGGATCTGTTTTGTATCTTTATTGATGGACATCAAAATCATGGAATCTGAGTTTCCATACCACGTTTTGTCACGACGGTCAACACCGATCAGCAGAATATTGTATACATTGCTGTTGTTTGGAAGTTCAATGTCCTGTGTCTCATTTAAAATCTCAGACTGCAGGGCATCCGTCTCCTCATCAGTCAACCCGGTACTTTCTGTCTCAACCTCTGTGGATTTATTGATCGTGATTTTATCGTCGCTTACATAGTTACTCTTGCTGTAATAGTGATTGATTACAGCATAGACACCGACGAGCACAACCAGTACAACTACGAGAAGGATGGTGAGCACATTAACCCAGCCGAATTTCTTCTTTTTCTTTCCTGAGGAATGGCGTCTTTCCGGGATTTCATCCTCGTCATCATATTCTTTTCTCATAACGACCTCTTTCATTTTCTTATTTTCCGGTATTTTCCAGCCGGATATCGTTTATAATATAGTCAAAAAACGGACTGCTGTCAAGTGTGCAGTCCGTTTTGATTGATTTCCGTTTGCAGTTCTTTTTCCTACCGCTGCATTTTCTCCCACTGGTTCAGTGCAGCCTCAATGACTTTGTCCATATCGTAATACTTGTATTCTCCAAGTCTTCCGCCAAAGATAACCTTCTCTTCTTTTTCCGCAAGTGCGGCATATTTCTGATAAAGTTCCTGGTTTCTGGCATCATTCACCGGGTAGTACGGCTCCATCCCCTCTTTCCAGTCGGTGGAATACTCTCTGGAAATGACGGTCTTTTTCTGGGTTCCGAATTCGAAATGCTTGTGTTCGATCACACGCGTATACGGTGTCTCCCGATCGGTGTAGTTTACTACAGCTACGCCCTGATAATTGTCGGTATCCAGCACTTCTGTTTCAAAGCGCACCGTACGGTATTCCAGCTTGCCAAGTGCATAATCGTAAAACGCATCAATCGCTCCGGTGTAAATCACCGTCTCACCCATCGCCAGGTACTTTTCTTTATCTTCCAGAAAATCAACACCTGTCTGTACATCCGCTTTTTCAAAAAGCCGCTCTGTCAGAACGTTATAGCCGCCAATCGGAATTCCCTGATAAAGGTCATTGAAATAGTTGTTGTCATACGTAAAGCGCACCGGAAGCCGTTTGATGATAAAGCTCGGCAGCTCACTGCAGTCTCTTCCCCACTGCTTTTCTGTATAACCCTTAACCAGCTTTTCATAAATATCTTTTCCAACCAGTTTGATCGCCTGCTCTTCCAGATTTTTCGGCTCTCCCGGAACAGCTTTTCTCTGCTCTTCGATGATTGTTTTCGCCTCTTCCGGTGTGCGGATTCCCCACATTTTACTGAAGGTATTCATATTGAACGGCATATTATAAATTTCGCCTTTGTAGTTGGCAATCGGCGAGTTTGTATAACGGTTGAATTCTGCCAGCGAATTGACAAACTGCCACACCTCTTTATTCGAAGTATGGAAAATATGCGCTCCATACTTGTGTACATGAATTCCCTCGATTTCTTCACAGTAAATATTTCCGCCTGTATGATCTCTTCGTTCCAGTACAAGACAGTTTTTCCCTGCCTGACCGGCAAGATAAGCGATCACTCCGGAATACAGACCGGCGCCAACCAGAACATAATCATATTTCTTCATTGTTCTTTCTCCTTACAGTTCTTCCCCAAGTCCCGTCCGGATGGAATTGACAAGGAACTGCAGAGCTTCCTCCTCGTCCTCTCCCTCGCAGAACAGCTCAATTTCGTCTCCGCATTTGACGCATGCGCCAAGGACGCTTAAGACGCTCTTTGCATTTGCTGTATTTCCATCTCCGTAGTGGAATGTAATAGATGATTTAAACTGCATTGCCTGTTTGCACAGGGTTCCGGCCGGGCGAAGATGAAGGCCGGTTGGATTTTTCACGGTCACTTTTCCGCTTACCATTGGTTTCCCTCCTAATTTGTTCCTGTCGTTTTATTTGCTACTGCTTTTTCTTTGATATGAATCGTTGTCTTGACACTGTCTACGAGCTCATAGCCATCCGGCAGTGTGATTTTTACCGGTACCTCGTAATCCCCGACACCCATTCCATTCAGATCTACGGATGCGTTGATCTGGGAAGTATCTAATTTGGCCAGATTTTTGTCCGATGCTTTAATGCGGATTGCAAGCTGTGTCTGATCATACAGAACGGTATAAGTGGACTGAAGATTGCTCGTCTCGATCTGATCGACATCAAGTTCAAATTCCCTGCTCTCATTCGGCATAACCGTTACGTGAACGGTAACGGATGCAGACGAACTGGAGGATACTTTCAGATCTGTCACATCGGCGAGAACATCGCTTAAGTCAACCGTCGTCTCCACATCGGAGCGCTGTCCTGCAACGGAGGTATAGTCTTCCGGAATTTCAATCGTATTGCCTTCATCCGCCAGCTTTGCAAGTGCCTCCTCGGATCCGGCAACGGTGATTTCCTCCGGTGTGGTATAGATATTTTTAATCTGATAGCCGTCTGCCGGAGTTCCGCTGTACAGTGCACTCAGCTTAATACCGGATACACGGCGCCACAGTTCAATATCCACATCCACCTGCGGGGAGCCGCTGTCGAAATTCAAAAATTCCATCTGGGATTCCGGCATCTCATCCTGGTTTTTATCAATAATCATCAGATCCGCCGTGACGGTTCCGGAGTTCCGCATATTGGTTACATCTACTTTTGCCACCACACTGCTGATCTTATTGATCAGGGACGTCGGGCCGGAAATGGTGATGCTCTCCGGATTGGAAGTCATCGTTCCCACTTCGTAATCTTTTGCCGGTTTCGTATTTCCTGCGTCAATTGTGATCGGGAATTTTTCGCTGTCCACATCCTCGATTTCCACAGGGATCGTTGCTGTCACTGTGCTCAGTTTTTCCTGTTTTACCATGGAGCACGTTGCCTTGATCGGCACATAAACCGGGTTTGTATCCATCGTCACAATCTGGGTCAGATCGGCCGTGACGGTGATATCCGATGCTTTCAGCCGGCTGACAACCGAGTTGTTATCCGTGACAGTAACTGTGACCGTCTGGTATTCCTCCTCAATCTGGTATGTTTTCTTTCCGGCTGCGATGTAGGCTTCATTGGTCACCTGCACGGGGACATCAAAGCGCTCTTTCACAATCGGGTCATTCACACTGACCACAACGTACCAGATTACAATGGCAATCAGGATAGAAAGAATTTTCAAAGGGAGATTGTTCAGAAGCTTTTTCAGAATTTTCTTTTTCATTTCTTCTCTCCCTCCACTTTCTGACGCATTCCGCCGATATGCCATCCTTTCTTCTCTTCCGGTTTTTTCGCGAGCTTCTGGATTTTGTGAAGCTGCTCCCGAAGGTCGCTCGGTGTTACTGCCGTGTGGAGTTCTCCGCCGGAAGCATACGACACATTTCCGGTTTCCTCGGAGACAATAATCGTAAAGGAATCCGTCACCTCACTGATGCCGACACCTGCACGGTGGCGTGTTCCAAGATTCTTGTTCAGATCCATGTTGTCGGACAGCGGCAGGTAACATGTTGCTGCCGTGACACGGTTGTTCCGTACAATCACGGCTCCGTCGTGCAGCGGCGTATTGTGTTCGAAAATATTGATCAGCAGCTGGCTGGTCAGAACGCCGTCAATCGGGATTCCGGTCTTTTCATATTCCTCCAGGGTGATGGTCTTTTCGATGACGATCAGCGCTCCGGTCTTTACTTCTCCCATTTCAAAACTGGCCCTTACCAGTTCATTGATGGTTTTGTCACTGAACCGTTCATTTTCCTCCTGGCCGCTCGCAAAAGAAATAGCAGACAGCGGATTCTTTTCTCCAATCTGCTCGACCACTCTTCGAAGCTCCGGCTGAAAGATAATTACAACCGCTGTGATCGCCGCCCCGCCGATGTTTCCGAACAGCCACAGAATCGTCTGCATTTTCAGCACGTTTGCAATGATGACAAAGACACCAATCAGAAAAATACCTTTCATCAGCGTATAGGCCTTTGTATTCTGCAGCCAGCGGATCAGGTGATAGACGAAAAATGCAATGAGCAGAATCTGCACAATATCAATCAGTTCAATTTGTTTTGGCAGCCCGTAGTCTGCCGTTCTTGTGACAATCCAGTTCCACACGCCACGCACACTGTCACTTCCTTTCTTTTCCCCCGTCCGGTTTTCTTCTGATTTTCAAAATTCTTTTAAAGATCCTTTAAGGTGTCCTCCAGCATGCTCTTATAATCCACATCCTGATAATCGCCCTCGTCCAGCGGCGGAATTTCTTCTTCCTGAATTTCTTCTGTTTCGTTTATTTCTTCTATTTCTTCTTTTTTCTCGATCTCATCAAGATCCCTGCTGTTCCCGGATTCTTCTGTATGTCCAAGATTTGCCAGAGCATCGAGTTCCTCGTCTGTCAGATCCGGTTCTTTTTTCTTTTCATTCCGAATATAAGTCACACGGCGCTGTGCCTTTGTCACATTGAATTTTGGAACGGCTTTTACGTAGTAATAATAATCGTCGTCATCATATTCCAGGTATTCTGTCCGGGTGTAGTCTGCACCGAACAGGAAAAACTCCAGAACAAATCCAACCAGACAGCCGGCCGCCGCCCCGATCAGAACCATCGGGAGTGCAATCTGTACATCCAGTGCCAGGCTTCCGGCAATCATAATAACCGCATAGGCAACCGAACCTGCCACAATGGAAATCTGCCATGCATAGTCCGTACTGCTGTGGCGGATTGCATTGACAAGAAGTACGGTCAGTGCGCAGGCGATCAGAACCAGCAGCATTTCCTCATTGCGGAAGAGGCCGTTGAAAAATTCCTGTACGACTGCCGTGATCTCCGGTGCTTCCGCCGCATGAAGCAGCGGCTCCATTTTTCCGTGAATCATGTCGCACATATAGTAGACAACGACACCGCAGGCTGCTGAAAATGCAGAGAGCGGCGTGCCGGCAAGACCATAGGCAACCGGAACGGCAGATGGCACGTGAAGCCAGAATGCGAGCGGTGTTAAAAGGAGTGCCGGCGCATCCTTCGGCACAAAGCGAAGATATAGAAACCAGAGCACCAGCAGAACCAGCGCCGCAAGACCCGCGATTACCATGTGAAGTGCAAAGCAGTGGCCGATGATCACCAGCATTGCAAGGAAAACCATTCCATTCAATGGCAGGATGGCGCAGATCAGCGACAGAATCAATACCACATACATGCTGTTCAGCATCTTCAGATAGCCGAGATTGGAATTAATACCACGAAATACAGCAAGAGCGAGCAGAAATTTCACAATCGGAAGTACGATTCCGCTGCAGGAGCCGTAAAACTCTTTTAATTTTTCTTTCAGTTCGATCAATACTGTCATGTTTCCTTCCTCCTGCGCCCGGATTTCTTCCCGCTTTTTTCCTGTTCCTCATACATGTTCTGCAGGTCATCCAGCTCTTTTCCATACCATTTCAGCTTTTTCTGTGCTCCCTGGTAACGGATCGTGCTGATCACATACACGGCAATGGAATAGACTGCCAGAAAACACAGATAGGACGCGATCAGACACCCTGCTGCAAACTGCAGGTCGATTGTGTCTATCTCGTCCACCAACCATTCAATATGATATAAGACTGCAACCGCAAGTACCAGAATGTATCCGATGGAAGCCAGAAAAAAATTTTTCAGAAGCTCTTTTCCGATGTAATCACTCCGAAAATAGCGGCCGATTCGTAAGGCATTTTTTTCTTCTTTTTTTTCGAAAAAAGCCAGTTTTGTCATCTGACGAATCCTTTTTTCGTCCAACATGCCTCTTGGTCTCCTCTTCCCGTTCTAAATTATGTTTATTTTACCATATGTTTCCGATATTGGAAAGCTATTCTCAAAATATTCACACACTATTTTACAATTGCCGCACAAACAAAATCCACCTGTTCTGCTCCATTCACTTTCAACAGTGACGCAATGGCATCAACCGTGCTTCCCGTTGTGTAAATGTCATCTACCAGAAGAATCCGGCAGTATTTCATCTGTCCCGGCTTTGCCAATGCAAAAGCTCCCTCCAGGTTTTTCCGCCGCTCGGCGGGACTAAGCTCTTTCTGGCGTTTTGTTTTTTTCACACGGCGGATCAGGCGGGCATTCATGGGAAGTTCCATTTCTTCTGCCAGCTTTTCTGCAAATACCTCCGCCTGATTGTAGCCGCGCTGCCGCTGTCTCGCCGGATGAAGCGGCACCGGAACGAGCACCTCCGGATTTCTTCTCTGGATCTGCTTTCCCACATAGAAAAACGCCGCGTGAGCATAAAATCCAGCGTATTCCTGCCGTTCATGATATTTGAACCGCATCAGGGAAGCCTCAAGTTCCCCGTGGTAACCGTACGGCGCAAAACCGCGGTCGAAGCTGTGCCTCGTTCTGCTGCAGTCCCGGCAGAACTCTTCCTCACTGCCCACGGGTTTCCCGCATTTTTTGCACCGCGCGCCCAGAATCGGATGAATCTTTTCCACACAATTCCGGCATAGATACAGCTCCTCACGTGACAGCAGTCCGTCACAGATGGGACATCGTCTCGGATAAACTGCGTTTAAAAGCCAGTTTCCTGTTTTATTTTTTTCTTTCATGTAACCTGCGCTTTCCCTTATCCACTCTGCCGGATGCAGCCGCATCCATGCCCCGGAAAAACGTGTTTACGCGTTTTCTTCCTGCATTTCCCGGATTCTTCTGGCGAGCGTTGTATACCGGTTCGCCTCGATATGATTTCCGATCATTGCCTGGAATGTCACATCACTTCCGACGATGGTGACACACTTTCTGGCTCTCGTCACGGCCGTATACAGAAGATTCCGCGTCATCAGCATGCGCGGGCCGCCGAGCAGCGGAATCACAACCGCCGGGTACTCGCTTCCCTGCGCTTTATGTATCGTTGTGGCGTAGGCGAGCTCCAGCTCGTCCGCCTGTTTGAACGTATAGTCTGCGAATTTTCCTTCCTCAAACTCCACGGTGATCACCTCGGTATACGGGTTGATGCTCCGGATCATGCCGAGGTCTCCGTTGAATACACCCATACCGCGCTCCGCCACGATTCCGTTGATGCCGCGGATTTCCCACTCCATCTGGTAATTGTTGCGGATCTGCATGACCTTGTCGCCCTCGCGGAGGATATTACCTCCATTTTCCCGCTCGGCTTTGTCCGGTGCGGGCGGGTTCAGGTATTTCTGCAGAATCTGATTCAGATTTTCCACGCCGAGTGCACCTTTCCGCATCGGAGTCAGAATCTGGATATCCTGCGGGCGGGCATCCACATAACGCGGCAGTTTCTGGGACACCAGCGTCACCAGCACTTTCCAGATCACGTTGACATCGTACCGTTTCAAAAAGAAGAAATCTTTGCTCTTATTGTCCAGTATAACCTCTTCCCCATTATGGATCTTATGTGCATTGACAACAATATCGCTCTGGGATGCCTGCCGGAAAATGTGCGTCAGGCAGACAATCGGAAAGCATTCCGAACGGATCAGATCCCGGAGGACACTGCCCGGGCCGACACTTGGAAGCTGGTTCTGGTCTCCCACCAGGACCAGCCTTGTTCCCGGCACAATCGCGGAAAGAAGGGCATGCATCAGGTGGATATCAACCATCGACATCTCATCAATGATGATGACATCCGCGTCGAGCGGATTATCTGCGTTCCGCTCAAAATGCACATTTGCCGAGGAGTCATCCACATTTCCCGTCAGTTCCAGAAGACGATGGATCGTGCATGCCTCACAGCCAGTTGCCTCTGTCATTCGTTTCGCCGCTCTTCCGGTCGGCGCTGCCAGGAAAATGTCGAGGCCTTCTGCCTCAAAATAATGGATCATCGCATTGATGGTCGTCGTTTTTCCGGTTCCGGGACCTCCGGTCAGGATCATAAGACCGCTGTATGCCGCCTCAACGACTGCCGTCTTCTGCATCTCATCCAGCTCAATCTGATATTTTTTCTCGATCTTTCCGATCCGCTTTTCGATTGCCTCACGGTCTTCCTCGCATGTAATATTCAGCTCATGCAGCATGCGCGCCGTACTCAGTTCCAGATAATAATACTGGCTGGCGTACACAATCCGCAGCGGCTCATCCCCTTCCCGTTCGGCCGGGAGCTCGCGGATAACCGCTTTTTTGTCGATTGCCATATCCTGCAGAGATTTCTGCATCCGCTCCGGTTCTACGCCGAGAAGTTCCTGCCCTCTCCGAAGCAGCACCGGTTCCGGCAGATAGACATGGCCTTCTGCCGTCGCCTGATTCAGCACATACGAAAGACCGCTCTTGATGCGGAATTCGCTGTCCACGGCAATCCCGATTTTTCCGGCAATCTCATCCGCCGTCCGAAATCCCACGCCTGCGATATCTTCCGCCATTTTATACGGGTTTTCCTTTAAAATCCGGTACACATTGTCCCCGTACTGCTGATAAATCTTTGCACCGAGATTCAGCGCAATGCCATATCCCGAGAGGAAAATCATCGCATTCTGCATTTCGGCTTTTTCTGCCACCTGCTGTGCAATTTCACGCGCTTTCCGCTCGCTGATTCCCTTTACCTCCGCGAGGCGCTCCGGCTCTTCCTCGATGATCCGAAGCGTATCGTCACCAAAGCGGCGCACAATTCTTGCCGCCAGCGCCGCACCGACTCCTTTGATCGCACCGGAACCGAGATACCGCTCCAATGCAACAGAATCCTGTGGAACTTTCGTCTCATAGGATTCAATGCGGAACTGCTTTCCATAGGCAGCATGTTCAATATAATCTCCGGAAGCCTCGATCAGCTCGCCCTCTCCGATCATCGGAAGCGTGCCGACGCATGTCAGCTCGCGCCCCTTCATGCTCAGATTCAGGACGGTATAGCCGTTCTCCTCATTTCGGAAAATAATGTGTTCTACGTAGCCTTCTACTTTTTCTTTTTCACTCATCTTTTATCAAAATTGGCTTTCAAATTCATTCATCACTTCGCGGTACTGGCCGGTTCCAAGCGCAACGACGCTCGCCGGATTTTCTGCTGTCACGGTATTGATGCCGGTCCGCTCCTGGATCAGCTCGTCCATTCCGTCAAGGAGACTGCCGCCTCCGGTCAGGATAATGCCGCGGTCGGAAACATCGGATGCCAGTTCCGGCGGCGTTTTTTCCAGCACGGCACAGATCGCGTCCGCAATCTGGTTTGTCGTCTGGGCAAGGGCACCTCGGATTTCGTCGGAGGAAACCGTAATCGTCGCCGGAAGTCCGGTGATGACGTTTCTTCCCTTGATCTCCATCGTTTTCTCCTCGGCCCGCGGATAAGCGGAACCAATCCGGATTTTCACTGCCTCTGCGGTCTGTTCTCCGATAAATACGTTGTATGTTTTCCGTACATAGCGGATGATATCCTGGTCAAATGTCTCACTGGAAATCTTGACCGAATTGGAAACAACGGTTCCCGCAAGCGAGATCACAGCGATATCCGTCGTGCCTCCGCCGATGTCCACGATCATATTTCCGCATGGTTTCGTAATGTCAATTCCGGATCCGATTGCCGCTGCCACCGGCTCCGGCACGATCAGCACTTCCCGGGCTCCCGCCTGGTACGTTGCCTCCTCCACAGCCTTCCGCTCTACTTCCGTCACACCGGACGGCACACAGATGCTGATTCTCGGTTTCCGGAATGCTCTTCTTCCCATTGCCTTCTGGATAAAGTAGCGCAGCATGCGCTCGGTGATCAGAAAGTCCGTGATCACGCCCTGCCGCATGGGCCGGACCGCCATAATATTGCCCGGTGTCCGTCCAATCATCTGACGCGCTTCTTCTCCAATTGCCCGTACTTTATCTGCATCTTTATCATACGCAACTACGGACGGCTCCTTTAATACAATGCCTTTTCCCTTGGCATAGACCAGGATGCTGGACGTCCCCAGATCAATTCCGATATCGGTCGTTGCAGCCATAGTAATCCCCTTTCCTGTTCTCTTTTATTTTTCTTTATTTTAATCTGTTTGAAATTTGTATAGAATAAGTTCGGGTTCAAAACACCCGAAACACAAAAGGATCGAATGTGTTCTGAACCCAACCCGCTTCTTATTATATACAATCCCTTTTAAAATGGAAAGGATTTTTTAGAGATATTTTTCGACATATTTTCCGGTGTAGGATACCGGGCTCTTGGCCACTTCCTCCGGCGTTCCGCACGCAATCACGGTTCCGCCGCCGTCTCCGCCCTCCGGTCCGATATCAATAATATAGTC
>OGPJ01001961.1_pt1 | contig 13604 bp, 9 predicted proteins | sample 1552831 | NCBI WGS metagenome assembly OGPJ01 (sample SAMEA2579914, study PRJEB22360) | human gut metagenome | biome: human gut; feature: human-associated habitat; material: faeces | place: Denmark | collected 2008/2010
AGTGGACGCCCGTTAATGAACAAAACAAAGCTGCGAGCAAACTTAGTTTGCGATTAGCAGCGACGCACGGAACGTGCGGTTTTGTGAATAGGCGTTTAGTGAACTGTAATGCAACTAATCCGGCTCATGAAATCCATTCACCTTCGGGCATACTGTAAATATTGCGGTTTTGTGAATAGGCGTTCATTCGCACAGCATAATAACATTTACGCTTTACATTCCTCCAAAATCGAGTATACTTAAATCAAGCAGAATTTGTGTTAAGAAACAACTGTTTTTCAGTATTGACTTTGCTTATTTAACTTGATTATTCGGAGGAAGTACCATGTACCATATTAATTTTGAAAATCCATGCCATGTCTATTTTATTGGAATTGGCGGCATCAGCATGAGCGGACTTGCTGAGGTTTTAATGAAGGAGGGCTTTACCGTCAGCGGCTCTGATTCTAAGGAATCACCTCTGACTGACCATCTGTCCTCACTTGGCGCTGTTATCTTTTATGATCAGTCCATCTCTCACATTCCACAGGGAACAGATGTCGTTGTCTACACAGCAGCGATCCATCCTGAACATCCAGAGATTGTTGATGCAACAAAGCGCAATATCCCGCTGTTAACAAGAGCTGAGCTTCTTGGACAGCTGATGAGAAACTATAAAACGGCAATCAACATTGCTGGAACTCATGGAAAGACAACTACGACCTCTATGGTTACTGAAATTCTTTTGGCTGCTGATACTGATCCGACAATCTCTGTCGGAGGCATTCTTCCAACAATCGGAGGAAATATTCGCGTAGGTGGCTCAAATCTTTTTGTCACTGAGGCCTGCGAATACACAAACAGCTTTTTATCCTTCTATCCCACTATGGAAGTTATCCTGAATATTGAAGCAGACCATCTTGACTTCTTTAAGGACATTGACGATATCCGTCATTCTTTCCGCTTATTTATGGAAAAGCTTCCAAAGGATGGAATACTTGTAATTAACGGTGATATTCATAATCTTTCTGAGTTGATCAATGGACTTGACTGCGAGATTATCACTGTTGGACACGGAGAATCCTGCGATTATCGTGCTTCTAATATCTCATATAATGAATTTGCTCAGGCTTCCTTTGACGTCACAGATGCAAGCAACACTACACTTGGTCACATTCAGTTAAGTGTTCCTGGAGAGCATAATGTTTACAATGCACTTGCTGCCGTTGCCCTTTGCAAAAAGCTGAATCTTTCAATGGATGCCATTGCTGCTGGTCTTTTGAATTTCCATGGCACACAGCGACGCTTTGAAAAGAAGGGTGTCGTAAATGGAATTACTATTATTGACGATTACGCACATCATCCGCAGGAAATCACAGCGACACTTACTGCTGCAAAGAAGTATCCTCACAAAAAGATCTGGTGCATCTTCCAGCCGCACACCTATACAAGAACAAAAGCTTTGCTTACTGATTTTGCAAAAGCTCTGTCCTTAGCAGATGAGGTCGTTCTTGCAAAAATTTATCCGGCAAGAGAAACTGATGATCTTGGCATAAGCTCCGACAATATCCGCGTTTTGTTAGAGCAGGCTGGTACAAGTGCTCATTACTTTGAAACCTTTGAAGAAATTGAAAAATTTATTTTGCAGCACGCAGCCTCTGGTGATCTGGTGATCACTATGGGCGCCGGTGATGTTGTAAAAATCGGAGAAGACTTAATTTCTAAATAAGGTATTCGCAAAATCCCCAATTGCTTGCCCTGATCCTAAGGGAAATAATTGGGGATTTTTTATCGCTTTTCAAAAGAAATAACTTGTGCTATACTTTACAAAGATGATACTTGGATTTTGGAGGTTTTTTATGTCCTTTCTTTTACTGGAGAACCGGCTCAGCATAGATACCCTTGTTGTTCCCGGCTATTTTATAGACCGTTTTCTTCCTGCCGCCTCCGGTACGGATGTAAAGGTTTACCTATATTTGCTTCGCGCTGTCTCGACATCAGCCACTGGTTTAAGCAGTGCTTCAATTAGTGACAGGCTTGATATTTCAGAGCGCGAGGTACTTCGTTCTCTTAGCTATTGGGAATCTGTTGGTTTGATGCGCCTTAGCTTTACATCGGGTCACGAATTGTCAGGAGTTGCATTTACAGATCCATCTATTCAGGCAGAGACAGAGGCTTCTGCACAGACTGCACCTACACAGACAGCTGCACCTGCTCCAAGCGTACAATCTGTAATTCCTACGCCCACTCCTGCTTTAGTTTCTCCTGCAAATACAACCATTGCAAATGCTTCTGGCTCAATGGCTTCCACACAAACTACTACACATTCTGCTGCAAATGCGACCCCTTCTATACAGTCACTTCATCTTTCCCAAGAGGAGCTGATTCTTCTTGAGAACGATCCAGAGTTTAACATGTATATGTCGGCATGGCAGCAGGATTTTTTGCATCCGCTTAATTATGCAGACACAGAATCATTTGGCTATTGGTATCTTCAGTTTAACCGCTCACCAGATGTCATTGATTATCTTGTTGATTACTGCGCTAATCACTGCAAGGGCAAGCTTAATATGAAATTTATTGATTCTGTTGCCCAGTCCTGGCATCAAAAGGGTCTTCATACACTTGATGCTATTCGTCAGTACAACCTGCTTCATAATGATACTGTCTATGCTATCATGAAGGCATATGGCTTATACAATCAGACTCCTGCTCCGGCTCAGCTTGAATATATCAATAAATGGATCAAGGATTACAGTTTTCCTACAGATGTCTATGTTTATGCCTGCAATATCACGATGAAAAAATGTCAGCGCCCAAATGTTAATTTTACAGAAAGCATCTTAAAGCGCTGGAAGGAAAAAAATGTGCATTCACTTGCTGATGCACAGGCTGCTGAAAATCAGCGCGATCAAAAGGTAAAAAGTGATTCAAACCGTGCTTCTTCTGTCGCAAAGGGTACACAGCAGTTTCGTAATTTTACTGAGCGCAAAAATAATAATTACATGGAAAAGATTTTAAAGCAGTATAGTCAGGATTCAAATGAATGATTATCACAGAAAGGATTGACTTTTTATGGCTCTGACCAATTCACAATATAATGAACTGATGCGCCGCTACAGCCGCATCCGTTTCCAACACCAGCATGAGATGGAAGAACGTCTGCGCCATATCTATGCGCAGTGCCCACGACTTCTTGAGATTTCAAAGCTTCTTCCGACATCTAGCGCTGCTCTTGCAAAGGCTAAAATCACTGGCAATAAAGCGCAGGCTCTAAATGCGCAGATGCAGATTGATGCACTTAGACGCGAGCGCGGTGCGCTTCTTTCTTCTCTTCACTATACACTTGATGATCTTCAGCCAAAGTATAGCTGCCCGGACTGTAAAGATACTGGATATCTTGACGGAAACCGCAAATGCCACTGCTTTGAGCAGGCTGGCATAAGCTTACTCTATGAACAATCTGGCATTAGAGACCGTTTGGAACGTGAAAATTTTAACACATTTGATATAAACCGCTATTCAGATGCACCAAATCCACTTCTTGGCGGAATGAGTAATCGCGCCCATATGCAGCGTCTCAAACTTATTTATGAAAAATATGCTTATCAGTTCAAGGATGGAAACCCTAGTCTTTTAATCTTTGGAAATCCAGGCGTTGGCAAGACCTTTCTTTGTAACTGTATTGCAAAGGTTGTTCTTGACAAAGGCTTTTCTGTCTTATATATGACTGCTCCTGAATTTTTTGAATCAGCTATGCAGCGTTTTCATTCTAACAACGATGATTCATCAGAAAATGATTCATATGCACTCACATGCAGCCTGTTGATTATTGATGATCTTGGAACTGAAAATCTGACTCCTTTTGTAATCAGTCAGCTGTTTCATGTGATCAATTCGCGTGATCTGTCAAGAAAAACAACTATTATCTCAACAAATCTAAGCCCAGAAGAGCTTCAAAGTACCTACACTGAGCGAATCTCCTCACGACTTATGGGGCAATATACGCCTATCCCTGTTTTTGGAGAAGATTTAAGAAATTCGTAGACATATCTTTTTTTCTAAAAAATAACATGACCACTGCTAATTCGCTTATGACTTTGATTCTCTGGGGTCATGTTGCACAAATTTTTCTTTCTTTTTACGTAAATTTCTTTTTTATCCATTTCGACGTAAGGCTTGAATCTTCGACATCTTCATGTTATGATTAGTTAAGGTTCGTACTTTTGGACGCAGGTAAGCTGCATATTATAATCATGGAGGTCATCATGCCAAACGAAAAGAATCTGAACACGATACCAGTGGGCACACTGGGTCTTATCCCACTTGAAAGCTGCGCAAGCCTTGGACAGAAGGTTAATCAATACCTGACTGAGTGGCGCGCTGAGAGAAGTCATGCACAATCTACTGCGCTTCACTTCTCTGAATACAGCAAGGACAGCTACATTGTCAAAGCAAAGAATCCTCGCTTCGGTTCCGGTGAAGCAAAGGGCGTTATCGAGGAATCAGTCCGCGGCTGCGATCTGTATCTTATGGTGGATGTTTGTAACTATAGCCAAACGTATTCTCTGTGCGGATATGTGAATCACATGTCTCCAGACGATCATTACCAGGATTTAAAGCGTATCATTGCTGCTGTTGAAGGCAAGGCACGCCGTATCAATGTAATCATGCCATTCCTGTATGAAAGCCGCCAGCACAAGCGTACTTCCCGCGAGTCTCTTGACTGCGCTATGGCTCTTCAGGAACTTACAAAAATGGGTGTATCCAACATCATTACTTTTGATGCTCATGATGCACGTGTTCAGAACGCAATTCCACGTGATGGATTTGAGAGCGTTCCGTGTGTATACCAATTTATCAAAGCACTGCTTCGTGCAGAGCCAGATCTGCAGGTTGACAATGAGCATCTTATGGTCATCAGCCCAGATGAGGGCGGCATGGGCCGTGCAATCCAGCTGACTAACTATCTTGGTGTTGATATGGGTATGTTCTACAAGCGCCGCGATTACACCCGCATTGTAGACGGAAAGAACCCTATCGTTGCTCACGAGTTTTTAGGTACCAACGTAGAAGGAAAGGATGTCATCATTATCGACGACATGATTTCTTCTGGTGACAGCATTCTTGATGTTGCACGCGAATTAAAACGCCGTAAGGCACGCAAGGTTTACGCTGCTGCTACTTTTGGTCTGTTTACAAATGGCCTGGCAAAGTTTGATGCTGCTTATGATCAGGGTATCATTGATCATATCCTGACCACTAACCTTGTTTACCAGAGACCAGAGCTGCTATCTCGTCCGTACTATGTAAATGTTGATCTGAGCAAGTATATTGCACTTTTGATTGATAACTTAAATCACAATGTATCAATTCATGGTCTATTAAATCCGACTGACAGAATCAACCGTATTCTTGAAAAGCATCGTGCTGCGCAGGCACAAAAAGCTGCCGAGAATAATATCTCTGAGGAAGCATAATACAAACAAAAAACCTTCAAATACATTTTTTATCGAATGTATTTGAAGGTTTTATTTTTATACTGCTTTACAAACAAGTCCGCATACTGTTCCGTCGGCTGCTGCTGTTGTCAGCTGACGCACCGTCTTAGTACGGCAGTCTCCTGCAGCGTAAACTCCCGGTGTCCTTGTTTTACAATTTTCACCGGCAATTACATATCCAGCCTCGTCAAGATCTACGAGATCTCTAAATACTTCATTGTGAGGCTCCATTCCTATTGCAACGAATAAGCCATCTGCCACAAGTGTCTTCTTTTCACCTGAAAGATTTGTAACTTCAAGTTCTGTCAGCTTCTTTTCACCAATAAGTGCAGTCACACGACTTTCCATCACACACTCAATATTCTCTGCAGCCATTACCTGATCAATAAGACTCTTCTCAGCGCGGAATGTATCTCTTCTGTGAATCAAATACACCTTGCTGCAAATGCCTGCCAGATACAGCGCATCCTGAAGAGCTGCGCTTCCTCCTCCTACAACAGCCGCTGTTTTCTCCTTAAAAAACGGTCCGTCACATACAGCACAGTAAGAAACTCCTCTTCCAATCAGCTCCTGCTCTCGCTCGATTCCTAGATGACGATGTGCCGCACCTGACGCAATAATAAGATTTTTGCCCTCATATGTCTCACCATCCTCAGTGCAAACTTCAAAGCCATTATCTATTTTTCGTGCCGAAATTACCCTGCCATAAGTAACCTCACCGCCAAGATTTGTCAACTGTGCCATCAGTCCATCTGCAAACTCCATTCCGCTGATCTTTGCAATACCTGGATAATTTTCCACACACGGAGACAATGTAATCTGTCCGCCCATAGCCTCACACTCCAGAATAAGCGGCTTAACGCCAGATCTGAGCGCATAAATTCCTGCTGTCAGACCCGCTGTTCCAGCCCCTACTATAATCATATCGTACATATTCTCTTATTTCCTCTTTTCTTAGTTAATAAATGGTATATATCCTCTAGCTTAATGAATAAATTTCGAGATAAAATCTCTTACCAGACGGCGCGTCTCATCAATTCCATCCGCATGGCCAAATTTTCGCTCTGGATGCCACTGAACACCTAAAATCTTCATCTGTTCAGACTGATATGCCTCGATGGTGTGATTATCTTCATCTATTGCAAGCGGCTCAAAGCAGTCTGCAAGTGCATCCTCGAAAATGACATCCTTATGATAATTGTTAACGTAAATGCTTCGATTTTCTTTTAGCAAACGTACCTTATGATCCTCACCGCGCTCTCTAGGACACGGCAGATCAGGATGATATGCCAGTTTTCCACCGAATAGAACATTCACATACTGCATGCCTCGGCATGTACCTATAATCGGTATTCCATGATTAACACAATAGTGAATAAGCTTTTCTTCCATCTTATCACGGTATGGCTGTACCGTTTCCTCATGTTTACGGTCATACCACTGCGGTCCAAGTGCACCGCCGCCAACTACAATCAAAAGATCTATTTTTTCATCAAACAGACGCTCGAAGTTTTTAGTATGGTTTGCAACAGGACGCGGAATAAAACCAATAGACTCATAAAATTCAACATATCCAGCCTCTAGTATATCAGTTGGATCTCCGTAATCGTTGACACCCTCTCTCTGCGTGATAAGTGCATGGAGATTTGTATATTGAATGCCTTCCTTGATCAGACCATTTCTGCAGTCCATCTCCAAATAGTCAAGCTGTGATACTGTATCGTAAATTTTCTCGCCGCAGCCGATTGCTGCCGGAATATTAAATTCTGCGCAGCGAATTGCCATATGAGAAGCTGCACCACCGTACTTTGTGATAAATCCTTTGATATTTTTTGTAAAAATCCATTCGTAGCCTGGGTCAGCCTTTGGCACTACAACAATTTTTCCAGTGATATCAGCATCCGGCTCCTCATCAAGCAACACTACCTCGCCCTCGACTGTCTTTGCCGTGATGAAATTAGGGCGTGCCTCATACACAGGAATCACATCTACGCTCGCACCTGACAAAATAACTTCTGGAAGAAGAATTAATCGGCTGTCATGATTTAAACGGCGCCGCTTTGTGATTAGCTTCATCCAAAGCTTTTTTAAATTTTCTGGATCACAGCCTGACTCATATAGCTTAAAATCATCTACACACAGCCAAGACAAATCCATAGTACGAATCTCCAAAATTGAGCCAAGCTTACGAATCAGTTCTAATACCATACTAAGCGATTTTGTAAATTCAAATTTAAAATACTCTCGCTGTTCAATTGCGCTAATCCAAAATTTTGCCATACGCTCTGCAGGCACATCAAGCTGTGTATCTTCCAGAGCCTGCGTCAAAATACTGATATCAAGATCTTTTTGAATCTTTACCTTATCTTTTTTAATACGCGATGGCGCAGGGCGAAAATTCATCGCATCGTAGCGGTCTGAACGAATATCATATGTGCCGCTTCTAAGATGTCCATACTTAAAGTTAAACTCCTCGCGGCTTATAAGACCCTCAGAAAAGCGCTCAAAATCATCGTTAAATTCTGATGATACTGTAGAAATTCCCTGCATGAAAGTATCCACATTTTCACTTGTATAGTAGCCAGCATCTACAAGCGTGCGAAGAAATGCTCTTGCGATAAAGGCAAGTCTTGCTTGGCGGGCAAATTGCGGAGTACCATTTGTGCGAATTTCTTTTAACAAAGTCAAAATACTGTCGATGATTCTGTCAATTGACACATCTTGGTACAACAACTTTTCAATTTCCTCACGGCAATTTTCAAGACGCTTTAGTGCTTCAAGATCTTCTTTTAAAATCTTTTCTTGATTCATTACAGCATCAATCGTAAGCTTTTTTACTTCGCGCACAAGAAGTTTACGTTCTTCCTCGGTAAAACCATAACGAAGCAATCTCTTTGAATTTTCTTCCGTCATAAAATCATAGCTGCTGAAAATGATCTCAAACTCAATTTTATCGTGTGCAGAAAGGTCTTCCTCAAGCCTTGTCTGATAATACTGAACAAGACGAAGTGCGAGCGGTTCCGGAATACTTGCTGGAATCAGTGAATAATAGGAATATGTCAAGTTAATATATGGCTTATTTCCAACCTGATACATAAGATCCTCATTAAATGCACGATAGCCTAATGTACGGATTCCTTCATTCCATGCATGATGCGTTATGATCTCGCGGTACAGTGAATAATCTAACGCCCTTGGATTGCTTCCAATGATCTCAGATGGATTCCAAAAAGCCATATCAGAAAGCTTCATCGGCTTTCCTGTAATTGCATCAAGGTGCTCCTCATACTCCCGGCGAATCTGACCCTTTCTTGCAAAGAAAGAATAATCATCAATATAACGTCCTTCACGATAGCCTGCTGCAAGCGGACGAACCTGAAATAGAATCACCTGATTGTGGCTGTCTATGGCAAATTCAATATCAAGCGGAATATCCTCTATGATGCTCTCTACTTCTGTTACTGCTGTAATCAAATTGCGCCAGCGCTCCTCAAGCTGATAAAGTGAAACATTTCTCGCAATCCAAAGCGTTTTGCCGCCACGACCGCTTGTTACACTGTCTGTTGACCCCAAGTCATCGTAATTAACAAGATAATATGGTCTCTTTCCTTTTAAGTCACGTGAAAAGACAACACCGCTGACACACACGTCTATTGCCTGGCGCTGGATCAGTACCTGCTCATTTGAAATACCCTTTATATCTTTTTCATATGACTGAATTACAGCCTCGATTGATTCTACGATCTGCGCACGACTCGCTGAATCTACATCAAGAATACTTTTATAATGTCCTGCATTAGAGGACTTCATACAGTCTTCCTGCGTAGAGGAGCTTCGCACAACGATTCTGCAGCCACCAAATTTTTCCATAATCTCTGTGCAGACTTGATTTTTATTGCGCCAGAAGTCTTCAACTCTAAGGATATACATTTCCTCAATGCTTGCCTTTTTGATCAGGTTTTTCATCGCATACAATGTATTTGCCTTTGTCGAAATAATCTTATTGATACGATTCGCCATATTGCATGTCCTCCCTTGCCTGTACTGCTTTGTCTATTTTTTATCCAGATCTATATCACGAGTGTATCTGTTTTTTTTCTACCATACCAGTTTACCACACTTTTGACAATCCCGCCACATAAAAAGGAACCACCTTGCGGTGATTCCCTTTCTTATTGCTTATTACTCATTTTGTATTTTACTTTACTTCCTGCTGCTTCTTCTCAACCAGTTCACGAATAGCCTTAAGATCTTCGGCTGTCAATTCCTGACTGTCAAGATAAGCACGGATGAACTCTACCGCAGAACCACTAAAGCTAGTCTTCTGATAGCGCTTCATCAACTCTTTCTGATAATCTTGTTCTGAGATTAATGGTTTATAAACATATGCATGACTTCTCTTTTCATATGTTACATAGCCTTTGTCACGCAGGTAGGACATAAATACGCTAATTGTTGTTCTAGCATACTCTTTACCATACTCTGTCTTCAGACGCTCTAACAAGTCTGCTACAGCTACATTGTCACCAATTTCCCAGATACATTTCATGATCACTTGTTCTGTGTTTGTTAATTCTAACATCACGATATCCCTTTCTGTACCTTAATTTAGACAACAGTATCTTCTGTTTTTACAGCTGTTTTTTTGCTCCCAGAATAAATCCTGCCATGTGGGCAATACTTTTTTTCTAAGGCAACGAAATTATATTACCGCATTTTCTTAATAATTACAATGAATAAAATTAGCATTTTATTAACTTTTTGTATTTTTTTGATCAAAAATATGACGGTAAATTTAATCTCTTTTGCAATCATCGTCAAATTCATTTATTTTGTGACAAAATCTGTGCTTAATCCTGCTCCACAATCTGTGGACGATTTAAGATTTCCATAAATTCCTCACCCGTAATTGTCTCGTGCTCATAAAGGAACTTTGAAATCTCATGAAGCTTGTCCATATGACTATTTAAAAGATTCTTTGCCTTTTCATACTGCTTCTGCACAAGAGCTACTACAAGATCATCGATCTTTGCAGCTGTCTCCTGTGAACAGCTCATACTGGTGTCTCCACCTAAGTAAACATTATTTAAGCTTTCCATTGCTACCATACCGAACTCACTCATGCCATATCTTGTGATAATCGCGCGTGCAAGCTTCGTTGCCTGCTCAATATCGTTTGATGCACCTGTTGTCACATCTCCGAATACAAGCTCCTCTGCCACGCGTCCTCCGGTAAAGGTTGCAATCTTGTTTTCAAGTTCTTCCTTTGTCATCAAATACTTTTCGCCTTCATCAACCTGCATTGTGAAGCCAAGCGCACCTGATGTACGCGGGATGATCGTAATCTTCTGCACTGGTGCGGAATTTGTCTGCAGCGCTGCTACAAGCGCATGTCCGACCTCGTGATACGAAACGATCAGTTTTTCTTTCGTTGAAAGAATACGGTTCTTTTTCTGATAACCAGCAATAACTACTTCAACACTTTCCATTAAATCAGTCTGTGTTGCAAATTTTCTTCCATCACGGACGGCACGAAGTGCTGCCTCATTAACAATGTTGGCAAGCTCAGCACCAGATGCACCTGCTGCTGTTCGCGCAATTGCGTTAAAGTCAACATTGTCTGCAATCTTAATCTTTGCCGCATGTACCTTCAAAATATCCTCACGACCCTTAAGATCAGGCAGTTCAACCGGAATACGGCGGTCAAAACGGCCTGGACGAAGAAGTGCAGGGTCTAGAGACTCCGGACGGTTTGTCGCTGCCAAAATGACAACACCCTTAGAACCATCAAAACCATCCATCTCTGACAGCAGCTGATTTAACGTCTGCTCACGCTCATCATTGCCGCCGATTTGACCACTCTCTCTTTTCTTTCCAACTGCATCAATCTCGTCGATAAAAACAATACATGGAGCCTTTTCATTGGCCTGTTTAAACAGATCTCTTACTTTTGCGGCACCCATACCAACGAACATCTCAACAAATTCGGAACCTGAAATGGAGAAGAACGGAACATCTGCTTCACCAGCTACTGCTTTGGCAAGCATTGTCTTACCAGTTCCAGGAGGGCCTACAAGAAGCGCACCTTTTGGCATTTTCGCACCGATCTCGCGATACTTTTCCGGATTATGAAGGAAATCAACGATCTCCTGAAGAAGTTCTTTGGCTTCCTCCTCTCCAGCAACATCTTTAAATTTAATACCATCAACGGATTTTACATAAACTTTGGCATTGCTCTTGGAGCCGCCGCCCATGCCAAAGGTCATCATGCTCTCTCCATCGCCCATCTTGCTCATCATTTTTCTGGAAAGAAACCATCCCAAAAGAGCAAAAAGCGCAATTGGAAGAATATAACTTATCAACATATATTCAAGCATGCCCATCTGCTGAACAATTGGCTTACTAAATACAGCACCAGCTTCCTCAAGACGATTTACAAGATCAGGATCGTTCATTGTTCCTGTCTTGTAAATATGCTCACCACTCTTGTCTGAGAAGGTAATCTGCGTATCTTCTACGCTGACTTCTCCAATGTTCTTTTCCTCGATCATTTGGAGAAATGTGCTGTAATCCGTCTGCTCTACCTGTCGTCTAAACAGATTCGGAAATACAAATGTATTTAAAAGCAAAAACACAATGATGGCAATGACCCAATAGGTCAGCATCGGTTTTTTGGGCCTGTTCGGCCTGTCATCTACTTCCATAAGCACCTCACATTCTGCCTTGGATTTCCAAAGCTTTTGGCATATTTTAGCCTATTCGTATCATACCCCTTTTCATTAGCACTGTCAAGGTGAGAGTGCTAAATTTTGTGTGAAATAAATATGAATTATTCTATTTTTCCGACTGTTTACGTGCTTTTTTTGAATGATCTGTGGCCATTTTTCTTTCGTAATAAAACATATATTGCTGCATGACACCGGCAAATCCTTCGTATTTTTCTACTGGGAAGCTTCCATTATAATAGGTTTTCTGGATTCGGTCAATCCATACATCTACCGGAAATGCACCTATACGATGATATCCAAACAGCGCCACACAATTTGCAACCTTTTCACCAACGCCATAACATGAAAGAAGTGCTTTATGCAAGTCGTCATCACCAAGCATAGCCCATTTTTTTATGTCTAATTCCCCGGATGCTACTTTTTGGGCAGCTTCATACACATATTTTGCCCGATATCCCAAAGAAAGATCCTGCAGATCAGACAAGCTTAATCCTGCTAGCTGCGTTGGCGTTGGAAATGCAAAAAACTCATTTTCCTTATCTATACATGTTCCGCATGTCGTCGATAAGCTTTCCACTGCCTGACGTATTGCTGGAATATTTTTTCTTTGTGAAATTATAAAGGTGATGAGCATCTCCCATGGATCCTGGTTCAAAATACGGATACCTTTTCCATATGCAAATGCAGACTTTAGATAATTGTCATCCGCATCAATTGCCTTTTCATAACTGCGGTAATCAAAATCCAAATCAAAGTAATGACACCAGAACTGCTTGTATTCCTCTTTGCTGCAAAAGAATATCAGATGGACACCATTCTGGCAAACAAAAACTTTTTTATCTGCAGCCATGACTCGATACCATGCCATGCTTTCACAATTCTCCAAACCCATGCTTTTGCAAAGCTTTTCCTGCTCCTGCAAAGAAAGTTTATAAATTCTGAAGCATTGTCCACTCTCCATGATCTGTTCAAGGTCAAAGCAATCTGCCTCAACATGAACACATTTTGATTCTATATACTCACATAAATTTACATTCTCACTCATTGATACATTTCCTTTCTGCATGCGACTTTTCACATACAATACCATGATAAAGCAAATGCAAATATATGTCAATTGTGTTACAAACGAAGGGCACCGCCCCTGCATTTGTCATTGCCGAGGCGGTGTCCTGCTTATTAGCAAACTTTCTTTACTGCGTGATTTGTTATGCCTTTTTGCTGCGCAGATACAGCCAGATCAGTGCTGTAAGCATAATTGCTCCGAATCCAGCTAGTGCCATACCAATGGTTCTGCTCATGTCTTCAATACCAAGAATTACTCTTTCAGATGAAGGCGTTGTTGTCGGCGTTTCACTAACCGTTGTTTCCGCAGCAGTTGTTGTTGTATTGGCTG
>OGPJ01001962.1_pt1 | contig 13603 bp, 16 predicted proteins | sample 1552831 | NCBI WGS metagenome assembly OGPJ01 (sample SAMEA2579914, study PRJEB22360) | human gut metagenome | biome: human gut; feature: human-associated habitat; material: faeces | place: Denmark | collected 2008/2010
CAGTTCATTGGACATGTAGGAAAGAATGTTAAACAGCATGGCATCCTTCACATTTCTGCTTGCCTGTAACAAGCCTTTTACTCCGAAAGTTAAGAAGCTGCTGTCCGTGATGTTTGTGTGTCCGTTAAAAAATTTGGACTCCGCTCCTTTACACATGGAGTGAAGTCCTAAACAAATTTCCTGCAAAAGTTCTGCGGTATAAAGTTCTTTCTTCTTAGCATCGTAATTCTTATATTCCTCTTCCATCAGGTCATAAAGGTCGGAAAGGATAGGGTAATCCGTAGGTGATAACTTACTAAAATCGGTATCATCCCGGATGTTCCACTTCTCGTACAGCTTCCCTAACATGATTTCAATGGTATCAATCTGGCTGTCCGTGAAATTCTTGTAGGTACCAAAAAAGTCCTTTAAGAAAGAGATGTGCTGGCTGAGTTTGGAAGAACACTGGAAAGCCATCGGTGCATCCATATCTTCAGGACTTCCGTTTTCATCCCAAGTCTTAGGTTCCAGTACGTTAATGATGTACTCGCCACTCATAAGGTCTACAAAACATCCACCCAGATTGTTTGTCAGGTCGATGTATTCATGCTCCGGATCAAGGCAGATAACCTTCATGCCGGACTCCCTTAAAATGGTTAATATCAGCTTTAACAGATAGGATTTACCCTGTCCGGAGTTTCCAAGAATCAGGATATTGGCATTGGTCTTATCATCGGCTCTCTGGTTAAAGTCCACAATCACGTTACTGCCAAACTTATCCCTGCCAATGTAAAATCCATTCTTATCCGTTTTACCGGAATAGTTAAAAGGGAACAGATTTGCCACGCTGGATGCCGGGAGTGCACGTTCAAACTGCTCACCAAGCACATTTCTCCCTACCGGATGGACACACATAAATCCCTGCTTCTGGCGGAGCAAAAGCCTGTCCACATTCAGCTTGGATCGGATTAATTCTGTTAACACCTCTGTCTGCAACAGCTTTAACTTATCCAAGTCTGGGGCAGACAATTCGATAAACACAGCCGCATGAAGCAGTGGTTCCCTGTTTCTGTGCATAGTGGCAATAATGGTAGTCACGTCCTGTAAGTTGCTTGCTGCGGTAACCGTTTCCTGCAAGTTTTCCGTGTTTCCCTGCTTCATGCGGTTCTTGTTGGCTGCATTGCTGATAATCTTTTTCTCCTCTGCCGGTGTCACCTGTCTGGTGTAGATTCTTAAGGTAACACCATCCTTTTCCCCAAGGTGTCTTAAAATCGCCTGTTCATCCGTGGCTGTCGGGTATTCACGGAGTGCCCAGACACTCCGGTAGGTATTTCCACAGATATAGTGATCCGTATAAAACTGGATAACGGATGGGGCAATCATATCCAGAAACCCTTTCAGCTTTGCCTCTGCTGTGGATTCTGTTTCCCTGTTTTTCTTTCTGTTTTTATTCATTTAAAATAATCCACCTTTCTCCGTCAAATTCCTCGAATTTTTCGGTTGTCACATTCTGCTCAAAATACACTGCAAGGATTCTTTTGATATCCTCTTCCTCTGCCCTCTTGGATGTAAATCCCTGCTCTGCCAGCATCTTTTCAATGCGGTTTAAGTAGGAAAAAATTTCATTTTCCTTCTTTTCACGAAGCCTGATGATCAGCAGAAACTCCCTTGCTGTTGCCATCTGTACCTGCATGCGGTCTAAGTAATTTGCGTCCTTTTCCAGCAGCTTTCTTACCACAGTATTGGTTTCTTCCTCCATCCGCTTCTTCAAATATCTTTTGTTGTCCTCAAAATTCTCTCTGGAATTTAAGCACATCATTTCGATTTCCGTGATGCCCTTAAGCACCGTCATCAGTCCATAAATTCTGGCTGACAGACTCTCCTCCGACAGCACGGAAATGTTGCTGGGCTGGATTAAAAAGTAAACCAGCTCCTCATTCTTGTATGTTCGGATACTGTAATCCGTCACTTCGCTGGTTCCCATCAGTTCTCTGGTGGATTCCATGTTCTTCTTACTCATCCGGTGTATACCTCCATTCATAATGCTGCTGGTCCATTAAAAAGTACGCACAGGCATAGCGGATAAAATCCATAATGCTGGTATCCTCCACCTGTATGGTTAAAAACGCATAGGCTCCGGCAATGACCAGCGGAAACCACAGCCCCGCGTATGCAAACGCAAACACAGAAAGCAGAACGATAATGCCTATAATGGCAAGGTCTTTTAATTTCCACAGCCACATGGTTGCCTTTGCTTTCAAGTTATCGGGATAGATATACATCCTCTTCCTCCTCTCCCATTTTTCGTAAAAAATAAGTGATGCCGCATAGAATAAAATCCACACATGGCACCGCCACACTGTTTCCCAATGCTCTGTATCTTGCACTGTCACTTGCTCCCGGTATGTCTGTCCAGTAATCCGGGAATCCCATCAGCCTTTCGCACTCCAATGGTATAAGTCTTCGTACCAGACTGCTCATATCTACAATGCATTTGCCTTGGTCCACATATTGGTTACTGATCATCTTCTCATCCCCGGCACACAGACTTCCTATGACCTCTTGGTATGGTTTTCGCTCATTTTCCGGAGCAAACACACAATGCCTGTCTTCTGTGGTCAGGGTATAACTGATGCCCTGCTGGTACCCACATCCGTTTCCACCATTCTTTTCCTTCCGGTTTATAATGTTTCCGGCAATGCAGAATGGTTCTTTATTTACGGCAAGAGGTGTATTGTTACCTCCTGTACCAAGTGCCGATGTGATGGTCTGGGCAACCTCTACTGGACCGGTATACCGGGTATCCGGGCCATGATTGTCAAACAGTATCGGCTGGGGATTTTCTGCCCTGCCTGCCGCTGCGGGGATGAGCGAAAATTTGGGGTGGTTTTTTCCCTGCCTTCCCTGCCGCTGCGGTAATGGTCGGGCAGTACCCGATTCCGATTTCTGCATTCCCCTGACTGGTTGCCATGATAATGGGCGGATTGGAACGTCCGTGTGCAAGCAGGGTTCCGCTTTTGTTTTCATGCACATCCATCCGCTCTCCGCCCTGATCTAACAGGCAGATTACATAGTCTTTTCTGGGACTTGCCCTGCCTGCATCAGCAGTGCCTGTTTTAAAATAGCAGGCAACACCTTTCCTCTCTTCTCGCTTCTTCTGATAATTCCTCCACACGTTGTCGGACTCAAATAGTATTTCACCGGCACTGTGTCCTCCAAAATCTGCGACAAGGAAGATGCGATTTCTTCTCTGGGGGACACCCCAAAATTGAGCGTCCAATACTCTCCAAGCAACAGAGAATCCTTCTCCCATAATAAGCCCGGCAGGAGTCCATGCCCCTCCCGGCGGTCCAGGTATAGATACGTCTGCCTCTTTGATGCGGCAGACCTCTTCGAGGACTGTGTGGAAGTCGGCTCCGTGTGTTTCTCCACTGGAGAAGGCTCCCGGCACGTTTTCCCAGAGCATATACCGAGGTCGAATAAACTCATCTGTCCGTCTTCTATGGTTTCTCATCCTCCTTCTGTCCTGTTTTCTCATTTCTTTTACAATCCGTACCTGTTCCATGAATAAGCCGGACCTCTCCCCTGCAAGCCCCTCTCTCTTGCCCGCCACGGATAAATCCTGACAGGGGGAGCCTCCTGCTATCACATCTACCACCGGCAGATTTGCCCCATGCAGTTTCGTAATATCCCCCATATGCTTCATCTGCGGAAAGCGGTATGCTGTCACCGCCATCGGAAAGGGTTCTATCTCGCTTGCCCACACGGGACGGATATCATTCATGGTAGCTGCCAGCGGAAATCCGCCTATCCCATCAAACAGACTTCCTAATTTCAACTCTGTCATAGCACCACCTTATGCTGCCACTGCCTTCACGACCGTTCTGGTCATATTGATGGCGGTCTGGGCTGCATACACACTGCTCATGATGTTGGTCTTGGTGCTGGTATCCAATCCGAACTGTCCTGCAATACGAGGCACCTCTGTGCTGGATAACATGAGTCCTAAACCTAACAATGGATGGTCTTTAAATACCATAAGTCCTGCGGTTAAGATAGTGGACTGCAAAAACGCAGTGATACAGATGCCAATGACCTGCTTGCACCACTGGATAAATCCATCTATGTATCCTCTGGGAACAGAGAACATATAAAGGCTTCCAACCGCTATCTGGATCAAGAGGATTCCACCTCTTTTTAAGTTGGCAAAGAACACTTTGATTACTGCATAACCCATCATGACTGCACAAAAAGTCATCAGAATGGGATTTCCGATTCCCGGAAAAGATGCAGACATTAACACCTGCTGTGCTGTCAGACCAATGCTTTCCGCATTGGTAATGCCCGTAATCGCCGAACCGAAGGTTCCTTGCAGGGATACGCACAACGAGTACAGGTTTACCGGCACAACTGTGAACAGACTTACCGCCATAAAACCTTTGATATAATTCATGGCAGTGTCTTTTATGCTTCCCCTGCCTCCCTGATACTCAATGGCACACTCAAAGGCTCCTACCACAAGTCCGACACCAAACAGTGCCCATCCGAAGTAACTAAAAAAAGTGGTAACTGCTTCCACCCAAGGTAATGCAAACAGTTCCACTCCCATGTTATTCATCATCACAAAGAAATCATTTAGAAACCCTATGATTTTCCCATATATCCAGTCAAGTATCTGGTCCAGGATAGTCTCGGCCACAAAATCAAATATAAACATAGCTTGCCTCCTTCCTGTTTACCGCTTCCTATGTCCCCATCTGCATGGTACAGTCCTGACTCTCCTGCGTCATCGCCATATTCTGAAATATGGACAGATAGTTTTCCACGGTGTCTGCAGCCTTCCGGTACTCTGCCTGACCCGGATGGAACACATACCACTCGCTTTTTCCGCTGTTTGTCCAAATATGTGGATTCATTCCCTCCTTAAAATTAGGATTGCTTACTTTCTGCTTTCCCCAGATATCGGTAAACCTAAGCAGAACACTGTCCACCACTCCTTCTTTTCTGTTGATAATAGATGCTTTAATTCCTGCGTAATGGTCACTGACTCCAAGGGTTACAAACTCCACTCTGGCTCTTAAATCTCCGCCAATGGTTCCATAGCACATACGACCTACATATTTCTGGTCTTTTAAAATGGCACTGTTTCTCATAATCTTTTTCAGTTCCGATTCAAAAAAATTCATTTCCGCTTACCTCCTTTTGGACATAAAAAAACTACCCTGCCTGATAAAGCGGATAGTTTTTAATAATGTATTTTATTTTGTTTTATAGCATCAGGAAAGGTTCATTGTCTGGCTTTCATTGCATTCCTGCTCCAAAGCCTGATGCTCTGTAATAATCTGACAACAGTAATCGTTTAAGTCCGGGATATCATTTAACAGGGTTTCCCATAGCGTTTCCTTATCAATTTTACCATAGTTATGAGCCACCACATTTCTTAATGCTTTTATCTGATTCCAAGGTACTTTGTTATATGCACTCTTAAATTCATCCGTAAAATGTGTTGTCAGTTCTCCTATCTGCAATACACAAAGTGCTACCGCATTCTGGTAAATAGAGTTGGAAACGAAGATATCATAATCCCTTCCAAACGTATCCATTGTATGATTGATTTCTGCGCAATAATCTCTGATATGCATTAAGATATCTATATTTCTACTGCCCTGCATATAGCATCACCTCATCCCTCTTTATACTCTCCAGAAATTCATCTGACAGACTTCCTGTAGTCAGTACATCTACTTTTCGTCCTAATGCATCCGACACTTCCGTATAAAAACCGCATAAGGCAAACATTCCTTTCAGGTTCCCTTTTTCAATACGGATGTCTATGTCACTCTGTTCATCAAAATCTCCTCTGGCAAAGGAACCGAACAGATATACCTGTGCAATCTGATATTTCTCCGCAATAGGTGTTACGATATTTTTTATTTCATCAATCGTATATGTTTTTACTTCCATTCTGCATTCCTCCTCTCACTATAATTATACCCGTCTTCTTGATAAATGTCTATGGATAGCCCTCTTTTTTGGGCAGTTTTCCCTTTCCTACATTCCAAGAATTGTCCAGATATAGGCAGGTGCGGTCAGGGTAAAGACCAGACAGGCAAACAGAATTGCCGGAGCTGCCCATTCAAACTGTCCGTGCTTTCGGTAATCAAAATATGCGGTTCCCAGCTTTGCAAAAAAGAATACTGCAAGGATCAAATCAATCGCAGGGAATACAACCTTGTTTACCACCGTCTTAATCTGCGCGGAGGCATCCTTCCATGTCCCCTCAATAGCTCCTGCCACATCTCCTGTTCCGGCTGCACATACCGTAGTGCCAAACATAAGGGAACACACAAGTACCAGCATTACCATCACTAACCATTTCTTTTTCTTCATTTCTCTTCCTTTCGGTACAGAAAAAGACTGCCCGTAAGCAGTCCTTTTCCACTTGTTTTTAGTCACATTGTTATCTGAGGTGTCTGCGTCTGCTCCTGAAAAAGCTCTGCTACCTCATAGATATTGGGGTTCTCATAGAACCTTAAATCTCCTCTGAATCCTATCTTCAGATGGCTGAATTCTTCTCCAAGTTTCCGAATGTCCTCCGGAGCTCCGTCAGGGAACTCCTGATTCCATATCACCCAATCCCCATTCTGGTATCTTGGGGATAACTCCAACACCACATATTCTTCCGGTATAAACTTTGGATATCTCCTTGGAAGTCCGTTTGCATCATAGTAAAGTTTTCCTTCTTCCATGACCGTTAACTCCATTAGTCTTAAGGCATCCTCCAAGGAAGTGCAGAACCAGCATTCTCTATCCTTAAATTTTCTTATCCTCCCATCCTGTAAAATAGGCTCTATGTTCTCCCTTTTTGTGTAGTGATAGAGCAGTCCTTTTGGTCCGTCGATTCTTTCATACGCCATACCGTTACCTTGCCCTTTGTGGTGCTATGTGCCAGTCATCCCATAAATCTCCCGATATCTGTACGGAGTCTGTCAGATTCACACTGAGCATTCCATCCGGCGTCCAGCAGTCCAGTAAGTATGTGTAGACCGTATAGGTACCATTCGGCATCCACACAGGAGTGAAATGTGTTCTTCGGTTATAGGTGGAATAATGGTTATTCCGAAACTCAAACCCTGCATGGTACCCGCTTCTTGTTCTGTCTAGCAATCTCCAATAGGTCTTATAATAAAACTCCGGGAAATAACTGACTGCTGTCTGCGGTGGTGTGGTTGCCGAGGACTGGCCTGTGGATGCACTGGCATTTACACTGATGTTCACACCATAGCCACTCTTGATAGTGGTAGCTGTTGCAGTAGGGGATTTGGCATCCGTAGTAAGGTCCATTGTTGCTGATAGGGATGCCGAATATCTGTCCAAGCTAAACTCCCACCAGCCTTCGTCCACGTACTCTCCCTCATCTTCCCAATATCCATGACTGCTTTCACAGTCTTCCTCACACTCTTCCGTATGGGAACCTGTTTTCCATTTCCAATCACTATGCCATACCCATTTTTCTTTCCACCAAGGCCTCCATACACTCCATGACGCACTTGTCTTCTGCGGATTTGCAGGAATAATGGCATTGCCTGCATTGTAGGAATCATTTCTGTCATCCGCTACCGGATTGGGCGGTGGATTCTTATCAAGATCTACGATGTTGGCAGTAATCGTTCCCTTACTTGCACTGCCTCCTCCGCTGACACTCACGTTTATGGTGATATACTGTTCCGTAGACGGTGTATGCCATTTCACCCACACAAGCTGCTGTCCGTCCTCCGGATAATACACATTGTTTACCGTGTAGTTCCTTCCAAGGATACTAAACGTTACACTTACCGGATGGTCGGGATCGCTCTGCCCTCCACTTATGGTGACGGCTGTTACCACATCCGTGTCTACCCGGTACTCATAATCTGCCACAATCACTTCCGGTGTTACCACCTCATTAAATCTTACAATACCAAGTCCTAATGAACCGATAATCTCATCATCTGAGACCTTCTGGTTCTTACCGCCACCCCAAGCCGGATATCCCAAGTCTGCGGTTTCCAAAAACATGGCGAGGGGCAGGTTTTTATGCGTCAGAGACGTCAGCTTCTTTCTTAACATACCACCTCTGACCTGGTTATACATTGCTGCTTCTGTAGCGGTGAATGCAGTACGTACTCCTTCAAACGTCACATACGCAATAGGTTCCAATAACAACTTATAGTTCCCACCTATCAACGTATCATAGTCCATCCCCACATATCCTGCGATACTTCGTATGACCTGCTCATCTGTAAAATAACTTTTGATAGCGGCTAGACTTGCACTGCCGGAGGATGTGGTAATAATTTTGGGCAGAGACTGGGTAGGATTGATATAACTGTAACTTCCTGTATCCGGTGTTAATACTGTTCCACTCCGGTACTGACTTTTACAGACCTTTCCAAACTGTACTCTAATATCGTTCGGTTGTTTGTTTGTCAGGTCTATGGACGCACTTACTGCACTTCCGTCACTGGCACTAACCACTGTGACTCTGACTCCTTCATCTCCGGTATTCCAGAAGTTTGTGTCCGTACCTTCTCCTAATCCTCCACCGCCATTGTTAATGTTTCCATTGCCTTCGGCATGCACTGTCATGGGTGAGAGTGTAGATAGGATTAACAAAAAGGTCAAGACTAATAACTTAAATCTTTTCATGTTGCCTCCCTTCTAAATGCAGAAAATCACCTGCTGTTGCAAGCAAATTTCTGCATGAAAAAAGCACAGCGTTTTTGCTGTGCCTCTTTCTTGGTATCCCTAATCCATGATACCTACCTTATTTCCATTCTCATACATATCGTCTGCCACGGTACCGCTTCCACCGCCACCGTTATCTACAACCCATCCAAATCCTTCAATGTAAATCATACCATCTTTGGTATCTCCGGTTTTCGGAGTATCATCCACAAGCGGTTTCGTCCCTTCCGGCTCCTCATACTCTGGTGGTGTATCCGGCTTTGTAGTATCCGCATCCTCTGTTAAGGCAGGCGGCTCCTCCGGCTTTTCATCTTCCGTTTTTTCAGGCGTTTGCTGGATTTCCTGCTTTCCGCTCTCCACGCCATTCTCTGTTTCTGTTTCGATGATTAACTCCTTTGTTTCCTCTGTGCTTTCCGTTTCTTTCTGCACCTGCCCGGTTTCTTCCGTATCCACCATAAGCTCAACCTCTTCTGTAGGTTTACTCTCTTTAGGTAACTCCTGCACCGGTTCCTTGTAAAGCACCCTGCTGATTCCGAAAATCAATAATACGCTCACTGCTACGAGTCCTGCGATGATAAGTCTTTTCTTTGTACTATCTTTCATAGCAATCCCTCCTGTATGTAGTTTTTAAATTTCTTTTTGTCAATCCCCAACCTACCACACAACTTTGCAGAAGTCTATCAAAATGTAATAGGTTGCACGATATCTGTAACATCTTACTAAAATTTCTCTGTATAGGCTGCCCGAACCTTTAGATTTATTGACATATTGGTGATGATCTTTCCGGTAAATCTTACCGGCACCTCCAGTCTGATGGAGGCATCTGCATAATAGGGGCCGCCTCCTGCACCGAGAGCATTATTGTGTATATACACAGAAAGATTGCTCAAACGGTACTCCATCTCTCCTCCGTTATTGATTCGAACATATCCCGCCCCGTCCTCTTCCAGTCCGAGTAAAAAACACATTCTGCTGTAAATATCCCCATAATCCACCGAGGGAGAAAACGATTCCCCATCCGGCTCATAGCCTGCGGCATATCCTTCCCTGACACTATGGTAAACCTCGTTATAATTGTCATTAACTGTGGATATGACGGCAGACTCCATTGCATCCTTGATACCTGCAGCGGTAATCACAAGGCGCATGTATTCTGCAACTCCAAGGATAATAATCAGCATGCAGATGGTTACGGCCACCACAAGTGGCATCATATTTCCTTTCCGGTCTTTTAATAGGGCGGCAGTCTTTTTTCTTAACTTCCTCATTTCCAGTACACCTCACTCTTTCCGGAGGCTCTTGCCCGGATGGTTATCGGAAACGAACCAAAGTTTCCAAACAATCCTAAGTCCTTTTGTATGGTAACGGTAACCGTTACCTCTTCATTTAATTGCAGATTCCCGGTTCTTGACCACTGCACAGTCGGGTGGATTCCTGTTCTTTCCTCCAAGACTCTCTGCCTGTTCGAAGTCTCGCTTCCTACCCTTCCGCTGATTTCAGCCTCTCTTACCAATTCATCTGCAAAATTGTCTACCTGCATTTTGGTGATAAAGATGGGGAATAACCTTACGCCAAGTGCAATCACTAACATGACACACAGCACCATGACTGCCACATCAATGTACCCCTCTCCCCTCTTATCACGCAATATTTTTCTTATCTGTCTCATTTATACCTCCTGCTAGAACAAGGTTCCCATAGACCTGATGATTTCATAGATGATGATGGCGAAGTAGGTTGCCAGAAAACACATCAGCATGGCAAAAGAATACACTCTTATTTTGGGTGGTATCTTGGCTGCCTTCGCTTTCAGTCTCTGAAGCTCCGTCTGCTTAAAATCATGGGTTAACATCTGGAAGTACACGGCTCCGTCATCTCCTCTTAACACACCGATGAGACCTCTGACCACATCCGATAACTGTGGGGAATTGAGCCTTGCCTCAAAACGGGTTAAAGCTGCCTCATAACTGCTGGAGCGCATATCCGCACACACAATATCCAGTTCTTTTCTGAATGCTGCCCCGGCATTTTCCTTGTAATGCTCCAGCATGGAAAGCACATCCCTGCTGTTTTTCAGTTCCTGCGTGATAGTAGATACAAAGCGGTATAACTCTTCCTCTATCTGCTCCCTTTTTTCTTTCAGCATTTCATCTGCCTTCTGGATTTCCTTGTAATAAATCATGATTCCCAAGAGAATTACAAATAAAGCAGCCAGCGGAAACACATGCAGTGCCGGAATAATGAGCAAAAAGACACTTCCGGCTTTTAAATATGCGTATGCAGTATAGACTTCCGGTGTCATGCCAAGCCCGGAGGCTCGAAGCACATTTGCCATCCGGTTTTTCTTGTAATCATTCATACGGATGTACTTCGCAATCTTCACGGCTCCATCCATATAAAAGGCATCCAAGGTCTTGGATAACTGTTTTGCTTCCTTACCTGTATCCATCATTACCCTGCTGGTCTTTAAGGTCGGCAGACGTAATAGTCCTGCAAGCAGCAGAAAGAGACCTATAGAAAAGGTCAAAAACACACAAAATAATATCAGATTCATACTGTCTCCTTTCTACGACCTGTATTCTATCGGTTTTGTCAGTCTGATTACATGGGCTGTGGATACAAAAATAATAATGCCTGCAATGCTGAGCATTATCTGCCCCACTACCGTGTGCATCAACGTATGGTACCAATCCTTATTTAAGAAATATAAAAGTGGAATGTTACCTACAACCAGCACTACCATTGTGATAAACTCTTTCCTCGGCTCCATAACCATATATTCCAGTTCTGCATTCACAATACGCATGTCGGACAGTTTGGCCACAATCGGTGTCAGTGTTGTTTTTAGCGATCTGTCATACAGGCAGGCTTTTAAGGCATCCACCCATTCCTTAAACACATCATCCGCTATCCTTGCACGCAGTTCATCCAAGGCCGCCTCCAAGTCAGGATTAATCAGACGGATTCTTGACACAAAATCCTGAAAGATGTTCTTTACCGGCGGATTTAAATATTCCAGATTCTCTTCCACAGAAGTCAGGATATCCTCACTTCTTAGATATGCGGTGGTAATGATGGACAGTGCTGTTTCCAGTTCTGCCGACACATCCTTTTTGAAATGGGACGCAGTCAGCTTAATGTACCAGAAGGGAAGGAACATAAACCCTACCGCTGCGACGGGTACCAGAAAGAAATTCCCAAGCATAGCTGCCCCGGCGGCACCAACAGCAAACAAAACCAATGATACCGTACATAAAAACGGGAAGGTATTTTCCCTGTCGGTAGCCTTTAGGATACTCTGTATCTCTTCCACTTCTCTTCGTAAGAAGGACTTTTTCTTTCTCTGCGTCTGCTCTAAAATCTCCTCTCGGATACCCTTGGGTCCGTCCAACAGCCTCTTAAAAATATTACCGGTAAAATCCGTAAGATTAATGCCCAGCAATAAAAATAAGCCTATGATGATACCCATACAGGCCATTACCTGCATTGTCAGCATACGCTTGCACCTCCTCCCGTAATTTTATTTAGCACTTCCCTAGGCATTCCGTTTTCAAGGAACCTTTTTTTCAGGCTCTCTGAAATACCGCACACCTTTTTATGGGTTCCATTGATGATGAATTTATCTCCTTCCACCCGGTTTTCCGTAATCTCATAACGGAACAGGGAATTAAAATGTCTCTTTCCATCGGGTGTGATTTCACACTCCATGATTTCCATGAGCCTTCTTTTCTTGTTCTCAAGCTGCTTGGTAAATACCACGATGGGGAATGCCTCCGTTACCAAATCCATCAGCACCTCATCATCCATATCGTATTTTCTCTTACACAGGGTTCTCATTCGGCTGTAGGTAGATTCACAACTGTTACTGTGAATGGTGGTAAGCACTGTATGCCCGGTTCTTGCAGACTCCTGTGCGGTGTATGCTTCCGAGCTTCTCATCTCTCCCACACAGATAATCTCCGGGTTGAAACGCAGGGCCATATCAAGGAGCATATCCTGATCGATGTTCTGCTTTTCATTTTCGCTGAATCTGGTCAGGGTATGGATGACACTGTTGGTTACCTTTCCATCCTTCTCCCTAACAAGAGCCAGCTCCCTGCTTCCGTTCTCAATGGTAAAGATACGCTTGTTATCGGGAATGGTAGTAAGGAGCCACCCTGCCAGAGTTGTTTTGCCGGAGCTGGTGGCACCTGCCACACAGATACTGATTCCATAACGCAGACATTCTGCCAGAAAATCTAACATTTCATCGGTAGCAGTTCCTCCATCCACAAAGTCACTCTTTTTGAGGCTCTGTGGATTTACGATTCGGATGGAAGCTGCAATACCCACATCCTCATCCACAAGAGGAGTCTTTAACACCGCAATACGGATATTTTTACTTAAATGCCCAAGGACTGCCGGGGATGCATTGTCAAGCACCATGCCGGACACATGGAGCATTCTTCGAATCACGTTGATGGCATGCTCCGGTGATTCAAAGTGTTCCTCCATTTTCTCACATCTGCCATCACTGTACTGCACCTCAATATCCTTCCATGAGTTGATGTCGATTTCCTCAATGCCTGTTCCGAAGATGTACTTGGTTAAAAAGGAAAACTCCGCCATCTCCGTATAAAGGTCATTAATCAGTTCTTCCCTTGTCTTTCCCTTTACGGTGATGCGGTAGTCTGCAATGTACTTTGAGATGTATCTCTTAACCTGCTGTTTTACCTCATCGTTTCCGCCTTCCACCATAAGTGTGGAATATTTACTGGAAATATACTCCTGCACTTCTTTTAACACATCGGAGAATGCCCTGCCCTTTTCCTCTTGGGAAAAAAATAAGTTCTGGTTATTTCCCATCATACACCGAACACCTCCTTGCTGATTTTCTCTATCTCTTTTCTAAATGCCC
>OGPJ01001969.1_pt1 | contig 13581 bp, 9 predicted proteins | sample 1552831 | NCBI WGS metagenome assembly OGPJ01 (sample SAMEA2579914, study PRJEB22360) | human gut metagenome | biome: human gut; feature: human-associated habitat; material: faeces | place: Denmark | collected 2008/2010
GGGCGCATTTGGAGGACGACAAGTATCCGTGTGCTGTTTGCGGCTCTATAGAGAAAAGCCGTACCAAGGATTATTTCGGCGTGACAAAAGCCGCTCTTTCCTTTATTTATTTCTTTAAATGATCGGGACAATGAAAAACAGAAAGAATATCTATATAGCAGCCGCTTTGTTGGTGGCCGGTGTGGTTCCAACAGGAGCACAAACGGGAAACAGTCCGATCAGTGTCGCTTGCAACGACCTGATGCAGAAAGGGGATTCACTTTATATCGATGCAACAATCCGGGTGAAGGGTGACCTGATCGAATCGCGTAAGTCATTGACATTGACTCCACTGTTGGAAAGTGCAGAACAGAAAGAAGGACTTCCTTCCATATTGCTGAACGGAAAAAATCGTGCAAAAGTTTATAAACGTGAAGTCGCGTTGAAGAACTTGCAAGATGAACCGCGTTATCAGGTTCTTCGGGCCAGTGACGCTTCGGAGCATACTATTCCTTATAAAATGGTGATAGCCTGGGAGCCATGGATGAAAGATGCCCGTTTCATTCTGGCACAGGATCTGTGCGGTTGTGGAAAAGAAGAAGCGGTGGGTCCGTTGTTGATCGCCGATAAGATTCGTATGGCACCGACGGAACGGTATAAGGTGCAGCCGACACTGGCATATATTTCGCCGGAGGCTGAAACTGAGAAACATCGTGCCGAAGTGGGAACTGCTTATCTGGATTTCCAGGTGGGAAAATCGCAGATCTTGCCGGATTTCCGTAATAATGCGTCTGAATTGGACAAGATCAACAGTACGATCCGTTCGGTAACGTCGGATAAGAATATCACTCCGAAGGGTATTATATTAAAAGGTTATGCTTCGCCGGAAGGTTCGTATGCTTCCAACGACCGTTTGTCGGATAACCGTGTGAAGGCTTTGCGCGATTATATCCGTTCAAAGAATGATTTCCCGCAGAGTTTCTTTACGCTGGAAAACGAACCTGAAGACTGGGCCGGTTTCAAAGCGCAGGCAGAGGCAGACTATGATATGCCGGCACGTGACGAAGTGCTTAGCATTATCAACAGTGACTTGCAGCCCGACCAGAAAGAGGCTAAACTACGTGCTTTGAAAAGCGGATCTGCTTTTAGTTATGTTTTGAAAAATATTTTCCCGTCGTTGCGCCGTTCGGAATATCGTATCGACTATACGGTTCGTGAGTTTACGGTAGAAGAAGGTCGTGAGATTATCAAGACCCGTCCGCAACAATTGAGTCTGAGTGAAATGTTTGCCGTAGCCAACAGCTATGAAACGGGAAGCAAGGAATATAATGATGTATTTGAAATTGCTGTACGCATGTACAGTTCTGATCCGGTGGCTAATCTGAATGCTGCTAATATCTCTATAGGAAAAGGTGATTACGAATCCGCTAAAAAATATCTGTCGAAAGCAGGTAATTCGGCTGAAGCAATCCATGCCCGTGGCGTTATAAAATTAATTGAGGGTGATCTTGACGGGGCAGAAACTTTGCTGAAACAGGCAAAAGAAGCCGGTGTGATAGACGCAGCAGCTAATTTGAGAGAATTACAGAAGAAAAGAGATGACAATGCTTTATTTGATAGTTTCAACATGCATAATTGATATGTATACCGTGTGGAATTATAATAAATAGAGTCTATTTTTGCATCAGAATGATTTATGGAAAAGCATAAAAATAATAATATGGAACATGCTGCACAAGTCGAATACGTTTTAGTAAACGAGATTGACAACCAGAACGGAGTGCATCTGTATCTGGAAGGAAATAAATGGTGCGCCTATGAACGTTCCGCTTATTATCTGGCTCAGTTGAAAGTGCCGGTTGTAATAAAGAAGGAAATAGTTCGTGACGGATATGACGTGATTCTGTTGAAAGCTTTTTTTGAAGTGGACGACATGCGTTTGCCTCTTGCTCCGAAGACTATTTTGAAACAAGTGGCTGACGACAAGCTCTTATTTCAGTTGAACGATCAGATCGATGGCTTCCCCGAATGGAAGGCTTGTCAGCTGAATAAATTACCAGCATAAAAGGTGAAGCCGTGAGGCTTCGGTTAAGTATACTAAGTTGTAAAATTGAGGGTGTATTAAGTCCCCGGAAGTGAGTGGTTATCCTTCCGGGGCATTTTTTTTTAATTGAAAATTGAAGATTGAAAATTATGCGGGGGACTGGAAATAGATGATTAATCGGGCATCGGGGGATAAGGTGAGGGTAAACTCGGTTCCCAGGGCTTCGTTGAGGGAGCCTTGCCACCAGGATGTCAGGCGCCGTCGGGTGATGGGCCATCGGAGGCCTTCGGTGGTTATTTCTCCGCAGGGATACATGGAAAAGATGGATATTTGCTGGCCGGGTGTGCATGGTAGCGTTGTTGTCCGGAGGACGGGGATGAAGCGACCGTAATCGGAGAGCATTTCCACGACTTCGAATAGAGGAGCAAAGTCTGTCAGCAAGGAGATGTTTCCGAGCGTATGGTCTTCGCGAAGTCCCGTAGCTCCGAGAATCAGTATTTTCCGGTAACCGGAAGCGTGGGCGAAACGTACAGCCTTGGTCAGGTCGTTTATCTCCTGGTCTTCCACGGTATGGATACGGTCGGCATATAGCCGGAGCATTTCCGATGGAATACTGTCCAGGTCACCGACAATGGCCGACGGGACCAACCCCCTTTCATGAAGGTTCTGCACGGCCCCGTCGCAGGCAATGATGACGGGTGTTGCTTTTAATAATTCCAACGGCCCCGCTGTTTGCGGAAAACTGCCGTTAGCAACTACTACACAATCATATAATGTTTCCATTTGTATTTAATTCCTTTCTTTAAACTTTATTCTTTTAATTCAGCTTCAATTTCTTCTATTGAAGGCAGGCTTCCCTTGAAGTCTTCCGGACATAGGCGAGTTAGTTCGTATTCCGAGACGCCAATGGGCTGACTAATTCCTTTCAATGAATATTCAGCAATAAAGCTATCTTTATTTTTACATATCAACAGACCTATTGACGGATTATCTGCAGGGTGTTTCAATAAATCATTTACTGCATTTTCCAGTTCACGTTCTTTATAGCTATCTGTAAGTGTAAGAAAATCGAAATTGTAAGGATCTTTTAGTAATTCCTGGGCCAGGTCACTCTGGACTGTTGGTAACAAACGGGAAAAATTTGATACGGAATGCCTTGTTCGTTGGTAGTCTTGTTGTTTGATGTGTAATTCTAAAATACTGCGGCTCCAACCGTTTTCAATTGTTTTGTGTATATAAAAAAATGCTTCTTCAATGGATTTGCATTGAATGATAATACGTAAATTATGTCCCCAGGGAATTTGTGAAACTGTTTCCCGTAATAGGTCAACAACTTGTTGACCAATTGTAATGTCTTGGTTATAAAATGAATACCATCTTTTGATGTATTTGATATTGGTTGTGGAAAAACCTTTCATCTCAGGAAATTCCTGCTGTAGATCTGAACTTAATTGTTTTATCAAGCCATCCCCCCACTGTGATTGTTCCTGTTTGGAAACAATTTCCTTTCCAAGCTCCCAATATAGGTTGATTAATTCTGTATTAACTTTCAATGCCGCTTTGATTTGGCTGTTTCGTATACGGAATTTAAGATCGGTGAGCCATTGCTTATATTCAATGTCAGATTTAAGAATTACATTCATAAGGTTTTGTTTTTTATAAGTTTGTAATACCTCACAAATGTAGAGTTTATTTTCAACATTTCATATCCGTTCTTTATTTATTCCTTTCTTTTTCCAGGTGAAATATCCGACGATGGCCAATATTGCGTAGCAAATGTACAAAAACATGGTTGGATAGAGGCCACGGAGGTAATAAAGATAAACGGATACGAAATTGACGATTACCCAGAAGATCCAGTGTTCGATGATACGGCGGGCCAGCATCCAGGTGGCTACGATGCCGACGGAGGTGGTGAAGGCGTCGCCCATCGGGATGGGGGAGTCTGTGAAGTTATGAAGTACGTAATATAATAAGGCGTATATAGCTAGGATAGCGGAAGCTATCCCTGCTAATAACGGCCAGGTGATATGACGGTAGAAAATCAGGTCATCGGAGACTTTCTCTTCAGTGACGCTTTTTTTCGTACAGGTCCATTTTTTGAAACCGTAAATGCTGATGGCAACATAGTAGATATTCAGCCCCATATCGGCATATATCTTTGAGAAGAAAAAGACAAATACGTAGACCAGGGAGGTGAGGAAGCCTACTACCCACATTGCTTTATGCTGCCTGATCTCTAATAACAGGTAGAGAAAACCTGTAATGACACCGAAATATTCTAATAGTTGTTCCATAATTTATATTTTTCTAGAACCTGATTGTTACTCTGGCCATGGCGTTTGTGTCGGCCTGGGTGAAATAACCGTCGTCTTTGTTGACGACACCTTTGCTGATGTAGGTATATACCCAGGCGTTTGTTTCATATTTCTCGTTGAAGAGGTTGTTGATGGTGATGTCGACGCCGATCTCCTTGACAAACTTCGGCTTGAAAACATATCCGACACGCAGGCTGTTCACGAAATAGGGATCGATGGAACGGTCTTTGGTGGAGGTATTGTCGATGTATTGACGGCCTACAAACTGTGAGTTGAAGCTGGCGGAGAATCCTTTCAGGTTGAAATCGAACATGCTGTTGGCGATGATGCCGGGAGAGAAGGCGATGTCGGTTGTTCCCAGATAATAACTTGCCTGGCCTCCGTTATCGAAGTCATCTATATAATGAGTGAAATTCTTTATTTTGTTACGGCTCAGAGTGATGTTTCCGTTCCAGTCCAGCCAGTGGGTGATACTTGCGCCTCCGGTCAGTTCAATTCCCATGCGGTAGCTGTCTTTGATATTGCTGGTCAATGCTTCACCGATTTCGCTGATTTTGCCGCTCAGGATCAATTGGTTGTTGTAATCCATAAAATAAAGATTGGCTCCGGCGCGGAAACGTTGGTTGCCGAAGCTGTAACCGGCTTCGTAGTCGTAGAGTGTTTCGTGAGTAGGACGTTCGTTGACTGCGGCTTCCGTAAAATTGTCGCGATTGGGTTCACGGTTGGCGACGGAGAAAGAGACGAAAGCATTATGACCGCCTTTCTGGAAATTGATACCGGCTTTCGGGTTGAAGAAGTTCCAGTTTTTGTTGACGTAGATTTCCTTACCGGTATTGTCGTCACTTCCTTTGATCGTGTAATGGATGCCACGGTATTGCAGGTCGAGGTATCCGTTCAGGTAGGGGTGGAACCGGTAGTTGCCTTTTACGTAAAAGTTATAATCCAGTTTGTTCCCTCTGTTACGGTAATATTCGTAGTCAGGCGAGGGGAGTGCTTCTGCATTTTTGACCCACATGACACGGCCGAAATGGTCGCCTACATATTTATTGACAGCTGAACCGAAGCTCATCTGGAGACGTTCGGAACGATAGTTCGCACTGTAAACGATACCGTAAAAGTCGTTGTCCAGCCATTTACGGCGGACGAGGTCGGAACTGACGATTGTGTCGCCTTTCCCGTTAATATAAGACTCGGGGAGTTTGTATTTTGTAAATTCTTCATTGGGCTTATAGTCTTCGTAATATCCCTCTCCATGTGTGTAATGGAGTGTCAGGTTCATATTCCACAGGTCGCTCAGTCGCTGACTTGCCATCAGGTGGTAGTTTTGCTGCCGGTAATTGTCTGTCTGGTTGTCGTAGAATTTTTTAACGCCGTTCTCTTTATATTCTCCGCAAGGGTTGTAGGTCCGGTCGCTTTCCAGATAAATGGAAGGGACACCGTTCCAGGCCTGATACGTTTTTTCTATATTGCCGAATGTCTGGAAGCGGACCAGAGTGTTGTCGCCGTAATAGGTGGCTGAGCCGAAATAAGAGTGCATATTGGCTGTTGCCCGGTCGATGTATCCGTCGCTTTGGACGTTGGAGTAGCGGGCGTCGAAAACGAAATGATCCCGGAGTAACCCGGTTCCTGTTTTGACTGAGTTTTTGACGGTTCCGAACGAACCTGCCGAAAGGCTGTATTCGGCATACGGTTTCAGGTCCGGCTTTTGCGTTTGCATGGCGACGGTGGCACCGAAGGCGGCGGCTCCGTTGGTCGATGTCCCGGCTCCCCGTTGTATCTGTATGTTATCGACGGAAGATGCGAAATCGGACATGTTGGCCCAGAAAACGGTGTGAGACTCGGAGTCGTTAACCGGTACGCCGTTGACCGTGATGTTGATGCGGTTGGCGTCTGTGCCGCGGATACGGAAGCCCGAATAGCCGATACCTGTCCCGGCGTCCGAAGTCATGATGACGGAAGGGGATTGGGAGATGAGATAGGGGATACCCTGGCCATCGTTTTTGCGGCTGAGTTCGTCTTTGGATACTTCGCTGTAAGCCACCGGAGTACCTTTGGCTACTTTGGTGGCGGTGACGACTACTTCGTCCAGCGATAAGTCACGTGAAATTTTGAGAGAATCGACAGGGTCGGGACGGTTTCCCGCTGCTGCGAATGTTGCCAGAGATCCGGCACAGATAATCAATACACTTTTCATCCTTTTTACCTTAATGTTTAAAAACCTGATAAATGAATAGGAGAGGTGTGTTGTGTGAAGAAGTATACCATGTTTTACAATTCCCTTCGCCGGCATTATCCGTATCAGGTAATATGGGTATAATCTCAGCCTGCGGCACGTACTGTATCGGTACGTGGCAAGCACCCCTTTGTATTCGGGGCACAAAGATAAGGAAAGTCAGGGAATTGTACAAATGGAAAAAACCGCCGCGAATCACTTCGGGGCGGTTTCGACTCCACAATTTTCCATCAATTATGTTGTAATTATTTACTGTGGATATATCTCTGTTTATTTGTTATTCAACAGTGGTGTACCAATTGCTCTTCATCCAGTTCAAAGGAGCGTACCAGCTGTCTTCCTTACCTCCCAGATGGGCATTCAGGTTGGCTGAGTTATAGTCTTTTTCGTCAGCCGGATACTGGATGCGGTCCAGAGGAAGCGGAGTTGCGACAGACTGTGGGTCGCGTTTGAAATAAATTTCCGGATATCCGGTACGGCGGACAACATTCCATGCTTCATATTCCTGGATAGCACCGTGATGGATCCAACGCTGTGTCAGGATACTCTTTTGCGGATTGCTGGCGTCCCATTGTGTTTCAGCATATGCTTCAACTTCGGCTGCTGAGGGAGGAGTTAACGGATCACGGTAGGGACCGGGTGAATTCAAATCGAAATAGAATTCAGTGGAAAGTTTTATACCGTTGATATATTCGCTCTTGGCATTACCGGTAGCCCAGTTGTTGGCATAGGCCTCCGCCTTCATGAAAGCAACTTCGGCTGCTGTCATCCAGAGTCCCGGGAATCCGGGGTTACGGGTGAAGGTCGATGTATCCAGGGCTGCGTAATATTTAGCCGTACCATGTGTAGAGATACTCATATTCGTTTCCTGTTCCGTGAGTGTTTCAGACGGATCGAGGCCGATATATTCGTTATTCCAGTTACTGTCATACAAGACTTCCAAACGTGGGTCCGGATTATTGGTGTTGGCATTCAATGCGCGTTGCATTGGGCCGGACATGCGGTTGTAAGTTGAATTCTCGATTGCATTTTGCAGGTCGCGGTCAAAATCAAACTGGTCATCGTCGGTTTGTGGCACTGTGATATTATCAGAGTTTAGATCTACCATCGGATAAGTACCGGGATTTTCCAACATGGTTTTGATCGCAGCACGTGCTTCACTTACCAGGTCGCCGTTAGAAGCCAGGTGAGTAGCTACACGTAAACGCAGGGAGTTCACATATTTACGCCATAAGGTGATATCACCGTTGTTCACATAGTCTTCTGCATTCAGGTAAGTACTGGCATTGGCTGTAAGCGAACGGCCGTTGAGGTATGTGTTGACTTCGTCCAGGTCGCTCAGGATCATTCTATACAAATCGATATCCGAGTCGTATTTAGGTTTGGAAGCTTCTACGTCTCCTGTTGCCCATAATGTGCCGGCTTCAGAGAATGGTACTCCACCCCAGGAGGAACAAACTTCATAAAGTTGTTCTTCCATTACCGTACGTCCCAGCAAGAAGAAGATACGATAGTCTTCTTTTTCTTCTTCCGGAAGGTTGTTGAATTCGGTTTCCAACACCCTGTACTGGGTGACAGTGTTGTAGAAGTTTCTCCAACGTTCGTTGAAGTAACCCTGGCCAGCACCGGCAAAGCGGTCTTTACTGTTTGTATGACCGATCACTCCGGAGAATAACCCGGAAGTGGTGGAAGATACGTAATATCTGTAATAGCCCGGATTCATCCATGTATTAGAGGCTTGCCATACTCCAACCATCAAGGCCGGGCATGATACCGTCTGTGTCTTTGACGGGTCCTGATATTGATCCGTGAATTTGTCGTCACTACAGGAAGACGTTGCCAGAAGGGCAGCACATCCAAGTGCGAGTGCATATATTTTTTTCATAAATCTTTCAATTTTAATATTCTATATTATTTTTCGTCAATTAGAAGCTTGCACGTAATGAGAAGCCGAATGAACGTGTTGTGGCTGGTGGACCACCAAACCGTGCCTGCGGGATCCAGGTTGTACCGTCCGTACATTCTGCATCGAATTCTTTCAGGCTCTTATAGAAGTAGAACAGGTTACGACCGTATACGGAAACCATCAAGTTCTTACAACCGAATTTGGAAGTGATGTTTTTCGGTAATCTGTAACCAAGGCTCAGTTCACGCATCTTTACATATGAATTCTTCTGTATTGCGTTTTCATAAGTGATGTTTCCGGAATATCCCCAACCGTATTGGTTGTAATATGATTCACCGGCAGTGATGATCGTTTTGTTTTCAGAACCGTCTTGTTTAACGCCCGGCTGGATTACACCGTTATCGTAAACCATGTTACCGTTTACTGTAGATCCGGCAGGCTGGTCTGTCAAATGACGTTTTGAAGGGTCTGACAGGTCGTTTCCGTCTGCATACCAGGTAAGACCGCCACGTGAAGCATCACGGTTATCCAATGTACAATCCAGGATACCGAGTTCGGTCATATACTGGTAAGGCAAGTTCAGTACGTCACCACCAATACGGAAGTCGATAGTGGCATCCAGATAGAAATCTTTATAGTTCAATGATGTGCTGATACCTCCGACAACTTTCGGCATGGCGTTACCTGCTCTCTGGCGTTCTGTATAGTCTACGATATACAGACCGTTATCGCCAACGACTTTGTTTCCGTTCTCGTCTTTTACCGTACCGTAAACATACCAGTCACCCATCGGGCGTCCTACTCTGGATTGCAGCACTGCGGCTCCGTTATCAACAGTAGAATGGTCGATAGAGTTGATTCCGTCTATCAGTTTTGTTACTTCGTTCTTGTTCCATGACCAGTTGGCACGAATATCCCAGTTCCAGTCTTTAGTCTGGATAACTGTACCATACAGAGACATTTCAACACCGGCGTTCTTTAATTCACCGACATTCATCCAGATGGAAGTACCTCCTGAAGATGCTGATGTTGTAGTCTGAAGGATCTGGTCTTTTACTGTATTCTGGTAATAAGAAAGTTCGAAGCCCAAACGGTTGCCGAGGAATTTGTTTTCCCAACCCAATTCGAATTCGTATTTCTGTTCCGGTTGTATCTCATTGTTTCCAAGTGCCTGTGGAACCTGATTGTAGATATAACTGCCTACAGCGCTCTGGTTGTAACCGGTAGCTGCTTTATATATTTCCGGGGCGTTACCTACAACACCGTAGCTAAGACGAATTTTACCATAATCCAGCCATTCGGGTTTATTATCTTTCAGCAAAGATGAATAAATGACGCTACCGTTCACAGAAGGATAAACGAAAGTGTTGGATCCGGGGTACAGTGTAGATGTTTTTTCCTGACGCACAGTTCCTTCCACATAAGCCCAACTGTCGTAACCGAAAGAAGCTGTAGCAAAGAAGGCTTGTTTTAACAGCGATGCTTTTTTCATCGATGGATTTGCCGGTGTTAATCCGGAAGAGTTCAGGTGGAACCAGTTTTCAACACTCAGACCTCCGCGGGTACTCACTGAGGTGTCGAACTGACTTTCCTGACGGGCAGACCAACCTGCGGTTGCAGCAACATTGTATTTTTCAGCAAATGTACGGTCAAACATCAACATGATATCACCATAATAGATCTCATACTTTGAATTTTTCAATGAATAGGATCCGGTATAGTTGCCCGGCTGTCTGAATACGTTCGGAGTTTCCGTTGAGTTCTTATTCTCAATTACATTGTACGTCAAGTCTGTTGACAGACGGCCGCGTGCGGTCAAACCCGGAATGATTTCCCAACTTGGCGTTACACTCGCGATGAAACGGTTATTGTCTTCCAACTGTTCTTTACCTAAGATATTCCAGAAATACTCTGAAGACATCTGATAGTTGGCCGGATTCCAGTCCCAGGCTTCATCAGGAGTCAGTGTATTGCTGGTATAAGGGACGTTCATGTATCCCAAGCTGGTAACAGTGCTGTTCTTCATTGCTGCGATGTCATCATATCCGGTGAACATACCTGCATAGTTTGTCAACAAGCGGCTGATACGGTAAGCACGGTTTTTAACATGCTGGCGCATATAGTTTGCCGAGTAATCCACTTTTAAGTTTTTCAGGATATTGGCGCTACCAGAAAGAGCAAAGTTGTGCTTGTTGTTGTGCGAGTTCAACTGTGTCGGCGTATTATCCATATAGGTATAGGAGAAACGCAGGTTGCCTTTTTCCGTTCCGTTGGTAATGGCCAGGTTATAAGTCTGGTTGATACCTGTCTGGAAAACATCATTCCACTGGTTGTGGTCGATAGGTGCATAAGTACGAATAGCCCCGTTATAATTGTATAATTGGGTGGTATAGTCGTATGGACGTCCCCATGAATAATACGTATTACGCGGAGAGATTACCTGGTTTCCGTTACGGTCTGTACGGGTATTCTGGAAACCGGTTTGCTGTTCGAATTCACTTGCGGTGGCCAACAGGGCATTGTCGTATCCCGGACCGAATTCTTTCTGAATGCTCGGCATGTAGGCTACTTTGTCAAAGCTGACATTTGCACTGAAGTCTACACCGAGACCACTCTGGCCTTTACCGCTTTTAGAGGTAATCATCACAACACCGTTGGCTGCTTCAGATCCGTACAGGGCAGATGCGGCGGCACCTTTCAGGATAGAGATGCTTTCGATATCTTCCGGGTTGATGTCCACCATACCGTTGGATTCTACACGCTGGTTAGTCCAGTAACCGTCTTTGTTGGCGTCGCCGTTGTGGATGGGTACACCGTCCATTACGATCAGCGGCTGTGTCGTACCGGTGATAGAAGACAGACCACGTACGGAGATGGATACGGAGGAAGTACCACCACCCGGAGCTGCCTGGATGCGCACACCTGAAGCCTTACCGTACAATGATGTGGCGAAGTCCGGAGTACCCGTTTTGATCAACTCTCCGGCATCGATTGTACTTACGGCATAACCTAGTTTTTTGGCGTCTTTCTTGATACCCATGGCGGTAACGACTACCTCGTCCAGTTTTTGAGTATCTTCAGCCAGTAGGACTGATAAGGAAGATTGACCGGTGTATGTCACTTCCTTTGTTGCATACCCGATGAAAGAAATCTGGATGACGCTTCCGTTCTTTACATCGCTCAGGCTAAAATTACCTTCTGTGTCGGTAATTGTGCCGTTTGTGGTTCCTTTCACGACTACAGATGCTCCGGCGATCGGGCCGAATTCATCTTCTACGGTACCGGTAACTTTCCCGTTCTGCTGGGAAATCGCGGTTTCATGCTTCTCTGGCGCAAAGTCAGCGGATGCACTTACGGGAAGTGTCATGGCTCCTGCGACAAGAATCAAGCTGACAGGTTTGAAGTTTTTCAACATAATAATTGATTTTATTAATAAATGAGGCGTTCTCTTTGTCCCCCTTCTTTTTCTTTTACTCTATTTTGTTTAAAATGTGTATAGAAAACTTTAGATCCTGACGTTTAATAGTTGGCAAATTCATAGTCCTAAAAGAACTCATGTGCTTTTATTATGTTGATAAATTGGGTTTAATTTGCATATTATCAGATAGTTAAACGTGTATTGGGATTGGTGTGTATTCGGCCTGTTGGAATTTGAAAAAATCAGAGATATATCAGAATGAAAAAATTAGTCCGTTTATGTCTGAATTATTGAAAAAAGCGCCTGTTTTTAACACAATCCCCCTGCTTTATGAAGAAAATTAACAGTTTGTTCCCGGATAACAGATTGTTCTTCTACTGCGGTTTAATATTAATCTCTGAGCAGCTTTTTGTAGTTATATTACATATCTATAGTGATTTATGGAATATATTTATACTACCTGAGAAGGTCGTGTTATGCAATGTTTTCTTTTTTAACAATATGTATCGCTTTAATGTTTATTTTATATATTGATAAATAAATCTTCGCGATTTTTAGGATTGAGATATGAAAAAATATTATTTACGGTTAGTTAGGGATATAATTGTTGGCGATATGTTAAAAAACGGACTATCAATCATTTTTTTTAAACAAAATACAATACAATGAAACAATTATTCTATATATTTGCACTGTAATAATTGTATAGAGTTCTTTTAGAACTATGTTATATATCAATGAATTGAACTCCTTTCCTGTCTTGTTTTTTATGTTTTCACCTGAATCCATCCATTGTTTTAATTTCCTAAAAGATGTAACCCATATTAAGTATTGAGATAAAGAGAGTTTATCTTAGGCTGCAAAACGAACTTTTCTGATAAAAAGATTGTATTTGTTTGAAAACTCACTGATTATTTGTATATTTGCGGGCGATTAAGCGAAGATGAGGAGGGGGCGGGTAGTCCCCTTCTTTTGTTCTTAACAGTATGTTTATGATTGAAAAGGGAGTAATAACTCAGTTGGTTGAAGAGAAATTGGCTTCTTCCGACAATTATTTGGTTGACGTAGTAGTTAAGCCGGGAAACCTTATTATTATTGAGATTGATAATGATGAGGCAGTTTGCATTGATGATTGTGTGGAATTGAGCCGGTATGTAGAGGAACATCTGGACCGGGATGTGGAAGACTTCGAACTGGAAGTCGGTTCGGCAGGGGTTACCTCTCCTTTTAAAGTGCTTCGTCAATATGTAAAGAATATAGGGAACGAAGTGGAGATGCTGCTGAAAAGCGGTGTGAAACTGACCGGAGTATTGAAATCGGCTGACGAGAACGGTGTTGTAGTTACCGTTGAAAAGCAGGTAAAACCTGATGGTGCCAAACGTAAAGTTACTGTTCGGGAAGATCAATCCTATACATTCGAAGAAATAAAATATACAAAATACCTAATAAGATTCAAGTAAAGAAAGATTATGGCCAAGAAAGAGGAAACAATCAGTATGATTGACACACTTGCGGAGTTCAAGGAGTTGAAGAATATAGATAAGGATACGATGATCAGCGTGCTGGAAGATTCCTTCCGTAACGTAATCGCTAAAATGTTCGGTACGGATGAGAACTACGACGTAATTATCAACCCTGAAAAAGGTGACTTCGAAATCTGGAGAAACCGTACGGTTGTGGCTG